>Ga0302324_100012954_pt1 | contig 16956 bp, 14 predicted proteins | sample Palsa_T0_1_FD_201949 | JGI IMG/M metagenome (GOLD analysis project Ga0302324, IMG submission 201949) | Peat permafrost microbial communities from Stordalen Mire near Abisko, Sweden - Palsa_T0_1 | ecosystem: Environmental > Terrestrial > Soil > Palsa > Peat permafrost | place: Sweden: Abisko...
GGCTTGCAGCCTGCGCGACAACATGGTCGAGCTCAGACAAGCGGGGGTGGACGTGGTGGGTGTCAGTTTCGACGACCAGGAAAGCCATAAGAACTTTATTTTCAAATACAACCTCGACTTTCCCCTCCTGGCCGATTCCAGCGGCGTCATCGCTGATACCTACGGAGTCCGGATGGGTGAACGCAAGAACATGAGTTCCGCCACGTTCGCAGCGGATGAGATCAAGGATTTGCCCGGGCTTATAAATCGATTGAGGGGCCAGTCCGATCCAGCCTCCGCTTTTCTGTGGAATGGTTTTTCAAAGTCGGATCAATCAATGCTCATGAGCTATGACCCGTCGGCGCCAAACTCCACGTCCGCTCAAGTGGTCGTTATTCGCGCACTGCAGAAGATAATTGGCGGACCGAGCATTTACAAAGTGAAGCGATTCAAAGGCGTCACCCTGCGCCCCGAAACGAGCGAGCTTATCAAAAAAAATCCGACTGGCGCCAACCTGGTTCGTCTCAACCGTTTGCTGCTCGAAGACGCTTATCCACTGGAAATGACGAGGAACCAGTACATGGACCGCCGCGTCAGTTTTCTGATCGGCTTGGACGGCAAGATTATCCACGTCACCGACTCGCCGGATCCCGCCGTGCATGTGAAGGAATTGGCGATGGCCATGAAGAAAGCAAAGAGCAACTGAGGCGGGGAGGACCCATCTCAATTGTGGTAGCCCAGTATGAATCAACAAAGCCATAATCTGCTTGACGCTATCCTCTGCTTCCGGGGAGCGCACGCGCCCTCGCGTGCAGCGGGTCGCGCCTCGCGGCCCGCACCTGTGTACCTAAAATTTTACTCATTATTCGTGGCGAGTGTGTTACTCTCCGCCAGCAGCGCGCTGGCCCAGCACCTTTGGTGGAATTTGGCCGGGCAGGGCGACGGCACCTGTCTCTACGGCGAAATCACGGTGCTGGCCACGCAAACGACGACCTATTATTGCGGTGCCAACTGGCATCCGGGCGAGCCGGCAGGCGGTTACTGTGGCATCCAGCACAACGGCCCGCAGGAACGACGCACCATTTTCTCGATCTGGGATACGTCCCCGGATTTGCACCCGGAGATAACCGAAGCCGGGCCGCAAACCGTCTTTGGGCGCTTTGGCGGTGAAGGCGAAGGCGGACACACCCACATGCTCTGGAATTGGAAAACCAACCAGACGTTTCGATTTTTCGTCCGCAAACAGCCAGGCCTCCGCCCTGACACCACTGACACGCGGTATTACATCTACGACCTCGCCGGCAAAAAGTGGCTGCACCTGGCTACCATCAACAACCCGAACGGCGGCCACCCCAGCGTGGCCACGCTGGGCGGGGGTGTGAACTCGTTCCTGGAAAATTTTTCAGGCGAAGATCCTGCCGCGCCTCGTCTGGCTTTGTATCGTCTCTGGCTGGGGCCCGATGCGGAGCATTTGAAGTGCCTGACTCAAGCCGTCGGTGACGGGCCTTGGGGCGAATTACATGACGCTTATTTTCTCGCGTCCGGCGGCACCAACCAACTCAGCGTCGTCTTCTCGAGCTTGGAATCGCAATACGGCAAGCCGGTCTTTGGCGGGCAAGGAATACACTTGAACCCAATCTCGGACCGAGCTTTGTCTGCCAGGCTGCTGGAGGAACTGAAACACCTGCCTCGCGCGAACATCGTCAAAGAAAAGTAAAGCGGATGACGCTCTCGTGAAAGCGGCGGAGCGACTTGGCGCTTTGGTTGATTTCTGTAGGCCGCGTGCCCTCACGCGGCGTCGGACTTGAGTTTTCAAACCGACTCTTAGGTAGGCAAATCCCTCTTACTTAACTCTTGTTGTAGTTGAAGCAATTGCACCCGCGTGATTTGCAGGCGTTTGATCACTATCGCCGCCACGCGTTTCATCAGTTCATAGCCAAAAGCCGGGTCCGCTCCGCTTTGGGTGCGCAGCCGTGTGCCATAAAAGAAGATCACGTCTGTCGGTTCCACCGCGCGCGCTGTGAAATGCCAGTAATAGGGCGGAAACAGCCAGGACCAGCCCAGCACCTCGCCTTCGCCCACAATTTGAACCAGCGGCGCCGAGTCGCCGTAGCTCTTGGCTTCCAGCGCGATCTTCCCATTGCGAATCAGGTAAAAGCGGTTGGCCGGCTCGCCTTCGCGGAAAACAATCTCGTCCGCCTCGAACTGTTTGAACATCGCCGCCTCCGTCAATCTCTGCAGGTATTCCGCTTTCATGCCGGCGGTGAACCGATGGGCGGCTATCGTCGCCGCAAGCGCCGGCACGGATTCGTTTTTGTTATCGACTATCATATTCGTATTTTCCTTTGACCGTTTATTAATCGAGCCACGGCCAATATTGCTGGACTCGCATAGCTGCCTTCAATAGAACCCAGAAAGGGAATCGGCGCCACTCATCTTTTGGCCAAAGTTGAACCAAATTTGTCACCACCGTGGCTTTGAACTTTGAACCTTGAACCTTGAACGTTGAACTCATCCCCTAGGCCACGGCAAAAAAAGGCAAGCCTCTGCCAAGCGCGGGTTAGCTCTCCGCCGGGATCGGAACCATGTTTTTTCAGGAACATTGATTAAAAGCTCCGGCGAACTGAGCGAACAAAAGGAACCGTTTATGAACATCGAAACAACCGCAGATCCACGCCAGACGATATCGGCCTGCGCCGACGGCCCATTTGCGCAACTTGGCGCTGCCGAAGGCAAGCCATCCGTCCATCCGCGCCAGATCCTAAGCATCCTGGTCGCGGTGGACTTTTCTGAGTACGCGCGAGCGGCACTGGACTATGCCGCGTTCCTGGCGGAGAGATTTGGCGCGACGTTGACACTGGTCCATTCCGTGGAGCCTTACGTTTATCCAGAAGATCTGTCGGCGGGATTCACGCTGGAGGAAATTGACGCCCACTGGATGCAAAAGCAGAATGAAAGGCTGGAAACACTCAGGCAGACGGTCAAAAAGGAAATTCCCGTGTCCGTGGTCATAACCATGGGACCCGCCTGGAATCGCATTATTGGGACGGCCAAATCGCGGAACGCGGACCTCATCGTCATCGGCACGCATGGCCGGACAGGGCTGAAACACGCACTGATGGGAAGCACGGCCGAACGAGTGGTTCGCCATGCCACCTGTCCCGTCCTGGTTGTGCATGCGCCGGCCGCATGATCTTGACAACAATTCTTGTTACGAGAATCGCAAAATACGGTTAGCCCATTTTTTGCACCGACTCCACAGTTATTCCAGAAGCAGGCGAGGCCTGCGCAAGAATGATAATGGCTTAAGGATATGAAACCGGTACTGTTCAACAACACGGTTCTGCGCGATGGGCACCAATCGATGGCCGCCACCCGTATGACGACACAGCAAATGCTCCCAGCCGCTCCCATCCTCGATGAAATGGGCTTCCACGGCTTGGAAACCTGGGGCGGCGCGACCATCGATGCCTGCCTCCGCTTCCTCAACGAGAACCCCTTCGACCGCTTGCGCACGCTCAAAAAGGCGGCGCCCAAAACGCCGCAAATCATGCTGCTGCGAGGCCAGAATATCGTCCAATACACCAGTTTTCCCGATGACGTGGTGGAGGCCTTTGTCCGCTGCATGTGCCAGTGCGGCATGGACGTCATCCGCATTTTCGACGCGTTGAATGATGTGCGCAATTTGCGCACGGCCGTCAAAACCGTCAAAGAATGCGGCAAGCACGCGCGCGGCGAGCTTTGTTACACCATCAGCCCGGTTCATACCGTGGAGAGTTTTGTCAAACTTGGAGTGGAGTTGGAGAAAATGGGAGCTGACTCTCTGGGCATCAAGGACATGTCGGGCATTCTCCAGCCGCAAATCGCCTATCGATTCGTCCAGGAACTCAAGCGCCGGACCAGCCTCCCGGTCATCCTGCACACGCACGACACCGCGGGCCTGGGCGCCGCCAGCTATCTGGCCGCCATTGAAGCCGGGGTCGATTGCGTGGAGGTTTCCATCTCGCCCTTCGCCAATGGCACCTCGCAGCCGGACACGCAGCGGATGCTGGCTTTGCTGGAGGGGCACCCGCGTTGCCCTCAATTTGACACCAAAAAGCTGGCGGAATTGCGGACTTATTTCGAGGGTGTGTACAAGGAATTGGCCAAATTCACCAGCCCCGCCAACGAGCGCGTGGACAGCGACATTCTTATTTACCAGGTTCCCGGCGGGATGCTGTCCAATTTCCGCACCCAATTGAAAGAGCAGGGCATGAGCGAGCGTTTCGACGAAGTGGTGCGCGAAATCCCATTGGTGCGCGCCGCACTGGGCTGGATTCCATTGGTCACTCCCACCTCTCAAATCGTCGGCACCCAGGCCATGATGAACGTCAAATTCGGGCGCTGGAAAATGATTTGCCAGCCGGCCCAGGACATCGCATTGGGCCGCTATGGCGCCACGCCGGGGCCGATTGATCCGACCGTGATGGCCCAGGTCGAAAAGCAATCCGGCAAGAAAGCGACGACCGAGCGCCCGGCCGATTTGTTGGAACCGGGCATGAAGAAATATCGCGAGCAATGCGCCGCCAAGGGCCTGCCGGACACTGACGAAATCGCGGTCCTCTTCGCCATGTTCCCGCAGCAGGTCGAAGCCTTGTTGAAGCCGAAGGTGGAAGCGCCTGCGCCGATTCCAATCGTCACCGACCATGCGGCGCATATTGGCAACGGGCATGGCGCGCGGACATTATACGTGACACTTGGAGGCAAGCGCCACGAAGTTTTGGTGGAAACGCTCGCTTCCTGACCCAAGCGCCATGAACACTGTCGCACCGCCAGCCAAATCGGACCGCTTGCTGGAAGAATTCCCGGCCGCCAGCTATGACGATTGGCGCAAGATCGTGGACACCGAGTTGAAAGGCGCGCCGTTTGAAAAGCGCATGTTCAGTTCCACCTACGAAGGCATCACGCTCAAGCCAATCTATCGCAGCGAAGACGTCGCCCATCTGCCGCACCTCCGGTCCTTTCCGGGCCAGGCCCCTTTTGTGCGCGGTTCCGGGCCGGCGGGCTACGTCCTGCATCCGTGGGATATTTCCCAGGAAATCCATGAGGCCAGCTCGGCCGAGTTCAACCAGGCCGCGCGCAATTCCTTGAGTCGAGGACTCAACGCGCTGAACATGGTCCTGGACAAAGCGACCCGCCATGGCCACGACCCTGATTGGGCCCTGCCGGAGGATGTCGGCTGCGGCGGTTTGTCCATTGCCACGGTCGAGGACCTGAGCAAGGCCCTGGAAGGAATCGATCTGGAGAAGGTTTCCTTGTTCGTCCGCTCCGGCGCGTCGGCCATGCCCTTTGCCGTGTTGCTGGCCGCGCTGCTGCGGAAACGAAAACAGCCGCCCTCCGCCTTGCGCGGTTGCGTGGAAATGGACCCGTTGGGGGTCCTCTCGCATGAAGGCAGCTTGCCCCAATCCCTCGCAGGAGCCTATCGCGAAATGGCGGCGCTGACCCGTTGGGTGGCGGCCCATGCGCCCAACTTGCAAACCATCTGCGTGCATAGCCGCGCCTGGCATGAATCGGGCGCCAACGCGGTGCAGGAACTGGCCTTCACCCTGAGCACGGGTGTGGAGTATCTGCGGGAAATGGGTGAGCTCGGCTTGGACGCCAATGTCGTGGGGCCGCGCGTGCGCTTTGCCATTACCGTCGGCGAGAATTTCTTCATGGAAATCGCCAAGCTCCGGGCCTTGCGCCTGGTCTGGTCGCGCGCGGTGGAGGCCTTTGGCGGTGACGCCAAGGCCCAACGCACCTGTTTGCACGTGCGCACTTCGCACTGGAACAAGACCGTCTATGACCCGCACAACAACATCCTGCGCGCGACGGTCGAGGCCTTCGCCGGCGTGGTCGGCGGTTGCGACAGCATGCAGGTCGGCGCCTTCGATGAAGTTTTCCGCCCGCCCGATGATTTCAGCCAGCGGTTGGCACGCAACACGCAACTGGTCTTGCAAAAGGAGTGCGAATTGGCCCATGTCATCGATCCGGCCGGCGGTTCCTGGTACGTGGAAAGTTTGACCGCGGAACTGGCCGGGCGCGCCTGGAGTTTGTTCCAGGAAATTGAGAAACGCGGCGGCATGGCGGCGGCGCTGGCGGCCGGTTTTCCGCAGGCGGCCATTGCCACGACCGCGGCGGAAAAAATCAAGGCGGTCCGGCAGCGGCGCCAATCCATCATCGGTGTCAATCAGTACGCCAATGCCAGGGAGAAAGCGCCTCAGATTCCCGCCGCCGAGCCGCAACCCTTTCACCAACGCCGCGTGCGGCAAATCGCCTCTTACCGAACGTCGCTGGAAGACGCGGAAAATCAATGCGTCCTGGCCCGGTTGGCCGAAATCATCGGTCTCAAGGATGTCGAACTTTTCGACGCGGCGGTGGAGGCCGCCTTGGCCGGAGCCACACTGGGGGAAATCGTGCGCGCCTTGCGCATTCACGATCGTCCGTGCCAGCCCGTGCAACCCGTGCATTTGACACGGCCCGCGCTGGCTTTTGAAAAGCTGCGCGCCGCCTTCGAACTTTATGCCGTCCGCAAAGGCCGGCCGCCGCAGGTCTTTCTGTGCAACATGGGTGAATTGAAGGAACACAAGGCGCGGGCCGATTTTGCCCGCGGTTTCTTTGCCGCCGGCGGTTATGAAGTCGTTTCCGCGGGAGCTTTCGCGACGCCCGCCGACGCGGCGCTGGCCTTCGCCAAATCCGTGGCCCCCGTGGCCGTGATCTGTTCGACGGACGAACGCTACCCTGTCCTTGTCCCATTATTGACAGCCGCGATCCGCGCCAAAAGTCCGCGGGCCATCTTCATCCTGGCAGGTAATCCGCCTGAGCAAGCCGAAGCCCATAAGAAGGCCGGCATCGACGAGTTCATTCATGCCCGCGCGGATGCGGTGGCGTTGCTCGAAAAAATCCACCACTTGCTGGGAATTGAATCATGACCACCAAACCCGATTTTGCCGCCATTGCTTTGGAGACCAAAGCCGCCCCTGTCAGGTATGAGGACTGGGGCCGGGCCTTGCAGGCTGAGACCGGCCTTGCGCCCGGAGCCTGGGCGCGCAAAACGCTGGAAAACATCGATCTCAAGCCGCTCTATGGCCCCGCCGACTCCGCCCGATGCGAAGGCCTGGACACCATGCCCGGCCTGCCGCCGTTCCGGCGCGGGCCCTACGGCTCGATGTATGTGTCGCGACCCTGGACTGTGCGGCAATACGCCGGATTCTCCACCGCCGAGGAAAGCAATGCGTTCTATCGGCGCAACATCGCCGCCGGACAGCAAGGACTCTCGGTGGCCTTTGATCTGCCCACCCATCGCGGATACGATTCGGATCATCCGCGCGCTTTTGCCGATGTCGGCAAAGCCGGCGTGGCCATCAATTCCGTCGAGGACGTCAAAATACTCTTCCAGCAGATTCCATTGGACCGCATCTCGGTCTCGATGACGATGAACGGCGCGGTGCTGCCGGTGATGGCTTTTTACATCGTCGCCGCCGAGGAGCAAGGGGTCAAGCCCGAGCAACTTTCCGGCACGATCCAAAACGACATTCTCAAGGAATACATGGTGCGCAACACCTACATCTATCCGCCGGCGCCCTCGATTCGGATCATCGCGGATATTTTTTCCTTCGCGTCCAAGAACATGCCCAAGTTCAACTCCATCTCGATCTCCGGCTATCACATGCAGGAGGCCGGCGCGCCGGCCGACCTGGAAATGGCCTATACGCTGGCCGACGGATTGGAGTATGTGCGCACGGGCCTGAAGGCGGGAATTGATATTGACTCATTCGCGCCGCGCCTCTCCTTTTTCTGGGCGCAAGGGAAGAACTTTTTCATGGAAATCGCCAAGATGCGCGCCGCCCGCGCCTTATGGGCGAAGCTGATTAAACAATTCAATCCGAAAAATCCGAAGTCCATGGCCTTGCGAACCCACTCGCAGACCTCCGGTTGGTCGCTGACGGAGCAGGACCCGTTCAATAACGTGGTCCGGACGTGCGTGGAAGCGATGGCGGCCGCCTGCGGCCACACGCAATCCCTTCACACCAACGCGCTGGACGAAGCCATCGCCTTGCCGACCGATTTTTCCGCCCGCATCGCCCGCAACACGCAGTTGCTTTTGCAGGAGGAAACCGGCCTCTGCAAAGTAATTGATCCCTGGGCCGGTTCCTTCTTTGTCGAATCGCTGACCCAGTCCTTGATGGAACGCGCCTGGGCCCACATCCAGGAAGTCGAAGCCATGGGCGGCATGGCCAAGGCCATTGAAACCGGACTGCCCAAGCTGCGCATCGAGGAGGCGGCGGCCCGCCGCCAGGCCCGCATCGATTCCGGCCAGGAATCCATCATCGGCATCAATCTCTTCCGCCTGGAAAAGGCGGAGAAGCTGGATATTCGCGAAGTCGATAACACGCGCGTCCGGGAGTCGCAGATTCAGCGCCTGCAAAAACTCCGGGCCGAGCGCGACGGCCAAAAAGTTCAGGCCGCCCTGGACGCGTTGACCCAGTGCGCCGAAAGCGGCACGGGTAATCTGCTGGCCCTATCCATTGAAGCGGCGCGGGCCCGCGCCACGCTGGGCGAAATTTCCTTCGCGCTGGAAAAGGTCTTTCACCGGCACAAAGCCACCGTCCGTTCCGTTTCGGGCATTTACCGCGCCGAGTACGAAGCGGCTTCGCCACTGGACCAGGTGCGCCGTCCGGCGGATGAATTTGCGGCCAAGCATGGCCGGCGTCCCCGCATCCTGATCGCCAAGATGGGGCAGGACGGCCATGACCGCGGCGCTAAAGTAGTGGCCAGCGCCTGCGCGGACCTTGGCTTCGACGTCGATATCGGCCCCTTGTTCCAGCAACCGGACGAGGTGGCGCGCATGGCGGCCGACAATGACGTGCATGTTATCGGCATCAGTTCGCTGGCCGGCGGCCACAAGACGCTTCTGGCGCAACTCATCCAGGAGTTGAAGAAAATCGGGCGCGAGGACATTCTGGTGGTGGTGGGCGGAGTCATACCGCCGCAAGATCACGAGTTTTTGAAGAACAACGGCGCCGCGGCGGTGTTCGGACCGGGCACTTTTATTCCTGACGCGGTGAGGGAAGTGCTCGTGCAGTTGAACAAACGGATGGAGGGCTGAATGACGCGAGTGTGCAAGCCAGCCTTGGCCAATTGTTTTCTGGCGCCGCTGGCCAACGCCTTCAGTTTTATGAGCGCGACCGAACACAACAGCGCAAGCCATGAGGGCCAGGCGCCGCTGCGGCGGCCTGCCCTCACTCCCGATGACTACGCCGCCGGCATTCTCGCCGGCGACCGCAGCCTGTTGGCCCGCGCCATTACCGTCATCGAAAGCTCCGCAGCCCGCCACGAAGCGCAGGCGCGTGAGATCCTGCAAAAAATCCTGCCTAGCGCCGGCCTCGCCAAACGCATCGGCATCACCGGGGTGCCGGGAGTGGGCAAGAGCACTTTCATCGAAGCTTTCGGTTGCGATCTTGTCAAGCATGGCCATCAGGTGGCCGTGTTGACCATCGATCCTTCCAGCAGCCTTTCCGGCGGCAGCATCCTGGGCGACAAGACGCGCATGGAGCGCCTCTCTCAGCAACCGCGGGCCTTCATTCGACCTTCGCCAGCCGGAGGGCAATTCGGCGGAGTGGCGCGGCGCACGCGCGAAACGATGTTGCTGTGCGAAGCCGCCGGCTTTGACGTCGTCATCGTCGAGAGCGTGGGCGTGGGGCAGGGCGAGATCGCGCTGCGTTCCATGGTGGATTTTTTTTTGTTGCTCCAATTGCCCGGCGCGGGCGACGAATTGCAGGGGATCAAGAAAGGAATCGTCGAGTTGGCCGACCTGATCCTGATCAACAAAGCCGACGGAGATAATCGTCTGCGCGCCGAACAAGCCCGCTTGGAGCAGGAAACCGCCTTGCATTATACGCAGCCTCCCACCAGCGCGTGGAAGATCGAGGTGGCACTGTGCTCCGCCAAAACCGGCGAAGGTATCGCCCAAGCCTGGGACAGGATTCAATCCTTTTACCAACAACTGGAATCCAAAGGGATCATTGCCGCGCGCCGCCGCCAGCAATCCCTGGAGTGGCTGGCCGAATCGGTGCTGGAGGGCTTGCGCCAGCGGTTTTATCAGAACGCTCGCGTGCAAGCGGAGCTGCCCGCCGTGCGCGAGGCCGTCTTGCGAGGCGAGCTCACCGTGCCGGGCGCGACGCAAGCCCTGCTGGCGGCGGAAGCCGGAACCATTTTTCAAACCACCAACAAAAGTCCGCAACATGATCCACAAAATTGACCACCTGGGCATCGCCGTCCGCTCGTTGGACGAAGCGGTGCTGTATTATGAAAAGGCCCTGGGACTTAAATGCGAGCATCGCGAAGAAGTTCCCTCGCAAAAAGTTCGCACCGCCTTCTTTGCCGTCGGCGATGTGCATTTGGAACTCCTGGAACCGACCGATCCAGAAAGCCCGATCGCCACATTTCTGCAGAAAAATCCGTCCGGCGGAATTCATCATATCGCCTTCGCCTGCGATGACGTGGAAACGCAACTCCAGCAAGCCGCCGGAGCAGGTGTCAGGCTCATTAACCAGAAACCCGTCGAGGGCGCGGCGGGCAAGCTCGTCGCCTTCCTCCATCCGAAATCTACCTTTGGCGTCTTAACCGAACTTTGCATGACGAAAAAGCACTAACCACTAACCCATGGCCATTTCTAAAACACTATTGGACGACCTGGACAAGCGGCGCAGCACGGCGCGCGCGGGCGGCGGCGCCGAAAAACTGGAGGCCCGCCGAAAAAAGGGCGTGATGACCGCGCGCGAACGGTTGAATGCGCTTTATCAACCCGGCACCTTCCAGGAGTGGGGGATGCACGCCGACCACGATTGCCACCATTTTGGCATGGAAGAAAAGTCCCTGCCGGGGGACGGCGTTGTCACCGGCACAGGCCTGGTCGATGGCCGGGCCGTGGCCGCCTTCAGCCAGGACTTTACCACAGGCGGCGGGGCGTTGGGCCGGATTCATTCGGAGAAGATTTGCCATATCATGGATTTCGCCTTGAAAACCGGGTGTCCCATCATCGCTTTTAATGATTCGGGCGGCGCGCGCATCCAGGAGGGCGTGGGCTCCCTGGCCGCCTACGGCCAGGTCTTTTTCCGCAACGTTTTGGTTTCCGGCGTCATTCCGCAAATCGCCATCATCGCCGGACCTTGCGCGGGCGGCGCCGCTTACTCGCCGGCCTTGATGGATTTCATTATCATGGTCAAAGGCACTTCCAACATGTTCATCTGCGGCCCCGAAGTCATCCAGGCGGTCACTGGCCAGAAATGCACGATGGATGAAATTGGCAGCCCGTCCACCAACGCCAGCGTCAGCGGCAACGTTCATTTCCTGGCCGAAAACGACGCGGACGCCATTCGGCTCGCGCGCCGCATTCTCTCCTTTGTGCCCTCGAACAATGTTTTGGATCCCCCGCACCGGCCCACCGCCAACCTGGATTTGACTCCTGATCCGGAAGTCGATCAATTGGTGCCCTCCGATCCCAAACTTCCCCTGGATATTTACGCGGTCATCGCACGGCTGGTGGACAAGGATGAGTTTCTGGAAGTAGCGGCCGAGTTTGCCAAGAACATCATCATTGGCTTCGCGCGCATCCAAGGCATCGTCGTCGGTCTCGTGGCCAATAATTCGGCGGTGAAAGCGGGCACTCTCGATATTGATTCTTCGGACAAAGCGGCGCGGTTCATCCGCTTTTGCAATGTGTTCAATGTTCCGCTGGTCACGCTGGTGGATATTCCCGGTTTCATGCCCGGCATCCAGCAGGAACGCGGCGGCATCATCCGGCACGGAGCCAAAATGCTCTTTGCCTACGCCGCCGCCACGGTGCCCAAGATCACCGTCATCTTGCGCAAGGCCTACGGCGGCGCTTACCTGGCCATGTGCAGCTCGGATATGGGAGCGGATTATGTCTATGCGTGGCCGACGGCGGAGATCGCGGTCATGGGTGCGGATGGCGCGGTCAAGATTCTTTATCGCCGTGAAATTGCCGCCGCCAAGAATCCCAAAGCTAAGGAGGCCGAACTGGCGGCCGAGTACCGGGCCAAATTCTGTTCACCCTACGAAGCGGCCCGCACCGCCATGATTACCGATGTCATCGCGCCCTCGGAGACGCGAGCCTCGGTTTCGCTGGCCTTGCGCTGCGCCTTGAGCAAACGCGAAACCCGCCCGCCCAAAAAACACGGGACGATTCCGCTCTGATATGGAATACTCCAACTAACGCTATGTCCAACACGCCGACACTTCCGGACGCCGAAACAGCGGAGGGCCTTACCGCCAGCGAATCCAGCCTGGGCAAGGCGCTGGCCCTGATTCATCGCGTTTTGCCGCTGCTGCAACAACCCGAGCGCGCTTTGGACGTGCAGAAGACCCTGCGCAACGCCGCGGCCTTGATCGAAGCCGCGCGCCTGGCTCATGCCGGCCAGGTCGGTCTCAACCCCGCGCCGGCCCCAGGCGATCTGGTGGAAACGGAAATTGTCGCCGTCGTCGCGGCCGCCGTCGCGGCCATGCTGGACCGGCCGCACAGGATCATCTCCGTTGTTCCCGTCGATATTTCCGCCCCCCACTTAAACGTGTGGGCCTTCGAGGGCCGCTCTCAATTATTTGTCTCGCACAAAGTTCGGTAATTGTTTTCATCACCATGATTAAAAAACTGCGTGTGACCGTGGATGGGAAATCGTACGACGTAACCGTCGAAATGTCCGAGGACCTGGCCACGCCATCGACTCCGGCGCCGCCGCCGGCCTCACCTGCGCCACCTCCGCCGCGAGCGCCGGAGCAAGTCCGCGCCGCGCCCTCGCCGCCGGCCACCGCGGCGGCGCCCGGTGCCGGCGAGGTGGCCAGCCCTCTCGCTGGCAGGGTCATTGCCGTCATGGCCCAAATCGGCCAGCACGTTAAAGAGAACGACCCCTTGCTGACCATCGAAGCCATGAAGATGAACACCTTTGTCTTTGCCCACAAGTCGGGCAGAGTGGCGGAAATCAAAGTCGCCATCGGAGACGCGGTTGCGGAAGGCCAGCTCCTGGCTCGAATCGAATAGCCCGCCCCGCCCGATGCGCGCCCTTGCCCAAATCCCGGAAAAGTTAAAAGGCCAAAGACGGATTTTTTCGGTCGAGGATTGGACGGTTTGGGAATATGATTCAGTCACCTCCACCAATCTGGTGGCGGCGGGTCTTCCCGCTTGGAGCGCCGTGCGCGCCGATACCCAGACCGCCGGACGCGGACGATTTCAGCGCCAATGGGTCTCGGACCGAGGCGGATTGTGGCTTTCGGCCGTCGTTCCCAATCCTTCGCCCAACGGCCGCATGCTTCCTTTGCTGGCCGGGGTGGCCGTTTGTGATGTTCTGCACGGCTTGGGTGTCGGCCAGGTGCGTTTGCGCTGGCCCAATGACGTCATGGTCCTGGACCGAAAATTGGCGGGCGTGCTCATCGATCAATTCCGGCCCGGCCTGGCGGTCATGGGGATTGGCCTCAATGTCAACAATGAGCCGGCTTCTTACGACCCCACTTTGCTAAATCAGGTTGAACGCTTGGCCAATATTTTGCCCGCGCCGATGCGGATCGAGAACTTGATAACCCCTCTCCTCCGCCGCATTCGTTCGCTCGCGCAACGGTGGCACGCCGGCGAATCGACACCGTTGCTGGCGCGTGTCAACGATTTGTGGAGCAAGGGGCGCCGTGTCGAATTGGATCTCGATGGCGATATTCGCAGCGGTCGGTTTGCGGGGGTGGATGACGCCGGAAGACTCCTTTTGCAAGATGATTTGGGCGCATCGACCGCCTACAGCCCCGAGCAGGTTCGCCATCTAACCGAAATGCCAGATTCCCATGAATGAATCATTCCCACGACTGACGGCCACTGAGGCTGCCGCGCTCATCACAGACGGACAGACGGTGGCCTTTAGCGGCTTTACCCCCGCCGGGGCGCCCAAGGACATTCCCAAAGCGATCGCCGCGCACGCGACCACGCTGCATGCCGCGGGGCAGCCTTTCCGCATCGGCGTGGTAACGGGGGCCTCGACGGGAAAGTCTCTCGACGGCTCCTTGGCCCGAGCCGACGCCATGCTCTTTCGCACTCCGTATCAAAACGATCCAGACTTGCGCAAGAGCATCAACGAAGGCCGCACCAGCTTCTTCGATCTGCACCTTTCCATGCTGCCGCAGGCCGTGCGTTACGGCTTTCTGGGACCGGTTCATTGCGCCGTCATCGAAGCTTGCCGCGTCACCCCTTCCGGCGAGATCACGCTGACTTCCTCGGTGGGCGCCGCCCCCACCTTTTGCCGCGTGGCCGACAAAATTCTGATCGAACTCAACCGTTTTCACCCTGTCGAGCTGCACGGGTTTCACGACATCTACCAGCCGCAGGACCCGCCCAACCGCCAGCCGATCCCCCTCTGCCGCCCCAATGAGCGCATCGGCGTCCCCACCATCAAGGTGGATCCAGCAAAAATCGCCGCCGTCGTGGAGACCAATGCGCCGGATGAGTGCGGGGCCTTCGGCCAAATTTCCGAAACGACCGCGCGCATCGGCGACCACGTGGCCTCCTTCCTGGCCGGCGAATTGAAAAAGGGCCTGATTCCCAAATCCTTTCTTCCCATCCAGTCCGGCGTCGGCGACACCGCCAACGCCGTCCTCAAAGCCATGGGCGATTGCCGCGATATTCCTGTATTTGACATGTACACCGAGGTGATTCAGGACGCGGTCGTGGCCCTGATGAAGACCAGCAAGGTCCGTTTCGCCAGCGGTTGCTCCTTGACCGTCAGCCCGCCCGTCTTGAGCGACATCTACAAAGACCTCGAGTTTTTCCGGCCGAAGCTCCTGTTGCGTCCGCAGGAAATTTCCAATAGTCCGGAATTGATCCGCCGTTTGGGCATCATTTCCATCAACACCGCCATCGAGGTCGATGTTTGCGGCAACGTCAACAGCACCCATGTGCTGGGGCGGCAGATGGTCAGCGGCATCGGCGGTTCGGGCGATTTTGCGCGCAACGCCTTCCTTTCCATCTTCACTTGTCCCTCCACCGCCAAGGGCGGCAAAATCAGCACGATGGTTCCGATGGTCTGCCATTTGGACAGCAGCGAACACTCCGTGCAAATCGTCATCACCGAGCAGGGCGTGGCCGATTTGCGCCGAAAAAGTCCGGCCCAACGCGCGCACGCCATCATCGAGAATTGCGCCCATCCCGATTACCGCGGACTCTTGCGCGATTACGTGGCCCTGGCTGGCCACAGCCATTCCCCGCAAACTCTCAGCGCCGCCTTCGGCCTGCACCTGGGCTTCGCCAAAGACGGCGACATGCGGCTGGCAAGCTTCAAGGTTTAGCGCGTCTCGACGGACTCGATGGCGCGCTCCAGGATCGCCAGCGCTTGATTCATTTCCGCTTGAGTCAAGGTCAAGGCCGGGGTCAGGGTGAGAATATTCCCCTTGGTAACTTTAAAATTGAGACCACCCCGAAGCGCTGCATACATGACTCGTTCGGCTTCATCGGTGGCCGGCGCAAGGGTGGACCGGTCTTTGAGCAACTCGAGGCCGAGGATGAGGCCGAGGCCGCGGACGTCGCCGATCAACGGATGACGTTGCGCCATCTCGCGAAGACGATCCTTTGTGTATTCGCCGAGAATGCGGGCATGTTCCACCAAGCCTTCCTCTTCGATGATTTGGAGGGTGGCCAGACCGGCGGCGCACGCGACTGGATTCTTCTCGTGCGTGTAATGTCCCAAAGCAGTGTGCGGCGCGCTGTTCATCGCGCCCCGGCACAGCACGGCCGCCAGCGGGAAAATCCCGCCGCCCAAGCCTTTGCCGAGCACCAGAATATCCGGTGTCACCCGGTAGTGCTGGCAGGCGAACATGCGTCCGGTGCGGCCCAGGCCCATTGGAATCTCGTCCAGAATAAGAAGCGCGCCGTGTTTGTCGCAAGCGGCGCGAATCCGTTTCCAATAATCCGGCGGTGGAATGAACGGAATGGAACGAATGGTTTCGCCAATAACAGCGGCCACGTCGCCTTCCTTTTCCAACACATACTCCACGTAATCGGCGCAGGCCAGGGAACAGGCCGCGCCACACTTGAAGGGGCAGTGGCGATTATCGGCCGGTGGCACATGTTCGCAGCCCGGCAGCAGAGGGCCGATGTCACGCCGGAAGATGGCTTCGCCGCCGACCGATATGGCATCCAGCGAAGCGCCGTGAAACGAATCCCACATCGAAACAAATTTGAAGCGGCCCGTGGCCACGCGCGCCAGCTTGAGGGCGGTGCCGATGGCGGTCGTTCCACCGGGAGCCAGCAAGACGCGGTCGAGGCCGGGTGGAGCGATTTCGATTAGCTTCTCGGCGAAGCGAATCGCCGGTTCGCAAGTGTAGCGGCGCGTGCAAAAGCTCAGTTGGTCCAATTGCTCTTTGATGGCGGCGACCACTTTCGGGTGGCCGAAACCAACCGTGTGAACGTTGTTGCCGTGAAAATCGAGGTAGCGGCGGCCGGCGGCGTCTTCGAACCCGGCGCCCGAGGCTGATTTGATGACGTTCAAGCAAGGCGTGGAAAGAGATTGATGCAAGAAGCAGCGCGCGTCTTCCTCCAGCAGGCGGCGCGTCGGCGCGTCAATGTTTTCCTGCGCCCATTGGCGCCGTTGCTGCGAAATGTTTAAATCTCCCTCGGTGTCGAACTGGCTCATATTACCACGGCAGGCTGAAGGTTTTAACGAAGCTGTAGGCCTTGATGGCCTCAATCACGCCCTCCTTGACCCCCAAGCCGCTGTCCTTGATGCCGCCAAACGGGCTGTTCTCAGTGCGAAAGCCGGGAATTTCATTCACATTGACAGTCCCGCACCGCAGCGTCTTGATGGCCTTGATCGCACTTTGTAAATTCGTGGTGACGACGCCGGAACTCAGTCCGTAGGCGGTCGAATTGGCTACTTCCAGCGCGTCGTCCAGGTCGCGTACTTTGAGGAT
>Ga0302324_100012957_pt1 | contig 16955 bp, 18 predicted proteins | sample Palsa_T0_1_FD_201949 | JGI IMG/M metagenome (GOLD analysis project Ga0302324, IMG submission 201949) | Peat permafrost microbial communities from Stordalen Mire near Abisko, Sweden - Palsa_T0_1 | ecosystem: Environmental > Terrestrial > Soil > Palsa > Peat permafrost | place: Sweden: Abisko...
GTGAAAGACCTTCAGCGTCTCCCCGCGTGCGCCAAAGTAGAGCCGTCCGTCGGTCAGCACTCCATCCACGTCGAGCACGAGCAAACGGATCGTGGCGGCAGGGGCAGGAGGGCGCATCGGAGGCGAAACCGCCGCTCTCTACACTACGCCCGCGCGCAGCAGATCATGGACATTGAGCGCGCCGATGAGCTTGCCGCTCTCATCGGTCACCGGCAGGGCTGTAATGCGGTGCACCTCCATCAGGTGCACGGCTTCAGCAGCGAGCGCGCTCGCAGGCACACGCTTGCCGTGCGGCGTCATGACATCGCGCATGTGCACGGCATGCACGTCTACCCTCTTGTCGAGCGTGCGACGCAGGTCCCCGTCGGTAAAGACGCCAACCATCCGATCCGCGTCATCAACCACGACCGTCATGCCGAGGCCCTTGCGTGACATCTCCAGAAGTCCATCGCGCAGCAGCGCGTCCGGGCGCACGCGCGGCACCGCCTCGCCGGTGCGCATAACCTGCTCGACCAGCAGCAGCAACCGCCGCCCCAAGGTGCCACCGGGATGCGCGAGCGCAAAATCCTGCTTCGTGAAGCCGCGCGCTTCGAGCAGCGCCACCGCCAGCGCATCCCCCATCGCCAGAGTCGCCGTCGTGCTCGCCGTTGGGGCAAGGTTCAGCGGGCAGGCTTCCTCGGGAACGCTCACATCGAGAGTGACCGCCGCGCCGCGGCCGAGTGTCGAGCCGGGTGCGCCGGTGAGCGTGATGAGCGGCACCGCGAGGCGCTTCAGATGCGCCAGGAGCAGCACAATCTCCGGGGTCTCGCCGGAGTTCGACAGCGCCAGCACCACATCGCCGCGCGTGATCATACCGAGATCGCCGTGGCTTGCTTCGGCGGGGTGCATGAAGAAGGCCGCCGTGCCGGTGCTCGCAAGAGTTGCCGCGATCTTACGGGCGATATGTCCGGATTTACCCATGCCGGTGACGACCACGCGGCCTTGGCAGGCGAGACAGATCTCGCAGGCGATGGCGAAGCGCTCATCGAGCCGCGGCAGCAGAGTCTCAATGGCCTGCGCTTCGATTCGCAGCGACCGGCGCGCCGAGGCCAGCAGCTGCGTCGCGTCGGCTTGCGGGACAGTCCGGGGAGGCATGCGCCAATGCTAGCGCGAAAACTGGCAATCAAGGCGGCAGGCGCGCCGAAAAGCCATGAAGCGTGCGTCGTGCGGTAGGATGGGGCTCATGACTCCCCAGCAGGTCGCCGATCTCATCCGTGCCGGTATTCCAGGCTCGGACGTGCACGTCGAATCTGACGATAACACGCATTTTGCCGCCCGGGTTGTGGCACGCGAATTTACCGGCCTGCGCAATCTTGCGCGTCACCAGCTCATCTATCGCGCCCTCGGCGAGCCCATGGGGCGCGAGATTCATGCACTTTCCATCGATGCACTGTCTCCGCAGGAGTGGGCGGCGCGCAGCTCCTCCTAAGATCATGCAGAACGTGACGCGTGGATAAGTTGCAGATCCAGGGCGGCACGCCGCTTGAGGGCGAGGTGCGCATCTCCGGTGCCAAGAATGCGACCCTGCCCATTCTCGCCGCCGCGCTGCTCGCCGATGATCCCGTCGTCATCGGCAACGTGCCGCATCTGCAGGATGTGACCACGACCATCGAGCTTCTGGGGCAGATGGGTGCGAGCGTCACGGTCGATGATCACATGCGCATCGAGGTTGATCCGTCTACGGTGCGCGAGTGCTTCGCCCCCTACGACCTGGTCAAAACGATGCGCGCCTCGATTCTGGTGCTGGGGCCGCTCGTGGCGCGCTTTGGTCGTGCGGATGTCTCGCTGCCCGGGGGCTGCGCGATCGGTGCACGGCCCGTCAATATTCACGTCGCGGGGCTGCAGTCGATGGGCGCCGACATCACGATCGAGGGCGGCTACATTCGCGCGCGCGCCTCGCGCCTGAAGGGCGCGCGGCTGATCCTCGACACCGTCACGGTCACGGGCACCGAGAACCTGATGATGGCGGCGACGCTCGCTGCGGGTGAGACGGTGATCGAGAACGCGGCGCGTGAGCCCGAGGTGGTGGATCTTGCGAATTTTTTGTGCGCCATGGGCGCCCGCATTCAAGGCGCAGGCACCGACACGATCATGATCGAAGGCGTCGAGCGCCTGCGCGGCACGCATTACGACGTGCTGCCCGATCGCATCGAGAGTGGCACCTATCTCGTCGCCGGTGCCATTACAAGTGGCCACGTGCGCATCAAGCACACCCGGCCCGAGCACCTCGATGCGATCCTCGCGAAGCTGCGCGAGGCGGGCGCGGAAGTCTCCTGCGGCGATAATTGGATCGAAGTGGACATGCGTGGCCGGCGTCCAAAGGCGGTGGATGTGCGTACGGCACCCTATCCGGCCTTTCCCACCGACATGCAGGCGCAGTTTGCGGCCCTGAACACCATCGCTGAAGGTGTAGGCACGATCACCGAGACGATTTTCGAGAATCGCTTCATGCACATGCTCGAAATGCGCCGGCTCGGTGCGGAAATTCGCCTCGAAGGGAACACTGCGATCATCAAAGGGGTTAACAAGCTGACGGCAGCGCCGGTGATGGCGACGGATTTGCGCGCCTCGGCGAGCCTGGTGCTCGCTGGCCTGGTGGCCGAGGGACGCACCGATGTAGAGCGGATTTATCACATCGATCGCGGCTACGAGGCAATCGAGGAGAAGCTCGCGCAGCTTGGCGCGCAAATTCGGCGCGTGCCGAACTGAAGGAGTCGGAAATGCAAATCGGAATGATCGGCCTGGGGCGGATGGGCGCCAACATGGTGCGGCGCCTCATGCGCGGCGGACACACCTGCGTCGCGTTCGATCAGTCGGACAAAGCTGTGCAGCAACTCGCCGCCGACGGCGCGCGCGGCGTGCATGCGCTCAAGGATTTCGTGGCCGCGCTCACGCCCCCGCGTGTTGCCTGGCTCATGGTGCCGGCCGCAATCGTCGACAAGGTGCTGGCGGAGCTGGCGCCGCTGTTGCAAAAAGATGATGTCATCATCGACGGCGGCAATTCCTACTACCACGACGACATCCGCCGTGCCGGCGAGCTCAAGAACAGGGGGATTCATTACATTGACGTCGGCACGAGCGGCGGCGTGCTCGGCCTTGAGCAGGGCTTCTGTTTGATGATCGGCGGCGAGCGCGACGCGGTCACTCGACTGGAGCCGATATTTGCATCGCTTGCCCTGGACGCAAAGTCCGGCGCGGCGGGCGCGAGCACGGCAGCACGCGGCTTCCTGCATTGCGGCGACGTCGGTGCCGGGCACTTCGTGAAGATGGTGCACAACGGCATCGAGTACGGGCTCATGGCCGCCTATGCCGAAGGGCTGAACATTCTCAAACACGCGGACGCGGGCTTGGCGCAGCGCAGCGTCGATGCGGAAACCGCACCCCTGCGCCACCCGGAGCATTTTCGCTACGCGCTCGACATCGCTGCGATTAGCGAAGTATGGCGCCACGGCAGCATCATCTCCTCGCAGCTGCTCGATCTGACCGCCGCGGCACTGGCGCGCGATCCCAAGCTTGAGAAATTTGCCGGCCGTGTCTCAGACTCCGGCGAAGGTCGCTGGACCATCCAAGCGGCGATCGAGGAGGGCGTGCCGGCGCACGTGCTGAGCGCGGCGCTTTACTCGCGCTTTGATTCGCGCGGCGCCGCGGAATTCGCAAGCAAAGTGCTCTCGGCCATGCGCCTGGGCTTTGGTGGCCACGTCGAGAGCAAATCCTGATTAAACGTCCTCTTTCCGACGCGCTCGTGGTCTTCGGTGCCAGTGGGGATCTGTGCGCGCGCAAGATCTACCCGGCGCTCTACAACCTCGTGCGTCACGGCCATTTGGATGTGCCCGTCATCGGCGTGGCACGCGCCGGCTGGACGGATGAGCAGCTCGCCGCACGCGTCAAAGAGAGTGTGCAGAAGGCGGAAAAAAATCCCGACCAGGAGGTGCTCGACAAACTGGCCAAGCTACTGCGCTATGTCGATGGCGACTACCACGATACGAAGACCTTCGAGAAGCTGGCCAAGGCGCTCGGCAATGCTCAGTGCCCGCTCTACTATCTGGCGATCCCCCCGAGCATGTTTGCCGTCGTGATCGATCGCCTGGGCGCGACAGGCGCGGCCAAGAGCGGTCGTGTTGTGGTTGAAAAGCCCTTCGGACGCGATTTGGCTTCCGCGCAGGAGCTCAATCGCACGCTTCTCAAGCTCTTTCCCGAGAGCTCGATCTTTCGTATCGATCACTACCTCGGCAAGGAGCCGGTGCAGAACCTGCTTTACTTTCGTTTTGCCAACGCCTTTCTCGAACCGGTATGGAATCGCAACTGGGTCGCCAATGTGCAGATCACCATGGCGGAAAAAATCGGCGTTGAAGGACGCGGCGCCTTTTACGAGGAGGCGGGCGCGATCCGCGATGTGCTGCAGAACCACATGCTGCAGGTGGTGGCATTTCTTGCCATGGAGCCCCCGCTGAGCGGCGCGGGCGAGGCGTTGCGCGATGAGAAGGTGAAGGTGCTCAAAGCCATCAAGCCGCTCGATGCTGCGAATCTCGTGCGCGGACAGTACGCGGGTTACCGCCGCGAGAAGGGCGTGGCGGCTGATTCAAAGGTCGAGACGTACGCGGCCGTGCGGCTCGAGATTGATTCGTGGCGCTGGAGCGGTGTGCCCTTTTATATCCGCACCGGCAAGCGCCTGCCGGTGACCGCAACCGAGGTGGTGGTGGATCTGAAGGCCCCGCCGGCGCAGGTCTTCGAAGACTCCGCGGCGAATCCGCCCAATCATCTGCGCTTCAGGCTCGGGCCGGACGTGGCGATTGCGCTGGGCGCGCGCGCCAAAAGCCCCGGCACCCGCATGGCCGGGCACCCCACGGAGCTCTTTGTCAGCCAGACCGCGGGAGATGAGATGGAGGCGTACGAGCGGCTGATCGGCGATGCGATGCAAGGCGATGCCGCACTCTTTGGCCGTCAGGACGAGGTGGAAGCGGCGTGGGCGATCATCGATCCGATCCTCGGCGCTAAGACTGCAGTGAATGACTATGCCCAAGGCAGCTGGGGGCCCAAGGCTGCCGATCAGCTCGTCGACAGCGTTTGCGGCTGGCACGATCCCGGTGAGGATGCGCGCAGCTGGACGAGGGCGTGCGGCCCGTAAGCCCCAGACCTATCGCTGCAGAGGCATGTGCGCGCCCGCGTGCCGATGCGACAACAGTGCAGCGCCATGAGCTGCGCCTGCATGGCGCTCTTCAGACACCACGTCTCATTCCTCTCTCGCGACACCGATGAGGCTTGCTCGCTCGCTCGGTGATGCCGCGTTTCAGTTCGTACTGGCGATGGGCATCGTCAATCTCTTTGCGGACCTCACCTACGAGGGCGGCGGCAGCATCAACGGCGCATTCCTGGGCTCGCTCGGGGCGAGCGCTGCGGCAATCAGTATTATCGCCGGAGCGGGCGAGTTCCTTGGCTACGGTCTGCGGGTGTTTGCCGGCTATCTTGCGGACAAGACCGGGCGGCATTGGCTCCTCACCTTCGTCGGCTATACGATCAATCTCCTCGCCGTTCCAGCCATGGCATTTGCAGGCAGCTGGCAGGCTGCAGCGGCGCTTGTGCTCGCGGAGCGTGTTGGCCGCGCGCTGCGCAAGCCGACCGTCGAGGCGATGCTTTCGTATACGACCGGCAAGCACGGCAGAGGATGGGTCTACGCGGTCAACACGGCGCTCGATGAAATCGGAGCGACCGTGGGACCTCTCGTCATGGCCGCCGTGCTGCTCTTCAACGGCAGCTATCGATTCGCATACGCAGTGTTGCTGATATCTGCACTGCTGGCGCTGCTCTCACTGGGCGCTGCGCGGCTGCGTTTCCCAATGCCGTCGCACTTCGAGGCGGGCGCGAGAGCAGCGGCGCAGGACTTCACTTTGCCCTACTGGCTCTTCATGGTCGCCGGCGCATGCTTTGCGATCGGCCTCATGAGCTACGAGCTTCTCTCCTTTCATCTGACGGCGATGAAAATCGCATCGGCCACCGGCGCGCCCGTGCTGCTCGCGTTTGCCACCGGCAGCGGCGTCGTCGCGAGCCTTATCATGGGACGTTGCTACGATCGGTTCGGTCTGCCCGTGGTCCTCATCGCGGTGATCTTGTCGGCGCTATTCACGCCGCTCTTATTTGCAGGCACTTTTGCGATGGTGATCGCTGCGATGCCCCTGCTCGGGATCGGCTACGCCGTGCAGGACACTCTGCTAAAAGCGATCGTTGCCGGAGTGCTGCCGCACGGCCGCAGACATCTCGCCTTTGGCCTCTTTTATTCCGGATATGGCTGCGGCTGGCTGATTGGCAGCGTGGGGATGGGCGTGCTGTACGCGCGCTCGTGGGTTGCTTTGCAGCTGGTCGCGGTGCTCGCGCAGCTCGCATCCGTGCCGCTGTTCGTCCTCGCGCAGCACCGCAAAGGCAGGCAGGCAGGCGCGCGCCAGCGAGGATGATCCCCTAGGCTGGCCAAGCCTCAGCGTCCGCCCAGATTTCCACTTTCCGGCACTTCACGACGGCTCGCCAGGCGGTCAGCGTCGAATCGCGCGCCGCGAGGCGCTTGAGCGCCGCTGTCTTATCGGCTCCGGCAACGACGAAGAGTATCGCCTCGACGCGTGCGAGAAAATTCGGGGTCACGCTGATACCCGTGCGTGCATCGGGTCGTTGTACGGCGATGGCCAGGCGGCCGCGCGCGGCCGCAAGGTCGGCGCCCTTGAAGAGCGAGGCGGTGTGACCATCGGCGCCGAGGCCGAGTAGCCCGAGGCGTACTGGAATCTTCTGCGCGAGCAACGCCTGCAAGCGCTCCTCGTAGGCCTGCGCCGCAGCCTCGAGCGGCAGTTCCGTTGGCACGCGCAGCACCTGCGCCGCTGGCAACGCGAGCGCGTTCACGAGTGCTTGCGAGAGGTGGTAGTTACTGGCATCCGAGCTCGACGGCACGTAGCGATCATCGGAGTACAGCAGATGCAGGCCCGGCGCGGGACGCGGCGGATGTGCGGCGAGCATTTCATAGGCGGGCCCGGGAGTGTGACCGCCGGCGAGCATGACGGCACCTGAGCAGTCGGCAGCCAAAGCACCGCCCAGGCGCTGAGCAAGCGCCGCATCAAGGTCGCGCCGCACCGGGAAGCGGCGTACGGGTAGATCCGGCATCGGCTTATCCTGGTCCCGAGCGATTCTGCGGTGCCTCGCGCACGCGCGCGTGCGCGTCGATCGACTGCCGGCCACGCAGCACGTGAATCGTAAGCGACGTGCCGGGTTTGCGCGCCGCAATGCTGGCGAGAGCTTCCTGGGCGCTCCGTAACGGTGCGCCGTCGAAGGAGGCAAGAACGTCACCGAGCTGCAGCCCCGCTTGTTGGGCGGGACTGCCGACATAGAGGTTGGAAACGACGACGCCGCCGCGCGGCAGCCCGAGCTGCTGCGCCTGCGTATCGGTGACATCTTCGGGCACGATGCCGATCCAACCGCGAATGACGCGACCATGGTCAATGATGTCATTGAGCACGCCGCGCACAAGATTCACGGGAATCGCAAAGCCGATGCCCTCGACGCCGAGGTTTTTGGCGGGGATCGCGGTGTTGATGCCGACGAGCGCCCCCGTGGTGTCGATGAGCGCACCGCCGGAGTTGCCAAAGTTGATCGCGGCATCGGTCTGGATGAAATCTTCGAAGGTGGCGATCCCAAGCTGCTCGCGTCCGGTGGCGCTGACGATGCCGTGCGTGACAGTTTGCGACAGTCCAATGGGATCGCCGATGGCGAGCACGACATCGCCCACACGCAGCCGGTCGGAGCGACCGAACGTCACCACGGGCAGCGGCTTAAGATCAACCTGCAGCACGGCCAGATCCGTGTCCGGATCGCGCCCGACGATGTGGGCATCGGCGATGCGTCCATCCGCGAGCTGCACCTTGATGGAGTCGGCATTGGCGATCACGTGATGGTTGGTCACGATATGACCGGACGTATCGACGATGACGCCTGAGCCGAGGCTTCTTTCCACCCGCTGCCGGTAGCGCGGCAAGAAATTGCCGAAGAGCTGATCCCAACCAGATGGGGCGATGCGCTCGGTGACCAGACGCGCCGTATAAATGTTGACCACTGCCGGTGCGGCGCGCTCGACGGCGTCGGCATAGGTGACATGGCCGGGAATCGGCGGCACAGGCGCGGTACGTTCCGGGAGCGCCGCGGCCGATTCATGGGTGAGTAGCTGCGGGCGCAGAGCGACGATGACGAAGGCGAGCGCGAGGCCGCCGACGGCCCAGCCGATAATGAATGTGAGCCAGCGCGGTAGTTGATTCGGCATCTTGCGATGATCGTTTTGCGCCCGGTGGCGCGAGCGGCGCTCATCCGGAGGGGTGTGTCGTTCGTGTATACTAAATCACGCCGCCCCCCGCTAGCCGCCAGCAGCGTTCGCCGCTTGCGCGCGCACTAGACGTGGGCGCGAAAGTTTGGGCGGACTGGCAAGCGGGAGAGCCATTCGATGGCTGGTGATGATGTGATTCGCGACACCGACGTCGACACGAGTCGGCGGGTGTTTCTGACTGCTGCTACGGCGACGACCGGCGCGATCGGTGCCGTATTCGTGGCTTATCCGTTCATTTCCTCGTGGATGCCCTCGGAGCGCGCCCGCGCCTTCGGTGCGCCTGTGACGGTGGATGTCTCAAAGATTGAGCCCGGGCAGATGATCATGCCCATGTGGCGCAAGCAACCGATCTTCGTCGTGCGCCGCACGGCGGCGATGCTGGCGAGCCTCGCGGGTCACGACGAGCGGCTGAAGGATCCCACGTCCGCGCAGTCCGACCAGCCGCCGTATGCGAAGAATGTCGACCGCTCGCGCACGCCCGAGATCCTGGTGTTGATTGCCGTGTGTACTCATCTGGGCTGTCTGCCGAAGACGCGCTTCGAGGCGGGTTTCCCGGAGCTTGGCGCCGACTGGCCCGGCGGCTTTTTCTGTCCGTGCCATGGCTCGCGCTTTGATCTGGCGGGGCGCGTGTTTGATGGCTCGCCGGCGTCGGTGAATCTGCGCGTGCCGCCCTACACATTCCCCAATACGCAGACGTTGGTCATCGGCGAGGATTCGGCCAGCCAGAAAGGAGCCGCCTGATGGCCCCGGCGGTGCCTCCGGGCGCGCCGCCGGCGAAGCCGGGCGGCCTGAAAGCGTGGTTCTACAAGCGCTTTCCGGTCGAGGAGTTCCTGCGTGATCAGCTGACCGGCTATTACGCGCCGAAGAACTTCAACATCTGGTATTTCTTTGGCTCGCTGGCACTGGTGGTGCTGGTGCTGCAGCTCGCCACGGGGATCTTCCTGACGATGTTCTACAAGCCCGGCGAGCTCACCTCGTTCGACTCGGTCGAGTACATCATGCGCGAGGTGTCGTGGGGGTGGCTGATACGCTACCTGCACTCCACTGGCGCATCCGTATTCTTCATCGTCGTTTATCTGCACATGTTCCGCTCGCTGCTGTACGGCTCATACAAGGCGCCACGCGAGCTGCTGTGGCTCATCGGCATGCTCGTGTATCTTGCTCTTATGGCCGAAGCCTTCTTTGGCTACGTGCTGCCGTGGGGCAACATGTCCTTCTGGGGCGCACAGGTGATCGTGAATCTCTTTGGCACGGTTCCGGGCATTGGCCCCGGGCTCGTGCTGTGGATTCGCGGCGATTACGGTATCGCTGATGCAACGCTGACGCGCTTCTTTGCGCTGCACGTCGCGGCGGTGCCGCTCGCACTGCTGCTCCTTGTGATGCTGCATCTCGTTGCGCTCAGGCGCACCGGGTCGAGCAATCCGGACGGCATCGAGATCAAAGAGCGCGTCGGGCCCGATGGCCATCCGCTCGATGGCGTGCCGTTTCATCCGTACTACACGGTGAAGGATGTCTTTGGCATTGGCGTCATGTTCGTGCTGCTCGCCATCGTCGTGTTCTTCGTGCCGACCTTCGGCGGCCTCTTTCTCGAGGCGCCGAATTTTGAGCCCGCGAACCCCATGTCCACGCCCGAGCACATTGCGCCCGTGTGGTACTTCACGCCCTATTACGCGATCCTGCGCGCCGTGCCCGATCAGAGGCTGGGCGCGCTCCTGATGTTTCTCGCGGTGGCGCTGTTCGTGTTTTTGCCGTGGCTTGATCGTTCGCCCGTCAAATCAATGCGCTATCGCGGCGTGCTCTCACGCGCCGCGCTCGCGCTGTTCGCCGTCTCGTTCGTCGCGCTCGGCTATCTTGGCCTGCAGCCCGCGGAAGGCACGTACGTCATATGGGCGCGCATCTTCGCGGTCTGCTATTTCGCGTACTTCCTGCTGATGCCGTGGTACACGCGCATCGACAAGGTGAAGCCGGTGCCGGAGCGTGTGGTTTTCCGTGCGCACTAAGCTTGCGCTGCTGCTCGCCTGCTCTTTGGCGAGCGGCGCGGCGAGAGCGGCCACGGCGCCGGCGCAGGAAGGCGGCACCGCCTTTGGCGCGGATTGGGCGACGTGGAGCGCGCACGACGACGTCAACAACATGGCATCGTTGCAGCGCGGCGCGCGCAACTTCATGAGCTACTGCCTCGGTTGCCACAGCCTCAAATATGAGCGCTGGTCGCGCATGGCGATTGATCTTGATATCACGCCCGATGAGCTGCAGCAGTACCTCATCGTGCCCGGCGACAAGCCGACCGATTACATTCTGACGGCGATGCCCGCGAGCGATGCTGCAACCTGGTTCGGCAAGACACCGCCGGATCTGTCGCTGATGGTGCGCGCGCGTGGCCCTGACTATGTTTATCAGTTCCTGAAGACTTTCTACGTCGACTCGGCGAAGCCAACCGGCGCCAACAATCTGCGTCTTGATTCGACCGCGATGCCGGCAGTGCTCTCGGAACTCGAGGGCTTGAAGGGCGCGGTCTTCAAAGAGGAGCCGCGGGTCGGCGCGGATGGCAAGACCATCACCACGCGAGTCTTCGAGCACTTCGAGCAAATTGCGCCGGGGCGCATGGACGAGAAGCAGTACGACGAATTCGTGCACGATACGGTCAACTTTCTCGACTACGTAAGCGAGCCCACGCAAGCGGCGCGGCGCGCACTCGGTATCTGGGTTGTTTTGTTCCTGCTGGTATTTACCTGTCTTGCATGGTTTCTCAAGCGGGAATACTGGAAAGACGTGCACTAATCGCGTCGGGAGTGCGGATTCTTGTCGAGCCGACGGTCCATCATGACTTTGTTCTCAGCGCCCACAGATCCCTGGAGCCATCGGACGCGCATCGTGCTTGCCGAAAAAGGCATCAGCATTGAGATCGTGAGCGTCGAGCCGGGGCGTTTTCCGGAAGATCTTCTCGATCTGAATCCGTATCACAGCGTGCCGACGCTGGTGGATCGCGAACTCGTGCTATATGACTCGCGCGTCATCATCGAGTACCTCGATGAGCGCTTCCCGCATCCGCCGCTGATGCCGGTTGATCCGGTGACGCGCGCGCAGTTTCGCCTGGCGCTGTATCGCATCGAGCGCGACTGGTACGCTCTGGTGCAGCAGATCGAGCAGGAGCCCGACAAGAAGCAGACGCCGAAGCACAAGAAGATCCTGCGCGACGTCATTCTGCAGAGCACCGAGCTCTTTTCGATGAAGAAGTTTTTTCTCTCAGAGGATTTCTCGCTGGTCGACGCCACGATCGCACCGATCCTCTGGCGCCTGCCGTACTACGAGATCGACCTGCCGCCGCAGGCGGCGCCGATCATCAAGTATTCGCAGATGGTGTTTGCCCGCCCGGCATTTCGCGACAGCCTGTCGGACGCGGAGCACGAAATGCGCCTGCTCTGAAGCGTGGCGCGCGGATGCGAACTGATATGCCCGGTACTCCGCCCAAACGCCCGTACCTACTGCGCGCGATGCATCAATGGGTGACCGACAGCGCTCATACGCCGCACGTCATCATCGATGCGGAACGCCCCGGGGTGACGGTGCCGCGCGCCTTCGTCAAAGACGGCAAGATCGTGCTCAATCTGAGCCTCACCGCGACGCAGAGCCTGCATCTGGGCAACGAGTGGATCGAGTTTAGCGCGCGCTTTGCGGGCGTCGTGCATTTCATCCGCGTGCCGATCGGGGCAGTGCTTGGCATCTATGCGCGCGAGACGGGCGAGGGCATGGTGTTCTCTGACCAGGACTTGGGGCCCGAACCGCCGCCACAGCCGAGTGCCGAAGAAGACGGCGGCCGCCGCGCACACCTGAAGCTCGTCAAATAAGAAAGACTTTAGTTGCTGGCGGTGACGGGCGCCACGCGTACCTGGCCGTTGTGGATCTCGCCCCACTCAAGCTCGCGGTGCACACGGTGCTCCGCATCGAGGCTCAGGTGGCCCGTCAGACCCTGCACGTCAAGTTGCGTTGCGCTCGGCTGGCCCTGCAGCGCCGCCGCCAGCAGGTATGCATCGAACCCAAAAGCAAAGAGGCGATTGCGCGGCGCGCCATCGTTGGGCCATGCCACGCGTGCGGCCTCACGCACGCTGTCGGCAAGCTCGCTGCCCAGTATCCACGGCATGTCCGGGAAAATGAGGCCATCGAGATCCTGATTGGCGCTGGGGCTTGGCTCGTAGGAATCTGAGGTCGCGTAGGTTGGAATTCCGCCCACGTAATGAAAGCGCAGCTGCGGCAGCAGCAGCCGCGCCGTATTCACCTGGCTTGCCGCGAAGATGAACTCCACATCGCCGCGCGGCCGCGGCTCAAAGCCGAGCTTGGTCCCGAGTACCGATTCGAGGCGCTTATCGCGAGCGCGGCTTTCACTTAAGCCCAGCACCTGCATGATCTCGGGCGAATAATCCGTGAGTCCCGTGTCAATCGGCGACTGCGCGATGAGCGTGCCGCCGTCCGCCTGCAGCTCCTGCGAAAATGCCGCCAACACCCGGTTGCCCCAATCGCCGCTCGGTACGAGCGCCGCCCCCGCGTGATGCCCGTCGGCGATGACGCGCCGCGCAACCTGCCGCGCCTCATCCTCGGGCGAGAGCGCGAACTGGTAGAACGCCTGCGGTACCGGCGTGCCCGTGGGGAGGAAATTGAGCGCCAGAATGGGCGCCCGCGCGCCCGTGATCGTGGCGGCCGCGGCGACATGCTCGCGAGCGAGCGGACCGACGATGAGCTGCGCACCCTCGCGCGTGGCCTGTGCCACCGCAGCCGGCACGCCCAGCTCGTTGGTGTCGTAGATGCGAATGTGCAGGCGCTTGTCCACCGGCGTGTGGTAGTACGCCGTGACGAAGCCCTCACGTAGCGACACCCCGGCGCCCGCAAGCTTTCCTGTCAGCGGCATGATGAGTGCCACGTTGCCACCGAAGGCCGCGGGCGCTTGTGCTTGCGGCGGGGGCACCGGGATAAGCGGCTGCGGGCTCGCGGGCTGCGGTTGCACCTGCGGCGCGGGCGTCGGCGCCGCGGCTGGCGCGGCGGGTTGTTGGTTGGTGCTGACGAGCGAGCAGGCCGCGAGAGTGGCAAGCGCTGCCACCGCCGTCCAGCGCGCAATCCGAGCGGCTTCGAACATCAGTTGTGTGCCCTCCCATGCGTGGGCAGGATGCCGGTTCAGGCCGCACGGCTGATGCGGCATGCTCAAGGCAGTATAGTGAAGAAACCGACAGGTCGGCTCGAGGTCATCGCGACGCCGATCGGCAATCTCTCCGATTTAACCGCACGTGCCCGTGAGTGCCTGGCGGCGGCGGACCTCATCGCCGCGGAGGATACGCGCCATACGGCCACGCTTTTGCAGGCGATCGGCGTTGCGCGTCCGCTCGTCTCATTGCACGCGCACAATGAATCCGCGCGGGTGCCGCAGATTCTCAAGCACCTGGAGGCGGGGGAGGTGGTGGCGCTTGTGAGCGATGCGGGGACACCGCTCCTGTCCGATCCTGGTTTTGAACTCGTCCGAGGCGCACTCGAGGCTGGCATCGACGTGCGCTCGATTCCCGGCCCCTCGGCCATCACTGCGGCGCTGGCGGTTGCGGGATTGCCCGCGGGGCGTTTTTGTTTTGAAGGGTTTCTGCCGGCGCGCCCGCGCGAGCGGCGCGAACTTTTGCGCAAGCTTGCGACAGAACCGCGCACCCTCGTGTTCTTTGAAGCCCCGCACCGCATTAAGGCGTCGCTTGCGGATCTGGTGGCGGAATTTGGCGCCGGGCGCACCGCCGTCATTGCACGCGAGCTCACCAAAGTGCACGAGACTATTTATCGCGGCACGCTCGGCGAGCTCTGCGCACTTGCAGGAACGGATAAGAACCTGCAGCGCGGTGAGACGACGCTCGTGATTGCGGGTGCAGCCGCGGCCGAACGGGGCATCGATCGCGCGGCTCTGAAGCGCACCGTGGCGCTGCTGCGCCGGGAGCTCTCGCCCGGCAAGGCCGCGGCGCTCGCCGCGCAGCTCACCGGGGCGCGGCGCAGCGAGGCTTATGCACTCGCAACCGGCGCCGCCGCCGAAGATAAAGAACCCAAATCCCCGCCGTGATAACTTGCAAAGCTGGAGCCGGCCGGGCAGTCGCTGCATTTCAACGCTGAAATGTGGAGGAAAGTCCGGGCTTCGACGGAAAAAGGTGCCAGGTAACGCCTGGGGGGCGCGAGCCCACGGACAGTGCAACAGAGAGTAAACCGCCTAAGCGTCCGCCAACACGGACGACGGTAAGGGTGAAACGGTGCGGTAAGAGCGCACCGCGTCAGTGGCAACACTTGATGGCATGGCAAACCCCACCTGATGCAAGGCCAAATAGGGAAGCAACGCAGTGCTTGGAAACAAGCGCTGCAGCGTAATTCCGCACGCGCTTCCGGGTAGGCCGCTAGAGGCTCACGGCGACGTGGGTCCCAGAGGAATGACTGTCCTCGACAGAACCCGGCTTACAGGCCGGCTCCTTCTTTCCCGCGCGCCTCATCAAATCCCCACGATCCGCCACGCTTCGGGCGCTGTTTAAATTCACATAAGTCGTTGCGGCTGCGACGAATCTCTCACTTTTTGTCGTTGACACACTGTTAGGTCATTTCTATAGTGGCGCGAAGTGGGAGAAAGTGGGGGAGAATGGGCGCGTTGATCGCTCAAGACCATGTTTCGCGGTGCAGCAAAGGTCACCTTGGACAACAAGGGCCGGATGGTCATTCCCAACCGGTATCGAGAACAGATCGCCGAACGAGCGCAGGGTCAGCTCGTGGTGACCGTTGATCGAGACCAATGCCTACTCCTGTATCCCCTGCCTGACTGGGAAAAGACCGAAAGCAAGCTCATGAGTCTGCCAACCCTGCATGCGCAAGCACGCCGGCTGCAGCGCCTCATGGTAGGGCACGCGACCGATCTCACCCTTGACGGGCACGGCCGGCTGTTATTGCCGGCGGAGCTGCGCGAATTCGCGGGCCTTGGGCGCTACGCCATGCTGATCGGGCAAGGCAATCGCTTCGAGCTGTGGGACGAGGCGCGCTGGACGCAGCGCCGCGACGTCTGGCTCGCCAGCGAAGAAGCAGCCACCGATCTGCCCTCCGAACTCGATTCGCTGAATTTGTAGTCAGCGCCTCGGGATCTCACCTGCAGAAGTGCGGGCGAAGCACTGTCTTCGCGCTGCGCTTTGCCATTTTGCGCGATGCCGCCGGCTTGCGGTTGCGGCATCGAAAGAAGTTGGGCGCGAACCATGACAACTGAGCACACGGCGGTGCTGGTCGAGGAGGCGCTCGCGGCTCTGGCCATAGAGGCGGGTGGGTACTATGTCGATGCGACATTTGGGCGCGGGGGCCACACGGCACGCTTACTCCAGGCCGTGGGTGGACAAGGTCGCGTGCTCGCGATCGACCAGGATCCGCAAGCCATCGCGGCCGGGCACGCACGCTTTGCCAACGAAGTGCGGCTTGCGCTCGTCCACGCGTCGTTTGCCGATCTTGAGTCGCTCGTGCCGGCGTACGGCGCGGGCCGCGCGTGCCGCGGCGTGCTCTTCGATCTCGGCGTCTCATCACCGCAACTCGACAACCCACAACGGGGCTTCAGTTTCCGCGCGGACGGTCCGCTCGACATGCGTATGGATCCGACACGCGGCGAGCCGGTCTCTGGTTGGCTCGCTCGGGCGGGCGTCGACGAGATTCGCGAGGTGATAGCCGAGCTCGGAGAAGAGCGCTTCGCGCGCCAGGTCGCCCGGGCCATCGTCAGCGCGCGCGCTGCGGGCCCGCTCCTGCGCACGGGCGAGCTCGCCGCGCTCATCTCGCGAGCGGTGCGCACGCGCGAGCCCGGCAAGCATCCGGCAACACGCACCTTTCAGGCACTGCGGCTCTTCATCAACGATGAGCTCGGTGCCCTGGAATGCGCGCTCGATGCGACGCTCGATCTGCTCGCCGCGGGCGGACGGCTCGTGGTCATCAGCTTTCATTCGCTCGAGGATCGGCTCGTCAAACGCTTCATGCAGCGTGCGGCGCGCCCCCCGGAGGAGCTTGCGCGCCTGCCCGTACTGCCGCAGTCGGCGCGTCCCAAACTGCGCCTCGTCGGTAAGAAAGTGCGTCCGGGCGAGGCCGAAGTCGCGGCCAATCCCCGCGCGCGCAGCGCCCTGATGCGCGTGGCGGAGCGACTTGCCTGATGGCGCGCGCATGAATCTCAGCTCTGCGCGCTCTTTGACTCTCGGCGTGCTCGTCCTGTGGCTCGGCGTGCTGGGCAGTGCCGCCGGCGCCATTTACTGCAAGCATCGCGCGCGCGAGCTCTTTGTCGAGCTCGAGCGGTTGAACGCACAGCGCGACAATCTCGATGTCGAATGGGGACAGTTGCAGCTCGAGCAGAGCGCCTGGTCGACGAATGCCTTCGTCGAGCGCGTGGCCAGCACCAAGCTGCGCATGGCGACGCCTCCGCCGCAGCAGATCGAAGTGATCGCACCGTGACCGGCTACGAGGCGCGTCAGGAGGCGGTGGCATCATTTCGCTGGCGCGCGGCCCTGTTGCTCGCGCTCCTATGCGCGAGCGCCGTTGCGCTCGGCTGGCGCGCGGC
>Ga0302324_100012959_pt1 | contig 16953 bp, 17 predicted proteins | sample Palsa_T0_1_FD_201949 | JGI IMG/M metagenome (GOLD analysis project Ga0302324, IMG submission 201949) | Peat permafrost microbial communities from Stordalen Mire near Abisko, Sweden - Palsa_T0_1 | ecosystem: Environmental > Terrestrial > Soil > Palsa > Peat permafrost | place: Sweden: Abisko...
TCTCGGCGCGCGCCTGGCTCAACGACACTCCGGGCTTCAGCCGGGCAATGGCGTTGATGCCCGGGTGCCAGGAGCGGTCATCCGGCAGCTTGCTCGCCCACGGCCCCATGGCAACGACGAAATCCGGAGTCTGCTGCAACAACTCGAAGCGCTGCGGAAGCACCCCGACTATAGTGTAGGTCTGACGATCGAGCGTGACGCTCTGCCCGATGACATTTTGCGCGCCCCCAAACCTGCGCTGCCACAAGCCATAACCGAGCATCGCCACCGCGGAGGATGCAGGCTGGTCATCCGCGGCACTGATCGGTCTGCCGGCAACGGCATCGACCCCGAGCATGTGCAGCAGGTTGCCGCTGATCATCTGCCCGGGAATCTGTTCCGGCTGGACGCTCCCAGTCAGCGCCATCGTCATCACGCGAGTCGCTCCGACTTCGTCAAACGATGTGCTCTGCGCTTTCCAGTCCTTAAAGTTCAGCCACGACGCGCTGAGCATGGGAAAATTTGTCGCTCGCTCGGAGACAATGACCAGGCGACCCGGGTCAGCGAAGGCTGGCGGACGCAGCAGCACGCTATAGAAGACGCTGAAGATTGCCGTGTTGCATCCGATACCCAGCGCAAGCGTCACCACCGCGACCACAGCGAACACCTTGGCTTTACGTAACTGCCGCAATGAGAATTGCAGATCTTTTATCAGGCTCATGGTGCCTCCGCTGTTTTCGCTTCGGTTCAATAAAGATAAATGTCAAGCGATCGGACTGCCTGCCGCGGCATAGATTCCTTCGATCGCGAGCAGATCAGCAAGACCCTCCTCGCCTGGAGTCGCGGGCTGGGAGTTTTGCAGAACGCAATCGGCAAAATGCGTGGCTTCAGAGACAAACTGATCTGGATCATATGTCGGACCGCCGCCGGACAGCTCAGCATCACCGGCGACCCCGGTGTACTTGAGAACAGCATCGCCATAGACGAACGCAGGCTCAAGCCGTAGGTGTCCAGTGGTGCCATTGATCGCAAGAAAGTTGGTGCCGCTCTGTCCATAGGAACTGCCACCACTGGCGAGAATACCCGAGGCAAACTTAACCATCCAATCGATACTTTGCTCCACGCTCGCGAACACTCCGGCCTTGTCCCGCGTTGCTACCAGGCCACGATAAATGTCGGGCTCTTCCCCCGTAAACCACCGGATCGTGTTGAGTGGATAAATGCCAAGGTCGAGTAGAGAGCCGCCACCAGCAAGTGTGCGATCCAGCCGCCATTGCTGCTTGTTTCTCATTCCGTAAAAGCCTCCCTGGTAGGACTGGATCTCGCCGAGAGCGCCAGAGTGAACCAGCTCCCGCAGCTTGCGAAAGGTCGGATCATAGTGGGTACGGTAGCCAATCATCAGCTTCACGTTGGCACGCCGGCACGCCTCGATCATGCGACGACATTCTGCCGACGAGATTGCCATCGGCTTCTCGCAGAGCACATGTTTGCCCGCCTCAGCCGCTCGGATCGTGTACTCGCAGTGCATGCTGTTAGGCAGCGCGATATAGACGGCGTCGATCGCAGGATTATCTCGTAAGCGATCAAAGGTCTCGTAAGTGTAGATAGAATTTTTTGGCACGTTGTAGAGCGCGCCAAACTTTACTCCCTTCTCCGCGGGATGGCCGGTCACCAGGCCGGTGATTCGGGCATTCGGGGAGGCTGTTGCGGCGCGCATAAAAACTTCCGCAATGCTGCCCAGGCCGACCGCGGCGATACCAACGCGACGATCCGCTGACGCTGCGCTGTGATTCGATTGGCCAGAAGCACGCAGCTGCGTGCCAGCAACGGCTAAGGCGGAGAGTTTGGCAAAATCGCGACGGTTCATATGAGATGGACGTCCTGCTCCTCGAATAGTCAGTTGCAAAAAGACAACAGACCGCCGTTCACCTGAGGTACTTGTCGGGCAGCGTCAGGCCTGGCCGTTCATCGTCGAACAGGACGCTGGCAATCCAGAAGCGTCCTCGAGCACGCACAATCTGGATCGAATTGATGCCACGCGAGAATGGCTGGCTGTCAGTCTGCGCGTTGCGGCTCTCGTAGGTGCTCCACACCTGGACGAGATTTCCGAACTCCTCAACGCGATTCGCGATGCTGCGCTCGAAGAAGCCGTGCGCCTTGAAGTATGGGTCATCGCGTTGCACGTACATGTCGGGAGTCAGGAAAACGGCATCGCCTTTGCGCGCGGGCGCATCCTTTGTCGCGGCGGATTCCGGAAGAACTACGCCAATCCTCCCATCGGGCAGGAACAGCGAGCGAAAGCGGTCCCAGTCGCGCGCGCCCGCAGGGCCAGAGATCACGTCATAGAGTGAAGCAACGAGGTGATCCGCTGTGTCCACATCGCTCGGATTCTTTGCCGCAGGCCAGTCCGGGTGCGACGCCAGCGTTGGCACCAGCGGCGGCGGCGCAGGAGTGGCAGCAGCAGCAGGAGCGGTAGCAGGCGGAGGGACGGGAGCGGACTTCTGCGCGCCCGCGTTCAGTGTCAGGCCCACAAGAAATATTCCCAGCGGGTAGCATTTGCGATTCATGAGATTGGCTCCTTGCCTCGACTGTCACCTTGATGCTAGGTGGTGAATATTTTTGATATTATTCACTCATGGACACAAAGGCAAGCCGGGCAAAATCTGGCAAACCGCCGCGCTTCTTCATACGAGACCCCAGGCAGATCGCCGCCCTCAAGGCAGCGTCTCGCCAGGAAGTGATGGACGTTCTGGCCACGATGGGAACCGTTTCTATCGCTGAACTGGCCGTGGCACTGGGCCGGCCAGCTGACAGCCTTTACTACCACATCCGCATTCTTCAGAGAGTTGGCCTCGTGCAGGCGAGCGGCAGCCGTGAATCGGGTGGCCGAACGGAAAAGCTCTACCGCGCAGTCTCGTCCTATCTGCGCCTCGGCTACGTTCCCGGAAAAAAGGGCAATGCCAAGGGCATCGCACCGATTGTCGATTCGATGCTGCGCCTGACTTCCCGTGACTTCAAGGAAGCTTTTCGCGATGCCAAGGTGGCTGTCGATGGTCCGCGGCGGGAGCTCTGGGCCAACCGCTCGACCGGTTGGCTCACGCGAGAGCAGGTTGCGGAGATCAATCGTCACATTGCAGCCATGTTGCAAATTACTGTGGCGTCACCGCCGAAGGACGACAAACGATTATTTGCGCTGACGATGGTCCTTACCCCGCTGCGCCGAATGTAATGGAGATCTGTGATTCGGGTGAAAGCAAAATTTCTGCCGCTCATGATGTTGTTGTCATACTCCCTCTGCAGCATGGGCCAGTCATCGTCCGTGCCCACCGTAATGCGAGCCTGGCGCCACGCCGTCGGCACATCACCTCGCCAAGGGACGCTGCACCTGCACTTCACCGCAAAAGAGGAAGACGTGCCCGCTACGGTCGACCAGTGGATTACCCCATCGGGCAGCCTGCGCCGCAACACCGTCCGCGAGTTTGACAGCAACGATGTACTCGTCACTCCGGCCATCGCGCAAACCCGCGATTGGGACGGCTTCGTCCGTTATCTCGACGGCACAGAACTTGCGCGCCGTCGTTCGGAGGCTTTCATCGCCGCCGCTCTTGCGTTCGGGCCACCTGCCGCGATGGATCGAGCTACGCTCATTCCAACCTCTGACCCTCAGACCGTCGCGCTCACCTTCACGCCGCCCGGTGGCATCAGCATGCAGTGGATCATCGATCAAAATACATCGCTGCCGATCAAAACCGTCATCCGTGGCGACGAGGCTGAACTCACCGCTACCTACAGCAATTGGCAGCGCTCCGGCGGCTTCTTCACCCCGCAGCACATTGTCGTCGCAGAAAAAGACAAGCCCGACCGCGACTATCGCGTCGCAGCACCGCCCCTGCTCCAGCCTGGCAATGCATCTCCCTTCGCCTCGCTCAAACAGAAAGGCTCCGACGTCATCATGGGCGTGCCCAGCGTCAAGCTTCCCTTCACCATGGAGGCCAACCACATCGTGCTGCAGGCGCAAATCAATGGCCACCCGCCCATCGGATTTCTGGTCGACACCGGCGACGGCCACGAGTCCCTCAACACGCCGCGCGCCGCCGCCTTCGGCCTCTCCAGCTATGGCTCAACCGCCAGCTACGGTGGCGGCAACCTTGCGCGGTACAGCCTCGCGTCCGGCGCGACCTTCACCTTTGCCGGCGTTGAGCTGCACAAGCAGCACGTCGATCTGCTGGATCAGACTGGCCTCGAGAAGGCTCTCGGCATTCCCCTCGGTGGCATCCTCGGTTACGACTTCCTTAGTCGCTTTATCGTCGAGATCGACTACAACGCAAAAATCATGACTCTCCACGCTCCGTCGTCATGGCATTACACCGGCCATGGCATGGTTGTTCCCATCACCTTCGATAACGGCATTCCTTTTTTTAAAGCGCAAATCTCAGTACCGACCCAACCTGACATACCCGCGCACATGTGCATGGACTTAGGCGCCGCCGACACCATGACCTTCACCTCGCCCTTCGTGCGCGAACACAATCTCATCCAGCTTGCCGGCACTGACACACGCACCATCAAAGCCGCCGGCCTCGAAAACCAGTTTTTTGCCCAATCCAACATGCGTGGACACATTGACGAGTTTCGCCTCGGCGGCCTGGTCGCCCGCAACATTCCCGTCAGCCTGTCCGCCAACACTTCAGGCGCCTACAGCGACGACAGCTTCGCCGGCACGGTGGGCGAAGGCATCTACACTCGCTATCACGTCTTCCTCGATTATCCGCACCACCGCGCCATCTTCGAAGCCACCGCCAAAACTTCCGCGCCATTTCCTGAGCACAAAACCTTCGGTCTCACACTCATCGCCAATGGCGACGACCTCCACACCTTTCTCGTCACCGGAATTCGCGCCGGCTCACCCGCAGAAAAAGACGGCTTCCAGAAAGGCGACATCATCTCCGGCCTCGACGACAAGCCAGCCACAACCTTTACCTTGGCTCAGCTTCGCGACACTCTTCTCCGCACCGGCGAAAGCCACGATTTCAAAATCATTCGTGCCGGCAAACAAACCTCCATCGCCGCCACCATCGCCGTCGTCTCCATCGATCAGAAGCCCTCCTGAATTCGGAAGTCCACCTGCAGCAGCGATGAGAAGCAGGATGAGCCACCCAAGTCAGTCATCGGCCGGACGCGATCAACGCTTCTGGTATGGATGAAAAATGTAGTCCTTCGCCTTCACGGCCGTGTGGCAGGCGTTGCCGCAGTCTGCAAGGCTCGCGGCATCGGGACTGAATTTGTCCGTCGCGGTATCGTAGTTGAACACCGCGTATCCCCATCCGCCGGTTTTCGGAAATCTCTTGCTGTTCTTTTCCATGACGAAAACCTGGCTGAAGTAGTCCGGCACTTCCACTACGAAAGGTGCCTCCGTGCTCTTCTTCTGCTTCCACTGGAGCTTCACGATCATCGAGCCTTCCGGAAAAGGCTGACCGTCGCCGGGAACTCCGGCCTTGTACGCGGCGATCATGGCCGGATTGGCAACGATTACCTTCAGCCGCTCATCCGTCCGCGCCGACGAGACGACAGGCCAGTCCTCGTATCCCCTGAAGTCGGAGAAGGCGATTCCACTGGGCGATACCAGCGTATATTTGCTTTGCGCATAGAGGGCGGTGGCGACCAGGACCGCCAGGACTGACGCGCCAATCGCAATCCTGTTCGAGTCGACGATACGTTTCGCAGTACTGCGCGGTGCTGTTTTGTAGTCCTGTTGTTCAGACATGCTGCGTCTCCTTCGCGAGCCCGATCGATTTTGCATCTCGAACGAGTCATGCCGGACCTGGATTATGCGTTTTTCGCCGGAGATTGGTTGATGACTGCCGCGCCCGCCTTGCTCACGACTTCGTCTTGTGAATCCGTGCCCCCCGAACAACCGATCGCGCCGATGATCACGCCCTGATCGATCAGCGGAATGCCGCCGCGTGACGCAATGACTCCATCGAACGCGAGCAGATAGTTGAGGCGCATCAGCTGAACGCCGTCCTCAAAGACTTTTGTCGGACGCCGGAAAGTTACGGCTGCCCGCGCCTTGTGTTCGGCGATCGCAATGGAGGCGAGCATTGCGCCATCCATGCGCTGGAAGGAAACCAGGTTGCCTCCCGAATCAGTCACTGCCACATTCATCTTCCAATTCCGCTTCTTCGCCTCGGCCACCGCGGCTCGAATGATGGCCTGGGCCCGGTCCAGTGATATTGGAACTCCATAAGGCACATCAAACGGCATTTCATCCGGGATGACATCCAGCGGATTCGATACGCTTGTCACTTCATTGGTAAGTTCGGCTGCGTTCCCTGGCATAGTTCCTCCGTGCGGCACGGAGTTATGAAAGCAGAAGGATTGGCCGTGAACAATTAGACGATGGTGTCGGTTGAATCTTTTGCCGGTTCCAGCGCGAGTTTAACTAGATTGGCCGACCTCGATAATGTAACCGTCAGGATCGCGCATGTAGCAGCGCGTCTCGCCATACTTGGCAATCGGCTCGGTGAGGAACTCAGCCCCTCGACTTTTCCATAATGCATAGCACGCCTGAATATCTGCGACGCGGAGATTCAAAAAGCTGCTGACCTGATCCGGGTCGGCGGGGACGCTGAGCGTGACCGATGGCTTGTTCGGGGTCGGGCCGCCCCCGACGTTGACAATCAACCACGTATTCGCGATCTGAATGTGGCCAGATGCCCCCTTGCTGTCGCCCCGGCTCAGAATGCGGCCGCCGAACAACTTTTCATAAAAGTCAGCCGATCGATCGATGTCGGCGACGGTGATGAAATGTGTGACAGTGAACCCCTCGCACGGGGGCATCTCATAGCCCGTTGGTTGGTTTTGTCCGCTGCATTGAAAGCTCCAATTCCGATAAACAGTGTAGACGCGGCACCGGAGCCCGGCCGAGTCTTACCCGTAGGTGAGATCGGTACTCTGTCCGACCTCGATAATGTAACCGTCAGGATCGCGGATGTAGCAGCGAATCTCGCCGTACTTGGGGATCGGCTCCGTGATGAACTCGGCCCCGCGACTCTTCCATAGCTCATAGCAAGCTTGAATATCCGTGACGCGAATATTCATAAAGCTGTTGATATTGTCCGGGTTGGGCACGCTGAGCGTAACTGTCGGCTTGTCGGGCGTCGGCCCACCGCCGACATTTACCAGCAGCCAGGTGTTCGCGATCTGAATGTAGGCGGGCGCGCCTTCGCTGTCGCCTGTGCTCAGAATGCGGCCGCCGAAGACTTTTTCGTACCAGCTGGCCGACCGGTCGATGTCCGCGACGGTGAGAAAATGTGCGATGCTGATCCCCTCCCGCGGGGGCATCTCGTAACTCTTGTTTTCGACTTGTACCGCGCTCATGAATCGCTCCTTTCGAATCGGTGCTGATTGCAAAAACTGTGTCCGGACTTCCGCTCATGAAAGCTAGTGCAGGAGCGATTGCCAGTTTGCCGGTATCCTTCCGGCGGGTCCAGGCGTGGGCTGATGTTTCGGATGGGCGTGCGGCGGCGGTAGCTCCGGACCATTCACCATCTCCTGCTTCTGGTAGTCGTAAAACCAGTGCTCTCCCGGCTCAAAGCTGGCGATAATGTTATGTCCGGTCGCCGCCGCGTGTTTCGAAGCATGCTGACTCGGAGAGCTGTCACAGCATCCGATGTGTCCACACTCCGCACACCGGCGGAGATGAAGCCACCAGCCTTGCGGCGACGCCAGGCACTCCACACACCCATCACCGCTCGGTTTCGAAGCAAGATTAATTGCGCCTTGATCCTTCTTCATTTCGATTTTCCCATTTCAGGTTGCATATCCGTCCACCAAGTTAAGGCACCAGCAGAATTTTCCCGATGCCACCCTTTTCTGCCGCCGCGTGCGCCTCCGCCGCTTCACGCAATGGCATCTTTCGACTGATCGGGATCGCCAGCTTGCCATCCCGCACCGCTTCGGCCATGAACCCGAGCGTCTTCCTATCAAATTTAGAGAAGACGTGCTCCACCTTTACAGCTGGATACTCCGCGGCGTTCTGCGGGGGCTCGACCACGGAAGCATACACTCCTCCCGGCTTGACCTTGGCAATCAGCTTCTCCGCCGTCTTCCCGCCGACCGCATCCGCAACCGCGTCGAGTGGGGCAAGAATCGCAATCGCCGCGTCGTCGTCGGTTGCCACCGCCTGGTCCGCACCGACAGTCTTCGCCGTGTCCACCTGCACTTTGCGCACACCCGCAATCACCGTCGCACCTCGCGACTTCCCCGTGTATACCGCCGAACGCCCGACATTTCCTGCAGCGCCGACGACCATAACCGTCTCTCCCGCTTTGATTTCCGTAGCTGCAAGCAGCTGGTTGCCGGTGGTCGTGATCAGCGGCAGCGCTGCCGCCTCGATCAAATCGAGCCCCTTCGGGACTTTCGCCAGAACCGTTGCCTTGACCACGCAAAGTTCCGCGTAAGTGTTGTCCGCCATAGCGAACACCTGATCGCCAACCGAGAAATCATTCACCCCGGGCCCAATCTTGACCACGGTTCCTGACATATCAACCCCGATAAGGCCCGGGAACTGGAGGGGATAAAAATCTTTCGTTAACCCGGCGCGTCGCTTGTAGTCGATGGGATTCACACTCGCGGCCGCCACCCGCACCAGCACTTCGCCCGGACCCGCGATTGGATCCGGGTAGTCCTCAAACTTCAGCACTTCCGGACCACCATATTCGTGCATAACGATCGCTTTCATATCTCCTCTTCATCGTGCGGATCTCAGGGGGCCAAGTCTGGATCGATTTCACCCGAGGCGCTGCGGCGAATCAATTGGACGATGGTATCGGCGATGCCGCCGGATATTTCATCCTGAAGGCGGCTTAAAATTAACTCCGCCCATTCATTGCAGGGCCCGCATTTCGCGTATGCTGTGTCCACGTTTACGCCCCCGCCGCCCGCGTTTCCCAGTTTTCCCGACGGGCAGTGTGACCGTAAGCAGTTTCCAACCAGCGAAACGGGCCCCCGAACGCACGATATCCCATAGGAGGAAAAGGTCATGAGGAGCCTCTCGGCACCGATTTCCCTTGCCGAGACCCAGCTCGGCGAAACGCCTCACATCTACGCATTGTTCAACCGCGGCAAAGAGAAATATCGCTGGTCGACATGCGAATCAGACGCAGCAGAGCCGATCGTCTTCGTCGTCGACGGAGACAGTTCCGTCCGCCAATCACTCAAGTCTCTGATTGTCTGCTGCGGGTGGCAGGCGGAAACATTCGCCTCAGCTCATGAATTCCTAAGCAGGCCATGGCCTGCCGTTCCAAGCTGTCTGGTGCTCGACGTTTCTCTTCCCAACCTCAGCGGTCTCGATCTGCAAAAGCGCGTTGTCATGGATCGGCCTGACATGTCGATCATATGTATCACCGCCCAGCCTGATGTTTACACTTCGGTCCGGGCTATGAAGGCTGGAGCTATCGAATTTCTTATCAAGCCATTCGGCGATGACGTTTTGCTGGGCGCCATCCAGGAGGGGATCCAGCGCAGTCGCGTTGAGCTCGGCCGCGAGGCAAACATACAAGCGCTTCGTAACTCTTATGCACGCCTCAGCCAACGCGAGCGGCAGGTCATGGCCCTGGTGGCCGCGGGCTTGTTGAACAAACAAGTCGGCGCAGAACTCGGCATCAGCGAGATCACCGTAAAAGCGCACCGCGGCCACGTGATGCAAAAGATGAAGGCAAATTCTTTTGCGGACCTGGTGCGAATGGCCGCCAGGCTCCCCTCGGCGATAACCAACGGTTGATCGCAAGCCGATTTGGATCGGCGTTCCCGTCGCGCATGGATGTCGGAACGCGGCGGCCATACAAAAGTGTGGCCGATACCATCGTCCAATTGCGCGGTCGGTCGTGTTCTGGCTGAATGAATCAACCACCAACGGCTGCTCGCCGATCACCTTCAACCAATTTCACAGACCGAACAGCAAGGAGAACCCCATGGCAACTATGGTCGCACCGACAAAAACCGCGCAGCTTCGCGTCTCCCGCCAATCGCCCGCCTATTGGCGTGTCACCATCGACAATCCGCCGATCAACGTCATGGGGCCGGAGATGGTCAAGCAGTTCCAGGAAGTCATGAATGCTCTCGAGGCCGATGGAGACGTCAGAGTCGTAGTCTTCGACAGCGCGGTCGACGGCTACTTCCTGAATCACTCCGACTTCACGACAAAGATGGAGGACCTCACTTCCCTGCCGCCGGGTCCCACAGGCTTGCCCCCGTGGCCGGACTTTCTCGTACGTCTCACTCGCTTGCCCGCCGCTTCGATTGCGCTCATCCGCGGCCGCGCCACCGGCAACGGCAGCGAAATCACGCTGTCCTGCGACATGAGTTTTGCCAGTTGCGAGAAGACCATCATCTCGCAATGGGAGGTAGGTGTCGGCATGGTCGCCGGCGGTGGCCCCATGGCCCGGCTGCCCAGGCTCATCGGTCGCAACCGCGCGCTCGAAGTTCTGTTGAGTTCGGAAGACATCAGCGGAGATCGGGCCGAGGCCTACGGCTACATCAATCGTGCCCTGCCTGATGCCGAACTCGACGCGTTCGTGGATGCTCTCGCGACGCGGATCTCCAAATTCGACAAATGGGCCATCGCCCAAACCAAGCGCCTGGTCAACACCAGCCTGTCGCCGGATGTCGAACTCGGCGCCGGGTGGGATGCGTGCATCAATTCGCTCGGACGATCTGCCGCGCAGGATGGGATCAAGCAGCTGATGGCGCGCGGCTTCCACAAGCCGGGGGATGTCGAAGATCGGCTCGGATATTACCTGGGTCAAATCACGCGCTAGCTTCGAAGCCGTTCTGATGGTGAAGGACTAGCATGTCGACACGGGGAAATTATGCGAAAAACCGTTCTCTGCGTGTTCACAATTCTGACCGTTGCACTTGCCACAAGCCTGAAAGTGAACGCGCAGAGCAAGGAAAAGACAGTGAATACACAGGTGTCCTATCGCACCGCAAAGGTGGATGGCCTTTCCATCTTTTACAGAGAAGCAGGCCCGAAGGACGCGCCAACGATCTTGCTGCTCCACGGCCTGCCGTCGTCATCGCGCATGTTCGAGCCTCTCTTCGCCCGGCTTGCGGATCGCTATCACATGGTCGCGCCGGATTACCCGGGCTTCGGACATAGCGATTGGCCGGACCCAAAAAAATTCCCTTACACCTTCGATCACATCGCGGAAATTATGACTCACTTCACTGAGGAGCTGGGCCTGTCGCACTACACCCTCTACATGCAGGACTACGGCGGCCCCGTCGGCTTCAGGATGGCGCTCGTCCATCCTGATCGCATCCAGGCTCTGATCGTGCAGGACGCCGTCGCCCACGACACCGGACTCGGCGCAAATTGGAAGACGCGACGCGCCTTCTGGGCTGACCGTGCCCCGAACGAAGCCGCGCTGCGCACCAACCTGCTGTCACTGGCAACGACCAGGACACGTCACCTGGGCAGCGATCCGGATGTCGAGCGCTACGATCCCGATCTCTGGACCGACGAATTCCGTTTCCTCAGCCAGCCCGCGCAGGGCGATATTCAAACTGACCTGTTCTACGACTACCGCACCAACGTCGAGGACTATCCCACATGGCAGGCTTGGATGCGTGAGAAACAGCCGCGGCTTCTCGTCATCTGGGGAAAGTATGAGTTGTCGTTTGATCCCTCCGAACCCGAGGCCTATCGCCGCGACGTGCCATCTGCCCAGGTCCATATCGTGGATGGCGGCCACTTTGCATTGGATACTGCAGCCGACGAAATTGCACAGCTCGTCCAGAACTTCATGAAGCAGGCCAGGTAAAAAGGATGTCAGCGGCAGCAATTGATTGCCCATGGGTTCCGCAGGTGGCGGGACCGGGCGTACTCGACGACCTATCGCAACATGGCAAGCCTGGAACGCGATTTTCTGGCCGGCAGATTTCGCTTCACTGCGTATCGATCGGTGGAAGTCTTCTACGATGGTTCAAGTGACTCGTGGAACCACAAGTGGTACACGGGAGGAGTTCAATTGCCCCACAAGTGTCTCTGGATGTTGGACACTTATTACCGCCGGGAAAACTGCGATAACTGCAATCCCGGAAACTGGAACGCTGCTGGAGCATCCTTGGATTTTTGCTTTAGAAGTTCTCAGTAACCGTGTAACTCCTGGAGGCCAGAACTGTGTGGTGGATCAGCTATCGAGGTGAATCGGGGCACGGCGTCGATAATATCGGCGTCTTCGAGGACGACGGCTCCCCGCGCAAGGTGCATCCACTGCTGCTCGACCCATCGCCGACTGCGCGGCCGCTGCACATTGCGCGCGGCTTCGCATTGGTTGGTGACTATCTCTACATCGCAAACGCGTGGCGCAAGGACAGCCACATTGCGCTCTACCAGCGGCTCGGCGACACCTTCCGCTTCAAGGAGGTGGTCGCAAAGACCGAGCAGGTGGCGGCGATGGTCCACCCCTTCGACGTGGAACTTGGTGACGATGGTCGCATCTACATCTCCTGCCAGGACACGAACACCGTGGTGTCGCTTGTGCCCAAGACGCGCAGACCGGCACTGGTGGCCGCGCACCTTCGCAAGCAGTATCCCAGCGGGAAATTTCTCCCCGGTACGCTCGTTGCTTCCAGCCACGGAAGTCTTCCCGAGTACGGGGAACTCCGGTCGCTTGATGTGCCAGCACCTCTCGGCCTCAAGGTTGTACTCGACAAGCGCGGCCAGCCACGGCATTCTGTGCGCGGCATTGTCGTGCATCGGAAGCATCTCTATGTCGCGGACGAAGCCGGCGACGTGGTAAAGGTTTTCAACGTGCGGTCCGGAGAGTTGACAGCCCACATCGTCAGCAAAGCACTCAAGGCGCCCGTCCACCTGGTTGTCCACGGCCAAACTCTCTACATCGGCGCTTCAGGCAGCGGCAGCATCCTCTCGCTCAAGCTGACCGCTGCACCGCTGAGCGGCAAGCTCAAAGCGCGCCTGGTGATCGACGGAAAGCTCGACGCACCCTCCGGCTTCGGCGTCGGACCCGACGGCGATCTTTACGTGGCGGAACGGAAAAGAAAACGGGTACGGCGATTCTCTTCCGAAGGAAAAAAGAAGGGCACATTCATCGATGGCCTTCCGGACATGCCGGAGTTCCTCGTCTATGTGCCCGAGAAATCCTGATGTGGCAAGTAGCGTTCCGTTGCCGCCGCTATATTTCTTTCATTCGCAATAGATATTTTTGGAGGCGCGGGCCGGGATCGAACCGGCGCATAAAGGTTTTGCAGACCTCTCCCTTACCACTTGGGTACCGCGCCCCTCTAGTCCCACGCCGCCCCGAAGCTCTCGCCTCCAAGGGCACCGCGAAACGCCATCGACAGCCAGGAATCCGGCTTGTCTGGAGCGGGAGACGGGACTTGAACCCGCGACCCTTGCCTTGGCAAGGCAATGCTCTACCACTGAGCTACTCCCGCTCTTCCATCAACTATAGTTGGGCTCGCGGCACCGGTCAAACTTCGTCTGCGAAGCTTGCGAACACTTCAGTCCGGACTTAGCGCCGTCGCGATCTTCTCTTCCCGCACCATCTCGCCATCGCGCATGTGCAGCACGCGGTCGCCAATCTGCGCCGCTTCGGGATTGTGCGTGATCATCAGCACCGTCTGCCCCAGTTCGCGGCTGCTCTCGCGCAGCATCTTCAGCACCGCCTCGGAATTTTTGGTGTCGAGATTTCCCGTCGGCTCGTCTGCCAGCACAATCGCCGGACGCGTAATCAGCGCGCGCGCCAGTGCCACTCGCTGCTGCTCGCCGCCACTCAACTCGCTGGGACGATGATCCAGCCGCCCGGAAATTCCCAACAGCTCCGTCAGCTTGTTCAGAAAGACGCGATCCAATGGGCCTTTGACTCCGGCAATCTCATGCGCCAGCTCGATGTTGCCAAGAGCCGTCACCGTCGGCAGCAGATTGAATCTCTGAAAGACAAAGCCGATCCGTGCCCGCCGCATCCGCGTCCGCTCAGCATCGCCCAGTGCCGCAAAATTCACACCGTCAATCCAAATCTCGCCACCGCTGGCCCGCGTCAGCCCGCCGAGCAGATAAAACAGCGTCGACTTGCCGCTGCCGCTCGGTCCCACCACGCTGACAAATTCCCCAGCCGCTACTTGAAAGCTTGCGTCTCGCACTGCCGTCACAGTCACGCGCCCAGCCATGTAGGTCTTGCTCAAATGTTCTGCACGGATTATTGGTTGCATCCGCTCTCGATTGTATAAGGCGCAAGCCTCCGCCTGCGCCCCACCCTCAAGAAGCTGCAACCTGTTGCTGCGCGGTAATCTGTCCGCCGACCTGGCTTGTCACCGTCTGCGGCTGCGCCTCTGGCCTCGGCACCTGCTTCCTCGGACCACGCTTGCGCGCCACCATCACCCGCACCCGCTCCAGCATTTCCAGCGGCGACGACGCACCCTTTGGCAGAAACGCATCGGCTGTCGTCGCGCGATCGCAGTTGTGCACCGCTCCGCTGATCAACATCGCCGGCACTTCGGGCGATCGTTCCTTCATCCGCCGCACCAGCTCGTTGCCGTCAACCTTCGGCATCACCAGGTCGCAGATCACGAGATCAATCCCGCCCTTGTCGAAGTGCTCCATCGCCCCTTCAGCAGAAAGCGAAGTCAGCACGCGATAGCCGCGCGTCTCCAGCAGAAATTTCCTTACCGACAACGCCTGCTCGTTGTCGTCGACACACAGGATTACTTTTTTCGGGCGCATTTGTTCTCGTTCTTTCTCTAGCTGCGTTGGCGCTTCCCGCCCATTTTTTGGACACACTTCAGGCGTCGCGTGCGCTGCGCATTTTTTTCAGCGCACACGTGTCCGTTGCCCCAGAATGGGGTGGAAGCGGGTTACCGTTTCCCCTTCGTCATGCGCGCGCAACCGTGCCCGCCAGCGTTGTACTCCCCGCTGCAAACAACGCAGCGTGTGTCGCTGGAAATGCCAGGTCGCAACGCTCATGCCACGCGTTACGGCAACTCTGGTTTCAGTTTTTCAGTAAAAAGGCGATTGCATCCACAACTGAAATGCTTGCGTAGAGTAAGCACAGATAATCATCTGCGCAATGGCGAACGACCAGCGAAACTCGACCCTCCCCAGCCCTTGCTTTCCACCGCCGTTTGATATTCCCGCTGCCCACGCGCCTTTGCTTTGTTACAGGACTGTTGAAAGCATGTGAATCGCTCACGGAAAAGCCGCCGCATTGCCCCTTCAGCAGGGCGCACAAAATTATCATTTCTTCACTTGTCGTAATTTCCAATCTTCGACCACACAATCGCGTCGTCATCCTGAGACGCTTTTCGCCGAAGGCCCGCTTGCCTTCGCCCCGGCTTCGGCCACTCCATGTAAATTGGTTGCCATGCTGCGCCGTCTCCTCCCCGCGCTGATCCTCGCACTCTTGTCCGCAACGATCCACGCCGAAACCGCGCCGCGATGGACTGCGCAGCAAGCCAACACCTGGTACGCCGGGCAACCGTGGCTCGTGGGCAGCGACTACATTCCCGCCAACGCCATCAACCAGCTCGAGATGTGGCAGCCCGACACCTTCGACCCGAAACAAATCGACATAGAGCTAGGCTGGGCCCAGGCCATCGGCATGAACACCATGCGCGTCTTCCTGCACGACCTGCTCTGGCAGCAGGATCCCGAAGGATTTCGTAACCGTATCCGTACATTTCTGGAAATCTGCGACCGCCACCACATCCGCCCCATCTTCGTCTTCTTCGACTCCTGCTGGGACCCGAACCCGCACCTCGGCCCACAGCACCCGCCAACTCCCGGCATTCATAACTCGGGATGGGTGCAGTCGCCCGGCACCTCGGCCCTCGAAGATCCGGCGCAATATCCGCGGCTCGAAGCTTATGTTCGCGACATCGTCAGCACCTTTGCGAATGACAACCGCATCCTCGCCTGGGATATCTGGAACGAGCCGGACAACGAAGGCGGCGGCAATTATGACAAGCAGGAGCCGCCGAACAAGCAGCAACTCGTGCTCGCGCTGCTGCCGAAGGCCTTCGCATGGGCCCGTGATTCGCATCCGTCGCAGCCGTTGACCAGCGGCCTGTGGCAAGGCAACTGGGCAAGCTACGACACGCTAAGCCCAACGGCGCGGGCGCAGATCGATGAGTCCGACGTCATCTCGTTTCATAATTACGGCGCGCCGGCGGATTTTAAAAAGCACGTCGCCTGGCTGAAGCCGTATCACCGGCCATTAATTTGCACAGAATACATGGCTCGCGGGCAAGGCAGCACCTTCGCCGCCATTCTGCCTATCGCGAAAAAAGACAAAGTCGCAGCCATCAACTGGGGCTTCGTCGCTGGCAAGACGCAAACCTATTTCCCGTGGGATTCCTGGGAGCACCCCTACACCACAACGCAGCCGCCCGTCTGGCACCACGACATCTTCCACGCCGACGGCTCACCGTATCGTCCGGATGAAGTCGCGCTCATCAAAAAACTCACCGGGCGCGGCACGACTCAGGCTTTTTCGACGACCACAGCCGTCCCGTAAGCCAACACCTCAGTCACGCCGCTCATCAATTCGTTCGCGTCGTACCGCGCCGCAACAATCGCGTTCCCGCCATGCTGTTCCGCATGCGCCATCATCATCAGGAACGAATCCTGCCGCGTCTTCTCGCAAAGATCCGTTAGGATCGTGATATTCCCGCCGACCAGCGTCTGCAATCCCGCGCCGATCGTGCCGAAAACATTCCGCGATCGCACCACAATCCCGCGCACCACCCCAAGATTCCGCACAATCCTGTAGGCCCGGCAACTCCATCGCCGTCGTCACCATCGATGCATCCATCACAATTCCTCCCGACCGCTGGTCGTCACTCGTCCTTCGTCAACAAATCCTGCAGCGTCGCCTTGTACTTCGCCGCCCGCCGCGCCGCCTTCTTCTTCACGTCTGGCAAAACCATCTCCGCCTTCGGCTGCCCCACGCGCGC
>Ga0302324_100012962_pt1 | contig 16950 bp, 12 predicted proteins | sample Palsa_T0_1_FD_201949 | JGI IMG/M metagenome (GOLD analysis project Ga0302324, IMG submission 201949) | Peat permafrost microbial communities from Stordalen Mire near Abisko, Sweden - Palsa_T0_1 | ecosystem: Environmental > Terrestrial > Soil > Palsa > Peat permafrost | place: Sweden: Abisko...
CGCTCGCGCCCCGGGCGTGGGCGAGGCCCGCCGAGAGCGCGCTCTGGAAGCCAAAGTTTCGCGACAGCTCGACGAGCTCGAAGCGCGGGTCGCGCAGCCCCTGGGCGCGGGTCATCTCGGCCGAGCCATCGCGGCTGCCGTCGTTCACGAAGACCGCGCGCCACTCGCAGTCGTTGTGGTCCCGGAACAGCGCCTCAAGGCGCGCGAAGAGCTCGGGCAGGACCTGCTCCTCGTTGTACACGGGGATCACGATGGCGACGATGGGCCTGGTGTCGGTCATGGGCTAGCGGGGCGTTCCCGGGACGGTGCGGGTGCGCAGGAGGGCCATCCAGAGGATGGCGCCCATGAGCGCCAGCACGAGGGCGGGGGGAGCGGGGAGAATGTCGGCAAAATATGTGACATGGGCGACGATTTTCCATTGGAGGTTGATCTGCGTCACGCCCGAGTAGGACTTGAACACGGCCTCGAAGGGCCGCCCGGGCGTCAGCCAGCGGTCGAAAGCGAAATCCTCGACCCCGAGCTGGAGGGCGATGCCGAACACGGCGTCGACCACGCACCCGGTCACCAGGGCCGCGCGCCAGCCCCGGGTGAGCGAGCCCCAGCGCGATGCCAGGAATGCGACCCCGGCGAGGACCGTGGACTGCAGGCAGATGTGGCCGATGCCGTAGTGGTCCCGGTCGCCGTAGGTCGCGAAGCTGAGGACGACGATCGCCGCGAGCGACGCCGTCCAGAAAACGACGTCGGGACGGGCCGAGGCCCGCGCTACCTTCACAGCCTGGACGACAACGACCAGCCAGCCGACGCAGCCGAGGGCGAGGAGCGGGTTCAGCTGGTAGATGAGGAAGAAGTCGTCCCGGAGGGCGCCCCAGGAGCTGTCCTGCTTGAACAGGGTGCCGTGGAAGCCCCGCAGCTGGATGGGGATCAGGCTGTCCCGGAAATTGAGCACCATGTTGACCAAGGGGTTGCCCGGCGCCCGCTGCATCATGGAGACGGTGGTGTTGGACAGGAAGGTCCTGTGGACGCCGAACCTGTGGATGGACCAGAGGAACCAGGGGGCGAGCATGCACGCCCCGGCGGCGGCCGAGAGCAGCGTCAGCCGCAGGAATCCCCTTTGCCAACGTCGCTTGAAGCCGAGCGCAATCCACGCGCCCGCGAGGACGACGACGTAGGGCCCCGCCGAGTAATGGGTGACAACGGCGGCGCCGAGGCAGAGGGCGCAGCCGATCGCGGCCGGGGCCATGCCCTCGTCCGCGTCGCGCACCCGCAGGAAGAAATAGATCCCGAGGAGGATGAAGTACGAGGCCTGCAGCTTGGTCCACGGGAACGTGGCGTTTTGGACGAAGAGCGGGCTCACCATCACGAGGACGGCGGCCACGCGGATCGCGGACCTGCCGCCGAACCGGGAGGCGAGGAGCCCGACGGGAAGGAAAGTGAGGCTCGCGAGCGCCGTCATGATCACCTGAAAGTGGGCGTAGCCCGCCGTCGTCATCTGCAGGAACGCCGCAGTGAGGACGTTGGTGAAGGGGGGGCGGGCCGGCATCTCATACTGGTCGATGAACATCGGGGCCGGCCAGGCCCTGAGGAAGTAGAGCGACCGCTCCCAGTGCTCGACAAAGTCCCCCGTCCAGCCGCCTCCGGAGTAGCTCGTGATGAAGGACAGGCAGGTAACGCACCAAGCGGTGACGATCAGCTGGCCGACGGCCAGGTCCTGCGCCGCCGGGTCGGCCCAAAGACGCTTCACGCCGCGCCGGCCAACGACGAGGAAGATGCAGGAGAGGATCGGCAGGGCGCCATAGGCCGCCAGGGGGGCGCCCCACGTGAAGACCGCCCAGCAATACAGCCAGGCGGCGATCAGGGAGAAGCCGACCCCGGCCACCAGGGATTCAGGGGGATTCAGCCGGAACAGGCCGATGAACGGCCGGGAGAGCCCGAACGCCACGCCCAGGACTAGGAGCAGGCTTACGAGAATATCGGGGATCATCGGCGGCTGCTTCCCATGGCACACCACGGCCCCACAAATGGCAATAGCCGCTTCACTAAGTAGTTACGCGCGCCCCGCAGGGCCACGCGCCGTACCGAGCCTCAGCGCAGGTTGTACTTCAGGATCGCCCAAAGGGCCCTGAAACCATCCCGCCAGCCGATCTTCTTCCCCTCGGCATAGGACCGGCCGTAATAGCTGATGCCGACCTCGAAGATGACCACTTCCAGCTTGGAGACCTTGGCCGTGATCTCTGGCTCAAACCCGAACCGGTTCTCCTCGATCTGGATCCTCTGCAGGACGTCCCGGCGGAACACCTTGTAGCAGGTCTCCATGTCCGTGAGGTTCAAATTGGTGAACATGTTCGAGAGGAGGGTCAGGAACTTGTTGCCGATCATGTGCCAGAAATAGTGCACCCGGTGGGGCTCCCCGCCCATGAACCGTGACCCGAAGACCACGTCGGCCCGCCCGTCGACGATCGGCTTCATGAGCTTCGGGTACTCGTTGGGGTCGTACTCCAGGTCGGCGTCCTGGACGATGACCGCCTCGCCCGTGGCGGCGGCGAAGCCGGTCCGCAGGGCCGCGCCCTTTCCCTGGTTCACGTCGTGATAGATGATCTTGTCCACCATGGACTCGATCTGGGTGCGCAGGACGTCCCGCGTCCCGTCTCGGGAGCAGTCGTCGACAATGATGATCTCCTTGTCGGGGTAGGGGGAGTTGCGCACCCGCTCGACGAGGGTTCGGATGGTCTTGGCCTCGTTGTAGCAGGGAATGACGATCGAGAGCTTCATGCGCGAAAGTCGGAAAGAATGGAATGCGCGCGGGGCCAACGGAAGCTTTTATCTGGCCGGCCTCCCGGCCGCCGAAATCGCCTATTGAGCCGGGGTCCTTTTCAGTTTCATCCTCGCGCGTGAGCGCGTCCCCGGCCCCCCGTTCGCGAACCTCCGTGCCCGCGGTCGTCGCCGCGGCGCTGGTGGTGGCCGGCCTCGCGGCGTTTGTCCTCTCGAGCGGCTCCTATGTCTCGTCCCAGCCCGCGGCCGAGGAGCCGTACAACCAGGTGGTCGAGGGTTTCCGGTCCGGGCACGTGTGGATGGCGAAGGAGGCGCCCCCGGAACTTGTCGCATCGCCGCATCCCTATGCGTTCTCCACCTACCGGCAGTACCTCGGGGCGCCGTGGCGGGTCATCGACCTGAGCTACTACCACGGGCACCTCTACGCCTACTTTGGCGTCACCCCCGCCGTCATCCTCTTCTGGCCGTGGCGTGTCCTGACGGGGGGATTCATGAGGCAGTCATACGCGGTCCTGGCCTTCTGCGTCGTGGGCTACGCCATGTCGGTGGGCCTGGCGGTGGCGCTCTGGCGCCGGTATTTCCCCCAGCTGGCGCCGTGGGTCGGCGCCGCGGCGGCCGTCCTCCTGGGCTCGGCCACGACGCTGCCGGTCTTCGTCGTCAGGCCCGGACTCTACGAGGTGGCCATCGCCTGCGCGTACATGATGACGATGCTGTGCCTGGTGGCCCTGTGGCGCTGCTGGCACCGCCCGGAGCACGGCGTGGCCTGGCTCGCGGCCGCGAGCCTCGCCTTCGGCCTCGCCGTCGGCGCGCGCCCGACGCTCCTCTTTGGCGCCGTGATCCTGCTTACTCCCGTGGCCGGTTCCTTCGTCCTCAACCGCTATTGGCTCCGTCTCCTGCTCGCCGCCGTGCTGCCGCTCGCGGCGGTGGGCGCCGGCCTTGCGGCCTACAATGACGCGCGCTTCGGCAACCCGCTCCAGTTCGGCCACGACTACCAGCTCTCCGGCAACGACGTGTTCGGTCTGCCGTCATTCGGCCTGCGGTTCTTCTGGGACAATGTCCGGCTCTACTTCCTTGAGCCCCTGCGCTGGCACGCGGGATTTCCATGGGTCTGGAAACCCTCGAACCCGCCCCTGGCGCCCGGGCACCTTCCCGTGGAGTTCTTTTTCGGCACGCTGACCAATTTGCCCATCCTGCTCGCGGCGTGCCTCGTCCCGCTGGCGGGCCTGGGAGCGCGGCGTGGGCTGGGCGGCATGGTCCTCGGCGTCGGCCTCCTTTTCCTGGCGACGACGCTGCCCATCTGCTTCTACGCAGGCGCCACCAGCCGGTACCTGCTCGACTTCCTGCCGGCCCTGGCGCTCCTCGCGCTCGTGGGTTTCCTGGGGCTCGAGTGCGTGGCCCAGGCGCCGGCCGCGGACCCCGATGCCTCGGCGCCCATGGGCACGGCGCTGGCGCCGGTCCTGCGGGGAGCGCTCGTGTACTCGGCGGTCGTCGTATGGCTCCTCGCCTATGCGATCAGTTCCTTCTACCGGAGCGCGGAGGAGGGGACGCAGCTGCTCCTTGCCGGGAAAATTGACGAGGCCATCCCTGTCTTTGCCCGCGTGGACGCGATCAATCCGAATTCCGGGGGGCTCTCCGACCTGGCGATCGCCAACGCCCTCGTGGGGGCGAACCGCCTGAAGGACGCGACGCAGTACCTGAGGGCCGCGGTGGATCTGAGCCCGGGCCTCGAGGCCGCCCACTTCTCGCTGGGGCGCGTGCTCCTCCAGGAAAATGACGCGCGCGGCGCGGACCGCGCGTTCAGGCGCGCCCTGGCCCTTGACCCGACGGACGAGGAGGCCGAGACCGGGCTCGCGATCGCGCTCCTAAGGGAAAACGATCCCGAGGGAGCGGACGCTCATGCCATTGCTGCCCTGAAACTGCGGCCGGACGACCCCGTTGCGCATGACCTGGTCCGGATCATCGAGAATGCCCCTGCGTTGGTGCCGCGGCCGTGAGCCTTCATGGCTCCGGGTCGACCCGCCGGTAGCCCTCGACCCAGGGCATGCCGGTCCCCGAGGCCTCGGCGCCGAGGATCACGGGAGCGAAGCCGACGGGATCGGCCGCGCGGTTGGCGTTCACGCGGGCCACGCCGTCGTCCCAGTCGACGAGGAAGCGCGTCTGCAGGTCCCTGCGTAGAGCCGGCCCGACGCCGTCCCAATACGGATGCTCGGGCGGCGGATAGAGCCAAGGAGCCTCCACGTGCAGGTGGAACCGGCCGAACCGGGGCGGGAGGGCCGGCGTGGCGAGGACCACGTGGTCGTTCTCGACGAGGAAGACCTGCGCCATCCCGGACGCATCCTGGTCGAGGAGCATCTGGTTCTCGTTCTGCGGGCGTCCGCTGGCCATGAGGGCGGTGCGCCTGGGAACCGTGCTCCGGTCCACCCGCACCGACATCTCGACGGGCCCGAACTCGACATGGTGGGCGCGGGCCCACCACAGGCTGGGGTAGTCCAGGGTGTGGGCGAGCTCCGCAAACGTGCGCGGGTGGGTCTGCCTCATGAAACCTCGAAAATCCGCCGAGGCGAGGCCCACGCACGCCATGCTCCAGCATGCCGCCGCGCAGGCGAGGAACCGCACGAGCGGTCGGCGCGGCTGGGCGGTCAGGACGACCATGAGGCCGACCGACGTCAGCACCGTCCACCCCGCGACGATCTCCGTGATGAACCTCGAGCACGCCCACGCCCATGCAAAGAGGATGAAGGCGGCGAAGGCCGACGCGAGGCACGCGCCGGCGACCGTGACCGCGGCGGCGAGCATACCCGCGGCGGCGCGGTTTGTCCAGGCCCAGCCCAGGGCGACCAGCCCGGCGAGGTGCACGGGCATCATGAAGCCGATGCCATAGACCTCCTCGAAACCCACGTAGCCGGGAGGCCGCGCGTCCGTCCAGAACGGATGCAGGAAAGGGAAGTAGGGCCCGGCCTGCGGGGCCGAGAAGAGGTAGACCCACAGGTTGAACGGGATGAATCCAAGACTTGAATACCTGACCGCGCGGTAGTCCTCGCCGAACAGCGTGTAGTGGAGCCCGAAGTCGAGCGGGTTCCCGAAGCGGGCGAGGTTGTAGAGGAGAAGGGCGATCCCGCCGGCCGCGACGATCCCCATGGCGAGGAGGGCGGGGCGCCAGCGCGGGGCGGCGCCCGGCGCCCCGGCGGGCACCAGGAGCAGGAGGGCGATTGCGCCGGCGCCGAACAGGGCGGCCGCGCGGCAGCCGATGAGGAGGGCCAGGGCCATTCCGGCCGCCGCCGCCCATCCCGTGCGCCCCCGGGAGTCGTGGAATTTCCAGAGGAAATACAGCGCCCACCAGAGGCACGCGGCGGCGGCCACGACCGGCAGCTCCCACAGGGCCGAGCGGCGCAGGGTCACGGGCAGCCACGACGCGCAAAAGGCGACAAGGATCACGAAGGCGAAGCAGGGCGCTGTCAGCCCGGGGAAATGGCGCCGGCGCACCTCCCAGAGCAGGAGCGCGAGCCCGGCCAGGCCGCCCGCCGCGAACACGGCCACCGCGAGGCGCTGCGGGAGCATGTGCCCCGTCGCGAGGCGCCACGGCAGCATCACGAGGAGCGCGGGCGCCGGTCCCTGGTAGAGGTAGTATTTGCCCGCGTAGAGGCTGGTGTCCCACATGCGGTAGGGCGCATTCGCGATGGGATCGTACGGGTCCTTCAGCCTGAGGAGCCCGGGCGGCGGCTCGACGGAGAGGTAGGTGTGGCCGTGCCGGAATCCCTCGGTGAGGTACTCGTACTGGTGCCACACGTTCGACGTGTCGGCATCCCACGGCGCGACGCCGTTGGCCGTCCAGAATATCGCCACGGTGCAGAGGGCGAGGGCCGCCCCCAGCGCCGCGCGCGCCCGGCCCGCGCTGGGCGCCCCGGTCATGGCGTCGATCCCTTCGGGGGCATGGGGGCGCTGGCCGCCCTCTCAATCGCCAGGGCGTCGGGATGCCGGGGCTGGAGCTGCAGGGCGGCGCGCGCCTCGGCCAGCGCCATCTCGTCGTCACCGACCGTGTAGGCGGCGCGGGCGAGGAGCACATGGTCCTGCACGAAGGTCGCCGGGTCGCTCACGTTCCCGAAGTTCGAAAACGCGAGGAGCGCGGCGAGGGCGGCGCAGGCGGCGAGCGCGGCCTTTCGGCCCGGCGCCCAATTTTGCCAGAAGCGCGGTGACGCAAGCGCCCCTCCCGCCAGGGCGGCATTGATGCCGACCAGCGGGAGCCGGAACCGGGCGCTGACAAAGAACAGGATGATCGACGCCGTGCACGCCGCCGTCACGACGGCGAGCGCGGCGCCGGCGCGGGGGTTCTCCGCAAGGAGCCGGGCACCCCCGGCGACGCCGAGGATCAGGAGGACGCCCCAGCAGAGGGGATTCCAGCGCAGCCATGGCGAGAGCGCCTTGTGGAAGGCGTACGTTTTGTTGTTGTACTGCTCCCAGTTGTTGAGGAGCGCGTACGCCTTCTTCGCCATGAGGCGGGCCCACGCCAGCGGGTGGGCGCTCACCTCGTCCGTGAACCGCTGGCGCCAATGGGTGTTCATGGACGCGATGTCGGTCGGTCCGCCGTTAGTCTCCTTACTATAGAGGATGATCGACTCCGCCCGGGCGGGGTTGAGGCGCGCGAGCTCGGGCGGCAGGCTGACCCGTTGCGAGTAATACCTTCCGTTCGCGCCGGGCCGGTTCGAGGCCCAGAGGTTGTAGGCTCCCTGCCAGGGCAGGAACGCCGCCGTGCCGGTGGCGCTCCTTTGCCAGGCCGCGGACGCGACAAACAGCAGCGCGCTCGCGAGCGCGACGGCGGCCATGCGGACCCTTGCCGCCGCAGCGAGCGGCTGGAATAGCGCCAGCACCGGGAGCGCAAGCCAGACGAGGAGGTAGTTGGGGCGGACGAGCGTGGCCGCCGCCCAGCACATCCCCGCACCCGCCCAGAACCCCGTGCGCCCCGGCACCTTCACAGCCGCGGAGAGGAACGCCAGGCCGGCGAGGAAGAGCGTCATGGAGAATGTCGAGTCGAGGGCCTGCGTGGCGTAGTGGACGAGGACGGGGTCGAGCGCAAAGAGCATGCCCGCGAGGACCCCGGCGCCGATCCCGAACCAGCGGTCGCTGATCGAAGCCACGAGGCCTGCGCCGATCGAGTGGAGGAGGGCCCCGATGAGCAGCGCCGCCGCAAAGAGCCCCGAGGCCGGGACGCCGGCGGCGCGCGCGCCCGCGAGGAGCAGGGCGTAGCCCGGCGCCCGGTACAGGGGCTCGTGGGGGAGGTGCCCGCCATAGATCTGGGCCGCCAGGTAGAGGTTCTCATGCTCGTCGAGGACGGGCACGCGCCCGAGCGGCGTCCCGAGGTACCAGTTGAGGTGGCCCAGGGCGTAGGCGAGCGCAACGAGGGCCGGCACACCGATGACGACGGCCCGGCGGTTGGCCCCTAGCGCGGGGGAGGAAGCCTGGTTCGGGGTGCGAGGTGACACCGCGACCCATGACAACGCCCCCTCAGCGGGCACGCGAGCCGATACCGGCCAATAACTTGGTGCGATTTCTTGACGGTCCTTCGGCGGGGTGCGCAGGCTTGCCTCGTGACCACGGATCCATCGACCCCGAGGAAGAAGCTGCCGCTCCTGCAGCTGGGGGCGGCCGCGGCCGTGGTCGGCGCCGTGGGGTACCTCGTCCTGCGGGGGCTCGACTACAAGGCGCTCCAGGTCCAGTCGATCGCGCTGATCCGCTCGCTCGGCCCGTGGACCTTCTTTACGGCCATGGCGATCCTGCCGGCGTTCGCCGCGCCGCTCAGCCTCTTCACGCTCACGGCCGGCGAGCTCTACGCGCCGCTGCTGACCATGCCGGGCGTGATCGTCGCGGCCTTCGCCGCCATCGCCGTCAACCTGGCGCTCACCTACTGGCTTGCGCGCTATGCGCTGCGGCCGCTCCTGGCGCGGCTCATCGCCCGCTATGGCTACTCCATCCCCAGCGTCACGAGCGAGAACGCCGTGTCCGTGACGCTGGCCCTGCGCCTGACCCCGGGGCCGCCCTTCTTCATCCAGTCCTACATCCTCGGCATGGCCGAGGTCCCGTTCAGGATGTACATGCTCCTCTCGATCCTCTGCCAGCTGCCGTGGGGCATAGGGACCATCGTGCTCGGCAAGGGCATCTTCAACGGCAACTTCAAGCTGGTCCTCTACGGCGTCGGCGTGCTCGTCGTGGCGACCATCGTGGTCCAAAGGCTCAGGAAGGTCTATGCCTCCCGCAGCGCAGCCTGACGGGGCCGAGACCCGTCCGCTGACGGTCTCGGAATTCACGCGCCGCGTGAAAGCGGCGCTCGTGGGGAACATCGAGCCCTGCTGGGTCAAGGGCGAGGTCTCGAACTACCGGGTCGTCGCGAGCGGCCACGCCTACTTCTCCCTGAAGGACGCCGGAGCGCAGCTTGCCGCCGTCATGTTCCGGTCGCAGGCCGCAAGGCTCACGGTCCCGATGAAGGATGGCCTCCAGGTGGTGGCCTTCGGCGAGATCGGGGTCTACGAGGCGCAGGGCAAGTACCAGCTCGTGGTGCGCACGCTCGTCGACGACGGGGTGGGCGTCCTGCAGCGCGCCTACGAGGCGCTGAAGCGCCGTCTTTCCGACGAGGGGCTCTTCGCCCCCGAGAAAAAGAAGCCGATCCCGCGGATGCCCACGGTGGTCGGCTTCGTGACGTCCCCGACGGGGGCCGCGGTCCAGGACTTCATGAGGATCCTGATCAGGAGGGGATGGCGGGGGCGCGTGGTCGTCCTGCCGTCGAAGGTGCAGGGCGAGGGCGCGGCGGCCGAGATGGCCGCGATGCTCCGGCTTGCCGAGGATCTCGGCCTCTTTGACCTGATCGTCATCGGCAGGGGAGGCGGGAGCATGGAGGACCTGTGGGCCTTCAATGAGGAGGTCCTGGTGCGCGCCGTGGCGGCGTGCGCCGTGCCGACGATCTCGGCGGTCGGCCACGAGATTGATTTTACGCTCTGCGATTTCGCGGCGGACATGCGGGCGGAGACGCCGAGCGCCGCGGCCGAGCTGATCTCGAGCGAGTTCGTCCGCCTGGCGGAAAGGACGCAGGCGGCGGGCCTGGCGATCGCCTCGGCGACGGCGGAGGCGATGAGCCGCGCCCGGGAGCGCGTCGCCCACGGCGCCTCGCGCCTTCGCCTGCTTTCTCCGTCCGCGCTCATTGAGCGCGGCTACCTGCGCCTGGATGACCTCGCGAACCGCCTGGGGTCCTCGCTGGCTGGCTCGGTGCGCGAGCGCCGGCACGGCCTGGCCACGGCTGCAGCCCGGCTGGAGCGCGCCTCGCCCGAGACGCGCATCCAGTTCGAGTCCCACCGCCTGCTTTCCCTTTACAAGCGCCTCGAGGGGGCCAGCCCGCGCTCGGTGCTGAACCGGGGGTTTGCGATCATGCGGGATGGCAGGGGCGACCCGGTGAGCCGGAGGGCGGGCATACCCGCCGGGACGAAGCTGGAGGCCGAGTTTGCGGACGGAAAGCTGCCCCTGCGCTCGGAATAACCTCCGCCGGCCGGGGCAGCGGGGATGATATGGGGATCGCGCCCAGCTACTAAGCCGATTTGGGCCCAGAAGGGGGGAGGAACGGTGTTGAGTTTCAGCGGGGTATGGGGAACCCTTCCCGCTCCATGTCACGGCGCACGACCCTTCTCGCCCTAGCAGCGGCTTCGCTGCTCCTTTCGGCGTGCGGCGAGGAGAAGGTGGCCAGCTACCGGGTACCCAAGGAGAAGGAGGCCGAGATCCCGGCCGCAGCCCCCCAGGACGGTGCCGACCAGGCCCAGGCGCAGCCGCCGGCGGGGGCCCCGATGGCCGGCGCCAACATGGCGGACACCCCCGTGCCGACCGCCCAGGGCGCCGACCTCGTCTGGCAGGCGCCGGCCGACTGGGTCCAGAAGCCCGCGGGCCAGATGCGCAAGGCGACGTATGCCGTGCCGGGCGCGGGCGCCTCGGCAGACCTTTCCATCACGGCCTTTCCCGGCGACGTGGGCGGCGAGCTCGCCAACGTCAACCGCTGGAGGAGCCAGATCGGCCTGACCCCGCTCCATGCCGAGGACCTCGACGCCACGGTCAACCACGTCCAGGCCAACGGCCTCGACTTCACGGTCGTGGAGCTCGCCTCGGCGGGCGACGGCAATGGCAAGGGAATCCTGGGGGCCATGGTGCCCTACGCCGGCTCGACGTGGTTCTTCAAGTTGTCCGGCCCCGGCGCCTCGCTGCGGGCGTCCAAGGGCGCCTTCCTCACGTTCCTGCGGTCCGTCCGCGCCCCCTGACGCCATGGCCGAGGCCTTCAAACAACTGCGCACCCTGCTCGTCTCCCTGCGGCTGACGGTGGTCCTGCTCGCGATGTCCATCGTCCTCGTGTTCTGGGCGACGCTCGACCAGGTGCACCTCGGCGTCTGGGGCGTGCAGCAGAAATTCTTCCACGCCTTCGTCGTCATCGAGAAGGTCGGCGACCTCCAGGTACCGGTCTATCCGGGCGGCTACACGATCGGCGGCCTGCTGCTCATCAACCTGCTCTGCGCCCACGCCTACCGCTTCAAGTTGGGCTGGAGGAAGAGCGGGATATGGATCACGCACGCCGGGGTCATCCTGCTCCTGGTCGGAGAACTCGTCTCCGGGCTTGTCCAGCGGGAGTTCCAGATGCGGCTCGACGAGGGCGAGACCAAGAATTACTCGGAGAGCAGCCGCCAGAGCGAGCTGGCGATCATTGACACGACGGACCCGAACTTCGACGACGTCGTCGCGATTCCCGAGTCGTTGCTCGCTCACGGGACTCCTGTCCAGAACCCGAAGCTTCCGTTCCGGGTCGTGCCGCGGGGCTACTTCCCGAACGCCGAGGTGGGCCTGCGGTCGTCGGTCCCCAACGCGCCGCCGTCCCCGGCGGATGCGGGGATGGGCCCCATGATCGCCGTGACGCCGCTCGAGGTCGGCTACAAGGAGGACGACCACAACACGCCGGCCGCCTACGTGGAGCTGGTCGGCCCGGACGCCTCGCTCGGGACCTACGTCGTCTCCACGAGGCTGGGCAACCCCCAGAAGTTCGACTACGCGGGCCGGTCCTGGAAGCTCGTCATGAGGCCGGTCAGGCACTACCAGCCGTTCTCGATCACCCTGGAGAAATTCACGCACGACATCTACCCGGGGACCGACATCCCCAAGAACTTCTCGAGCAAGATCAAGCTCAACCCGCCCGACGGCACTCCCAGCCGCGAGGTGCTCATCTACATGAACAACCCGCTGCGGTACTCGGGGCTCACCTACTACCAGGCGAGCTACGAGGGCGAGCACACGACGATCCTGCAGGTCGTGCGCAACCCGAGCTGGCTGGTCCCGTACATCTCGTGCGGCGCGATCGCGGTCGGGCTCATCATCCAGTTCCTGATCCACCTCGCCGGCTTCGCCAAGAAGAGGAGGGCCGCCGCATGACGCGCAGGATGCCCTACTTCGTGGTGGCCCTCGCCTTCCTGTGCTCGCTGGTGGGCCTGTTCCCGCAGGCCGGCGACCCGCCGGACGCCGTGAAGGCTTTCGGTCGCCTGCCGGTCCTCTCGGAGGGCCGCATCAAGCCGCTCGACTCGGTCGCCCGGAGCACGCTCCTCGTGATCCAGGGCTACCAGGACATCACGCTCCCGGACAAGACGACCGTCTCCCCCGACGAGTGGCTGCTGGACGTCTTCTTCGTCCCAGAGAAGGCCGACAACTTCCAGATCTTCTACATCGACGACCCGGACCTCATCTCGCTTGTCAAGAAGGACGAGGCCGACCTCGAGATCCACCACCACTCGTTCAACGAGCTGGCGCCGCACCTGTCCGAGATCGAGGCCCAGGAGAAGCTGGCCGAGCCGATCGACGCGCAGTCGAGGACGCACTTCCAGTCGGCGGTGGTCCAGCTCTACAACAACCTGTCCCACTACATGCGCCTGCGGCGCGCGATCGAGCCCGAAGGGTCGCAGGACTTCCTCGGCGAGCTGCTCCACCTGCAGGAGACCCTCGGCGACGGCATCGACGCCGTGCGGGCCAAGGAGGCGGGCAAGCCCCACGACGAGGCCAAGGCCGCGGCGATCATCGACGAGGGGCAGAAGTTCGTCTCCATGGCCGAGAGCACCGACCTGCTCGCGATCCCGCCGGACGACGACGAGACCGACATGAACGCGTGGCACAACGTCGGCCACGAGCTCCTCGAGACGTTCGGCAAGGGCTACGTGAGCCCGAACGTCCTCGCCTACGCGGGCATGGGCTATGCCTGGCAGAAGAACCAGCCGGAGAAGTTCGCGCACATCGTCGACCTCTACGGCACAAGCCTGGACAAGCGCTTCGCCAAGCAGGTGAAGAAGGTGCGGATTGAGACGATCTTCAACGCCCTGCAGCCCTTCTACGCCTGCATGATCATCTACCTGGCGGCGTTTCTCTTTGCGACGGTGTCCTGGCTGAAGTGGCCTGAGCCCGCGCGGCTCTCGGCCTGGGGCCTGGTCGCCCTGGGGTGGGTCATTGCGACGGGGGGCATCGCGACCCGCATGTGGCTCGAGGGCCGGCCGCCCGTCACGAACCTCTACTCCTCCGCGCTCTTCATCGGCTGGGGCTCGGTGGCGCTTTGCCTCATCCTCGAGTGGACCTACAAGAACGCCATCGGCAGCGCGGCGGCGGGAATGATCGGCTTTGCGACGCTGCTGATCGCCCACCACCTGGCGCTCGCGGGCGACACGCTCGAGATGATGCGCGCCGTCCTCGACTCGAACTTCTGGCTCGCGACCCACGTGGTCGTGGTCACGACGGGCTACGCCTCGACCTTCCTCGCGGGCATGCTGGCCATCATCTACGTGGTCCGCGGCCTCTTCACGAGGACCCTGGACAAGGCCACCGCCGACGCCCTGGCCCGCATGGTCTATGGGATCGTCTGCTTCGCGACGCTCTTCAGCTTTGTCGGGACGGCTCTCGGCGGCATCTGGGCCGACCAGTCGTGGGGCCGCTTCTGGGGCTGGGATCCCAAGGAGAACGGGGCCCTTATCATCGTCATCTGGAACGCGCTGATCCTGCACGCGCGCTGGGGTGGCCTCGTGAAGCAGCGCGGCCTCATCGGCCTCGCCATCTTCGGCAACATCGTGACCAGCTGGAGCTGGTTCGGGACGAACATGCTCGGCATCGGCCTGCACAGCTACGGGTTCACGGAGGCCGCGTTCTGGTGGCTGAGCGCGTTCATCCTGACGCAGCTCGCGCTCATAGCCCTGGCCAACGTGCCGCTCGAGAAGTGGCGCAGCTTCAGGCCGGCGCCGGCGAAGCCGCCGGCCTAGCTGCAATACTGTTCACTAAGCCGGAACCATGCAGTCGGAAGCATTGTTAGCCAGCAAATGCGGGTCGATTCTCGACTGCATTGCAGTTGGGGAACGGGTTTAGGATTTTCTCCCAAAGACGCGACCACCAGTCGCGTTCTCGCTGGGGCACGGCGAGCTTGATCGTGGTTTTGCCGGAGGGATGCGCGATGATTCCTGGAGTGATAAACAGCCAGAACCGCAGGGAGTGGATAGTCACTTTGGTCTGCCAGCCTAGCGCCCGTTGGAACAGGACGGTGAGATTATAGGTGAGCGTCGCCAGGGACAAGGCCGCCTCGGTTGCCCAGAACGAGCGCAGGCACAGCGTGGGAAGAGCGAAGCCCTGCTGGAGTTCCTTGATCACGTTTTCGCAATCGGCCCGACCGTTGTAGTCGCGCCACACTGCGAGCGGGGGCACCGTGGTCGGCAAACTTGTTACCAGCGCCTGGTATAGGTAGCCGGGCATCTCGAAGAGCTTCTTGCCGCCGGCCTCTGGCCGGTCGGCCTGTCGGTGGCGGATGAGGACGATCCGACGGGGACTTTCCCAACCCCTGGACTGATACTCTATTTCGGCCACGTCGGTGCCTGCGAGTTCAGTAGCAGTCCAGACCATGTCACTTCGGATTAGGCTCTGGATCGACGTCGTCAGCCTAGCCACGACGATATACGGCAGTTGCAGTTGCTCCCAGAGCTGGAGCAACTCCGACGCACAAAACCCACTATCCGCTCGTACGGCCCGCAGCCGCACATGGCGTGGACGCTGCTCCCACAGGTCCAGGAAGAACGCCACGGCGTTGTTGCCGCAATGCGTACTGTCGGCGCGCAACCACAGTTGGACCACCAGCCTCGCTTCGGCCAAGACTGCAGGGAGCGGGTGCAGGCATGGCTTAAACCCCAGACGCGTGTAACCAGTTTGCACGCCTTCCTGATGGCCGTCCACGTGAAGGAGTCGTGTCGAGTCCAGATCGAGTGTGTAGCCTTCGCTTCGCGACGGAAGTCGTTCCAGACACCACCGCCGCAGCGGTCGGGAAGCAGCGCAAATTGGTTCCTGCCGAGGTGAAGCCTGCAAAGAACCGCGACAAACTCGACTGACTTGCGACCCTGTTGATGCCGAGCAACTCCGGCACCATCGGATCGCGACGGAAATATGCGACATGCGTCAGCTTTCGCGCTTCGCACAGCAGCCCATGCGGGAACGCCAGGGCCCTATCCACCCAAGTCAGGTGGTTGTTCGACGTCGATGGTCGATGCGGCAGATGTTCAGCCAATTTCTTGCTCCAGCGAGTTCCATGCAGCCAAGCCCAGAAAACAGCACTCCCCGCGTGGGCACTTAGCTTCTGGTCGGTGAACTCCGGCTAAGCATTTCGCAACCGGAGATTCCCGATGGGATCTTTGTCTCCGCGTGGCCGCCAGTACGTAAAGCAGGAGCCGGTGACGTCGGCAGGCGCTGCCGAGGGGGGAAACTTGCGGGGCTGCCAGTTTGCGGCGGACGACGCGCACAGTGTGGATAAAGGACAGATCATCAGCGTCCAGGGATTCTTGGTCGGCGGCTTCGAGCATCAGGGAGCGTACGGCGTGCTGCGCCACTCAAAGCCCGAACAATCTACGCGTGACGCCACCGAAAATCGACGAGTGATCAATCTGCTAGGCTTAAGGGAAAGCGCAGTTGGGTAAACGATCCCCGAATGACATCGTTCTGAACAAGATACTAACATCAAAAGACAAAAGCACGACGTTCATCGCGAGGAAAGCGCCGGGGTCAAATATTTGGCCTTCAGCCAGCGTCTCACCGGCTGGTCATAATATCTGTCTATCAATAGAGAGGCGGCCACCAATATAATGATAGTCAAAACGCCAGGCATCATCGTAGTGTTGCTATACTTCACAAAGATAAAAGAACATATCCATATAACCGAAATCTGCAGAATATATATTCCGTAACTCGCCTGGCCCATTGCACCGTAAATATTGGCGCATTTTGAATCCAAGGACGGTTCCACAAAAGATGAAGCGAGAACCAGGGCGGGGAAAATCAAAAGAACAACTACAAGGTCATATAACTGTGTATAGCCTGTAATTGCTGTCCCCAATAAAATAACGACAAACGAAAGCATCAATAAAGTCCCCAAATTTGTGAAACGTGTCGCAAATGGTAGTGTCTCACGAATGCGGGCGATCAAGAGACCTGCTGTAAACGAATAGAACACCCTGGGAAATCCACCGAGCCCATTGCCCCAGCTTGAACCAACATCCAGATCGCCCGCCAACATCACGCTGATGCCCAGGGCGGCACCCGACAGTCCCAGGACCACATAGCATACATTATTCGTAAGCCACTTTCTGTAAGTCGCATAAAACCAATTTACTATTACCTCAAGAAAGACGGACCACGATGTTAAATTCAGAGGAAACAAGACGACGTTTGATCTTGGGATCGGACATGGAACTAGAAGAACCCCAAAAAGCAGCTGCAAAGAAAGGTCAACCCAACTAAAGTGACCTTGATGGCTCTTAAAATGATGCAAGCCCAAGGCCTCCAACGCCGTTTGCAAAATATTGCCGCCGAGAGCGAATATCAGAGCCAGAGCATACAAAGGATATAGGCGTATTGCCCTGATTTTTAGGAAAGATGGGATCGAAAGCTTTCCTGAGACCAAATTCTTGTCATATGCGCTTGAAATGACGAAACCGCTCATCACAAAGAACAAATCAACGGCGAGATAGGAATGGGGAAAGCTTATGCCGCCACAGAAATCTCGCATGTGACGCATTACAACGAAGACTGCGGCTAATCCTCTTATAGCGTCTAACGTGAGGTATTTATGTTTATATGCCACAAGCCAGTGGGACTCAGCAGGGTTTG
>Ga0302324_100012964_pt1 | contig 16945 bp, 21 predicted proteins | sample Palsa_T0_1_FD_201949 | JGI IMG/M metagenome (GOLD analysis project Ga0302324, IMG submission 201949) | Peat permafrost microbial communities from Stordalen Mire near Abisko, Sweden - Palsa_T0_1 | ecosystem: Environmental > Terrestrial > Soil > Palsa > Peat permafrost | place: Sweden: Abisko...
GGGCGCACCCCGATTCTGGCGCTGAATTTCTTGAGCGACTCGGCCAAGGCGCCGCAGAATTTCTATCAATTCGCACTGTTGCCAGAGGATGAAGCGCGCATCGTCGCGCGCCGCGTGGTTGCGGACGGGAATCGCAACGGCGTGGCCATCGTCGTGGAGGGTGAGCGCGGCAATCGGATCGCGGCGGCGTTTGCAGACGAGTTGGCTCGCCAGGGAGGCTCTTTGCTCGATAGCCAGCGCTTTGCGGCGGGACAGAATGACTTCTCGGATGTCATTCGCCAGGTCATGCAAGTGCACCCGGTGAAGGGTGAGCCTTCCACCCATCGAAGCGATGCCAGCTTCATCTTCGTCGTTGCCGGCACCGCGGCCGCGGCGCGCCTGATCGTGCCGCAACTCAAGTTTCAGTACGCCGGCGACGTGCCGGTGTATTCGACCTCGGACTCCTTCGAGCCGAACTCCACCGCGAACAGCGATTTGGACGGCATGTTCTTTCCGGACATGCCGTGGATGATTTCCGCGGACCCTGCGACCGGCCAGATTCGCGACAGCATTCGCTACGCCTGGCCGGCCGGAACGGCGCGGCTCGACCGGCTGTATGCCTACGGGTTCGACGCCTATCGGTTGGTACCGGTCCTTAAGGCGAAATCCCTGAGCGAGGCGAGCGCGATTTCAGGACTCACCGGCAAGCTTCGGCTGGACGCGAGTGGCCGGATCCGCCGCGAGCTCGACTGGGCGCAGATCAAGAACGGCCAGCCGGTCGAGCTCTAACCCCCCTGGCGCGCCATTTGTGAATGAATCCAGCGCCTGAAGCGCTTTCGGCGCGCGCCGCGCCGGCGCACGATTCGAGGCTCGATGGCGCAGCAACCGACCGGCAATTCCCAGCGTCAGGGCGCGGCGGCGGAGCAGCTTGCGGCGGACTACTTGCAGGCTCGGGGCCTCAAGCTGCTTGCGCGCAACTTGCGCTGCCGCGCGGGCGAGATCGATCTGGTGTGCCTGGATGGGGAATTGCTGGCCATCGTTGAAGTTCGGCAGCGCTCAGCCGAAAATTTTGGCGGCGCGCTGGCCTCGGTCGCTTCGGCCAAGCAACGCAGGATCATGCGCGCCACGCGATTCTTTCTGCGCTGCCGGCCGCATTGGCGCAACCGCGCGATTCGCTTCGACGTGCTCGCCGTGCAGGGAACGCCTTGGGGAGCGCACGACGTCCTTTGGGTGAAGGACGCCTTTCGGGCTACTTGACCACCTGCAGCTTCGGGCGCTTTGCCGCCGTGGGCGCCGCCTTGGTCGCAGGCGGCGTGGGCGGCCCATCGGTCGGATCCGGGTCCGCATCGCCCTCCGGAAAAATCATGCCCTGCCCGGTTTCGCGCGCATAGATCCCCAAGATCGCTCTCACCGGCACCTGCACCGCGAAGCTGGCCCCGCCGAAGCGCGCCTCGAAGCTGACGAAATCATTGCCCAGCTTCAACATCTGCGTCGCCGAGAAGCTCACGTTCAGCACGATCTTGCCGTCCTTCACATACCTGCGCGGCACCATCACCCCGTCGGCGGCGGCATCGACAACGATATGCGGCGTCTCCCCGCTGTCGGAGATCCACTCGTGCAGCGCGCGCAGCAGGTAGGGGCGTCGCGGCTTCAATGTCGCATTTCCTTTTCGGCCTCGGTCAAGCAGGCGCGAAACGCGCTGCGCGCGAAAATCGAGTTCATGTATTTCACGATCGGCTGCGCTTGGGCGGGGAGCTGAATGCCGTAGGACTGCAGGCGCCAAAGGATCGGCGCGATGCTGGCATCCACCAGCGAAAACTCGTCGCTCAGAAAAAATGGCTTGGCCTTGAAAACTTCCGCGCTCGCGCAAATCGCCTCGCCCAGCACCTTGCGGCTATGTGCCGCCATCTCGTTTTGCTTGCCCTGCTCGATATCCCGCGCCAGCGCATACCAATCGCGTTCCAGCCGGTACAGCGCCACCCGAAACTGCGCGCGGGTGACCGGATCGATCGGCATCAAGGGCGGGTGCGGAAAGCGTTCGTCCAGATACTCGATGATGACCCGCGAGTCGTACAGCACCAGGTCCCGATCGACCAGCGTCGGCACGCTATGGTAGGGATTCAGGTCGATCAGATCCTCGGGCAGATTTTCCGGGTCGACGTTCACCAGTTCGATCGCGATTCCCTTCTCGGCGAGCACCAAGCGCGTCCGATGACTCCAAGGGTCAGCCGGTGCGGAGAATAGAGTCATCACCGAGCGACGTGCCACTAACGCGATCTCCTAAGAGCCTGTACAAACGGGAGTCCCCGCTGCCGCGTCAGTGGACGTCCTTCCAATATTCTTTCTTCAGCAGTAATGCGAACGCCAGGAACACCAGCAGAAATAGCGTCACGAAAATGCCCATCGACTGGCGCTTGGCCTTGACCGGTTCGGCGGCATAATCCAGAAAATTGACGATGTCCCGGACGAACTGATCATACTCCTCCGGCTTCATCGCGCCCGACGTCATTGCATCCACTCCGACCAGCACCACTCTGGCGCCGCCATGGTCGTCCGGCACGTTCTTGAACACCGGCTGCTGCAATCCCTGCCTCTCTGCCAGCACATGCGGCATCGCAGCGTTGGGCAGATAGAGGTTGTTTACCCCCCAAATTCTCGCGCCATCGGCATAGAAGCCGTGCAAGAACGAATAAATGTAGTCGACGCCCTTGGCGCGCGCGACCAGCGACAGGTCCGGCGGCTGCTTGCCGAACCAGGCCTCGGCATCGGGCGGCATGGCCGAATTGACCGTGTCGGACGGCTTGCTGGTTGTGAACATCAAATTATCCGCAAGTTCCTTCTCGCCGATGTTCAAATCCTGCGCAATCCGGTTGTAGCGCAGATACTTGAGCGAATGGCAGCCCGAGCAATAGTTCATGAAATTGCGCGCGCCGCGCTGCAGGGAGTCGATATTGTTGATGTCCGTGCCGGCGCGCAGCAGCGCAATCCCGCCGCCCTCCTCCTGCGCCATGACGCCGCCGGGCAGCAGCACGACCGCGATCATCAGCAAATGCTTAATCATGTCCCGTCACCCTCTCCGGCACCGGCTTCACGCTGTCGAATTTCGCGTACCACGGCATCAGCAAAAAGAAAGCGAAATACACCACGGTGCAGACTCTGGCGAGCAGCGGATAGATCCCTGCGGGCGGCTTCAAGCCGCAGACCGCCAGCGCGATGAATGCCGCGACGAAAATACTCAACATAATCTTGTAAATGGGACCGCGATAGCGGATCGAGCGCACCGGCGAGCGGTCCAGCCAGGGCACGAAGAACAGCACAACGATGGCGGCGCCCATCACCAGCACGCCCCAGACCTGCGTGCCGGCGAACGATGGCACAGCCCGCAGCATCGCGTAGAACGGCGTGAAGTACCACACCGGCGCAATGTGCGGCGGGGTCTGCAAGGGATTGGCGGGCTCGAAATTCGGCCCCTCCAGGAACAGGCCGCCGAAGGTGGGCGCGAAGAAAATGACCCCGCAGAAAATCACCAGGAATCCGGCGACGCCCACCAGGTCCTTCACCGTGTAGTAAGGATGCATGGGAATGCCGTCGAGCGGATGGCCGTCCGCATCCTTGTACTTCTTGATGTCTATGCCATCCGGATTGTTGGATCCGACTTCATGCAAGGCCATGAGGTGGGCTATGACCAGGAATATCAACGCGATCGGCAATGCGGCCACGTGCAGCGCGAAGAATCGATTCAAGGTGGCATCGCCGATGACGTAATCGCCGCGGATCCACTCGACCAGGCCGCCGCCGATCACCGGCAGGCTGCCGAACAGCGAGACGATCACCTGCGCTCCCCAGAAGCTCATATTGCCCCACGGCAGCACGTATCCCATGAAGGCTTCGGCCATCAACAGCAGGAATATCAAGCAGCCGAATATCCACAGCAGCTCGCGCGGCTTGCGGTGCGATCCGTACAGCAGCGCGCGGAACATGTGCAGATAGACGACGATGAAAAATGCCGAGGCGCCGGTGGAGTGCATGTAGCGGATCAGCCAGCCCCAATCGACGTCGCGCATGATGTATTCCACCGAGGCGAACGCTCCGCTGGCGGACGGGTTGTAGTTCATGGTCAGGAAAATGCCCGTGACCAGCTGGTTCACGAGAATCAACAAGGCGAGCGATCCGAAGTAGTACCAGAAATTGAAATTCTTCGGCGCGTAATACTCTGAGACTTGCTCCCGCCACAATTTCGTCAGCGGGAAGCGCTGATCGATCCAGTCGATCAATCGTGCTGCGGCCATCGCGTGATCCTCTCCTACGTGGTTGTCTTGGGTGCGTCATCCACGCCGATCACCACGCGTGCATTCGCGCTGATGGCGTAGGAAGGGACCGTCAGATTTTTCGGCGCCGGCATGCTCTTGAACACCCGGCCGGAAATATCGTACTTCGAGCCGTGGCAGGGACAGTAGAAACCGCCCGGCCAGCTCGGGCCCAGATCCGTGCCCGCGACCTGATAGGCATTGTTTGGCTCGAACGCGCCCAGCGGCGAGCAGCCGAGGTGGGTGCAAACCGCCAGGCCGATCCAATATTCCGGATTGCGCGCGCGCGCGGCCCCCTGTGCCTTGATGTACTCGGGCTGCAGCGAATCGTCGGACTTGGGGTCCGCCAGCAAGGCATCGTGATTGCCGAGCTGATCGATCACCGCCTGGCTGCGACGTACCACGAACACCGGCTGGCCGCGCCACACCACTTTCAGCATCTGGCCGGCCTCGAGTTTCGATGCGTCCACCTCGACGGGGGCGCCGAGCGCCTTGGCGCGCGCGCTGGGTTGCCATGACGCCAAAAAGGGAATGGCGGCGAACACCGCGCCGATCACGCCGGTGCCGACTGTCGCCGCGGTCAACAATTGGCGCCGACTGTGGTCAACCTCATCCTTCATTCGCTACCCCCGGGCATTGTTGACAAATCTTCATGAAAACCCCTATGCGCGTAGTGTTTCACTGGCGATGGTGGGAGCGCATTATACACAGATAAGGGCGCTCTTCAGGCCGGCCGCGAGTCCATAATGAACAACACGCGCTCCATAGTAAGTTTCTTGTTACGCGCGGTCGTGGTCGGCCTGGCAGTGGCATTCCTGCTGGTGTGGTGGAGACCCGCGCTTTTGGGCGCAACCACGGCCCGCGCGCCGGTCGCGACTTCTGCATCCGGCCGCGCGCCGGTGGTGATGCAGAGCTTCGCGGATGCGGTGGCGCGCGCGGCTCCCGCGGTGGTGAATATATACACAGCCCGACTGGTCACCGAGCGCGCGCCGACCGCGCCGATCGACCAGCTATTCGGCGACTTTTGGCCGAGCTATCGCCAGCGAGTCGAGCGCAGCCTCGGGTCCGGCGTGATCGTCGACGCCAAGGGCACCATCGTGACCAATCATCACGTGATTTCCGGAGCGGACTCGATCATGGCGCAACTGGCGGACGGCCGAATCGCTGAGGCCACCCTGGTCGGTAGCGATCCGGACACCGATATCGCCATCCTGCACCTCTCGATCGGCAACTTGCCGGTCATGCCGCTGGGACGCTCCGACACTCTGCGCGTCGGCGACATCGCACTGGCCATCGGCAATCCCTACGGCTTGAGCCAGACGGTGACTCAGGGCATCGTCAGCGCCACCGGGCGCGGCCAGCTCGGCATCGTGGCATTCGAGAATTTCATCCAGACCGACGCCGCCATCAATCTCGGCAATTCCGGCGGCGCGCTCATCGACGCCTATGGCGACCTGATCGGCATCAACACGGCGGTGCTGAATCGCGCCGTCGGCGGCCCGGAGGGCATCGGCTTTGCGATACCGGTGAACCTGGTGCGCGGCGTCATGGAGCAGATCCTCGCGCACGGCCACGTGATCCGGGGCTGGCTGGAGTTCGTGCCGCAGGACCTCTCGCAGCAGCAGTCGGCCGAACTCGGAATCGCCGACGGCGGCGGCGTCACCGTGGTGCAGATCCAGAGGAGCAGCCAGGCCTTTGCCGCCGGTGTCCGGCCGGGCGACTTGGTGACGGCCGTGAACGGCGATGCCGTGCGCAGTGCGCAGGATCTGGTCAGCAAGGTAGCCGCGTTGAAGCCTGGCACGCAGGTGCAGCTCGAAGCGCGGCACGGACGGCAGCCCTATCGGGTCGAACTGAAGGTGACCGAGCGGCCGACGCGCGAGGCGCAGGCGCGCTGATCAGCCCGGGGTGCGGCGGATCTTCGCCCCCAGCTGCTGCAGCTTTTCTTCGATTGCCTCGTAGCCGCGATCGATGTGGTAGATGCGCTCGATCTCGGTGCGGCCGTCGGCGATCAGGCCCGCGAGCACCAGGCTCGCGGAGGCGCGCAAATCGGTGGCCATGACCGGAGCGGCGGTGAGCTGCTGCACGCCCTTGATGATCGCGGTATTGCCCTCGAGCCGGATCTCGGCGCCCATGCGGCGCATTTCCAGCATGTGCATGAAGCGATTCTCGAATATCGTTTCTATGATGGTGCCGACTCCGCTCGCCACGGTATTCAGCGCGGCGAATTGCGCCTGCATATCCGTCGGGAAGGCGGGGTACGGGGCGGTGCGAATGTCGACGGCATCCGGCCGCTTGCCGCGCATATCCACCTCGATCCAGGAATCGCCGACGGCGATGGCCGCGCCGGCCTCGCGCAGCTTGCCGAGCACGGCATCCAGATGCTCCGGGCGGGCATTTTTCACCCGAATATGGCCGCCCGTGATCGCCCCCGCCACCAGGTAAGTTCCGGTCTCGATGCGGTCGGGGAGCACTTCGTAGGCGCACCCGTCGAGGCGCTTCACTCCTTGGATCACGATCTTATCGGTGCCGGCACCCTTGATCTTGGCGCCCATGGCGATCAGAAAATTCGCCAGATCCACCACCTCGGGTTCACGCGCGGCGTTCTCCAGCACCGTCTCCCCGTCGGCCAGCGTGGCGGCCATCATCAGGTTCTCCGTGCCGGTGACGGTGACCGTGTCCAACACCAGGTGCGCGCCCTTGAGGCGCCCCGCGCGGGCCTTGATGTAGCCATTCTCGATGTGGATATCGGCGCCCATGGCCTGCAATCCGGCAACGTGGATGTTCACGGGGCGGGCGCCGATTGCGCAGCCCCCGGGGAGCGAAACGTCCGCTCGGCCGAAGCGCGCCAGCAACGGGCCGAGCACCAGAATCGATGCGCGCATGGTCTTCACCAGCTGATAGGGCGCGAAATATTCCTTGATCGTCGATGAATCGACCTCGATGCGCATTTTCTCGTCGATGGTGACCGAGACGCCCATGCGCCCGAGCAGCTCGATCATGGTGGTGACGTCCTGCAAATGCGGAACGTTCGACACCGTGACGGTGCCGTCCGCGAGCAAGCAGCCCGCCAAAATCGGCAGAGTGGCGTTCTTGGCACCGGACATGCGGATTTCACCCTCGAGGGGAATGCCGCCTTGAATCTGTAGCTTATCCACGCAACCCTCCTCGAATCCGCGCGCCCTTAGCTTCGCGCCTGCGCATATTCCTCGGGCGTATACACCTGCAGGGCCAGCGCGTGAATCTCGGCGCCGACAGCGGCGCCCAGCGTGGCATACACCAACTGATGGCGCTGCAGCGGCCGCTTGCCGGCGAATTGGGGGCAGATCACCACGGCGTCGAAGTGCACATTGTCCGCGCTGCTGACCAACGCCTGGCTGCCCGCCAGCCCGGCCTGGATCAACTGCGTTATCTGTTGGGGATTCATAGGGGACCTCAAATTAGTCAAGCTTAGCCCAAGCGGCGCGAGATTCCGCATCCGCGGTATCATTGAGCGATGAACTCCGACTATACCGACCAAGCTCTCGCCGATCTTGGCCGCCAGGCGCTCGACATCGAAATCGAGGGCCTGCGCGCGCAATTGCCGCGCCTGGGAACGGAGTTTGCACGCGCCTGCCGCGTGTGTCTTGCGTGCCGCGGACGCATCGTGGTCACCGGCATGGGCAAATCCGGCCATATCGGCGGCAAGATCGCCGCGACGCTGGCGAGCACCGGCACGCCGGCCTTCTTCATGCATCCGGGCGAGGCCAGCCACGGCGACATCGGCATGATCACGCGCGAGGATGCCGTGCTGGCGCTGTCGAACTCCGGAGAGACCGACGAGATCCTGACCATCGTGCCGGTGATCAAGCGCTTGGGAGCGCCGCTGATCGCTTTCACCGGCAACTCGAATTCCGCGCTGGCGCGGGCAGCCACGGTGCATTTGGACATCGGCGTGCCCGCTGAAGCCTGTCCGCTCAACCTGGCCCCGACCGCCAGCACCACCGCGGCGCTTGCCATCGGTGATGCGCTCGCCGTGACGCTGCTGAAGGCACGCGGCTTCACCGAGGAGGATTTTGCCCGCTCGCATCCGGCCGGCAACTTAGGGCGGCGCCTGCTGCTGCACGTCAAGGACGTCATGCGCACCGGTGCCGACGTGCCGATGGTGCGCGGCCACGCAGCGCTTGCCGAAGGCCTCATGGAAGTCACCCGCAAGGGCCTTGGCATGACGGCAATCGTCGACGAGACCAATCGGGTGCTCGGCGTGTTCACAGACGGCGACCTGCGGCGCGCGCTGGATCGCGCCGCCGATTTGCATGCGACCCGCATGGACGAGGTCATGACCCGCCGGGCGAAGACGGTGCGGCCCACCACGCTCGCCGCGGAGGCGGTGCATCTGATGGAAGTCAATCGAATCACCTCGCTCATCGTGGTCGACGCCGACGATCGCGCCGTGGGCGCGCTCAATGTGCATGACTTGATGCGCGCCGGTGTCGTATGAGCGCGCGTAAGGCCACGCCGCTGGCCAGGATAAAGCTCCTGGTGCTCGACGTCGACGGCGTGCTCACCGATGGCCGCCTGTATTTCTCCGCCAAAGGCGAGGCTTTGAAGGTCTTCCACGTGCGCGACGGCCACGGCATCAAGCTGTTGATGGGCAGCGGCGTCGAGGTTGCCGCCTTCAGCGGGCGCCGTTCGAGCGCCGTGACCGCGCGCATGCGCGAACTCGGCGTGCGCCGGCTCGTTCAAGGCTGCGCCGACAAGGTCGCGGCCCTGCGCCGGCTCGCGCGGCAGCTGGACATCGATCCGCTGGCGAGCGCGTGCATGGTCGATGACACCCCCGATCTGCCGCTCATGTCGGCCGTCGGTTTCGCGGCGGCGGTGGCGGACGCGCATCCCTTGGTTGTGTCGGCGGCGCATTGGGTTGCGCGCGCGCCCGGCGGCCGCGGCGCGGTGCGCGAACTCTGCGACGCGCTGCTGCGCGCCCGCGCCGGTCGCCGCTGATGCTGTTCAGGGCGTTCACCTTGTTGGCGGTCATCGCATTGGCCATCGGTACCTGGATCCTGAGTTCTCCTGCGCGCAGGCCGCAGCAGGAAACCGCCGCGCGACGCACGGATTTGCCGGGCTATTACCTGAAGAATGCGGTGCTCACCGACTACGATGCCACCGGCGCCCCCAGCATCCGCATCGTGGCGGAACGCATCGATCAAATCGCGCACAGCACGGAAGTCGCGCTATCCAATGTGCAGGTGACTTACCAGGCGCCCGGCGGGCTGCCCTGGCTGCTGGTCGGCGACACCGCGCACGTCGAACCGGGAGCCGACGTGGTCGATGTCGAGGGCAACGTGCGCTTGCAGGGCGAACCTGCGCCGGGAGAAAGCGCCGCCGTGCTGCATACCGACACGCTGAGCTATAACGTTCCGGAATCCGTGGCAAGCACCAAGAGCGACGTGCGCATCGACTTCGGCGGCCATACCCTGATCGCGCGCGGCATGGTCGCCAATTTGAAAGACCGGACGATACGATTAGAATCGAAGGTCAATGGCCGCTTCCAACCCTAGGGCTCTCGCCTTGCTCGCGCTGACGGCTCTGGCCTCCCAAGCCATTGGCGCCGCCCATACCGCCGAGCAGCAGCCCATCCTCCTCGATGCCGACTCCACCCAGGTCGACTTGCGCACCAATAGCGCGGTTTTTCACAAAGTGCGAATTTCGCAGGGCGGCACCTCGATTTCCGCGGACCAGGGACAGGCGAGCCGGCGCGCCTCGGGACTCGACTTCGACAACAGCCTGTGGGTATTTCGCGGCAACGTAAAAATTACCATGGATCAGGGACAACTCAGCTCGGACGACGCCGCGATCACCTTTGCCAACAAGGTGCTGTCCAAGGCGGTCGCCAACGGCAAGCCGGCCAACTTCGAACAGCATATTGCCAAGACCGGCAAGCTTGCCCAGGGCCACGCCGATTCCATTGAATACGACGTGCGTGACGGCATCGTGCACCTGTCGAAGAACGCCTGGGTGAGCAATGGAGAGGACGAGATTCGCGGCGAATCGCTCAAGTACAACGTGCTCGCGCAGAGCATCGTCGCGGAGGCATCGGAGCAGGGCTCGCAGCGCGTCCACATCATCATCACGCCGCCGCCGGCCAAACCATGAGCGTGTTGCGGGCGCTGAACCTCGCCAAGAGCTACAAATCGCGGCAGGTACTTCGGGAATTGTCGCTGGAGATCGCCAGCGGCGAAGTCGTCGGCCTGCTCGGCCCGAACGGCGCCGGCAAGACCACGGCGTTCTACATGATCGTCGGCCTCACCCGCTGCGAGCACGGCGAAATCTTTCTCGACAATGTCGATATCAGCCGCCTGGCCATGCATCGGCGCGCGCAGCTCGGGCTGGGATATCTGCCCCAGGAGCCCTCCGTATTCCGCAAGCTGTCGGTGTCCGACAATATTATGGCAATTCTCGAGACCCGCCCGGGCATGGATGAAACCCAGCGCCAAGTCCGGCTCAAGGAACTGCTCGGCGAGCTGCATATCGAGCACGTGGCCGACACCCTGGGGGTGAGCCTTTCGGGGGGCGAGCGCCGCCGGGTCGAGATCGCCCGCGCCTTGGCCGCGGACCCGCGATTCATCCTCCTGGATGAGCCGTTTGCCGGCGTCGATCCCCTCTCGGTGGGCGATATCCAGCGCATAATCAAGCACTTGTCCGACAAGGGCATCGGCGTGCTGATTACCGATCATAATGTCAGGGAGACGCTCGGGATTTGCGGCCGCGCCTACATCGTCAGCCAGGGCACGGTGCTCGCCTCCGGATCTGCGGAACAGATTCTTGCCAACCCGCAGGTCCGTGAGGTGTACTTGGGCCAGGATTTCAAACTGTAGGCTTGGACTAAAAAATACTCATGTTGAAGCCAAGTCTGCAGCTTCGCATAGGCCAGCAGCTGACGATGACGCCGCAGCTGCAACAGGCCATCCGCTTGCTCCAGCTACCCTCGCTCGATCTGCAGGCGCACGTGCGCGAGACGCTGGAAACCAACGTGATGCTCGAGGCCGAGGACGAGCTCGCCGCGGATGCGGCTGCGGATGCCGTGCGCGGGCCGGAAGAGGCCGTCGAGGAGAAATATGCCGAGCTCGACGGCAACGCGCCGGTCGCCGAACAGCGCGAGGCGCCCGAGGTGGAGATCGCGGATGAGGCCTGGGGCGAGCAAACCAGCGGCCCGTCCGATGCGCCATGGTCGGGGGACGATGACCGCAGCAACGATTTCAGCAGCCAGCACGAGCAAACCCTGCAGGAACAATTGATCGAGCAATTGGAGCTCGCCAAGCTCTCGCCCGTCGACCTGGCGATTGCCAGGGTCATCGCCGATGCCATCAACGATGATGGCTACCTGAAGGACGATTTGGAAGACATCCGCGCGAGCCTGCTGCCGGAAATCGAGGCAACCGCCGCCGATGTGGATCGCGTGCTCGCCGCGGTGCAGTCGCTGGAGCCTGCCGGAGTCGGCGCGCGCAACCTGGGCGAGTGCATCGCTTTGCAGCTGCGCCAGCTCGATCCTGAAACGCCGGCCAGAGACATGGCGATCCGCGTGGCGCTGGAGCATCTGGACCTGGTGGCAGGCCAGCAGCTGGTATTGCTGCGTCGCCAGCTGCGCTGCACCGAAAGCGACCTGGAGATGGCGCTCGCGCTGGTGCGCTCCTGCCATCCGCGCCCCGGCTCGGCGGTCAACTCCGGGCAAGCCGAATACGTGATTCCCGACGTGTTCGTGCGCCGCACCGATCATGGCTGGATCGTCGAGATCAACCAGGCGACCGTGCCGCGGGTGCGCATCAATCAAGGCTATGCAAGCTTGATATCGCGAGCACCGGACCACGCGATGCTGCGCACCCAGCTGCAGGAAGCGCGCTGGCTGATGCGCAGCCTGGAGATCCGCAACGAGACCCTGATCAAGGTGGCGCGCTGCATCGTGCAGCGCCAGACCAGCTTCTTCGAGCTTGGCGAGGAAGCGATGGAGCCGTTGATTCTCAAGGATGTGGCCGAATCGGTCGAGATGCACGAGTCGACAATTTCGCGCGTCACCACCGCCAAGTACATGCATACGCCGCGCGGAGTATTCGAGTTCCGCTATTTTTTCTCCAGCCATGTCGAGGCCGCGGACGGCACCGAAATGTCATCGACCGCCATCCGCGCCAAGATTAGAAAGTTGATTTCGCAAGAGAATCCGGAAAATCCGTGGAGCGACAGCAAGCTTGCGGAAATTCTGTCCCAGGAAGGCATCCCGGTGGCCAGGCGCACCGTTGCCAAGTATCGCGAGGGTATGCAGATCGCTCCGTCCAATGAACGGAAGCGCGCCGCTGCCCGCGCATCGTGAAACCCAGTCGACTTTAGGAGGAGCCTCATGCAGCTCGATCTCAGCGGCCATCATGTGGATATCACGCCCTCATTGCGCGGTTACGTCATCAAGAAATTTGAACGAATTTCCAGGCATTTCGAGCAACTGATTGACGTGCATTGCGTACTCACGGTGGAGAAGCTGCGTCACAAGGCGGAGGCGACGCTGATGCTGCGCGGGAACAAGATCTACGCCGACGCCACCGAGGGAGACATGTATGCCGCCATCGATGCGCTCACCGACAAGCTCGATCGATGCGTGAAGAAGCACAAGGAGAAGGCCGGCGATCATCACGCCGAGGATGTGATCAAGGCCCGCATGTCATGAGGCGCCGCGGCTGCCGATGCACCTGATTATCGTCAGCGGCCTGTCCGGCTCCGGCAAGAGCGTCGCCTTGCACATGCTGGAGGACATCGACTTTTACTGCGTCGACAACATTCCGGCGGCCTTGCTCAAGGCATTCATCTCGCACACCATCCGCGGCCCGGGGGACTCCTATCCGCGCACCGCCGTCGGGCTCGACGCCCGCAACCGCGCCAACGAGATCGAGACCATTCCGGTGTTGGTGGGCGAGCTGCGCCGCAGCGGCATCGAGTGCGAGGTGCTGTTCCTGCATGCCAGCGACGAGGTTCTGCTCAAGCGCTACGCCGAAACGCGGCGCAAGCACCCGCTGGTGTCCGCCGACATCAGCCTGCGGGAGGCGATTGCGTACGAGCGACGGCTGCTCGAGCCCATCACCATCGCCGCGGATCTGGTCATCGACACCTCGAACATGGGGGTGCACGGGCTGCGCGAGAGGATTCGCGAGCGCATGGATCAGCGCCGCGAGGGACAGCTGTCGGTGATGTTCGAATCGTTCGGCTACAAGCATGGCATTCCCGGGGACGCGGATTTCGTGTTCGACGTGCGCAGCCTGCCCAATCCGCACTGGGAACACGCGCTGCGTGAGTTGACCGGGCGCGACCCGGCGGTGATCGAATATCTGGAGGGCTTCGCCGCGGTGCGGCGCATGATCGAGGATATCAGCGAATTCCTCGAGCGGCGCATCGGCGAATTCGCGCAGGGCAATCGCAGCTATCTGACCGTCGCCATTGGCTGCACCGGCGGGCAGCACCGCTCCGTGTACATAGCCGAAGCCCTCGCCCACCACTTCCGCAACAGCTACCCGCAGGTGCTCACCCGGCACGACTCGCTGCACAAGAACTTCGCCGCGGACGCCTAGGCGCGAGCCAGCGCTTCTTCACCCGGCCCGACCGTTCAATCAGACTTCAACCAGCGCGCAGCAGCTTCAGCCGTGTCCTCGGGGCGAGTGTTGAATGCTATGGCCGCGTTGGGTGCGGCCCTATGCACGGCATTTACCACCCTCTCGAACAAGAGCAGGCTCTTCGGCGGGAGTCGAAGGCCGCCTCCGATCACCACGCAATCGTAACTCGCACTATTAAGCTGCTTCTCCAGCATTGGTCCGGCCGTTTCGTCCGGCGGGATCATGCACAGATCGGCGTGCCAGCCCCGCTCCTCGATTTTGGCCTTTCCAATCGCGATTCCCGCGTTGATCTTCTGTGCATTGAATCCCGGCGGTAGGGCGGGATCGGAAAAGTCCACGGTTTCCGGCTGCTGGCCAACGAACAATACTCGGGTCACGTGCGCTCCTCGCATGCTGAGATGAATTCGATTTTGCCGGGACGCCCCGGTCCGTGCGCGATTGCGATCCGACACTGTGTTACAGGTTCTGCCCATGGTCTGTGCGCTGGCGGACGCAGGGTAAACACTAGCGTCTTGCGAGGCGTAGATTGAGAGGACGGCATTCGTGGACAAACTCGAGATGGGGTCACCTCGATAGACTTAACTTTAGGTGCGCGCGTTCATTAGAATGCGGAATCCGTCCCCGGTGATGATCCAATCCACCGTACCGTCGACCGCGAGTTCAATCAATCACTTGCAGCGTCTTGCCGACCCCTTCCCAGGCACACCACAATCCTGGCACACCAAATCTGTGTTGGTCAGATCTTCGGACAACTGCGATCATCGTCGATCGAACATCGCTGCGGCATGGCTCGCCTAAAACTAGCTACACTCCTATGTAGCTTCTTTTCGGAGCCCTGCAATGAAATGCTCCTCGAGTGACATACCCACAGCATTGCGCTCTGCGGCGATCGAGTTTTCTCATCCAAGAGGAAGCTACATCTTCAGGACTGGCACCCCTAGCAGCGGGGTGTTCTTTGTTACATGCGGCGAGGTGCGTCTGATGCGTCGCGGTCGCCAGGGCGAGGAGATCGTGCTGCATCACGCGCGTACGGGTGAGTTCTTTGCCGAAGCCTCCATCGATAGCGCGCGGTACCATTGCGACGCTATCGCCGTCCAGCCAACAACGGTTTTGAAGGTCAGTGCGCACAAACTCGTTCGTTTGCTCGCTGAAGATCCGCAATTTGCGGCGCAATGGGTCTCATTGCTTTCGGGTCAGTTGCGGGCTACTCGGATGCGTGTTGAGCGCCTCAGCATTAAGAGCGCGGCCGAGAGAGTCCGCCATCTATTGGTGACGAACGGTACCGGCCCCCGATGCGAAGTTCAGGTAAGAGGATCGCTAAAGGATCTGGCCAGTGAATTGGGGCTAAGCCATGAGGCTTTGTATCGCACGCTCTCAACCATGCAGCGCGATGGTCAAATTGAACGACATGGCCGTGAGCTTCGGTTGATTCGATGAAGCCATTCGTATGATCTAAATCATACGCCTCGAGCTAGTACGTGCCGCAGGATATGCCGCATGTCAGCTAGATCTAGGCAGTGCTCATCCGAATCTCTTTTCATTGTTCCCGGATTCCGAAAATGAACGCCACGTGGCGTCGCGCGATGGTATTGGCTCTGATCGGGGTGTCCGTTTCAATGAGGTGCGAAGCGCAGAACGCACAGCGGCAAGAGGACATCGCAAAGCGTGGCGCGGAAGTAATGCCATTCGCTCACATGGCCACGATGCACGTTTTTACGAAAACGGCTGATGGCGGCACGATGCGGATCGTCGCCAAGGATGCGGCCGATGCACAGCAGATTTCTATGGTCCGCGCACATCTGCAGTACATGCGAGGCCGATTCGAGCAGGGAGATTATTCGGGGCCCGCGCACATTCATGGTAATGCAATGCCCGGCTTGGCCGACCTCAAAGCGGCAAAACTTGGGGAAGTCGCAGTGTCTTACCGCGAGATGGAAGGCGGCGCAGAACTTCAGTTTCGAACAGCCGACGCCAAGCTTCTATCGGCGCTCCACGAATGGTTCGATGCGCAGCTCTCCGATCATGGCAAGGACGCAGTCGCCGGGCATTAATCGGACCCATCCTTCCCAGCGCCGATCGTTGGCGGGCAGATCGGGCGAGGGTTTGCCTGCGCCGGTTGCTTAGCGCGCGCCGCGGCGCTGGGCGAGCTGTAAACTCTGTTCCTCGGTTAAGCCGGCGGAGCATAAATTGACCATTCTCGCCTTGCTGATAGTCGCGGTATCCGCCATCTACGCAACCGCCGGTCAGGCTGGCGGGACGGGCTTTCTCGCGGTTCTGGCGTTGACCGGATTCCCTGGCGATGAAATGCGAATAACCGCACTCGCTCTGAATGTGGTGGCGGCGGGATATGCGACTTGGCGGCTTCAATATGCCAAAGTCATCGACTGGGCTTTGTTGAGGCTGCTTGCCGTTGCCTCTCTTCCGGCCGCATTCGTCGGTGGCCTGATCGTTCTTCAAGGCCGCGTCTACTCTGGACTGACCGGATGCCTCCTGCTCGTCGCCGCAATCTCGATGATTTTCCGCGCGTCACTCGGATGCGGGAAGTCTCCGAGTCTTAACCGAATATCTGCGTTGCTTGCGGGTGCATCGACCGGCATTGTTTCCGGTCTCACGGGGTTAGGCGGCGGCGTATTTCTCCTGCCATTGCTCATCCTGCTCGGTTGGGCATCGCCGAAACAAGCCGCTCGAATATCCCCACCGTTCATTCTTGCGAATTCCGCTGCCGCGCTGGCGGCTGCATTGCTTGCCGGGCAACGCGTTGCTCCAGCCGGCATTGGTTTTCTTGCTGGCGCCGCCCTGGCAGGTTCTGCAATCGGGACTGCAATCGGACTCCGTTGGATGTCGGAGGCAATGACTCGCTACGTAATCGCCGCTGTATTGTTGACCGCGGCGGGACAGCTTCTCTTCCGGTCAATGGTCTAGCGCTTCAGCGCAAGCAGGAGGAACTGTTGCATTACGGGGCAAAATTGGGTTCCGAGCCCCCATTCATATACGGCGGAACTGGCATTCTTGAGATTCACCGGTTAGCCAACTATT
>Ga0302324_100012972_pt1 | contig 16939 bp, 12 predicted proteins | sample Palsa_T0_1_FD_201949 | JGI IMG/M metagenome (GOLD analysis project Ga0302324, IMG submission 201949) | Peat permafrost microbial communities from Stordalen Mire near Abisko, Sweden - Palsa_T0_1 | ecosystem: Environmental > Terrestrial > Soil > Palsa > Peat permafrost | place: Sweden: Abisko...
GTTGTTCGCAAAGGGAGAACCGGCGATCGTCGTATAGTTCCCGTTCGTCGGATCGTACCACCGCACTGTGACCCCAGACCTGAACACCGCCATATTGACCTTGACGGCGCTCCCCGTGACGTCGTAGGTCAACGCAAGCGACCCGTCCGTCACCCATGCCGTCGGTGCATAGGTGTTCGTCGCAAGATTTTCGCTCGACGCATCATAGCTACCGTAGCCCGCAGTCACCACTACATGCGCGGTATCAGGGACAAGGTTCCACCACGAGACTCCCTGCAACAGCCCCGTGAGGTATTGAATCTCCATGGCACCCGGGCTGTCCAGGAAGTTTTGCCAGTTGCTTACCCCCTCAGGTCCGTCAAACGTCCAAGTGTACCGATTCCCGTAAAGCTGGCTCGTCCCACCAGAGAAAAGAGTCCAATACTCTTGTTCCCGAAGAACGAAGGCGGTTGCTGGGCCTGGTAGACCACCCGTATCGTTCTCATACTCATAATTGGCCTCGGTCATGAAGACCGGGATTCCGGCTCCGCTGTTATATGCCTGAAGCACCATGTCGTAGGTCGGGTAATACGTATAGGCAGAGTTCAGGGTCAGAAAGGGTACGAGCATCGCATCCTGACTCGAATAGCTGGTCAACGCGTTCAGCTCGATTGTCTGAAGATGGTTTGTATCAGTCGAAGAGATGCCAGCCATCAACTGCCTGACCAGGTTGTTGTCCCCCGCGTTTGTATTCCAGTCATTAAAATCGTTCCCGCTATCCCAAACAATATTCGGACTATTGCTATAGCGACTGCCGAGAAAGGCCCCGTAGTTGAAGGCTCGGGTGGGCCCATTGTTCTCCAGTGTGGTCAGCCATCCCCCCGTATCGATCGGATCGAGAAAAACCGTGAGATTGTATTTGGCCGCCAAGGCAATCAAGGAATCCAGTCGGGCGAAGTAGGCCGAGTTGGGCTGCGAAAGATCGTAGTTGGAAGGAGAGTTGCCTGAATTGAACGGAGCAACTCCATCGTAGGTCGTACCGCTCGAATTCCCTCCTGTATACGAGTTGCAGAGAACCTGCACCAGAACAGCGTTGAATCCTCGGGCCTGTCGATCCGCCATGTAGCTCGCCATTGTGGTCGGATCGAGATTCTCAAGCAGTGAGTGAGGCGAGTCGCCGATCACGTACACAGGCGACCCGTTCTGATCCACCAGGTACCGCCCATTCGCGCTTGCTCTCAGTGAGGGCGCAACCGGCTGCGCGGCAATGACGGCGAGACTGATGCCCGGTGATGAGGTAACACCGTTTAAGGCAGCCGTGATGGTGGAGCTGCCCGAGGCGACAGCGGTGGCCAGACCGGTAGAGTTGATGGTAACGAAGGCTGTGTTGGTTGAGTTCCAGCTCGCTGAATTGGTGAGATTCGCCGTGCTGCCGTCAGAATAGTGCCCTGTAGCGGTGAACTGTTCGGTGATGCCCGCGGCAATTGATGGCGCCGGGTTCGGCGTAACTACGATCGATTGCAAGACTGCGGCGCTGATAGCCAGAGTGATCCCGGGAGAGATGACACCGTTTGAAGCGGCGGTGATGGTGCTGTTGCCCGCGGCCACCCCGGCTGCCAGACCGGCAGAGTTAATGGTTACGAAGTTTGTATTGCTGGAGTTCCAGGTGGCAGTGCTGGTCAAGTTCATGGAGCTGCCGTCGGAATAGTGGCCCGTGGCCGTGAACTGTTCGGTGAGGCCTGCGGTAACGGACGGCGCCGGGTTCGGCGTAACCGTAACTGATTGCAAAACTGCGGCAGTGATGGCCAGCGTGATCCCAGGCGAAGTGACGCCGTTCGAGGCGGCGGTGATCGTGCTGTTACCGGGGGCCACACCGGTCGCCAGACCGAGAGAGTTGATGGTAGCGAAGTTCGTGCTGCTCGAGTTCCAGGCGGCTGTGCTACTCAGGTTGGCAGTACTCCCGTCGGAGTAGTGGCCCGTGGCAATGAACTGCTCAGTAAGGCCGGCGGCAATGGAGGGCGCCGGATTCGGCGTCACGATGATTGATTGCAAACTGGCGGACGTGACGGTCAGAGGGACCGTTGGCGACGTCACACCACCTGAGGCGGCGGTTAACATGGCGGTGCCAGGGGCGACGGCGGTGACCTTGCCAGTAGAGTCGACGATCGCAAATCTCGTATCGCTTGAGTTCCATCCGGCGGAGTTGGTTAGGTTTGCAGCGCTGCCGTCAGAATAATGGCCGGTGGCGATGAACTGTGCGGACAAGCCGGGGGTTAACGGCGGCGCGGGGTTGGGGGTTAGAGTGATTCCATCAAGGACGGTCCCGCCCGGCGGGTCGGCCCTCTGAGCAGCGCAACCGGCGAGGAATATGACAAACAGTAGAGCTGCTAGAGACGCTAGACGCCTGGAATAGCCGTGATGGACTCCCACCGCCTCGGTAGAGGGGAGCTGGGTCAAGGATACATTCGCGAATGATCGAAACATTGCAGTTTTTGTAGTACTAGGACTAAAAGGACAGTAATTCCCCACTCAATTTGCAGCAATCATCATTCCATAAGTCGACCGTTCAAGCCATTATCGCAGGCAGATTTCTCCCTTTTTTTACAATAACTTGGCAAGAAACTCGGTACTTAGATCGCGATCGATTCGATGCGGGGGACTAAAGAGGGGAGACGATGCGCAGAAGTTAGACCGAAATGGGTCAAATTCTTGCGCACCTACTTTTTTTGCAGCAATAAAGCCCAATCATTACTATTAGGTGCCGCAGGGGAACTCCATAAGGGGCCGCTCGCTGGCGAGAGAGCGATATGTTTTCCCGAAGAGGGGTCAAACCACGACGCATCGTATGTGCCAGCCGAGAGATGTACGTCGACCTTGCCTCCGTGGGGTAGGTAAACGGCATAAAGCTCCCCCGGCTCTGCCAAACATTCGTTGCCGCCATCGACCAATTCGTCGTGCGGATTCGCTTTCCACCATTCGAAGCTCGTAAAGAAATCGACCATGTAAGCATAGCCTTGGAGCATGGTCATCGTATCGTCGCCCCGACCGTTCATCCAGCCCCCGCCGGTATCCGGCCAGACGTTTGTGCCGCGTTTCGCCGTTTCGCCGGAGGTTTGGTACGCCCCAGCCATCACGATGTCCCAAGCCGTTCGTCGCAAGACTTCAGGCGCGTCTGCGGGTGGCGGAGGCGCCCACCAGGGGTAATGGTCCTCATAGCCATATTCTTCATTCGTCTGGGGAATGATACGTCCGGACTTCTCCTGTTCCCTGCGCTGCTCCAACATGAAGGAGTGCTGAGTTCGCGACCACTCCTGGAACGACGTGAAGCCGAACCAATTGGCCCCGCGATCTTGGTGCATAGGATTCAGCGGGTGAGATGTAGCCAGGTGGCTATAAGGATCCCATTTCTCGATCAGGGTTCCCGTGACGCTGGTCCAGACGGGGCCACGGTATCCGTCCAAGTCGTCGCCGAGGTCCCATGTGATGTTTGAAAAAGCGCCGAAACGGTCGACGGCATAGCGGATAAATCGATATTCATCCGCGCTGAAAGCCGTGGGGTGTACTCGGCCATCGTTCATGTCGAGGACGAGCGAAATAATCATGTCTCTGTCTCGCGCGTATCGCAGTGCGCGGTCTACTTTTTGCCAATAGGCGACATCGAAGCGCGTGTAATCGAAACCCGGATGGTAGATATCTTCCGCATTCTTTGCGGGCCAGGGTGTCAGAAACAAGGTCCAAGTTGGACCCGTGATAACCGGTTCGCCATAGAGCAGATTGCTGCGTCCCGCGAGGGTTACGCGCATCCGGTTGACTTCCAACTTGTGGAGGCGCTCGATACTCGCCTGGATGACGCTATCATCTCGCCATCCCATCAACCAATACGCTGTGGTTCCGTTGAAAAAATAGTGCTCGCCCGTGCCTTCCCAAACGAAGTGCCACGGATGGAGAGGATCCACGCGGATGGGACCTCGGCGACCTGCTTCGACTGCCTGGAAGTTGCCCTGCCACGCTTTGCTCTTCCATCCTTGGTGATACCTGACCAAGTACCTGTAATTGCCGGCCTTGGGTGGCATGAAGCGTATGTGGAATATGCTTCCGTCTGGCGAATCACAGAATCCTTCTACTTGCCATCGTTTGCTGCCATCCGCCAACTCGAACCACCCGTCGAAGGCAGACTCTGTAAAGGGATTGCCCGCATGCGGCCGTGAAGCGTTGGCCGTTACTTCTACAAAGTCGTAGGCCTCCAGCGTCTGAGTGGATTGGGAGAAAGAAACGCTAAACGGACCAGCGGCTCCGCAGCCAAATAAAATGGCCGAGGCCCCCAGTAATGCGACCAAACTACAGAATCGAACGCGTCGCGACACTCTGACGTAGCCTCAGTGCGGGCACTCTTCGTGCGAATTATTCACGATCACGCTGTCTGCGTGAAGATAATTTGCGAGGCAACGATTTACCCAGCATCCCGGATCGCCGGTGAGTTGTTGGGGCTTGGCTAATTTCGGATACGCAGCCGGAGCCTCATACTCAAACGAGCCGCCACGCTGGTTTAGCCTGGAGGCCTCAATTCGCCACCAGGACTGCGCCGGACCACGAACGTCCGCCACAGCGTTGCGAAAATTATCCGACGTGAGCAAAACGACTGCCAGAAGCATGAACACGCAGAGCTTTGCACCCGTGGAGAACTGCAAGCGATAAATCTCGGGCACACCGGACACGGCTACGCATATAAAAAGCAGCCAAAACACAAATTGAAACCAGGTCACAACACGATCTGGCAACCAAGTACTCGTTGCAACCTCGATGAAGCCGCATTCACACAAGATAGCAAACATCCCAACGAGTCCGGCAACGGCCAGCCATCTCGGAGGAATATTGTTCTCCGAGCGTTTTTCCGAATCTTGTTGGCACAACAGAAGAATGCCGGCCGCGGCAACCATGATCGCGGGCATCGCTAGCCAGGTACTGCCGTGGTAGAAAGAATGTCCGAACCAATGGGGAAGGTGGTGAATGTCCCACAGGTGTTTATGTTCGACGGCCGCACGACTTGCATTCCCAGGGGACAGCATCACGGCGGCGAAACTGACGCCAGCGGTACAAAGACTCAAGTACCACTGAGAAGCGGGAAGCTTCTTGATTCGCGCGACAACAGTACCGGCAAGCACAACCATGCATAGAAACATGCCGGCGATTTCCTGTTGAGCGGGAACAGCAATAGACAAGAGCGCGACGGCGACATAATACCAGGCAGCTCCGCGGGGTCGGAGCAAAAGGCTCAGGAGAACCAGCAAGCCGCTGAGGGGCAAGGTATATACGATGACATAGCTCAGCCAATAGAGTATGTCGGGATCCGACAGGCTTGCGATCCATGCGGAATAAAAGAGAGCAGCTGCAATCAGGGCATTCGTTCGTGGCATGCGGAAAACCGTCGAAAAGAAATACCAGAGGGCGCCGAGGTTAGAAACCGCAACCACCAGTAGGAGCCAACCACTCGTGCGAAGTAAATCCCCATGGCTCAGCGCAGAGCCGAGGATAAAGTAGGTGAGCCATCGAGGGGACCATTGGGTGTAGTACAGCCACGTGAGCGTGAGAACGCTGTGTTGCGGCACGGTCTGAAAGGAGAGTGAAGCGTTGCAGAAATCATCAGCGGCCGGCACGGCGTAAAACAACAAAATCGAGAAGGGGAGTAGAAAGACCGCGAGCACCGACGGGAGTATGATGCGCGAGAGAATACGCGCTACGGCCAACAGTAACTGCTGGGGGGATTTGCCTACGTATGCCATGTACCGATGCTTTCTTCCCGCGAATGAGCTATTTGAGACAGTATCTTGGGCCATCTGGCATAGCTAGGAGTTGCTTGATCCCAGCCAACAGGTCCGGATACCGTCGAGGCGAGCTAGTAAGATTTAAGCATGGGTCTGATGCTGGTTACTTCGGCGTTCGGGGTAGACTCGTAGCGTGAATAACCATCGTTGCGATGTCTTCCGGTTGAAGCAGCAGTTCGGGACGATACGGCCGGCCCTCTTTTTCTAAGAGCCATCCCTTTGCGAGTCTGTATGGATATTCATGTGTTCACCCGCTCAGGCCTTTTCACAGCTTTCCTTCACTTGCCCCGTGGAAATTAGGGGCGGAACAGCCGAGACGCGAACCAGCCAGTTTTCGCGCCAGTAGTGGTAGATAGCCCTTGGACAAAGCCGATGATAGTTTGAGCGGCATGCTACGCCCTCAAGGATGATGCACGGATACTTCATGTTTCTCATCTTCCCGCTATTTTCATCAATAATGCGATGGACGCGGCGTAACACCCGGTAGATTCCTCCACAGTATGGAAGCATCTCGCCATCAAACAGAAGTCCGCGATTTTGCTTTCTCTTGTCGAGGGTCGCAATGATTTCTTCTTTGCTCCTCACCTGGACAAGCTCGCCGGCCTGCAGGTCGAGGGTCTCAACCGGCGTTTTCACAATCGTGCCCGCTACCGAAGGGTAGTTGAGGAGCCGACGCTCGGTGAAGAAGCTAATAAGGAAGACGCCGACCACCTGGAGCATAACTAACGCGAGATCCAAGATATGCTCACTTTTTGAGCCGCGCGAGTGACCGGTGTCCAAATTACCGGAGCGAAAATCACGAATATATTGACGAGGATCCCACCAGGCCATGAAAGTAGAGAAGCTACGAATCTCGGTTGCCTGACAGGAATAGACAGTCTCTCCTCCTGGGTTGATCGTCTGAGTGGCAGCGAAAACCCTTTCCATGGTGCGCGAGCCATCGGACGCGGCCGGTTGGGCACCAGTGTTTCGCAAACAATCCGAACGTATCTCCGAATTATCGGCTCGCTTAAGCCAAGCCTCATTCCACCAAATCAAGCACCCAGCCTGACATCCGCCATGGTACTCACCAACACACCGGACACCCTCCAGGTGCACGGAGTTCTTCATTCTCCGAATGCTCCAAGGGGCATGAGCCGGATCGCAAGTTTTGTCAGAGCGTTTAAAGACACGGAACCGCTGGCCACAGAACTGGAGCATCTCAGGCATGAACGGCAGGTTCTCGAAGCACCCGCGGTCGTCGAGCGTCGCGAGAATCTCTTCCCGGCTTCGGACTTCTATCCAATCGCCAGCCCGCAGATCAAGAGGCCTATTCCGGTCTGAGAGGGTTTTGGTCATGGAGGACTTCTGCGGAATTGGATTGTTGATGTTCGCTTGCTTGCCTATCATCCCCTCGCCTATTCTCGGGAAACCACCAATGTAAGCTACGTCTGAGCGCATTCCATGGATGGGCGAGATGATTCGCCAGATCGGCAATCACAAATTTAGCCAAGAGCCACGGATTCACGCGGCCACCGTAAGCCTCCAGGGTGTCCTCGTGATACTTCCAGAACTCTTTTGAACGGAGCCGGAGCACGTTGTGTGCTAATACGCGATAGTATCGCTGGCGCACCCTCTTCAAGTGCTGTTCGTACTCGCGCTCTTCCAGAAGCGCACGCCCGTACTTCAAGAAAATGACCATTTCTCCAAGATAATAACTGTTCAGATTCGCTGCTAAGGCGTCAGTTGCGTTGTCTCTTTCGCGGACGAAGCTCAAGACTTGATGTACAAAGCCAAAATCCGACTCCTGGAACAGATCGAAGCAGGCTTCCATGTCTGCCTGCAAGTGCCGTGCATCGAATAGATTCGCGCGTTTGCGAATCAAATCGCAGCGCACCAATAGCATTGTCATCGTCCCGAACACATACGGTCCGCCACGCAGCTGGTTCCGGCAAGCCTCCCGGCCGGCTATGCGTTCGCTCGGATACAGTGGCCCATGCCGACGCACAGAACGACCGTCCATAGCATATGAGCCAACGAGTCCGACCGACGGGTTCCTCTCAGCAAGGCGGACCAATTCCTCGACGCACTGTGGATATAACCAATCGTCCGCAAAAACGAACTTGCAATACTTGGAGTGTGAGGAAATCTGACGGGCTGTGAAATTGTGATTCTCGACGATTCCCAAAAATCGGTCGGTATTCACCACGTGAATCCGTGGGTCTTTGGCAGCGTATCTCTGCGCGATGGCCAGGGATTCGTCGGTGCTGCCGTTGTTGACGATTGTGTAGTCCCAGTTGGTGTAGGTCTGTGCCAGGACGCTTTCGATGCATTCCGCGAGGTGGTCCGCCCCGTTATATACGGGAGTCAGAATGCTGACGCGCGATGGCGGCTGGGCGATGCTCATTGTCCCTTTTCGCTATGCTGGTACTAAAGCCTTGTCGACGGATGCGGGGCGGCGCCTCAATCCGCGGAGCAGATCCAAGTAGAACTCCTTCTGTCCCATCACGTACAAAAGCATCCAGAGGTAGACAGCGAAAAGAATCGTTCCGCCAACCAGGAGTTGCGGCAGGGAAGGCAATCGCCGGCCGAAAAAGAATTGAAATGGAATGACGAGAGCCGCCGCAGTCGCAGCGGAGAGCGTCGGTTTGCTGATCGCCAGCATGACGTCTTTAAACGATATGACCGTGCCGTGAATGCACCACACAATATGCGGCACAATCCAAACCACCATCGCAACCGAATAGGCCAAGGCGACGCCTTTGGGCCCGAAACGGAGGCCGGCGACGTAAGCTGTCATCACTAAAGGAGCAATCACCAGCGCGATTTTCAGGCTCCGCGCAACCATGCCCATTGAGAAGAGCAACCATCCGAACGGGTTGATTAGCGCGAAGCTCACCATCGTGGGGGCCAGTAATCGGAAAATCGGAGCCGCCTCTTTCCATTTCGGTCCCAGAACGACAGCAATCAAGCTATCGGCGAAGACGGCGCACAGGATTGTTACGGGCAGCGTCATTGCCAGTACGAATGCATATCCCTTCAGGAAGTAATTCTTGAGACGGTGAGGCTCACCCTGTAGCCGCGAAAGCGCCGAAAAAGCGACTTCGCCTACCGACGAATTTAAATTGTCCGTCGGAATGTTGATGAGTTGGTACGCCCGACCGTAGATGCCGACCGCCGCCGCTCCCCAATAGCGGCCGAGAAGCACCTTCTCGAAGTTGTAGGCGACGTAGACGACAAGGCCGTTCAGAGTCATGGTGCCGCCGAAGCGCAAAAGGGAACGCGTCCCCGTTTGCCTGCGTGGCGCTCCCGGAATCCACGCTGTCGCCATCCAAAAGCAAACCGTGGATATGATGGGGGCGGCCACCGTCATTCCCACCAGAGCCCAATACCCGTAGCCACGAGCGGCCATCACAATTCCAATGGCGATGCTCAAAACCAGAGACACTATGTCGATAACCGACAGCGCCGTGAATCGCATTTGCCGCTGGAGCCTGGCCGAATGCTGCACGCCAGCGGCGTTGAACAAGAAACCCGTCGCCAAAACAAGCGTCACGTTCAAGAGACGGGGTTCGTGATAGAACTTCGACACGAAGGGCGAGACCGCCGACAGGAGCAGCCAAAGCACGGCGCCAACCAACATGTTGATCCAAAACAGCGTCGAAACCTGGTGGTCTGTGACCTCGCCGCGCTGTACGGAGGCCGACGAAAGACCGAAGTCCCGAAAAAGGCTCAGAACTCCCGTAACCGCGGTTACCATGCCAACCAGGCCGAAGTCTTTGGGATCGAGTAGACGAGCCAATACCATCAAGGACCCGACGCGAAGCACAAAATTCGCTCCTTGGGAGCACATCTTCGCGAACCCTCCGCGAATAGCTCTTTCTTTCAGGTCTTTCATCGTGGGCCCATTGTCTTGATTAGAGCACCAGTTTGCGGCAATAGAAGGCTTCGGCGTAACCGCTCGGAGAATTGCATTCCATCCCGCGAAGACGCATCAGGGAAAGAAACGTATCCCGCTGAAACCATCGCTTGGTGTGCTGGGATGGGAATGCGTCCATTATGTTCTGAACTTTTTGTTCGTATACTTCCTGCGCGAGGGGGACGAAAACACTAGGTTGTCCCATATCCCCGTCATACTTCGGAATCTCGTATTCGAGAATCAAATGATCCCGAAACGTATTCCAGGTCAATTCCGCGATCAGGCGATGGTCTTGGTGCGAGTCTTTGAGACTGTGAGCGAATATCACGTCGGGAGATGTGGCTCCCTTCAATTCCTCAAAAAAGGCTTTAACTTCCACGCCTACAAACGGCATGAACCCATCCGGGAATTTCTTGAAAAGAGGTCCCTTAAGCCGGGCGGGATCGATGAAAAGAGCGGCTGCCCTCTGTGCTTCCGTTTCTCGAACGCCTATGGCGCTAAACACAACCCAATGAAACACTGAGCCGGGGTACTGTTTGGCCAGGCGCAGGATGGTCCCGCCACAACCGATTTCTATATCGTCCGAATGCGCCCCCAGGCACAGAATGTTCAGCGCCTGGTTTGCGCGCCCTTTGAAGAGCAGTTCGATCATATGCGAACGGACTTGTGTGCATGCAGTTTGGAAGGCGATGCCGCATCCACGTCGTTCCAAACCTTCCAAGGCGCCGTTGTTTGCTCCAGTTCCTCGAGGTGCTGCTTGTCCTTGAAGGTGTCCATGCATTGCCAAAAGCCGGCATACTTGTAGGCTAGCAAGGCTTGCTTCTCAATCAATCGCTGGAAGGGCTCTCGCACTAACTCCTCACCGGGTTGCATGTGGCGGAAGATTTCGTTACGCATTACGAAAAAGCCGCCGTTAATCCAGGTATCAGAGTTCGCCAAAGGGCGGATTTCCCGAACGATCCCGCCAGACTCAGCTCGGACGATGTCAAAGCTGGCCGTGGGTTGCACTAGCGCGAGGGAAGCGACGGCTTTGCTGCCTCGAAATTCATCAATCATTGTCGACAACGGAAGATCGCTCAATCCGTCCCCGTAATTGGCTAGAAACATATCCTCGCCCTGCAGATGCGTCTCTACGGCCTTCAGGCGTTCGCCTATATTCGCAGTGACGCCGGTTTCCACGAATGTGATCGTCCAATCGTCGAGGTCACGGCTGAGGAAACGGACGTCCTTTCCACCTTGGGACCAAACAAAGTCGTTCGACGCCGATTCGTCGTAGTGTAGAAAGTAGTCCTTGATGCAATTACCTCGGTAGCCTAGGCATAGAAGAAAGTCCTTGTGCCCGAAGTGAGCGTAGTATTTCATCAAGTGCCACAGGATCGGCCGCGTCCCGATCTCGACCATAGGTTTCGGCACGTTGTCGCTATAGCCTCTAAGCCTCATTCCGGCCCCGCCACAAAAAAGAACTACCTTCATGACCCACCTCTTTGCTCTGGCATTAGCGGACAGCGACTCGCGGAATTGGTATGACGAAGCGGCCGCCCCATTCACGAATGAAGCGGAGTTGCTCCATGATTTCGTCACCCAGATTCCAGGGGAGAATTACCACATAGTCCGGTTTCGTCTCGCGGATCCGGTCTGGGTGGTGAATCGGAATGTGGGTGCCTGGCAGAAATCGCCCCTGCTTATGCGGGCTTCGATCGACCGTGTACTCGATCAGATCCTTGCCAATTCCGCATTAATGCAGCAGGGTCGCGCTCTTGCCCGGAGCACCATACCCCGCCACCCTCTTGCCTCGCTTTGCTGTGGTGATCAGAAACTCCATCAATTCGAGTTTTGTCTGCTTCACTTGTCGGGCAAAGTTTTCGTATCCGTCGGACGAGTCCAGTCCGGCGAGCCTTTCGCGCTCGATAAGTTCCGCGACTCTCGGTTGTACATTGTGTGTCCGCTCCTCGGAGCGGCACGCATACACACGCAGCGAACCACCATGTGTCGGCAGCTCTTCGACGTCGAAAACCCTCAGCCCATGGGCTTCCAGGATGCGTACCGTCGTGAGCATCGAAAAATACGAGAAATGCTCGTGGTAAATAGTGTCGAATTCATTGCGATCCATCAGCTGTAACAGATGCGGGAATTCCAAGGTCAAAATACCAGCTGGTTTCAGCAGGATTTTGAGTCCTTCCACGAAATCATTTAGATCGGGAACTTGCGCTAGCACGTTGTTACCGAGAAGCAGGTCGGCTGAGCGGCCTTCTGCTACCAACTCTTTGGCCACCTGGGCGCCAAAAAACCGCACCAAGGTCGGCACGCCTTTCGTGACAGCTACTTTCGCGACATTTCCCGCCGGCTCGATTCCCAACACCGGGACGCCCCGCTCGACGAAGTACTGAAGCAGATACCCATCATTACTGGCGACTTCGACGACCAGATTCCGGGAGCATAAGCCGATCTGCTTGGTCAACTTGTCGCAATAGTTCTCGGCGTGTTTCAGCCATGAATCGGAGTACGAAGAGAAATAAGGATAGTCACTGAAAATCTTCTCAGCGCTTTCGTATTCCTCGAGCTGCACCAAAAAGCATTGCTCGCAGACATAGACTCGAAGTGGATAGAAGACTTCACCGCGGTTGAGCTCCGCAGCCGAGGGATAGGTCTCACACAGCGGAGACATTCCAAGGTCGACGACCGTTCGCTGTAAACCCGTGCCGCAGAAGCGGCAGAATTGCATGGCTGCCCGCTGCGGAATCTCTTGTTGGAGCTCGACAGGAAGCGTCATAGTGATTCCCTTTTGAAAACATCCGATTGAAACAAGCAACGTGCAAACTGCGGCCAAAAACGCTGCGGAGATTGTGCAAGACAAGACTTCGCAGCAAGGCCGGCCAAACAATCGTATCTCATGCAGACAGTGACATACAGACCGTTAGTAGCTAGATGTTCCCTAATTCAGCATCCCGGCAGATGCTCTAGCTCTGGATCCTATCGAAGAACAGTCTCCACTTGAACTGAGGTTCGGCGGAGAGACGTATCCAGCTCGCCAGAAGCAAGACGTTTCCGAATGTGGACGATTCGCGTGTAACGGCCCTTCTTGAAGTCTTCGAAAGTCAGTCCGGCAGTGCGATACGCGTCATAAAGCTCGCGCGCTCCTTGACGGGCATTCCACTGCGGGCGGAAGGACGACAAGACGCGGCCGATCTTGTCGCAAGTGACGCGATAGCAGCGCTTGTCCGGACCCCCATCAGGAGCATATTCCACACGACATCCGGGAACCGTTTCGGACACGATCGCCGCAAGCTCGTTGATGCGGTAGTTTTCATCTGATCGCCCGACGTTAAATGTCTGATTGTGCACAGTTTCTCTCGAAGCCTCCATCGCGGCCAGAGCCGCTCCGACAATGTCGCGGATGTGCACGATGGGACGCCATGGCGTTCCATCACTCTTGATATAGATTCGGCCCGTGGTATGCGCGGAGGCGACCAAATCGTTCAATGCGATATCGAGCCGCAGGCGAGGAGACACGCCATAGGCGGTGGCATTCCTCATAAACGTCGGGCTGAAATCATCATCCGCGAGGCGGGCAATGTCACGTTCGGCAAAGATCTTCGATTCTCCATAAGGAGTAACTGGATTCAGCGGAGCGTTTTCGTCCAGAATTCCGTCCCCGGAAGCACCGTACGTGCTGCAGGATGATGAAAATACAAAGCGCTTCACGCCCGCAGCTTTTGCCAATTCCGCCAGCCGCACGGAAGCATGATGATTGATGTCATAGGTAAGCTTTGCATCCAGGTCACCCAAAGGATCATTCGAAAGCGCCGCTAGATGGAAAACGGCATCGAAACCTGCGAGATCCGCCCGGACGAGGTCGCGGACATCCTTGCGCACCTCGGGAATATTCTGGAGATCGTTGCCGAAATCGCAGCCTTCAAATAGATCGGAATCGAGCCCGACCACGTCGTGGCCGGCGGAATGCAGAATTGGCCCCGCTATGGCGCCGATGTAGCCCTTATGTCCCGTGAGCAGTATCTTCAATGGAATCCTCTTTGAGTGGAATCTGGTTTTGCGTTTCTCCCCGAGACGAGCGAGCGCTAACGCGCCGTTGCAATCTTCTGCGACTGACGAAGTCCCGGCTATAGTACTAATTGACCAACGATAATAGTCCACCCTGACAGAGGAGTTCCGAGGCGTTGCGGATCGTCGGGAAGGGGAGCCCAGAACGCTCCGCAATGTCGAGCAGGGAATGTTCCCCATCAGAAAGGTTCAGCACCCAGAGGCGAGCGTTAATCTCCGTCGCCGGTGCGTCGCCGCCGGTTAAATGGTAGAGGCCCCGCCGTCCGAGTTGCGGCTCACAGAAAGGATTTAGGTTGCGGTATTTTCGATTCCCTTCCAGAACATCAAGCACCGCAGTGCATGTGCGAAGCGACTCGGCCAGCCGGGCCGGTCGAATGAATTCCAGATTGTCCGCGGAGGTGTGATATTCAGGGAAGGTTCCCCACACACCGCGCATCAGACAACCCACCGCGAGGTTGAAACCGGGAGAACAGTACTGCCGCTCGTCGTAGCCATAAGGAGAGAATTCCAAGAGTTCCCATGGCCCAGAGCTATGTTGAAGCGTATGCGCTACCGCCCGGTCTATCTCAGCGTCGCCCCTTCGGCTCTTCTTATAATGGAACGCACTATCGTCGCCGAGGCACGTGAGCACCAGACCGTGGCGGATATTTTTCGCGCTCTCTTGGTTTCGTGCGAGCCAGGCGATCGCCCCAATCGTACCCGGAATGAATAGAAATCGGTATGAGTACCGCCGTTCTTGCCCTGACAAGAGTTGCGCAAGGAAAGTCGCTACGGCCACGCCGGAGAGATTATCGTTAGCCAGTGACGGGTGGCACGCGTGGCAGGAAATCAAAATCTCGTCGGTTGATTCGCCGGGCAAATAGCACTCGCCATACGTCAAATGACCGTCTGCGAGGGTCGAATCGATATGCACTTCGTACTCGCGATCCTCAAGCGCCAGCATCTGATTGTGAGCGAGGCAAAACCCCCAAGCTTCCTTGTAGTACGACGTTCGATATGGAATCCAGTCGACCTTCTCTGGAATGGTGAACAAGTGTGGCTTGAGGTCGCTGAGCCGCATCGTGGCATTTAGCGGCGTGCTGTAGTTCAGAATGTGAAGGTTGGATTTCCGGAAATCCAGCACGCGATCTCCCCCCGGCACCTTGATGTATGCGTCCCGGATATTCCATTCCTTCGGTATGATCCAATCGAAGACGGCAGTTCCCGTAGGGACCTCAGAGATATTCAGCGGAGCCTTGCTATGGATCGCTGACAATGTTTGCCGGATTCCATCTCCAGTGATGCTACGGCAAATGGGATAAAGCTCCGCAGCAAATCGGTACATCGCCTGTCCGGTGTCAGGTAGGCTTTGTCGATCGAGCGCTTCCACAAAGGTCATTGATTTATTGAAAGTCCGGGTATGTTCGGTCGCGTTCAGAAATCACAGTGACTCCGGCCGGCCAGTTAACTTGAAAGGCCGGGTCATCCCAACGTACCCCCCGGGAGGCCTCCGCCTTAAAGGCCTCGGAAATTTGATAGAAAACTTCCGTCTCGTCTTCGAGTGTCAAGAAGCCGTGGCCGCATCCCTCGGGAACATAAATCATATGACGGTTTTGAGCGCTAAGTGTTAAGGCAATCCAGCTTTTGAAAGTCGGTGATTCCCGTCGAAGGTCGACTACCACATCATAGATCGAGCCTTGAGTGCACCGCACCAGTTTGGCCTCGCGATAAGGCGCTTCCTGGTAGTGAATGCCGCGCAGGGTTCCTTTGCGTGTGCTGAAAGACGCGCTGCACTGCGCGAGTGCCGGGTTGAGCCCTTGCGCAGCAAACTCTTGCGCGCACCATGTACGCGCGAAAAAACCGCGCTCGTCGGCCTTCGGTTCGATATGAACCTCGAAAACTCCAGGCAGCTTGGTTTGGTGAAACTTCATCCTGAAAGAGGTCGGGGCAATCAGCCGATATGCGGGTAGAGCAATCTGCCTGTCGCCGTCAGCAAACGATTTGGCATCAATGAAAAAACCTCTTTGAGCAATTTAACTTTCCACCCTCGCTCGAAAGAATCAGCAGATGAGGCAGGAAATTTCCAGTAGGTCAGTGCCTGAGGTTCTCGTGCCCACTTATTCTTGAAAGAGATCAGCCCCGCATTGCTCACTTCCGTCCGCCCGAGATCAAATTCTGTCGCTCCGTGGGAGCTCGCTTCGCATATAGCTCTCCACAATAGAAACGGTGTGGCGCCTAAGTTGTTGAAGCGTGCGTCGGAGCACCCGTACTTGTAATAGACCACACCTCGGTACCGTAATGTCAGAATCGAAGCGATCGGAACATCGTTTTTGTAAGCCGTGCGGATATCCATGTTGTCGCCCATACACTGAACCACATTATGAAACCACTTGTACGGTTGAGGCGGCAGGTGTTGGCGTTGTCTCGTCAACAAGCAGAGGCCGTAGAAGTCCTTCAACAATCGTTCCGACCTCCCCACTCGCTCAACAAGACCCGCTTGCTCGGCTCGTCGTACCCGGCGCTGGACTGAGTCCTTGTGAAAGCTTCGCAATAGATCTGCCAAAGAAGATCGTAGGTTCACGCGATGGAGCAGATGTCTATCTTTGACACGGAAGCCAGCAGCTTCCGCCCCCTGTGAAAAATACCCATCAACCAGGCGTATCTCCAGATACTTCCAATCCTGATGATCCAATGCGGATTGAAGGTAGCTAACCAGAGCCTCAAACTCGCCGGGGTCACACAGAGGTTCGCAACGATCGGAAAATGGAAGCGAGACCATGCGCGGACCCGTCAGCCAACTCCGGACTCGGCAAAACAATAGGCCAGCCTTCAATTCAAGAGTCGGCGACGAAGTTGTGAATACGACGGGTTTGTATCCATATGTCCGACGGATGGCTTCGAGCCAGCCCGTTGTGTGAAACACCGATGCATTTGGATGCCGGTCGACAAGGGTCTGCCAACGCGGATCTCCCAGTGGATCTAGTTTGTAGATCATGAATGTGTGTTCTTAATCTAAAGTTGCATGCCGCTTGGAGAGCTGACTCTCTCTTCGTTCGTTATGGTGCAGATGTTTCCAGCGATGACGCGTCTTGCTGTTCGCCGGCTACGCGGTCTGCTTAATCCTCTTGAAGGCCGGCAAGCACAGAGCGTAGGCAATAACACAGGCGCCAACCCCCACTGATATGTTGGCTACCGGCCTAGT
>Ga0302324_100012974_pt1 | contig 16937 bp, 16 predicted proteins | sample Palsa_T0_1_FD_201949 | JGI IMG/M metagenome (GOLD analysis project Ga0302324, IMG submission 201949) | Peat permafrost microbial communities from Stordalen Mire near Abisko, Sweden - Palsa_T0_1 | ecosystem: Environmental > Terrestrial > Soil > Palsa > Peat permafrost | place: Sweden: Abisko...
GTACTTCTCGTACGACGGAAGCCATATTTACGGGGTCAGCATGCTAGGGCAAAAGATCGAGTGGATGCGAGCTAACCCGCTTGTGTGTCTTCAGATTTGGGACCGCAAGAATCACTATCAATGGTTGAGCGTTGTTGTGTCTGGGCGTTACGAGGAGCTAATCAGTTCTCGCGAATTTGAATCAGAGCGCGTGCACGCGCACGCGCTTCTGCAAAAGCGCGCCATGTGGTGGCAGCCCGGTTTGGTCGCCACTGAGCATCGGGCGGGGTTAATGCCCATCTACTACCGTATGCACATCGTTGGAATAACCGGACGGCGTGCCATGCCTGATAAGGTTGAAGCCGCCGCATTGGTCACAGAGTGAGGATGGGATGCGAAAAGGCGATCGTTCAGATCGCGCAAGAACGCTCCGTCGAAGACTTACGTCATCTAGTCTGGCGCCAGGACGATGCATCGTGCTCAACACGATGCGTGAATAGCAGGTCTTGGAAGACGATTTTCACAATAGAGTCGCGACAACGCGGGCAATCATGAGCGCTACTCCGCAGTCTCCAATAAGGCCGCCGGATGCAAACGCCGAATCGCCGAACGCTACGGACAGGACCAGCCTTCAGGATCCCGTGTGCGGTATGACCGTGACGACAGCGTCAGCCTACCTGCTCGCATACGAGGGAAGGCTAATCTTTTTCTGTAGCACTGGGTGCAAAGCCAAATTCGCAGCGGAGCCGCAGCGGTACGCGACGCGGACTTCTGCCGCGGAACCCGTACAGCCGGGCTCTGCCGCCCCTGGAGCGGGTTCGCCTGCCTTCAAGGGCACGATTTATACCTGCCCGATGCATACGGAGGTGCGCCGGGAGCAGCCCGGCAACTGCCCGAAATGCGGCATGACCTTGGAGCCAGAACGACCGTCGCTAGGGGATGCTGCCAACCCCGAGCTTGCTGACTTTCGACGGCGCTTTGCCTGGACTGTACCCCTAACCGTCATCGTGGCGACACTGGCTATGGTGGGCGATCGCATTCCCGGAATCCGCCCGACGTGGTTGAGCTGGATCGAACTGGTGCTTACGCTGCCCATTGTGCTGTGGGCCGGCAAGCCGTTCTTCGAGCGCGCCCTGCAGTCCGTGATGCACTTCAGCCCCAACATGTGGACGCTGATCGGATTGGGTACGTCGGCGGCATTTATCTACAGCGTCGTGGCCACTTTTGCTCCAAACGTCTTCCCTACAACGTTTGTATCGATGGGTCGCGTTTCCGTCTATTTCGAGGCTGCCGCAACCATCATATCGCTGACGTTGCTCGGTCAGATTTTTGAGCTCCGCGCCCGCTCGAAGACATCCGCCGCTATCAAGTCTTTGCTGGCCCTCACCCCTAAGACGGCGCGGCGGATCAAGGTCGGTGGCGGGGAAGAGGACGTTCCGCTGACCGACGTGCATATCGGCGACCAACTGCGGGTGCGCCCTGGTGAAAAGGTGCCGGTGGACGGCATCGTAACCGAGGGCGGTAGCGCCGTCGATGAATCCATGCTCACCGGCGAACCCATGCCCGTGAGCAAAGGTCACGGCGACAGGCTAATTGGCGCAACGCTCAACACCAGCGGGTCGCTCGTGATGAGGGCCGAAAAGGTGGGCTCTGAGACTGTCCTCGCGGGCATTGTGACGATGGTGGTCCAGGCGCAGAGGTCGCACGCGCCCATGCAGCGCGTGGCCGACAGGGTCGCCCGTTACTTCGTGCTGGCCGTGGTCACGGTCTCAATCCTGACCCTGCTCTTATGGGGGTTATTCGGGCCGGAACCGAGGTGGGCACACGGGCTGATTAATGCCGTCGCGGTACTGATCATTGCCTGCCCGTGTGCACTCGGTCTCGCCACGCCGATGTCGATCATGGTTGCGAGCGGCAATGCGGCCACCCGAGGTGTGCTATTTCGGGATGCCGCAGCGATCGAGAATTTTCGCCGAGTCGATACGCTCGTGGTGGACAAGACCGGGACACTGACGCGGGGCAAGCCGGCATTCGATCGGTCCGTGGCGCTTCCCGGCTTCACCGAGGACGCCGTGCTGCAATGGGCTGGGAGTGTCGATCAAGGCAGCGAACATCCTCTGGCTGCGGCAATCGTACACGCAGCGCGCACACGCGGGCTCTCACTGGATAAGATCACGAATTTCGAGTCGAGGTCCGGAACCGGCGTGCGAGCCATCGTCCGTGGGAAGCCGGTAGCGCTCGGCAATCTTGCCCTGATGACTGAGCTGGGGGTGTCTGTGCAAGCTCTCGATGTCCAGGCCGAGGCGCTGCGCGCCCAGGGCGCAAGCGTAACGTTCCTGGAGATCGATGGACAGGCAGCTGGCTTGCTCGCGGTATCAGACCCGATCAAGGCCACCACCGCAGAAGCGTTGTCGCAGCTCAGGGCCTCAGGCGTGCGCGTAATCATGGCTACCGGGGATGGGCTCACGACCGCGAAGGCGGTCGCAACCAAACTCGGCATCGACGAGGTGCACGGCGAAGTAAAACTGGCCGACAAGCTTGCGCTGGTGAAGAAGCTGCAGCGCGAAGGCCGCGTCGTCGCGGTCGCTGGCGACGGCATCAACGATGCGCCGGCGCTCGCGCAGGCCGACGTCGGCGTGGCAATGGGCACCGGAACGGATGTCGCAATGAATAGCGCGCAGGTGACACTCGTCAGAGGCGACCTGCGCGGGATTGCCATTGCCCGTATCATCTCGCAGCAGACGGTAGCCAACATGAAGCAGAATCTCGGCTTCGCCTTTGTCTACAACGCGCTCGGCGTGCCACTCGCGGCCGGCGTGTTGTACCCGTTCACCGGCTGGCTGCTCTCGCCGATGATCGCCGCGCTGGCAATGAGTCTTAGTTCCGTGTCAGTGGTATCGAATGCTTTGCGTCTGGAGAGATCTCGGGGAGCGAAAGACAACAGTTTCGAGAGCCGAGGCGGATCCCCATCGACTCATTCCGGTAAGTTCTCTGTCTGAAATACCGCAGTGATCCCGGGCACTCGATGTTCTGGATCGAACTGAATCTGACGAGCGAGCCACAATTTGCGGCCAACTCAGTCGAGCCTACGGCCGTTACCCGCGCGCAGGTTCAGTTCGACGGCCAGTCACGCACTGTGCTCTTTTAGCGCGTTGGAGGATGGCAAAGCGCGATTCAGTCAGTGTATTGGCGCCTCTGCTCTTGGGACTCAAGCGGCGCTGTCATCGATCAGGGCCACAATGTTTTTGATGCAATTCGTGCGCCCTCGACCATAGCGGCAAGCTTCAGGTAGGCGATCTCGGGTTCGACCGGCCCAAAACCTGCGAACGTGCCGAAGCCGCAATCCGTCCCGGCAAGGACGCGCTCGCGCCCGACGATAGCCGCATAACGCTCGATGCGCTCGGCCACTAGCAGCGGATGCTCGATATAGTTGGTGGTGGTCGCCAGCACGCCAGGAATCAGAATCTTATCGTCAGGGATGGATGCATCCCGAAATACCGCCCATTCGTGCGCGTGACGTGGATTGGCGGCCTCAAACAGCAATGCCTGCGGTTTTGCCTTCAGTACGATAGGCAGCAACCGCTGCATCGGAATATCGTGGTGATGGGGCCCTTCGTAGTTTCCCCAGCAGACATGCATGCGAACGCGGCTCGCAGGTACGTTCCTGAGCGCTTGATTCAGAACCTCGATGTGGCGCGTGGCGAGCCCTTCAAAATCCTCGAGTGAGCGGCTGCGATACATCGTGTGCCGCCCCATCGCCAGATCCGGCGCATCGATCTGCAGAATGATGCCGGCCTCGACGATGGCCTCGTACTCGCTGCGCAGCGCCTCGGCCAGCGCGATCAGGTAGTCGTCCTGGGTACGGTAGTAATCGTTGGGCTGGAACAGTGCGACCACGCCGGGGGAGGCGGCATTGAGGAATGCATCGGCCGGGGACGCGCTCCTGATCGCCGCCTGCATGTTATGCAGATCCGCCCGAAGCGGCTCGGAGTCCTGCAGCGTCACTTCGCCGATGCAGCGCGGCCGCCGGTATTTGGCGGTTGAGCCGCGCTCGGCCAGCTTGGTCAGCAGACCTGGAAACTCGACCAAATCCTGGCCGGGTTCGCGTGGCGTGTCACCGCCGAAGCCCGCGAAGCGCTGTGCAATGTAGGTCGCGTAGCTGATCTTGCTCATCTCGCCGTCGCTGACCACATCGATACCGATCGCGACCTGCCGCCGCACCACCTCGGCCACGGCGTGCGTGATCACCGCCGCATCGGCCTGTGCGTCCACGCTGTCGCCGCGCTCGCGCGCGAACAACACATCGGTCACTGCCTGGCTACGGGGCAGGCTGCCGACGTGGGTGGTCAGAATCCTATCGGTGCTCAGGCGCAATGCTTTGCAGGCGCTCGGTTAGTACTCAAGGTCGTTCGACTCGTGTCGGGCGGCTGGGCGCTTCAAGCATCGATCAGCATCTCGGCGCCCGCAGGCCGCAACCTGAAGTCGTAGTTCACCGTGTAAAACGGCGTGTCCAGGTGCTCACCATTGGGACCGACGCCCGCAGGGTGCCGGTCGAATTGCGCCACCAGCGATTCCTTCACCCCGAACACGGCGTCGGAATCCAAGTATTGGCTTTCAGCAACGAACAGGTGAGTGGTGACCGGACAGTGTCCTGCCGCCGAGACGATCATGTGGATGTGCCCCGGGCGATACGGATGCCGCCGCATCTTGCGTAGCATGCGTCCAACCGGTCCATCGGTCGGAACCGGATAGAGCGTCGGCCTGATCGAGCGAAACCAGTAACGCCCTTCGGCGTCGGTTCGGATCCTGCCGCGCGCCTTCATTGCGGTCTGCTCGGGCAGCTGCATATCGTAGTTGCCTTCGCCGTCACCCGACCAGATGTCGAGCACTGCATTCTCGAGCGGCCGACCATCCGCGCTCAGTACGCGCCCGGAATAAAACGCCGGCTCGCCCTTCACTCCTTCGGCAAGATTGCTGCCGCGCGCCAGCTCGGGAGCACCCTCCCAATAGAAGGGACCTAAAACGGTGGATTCGGCGCTGCCCTGAACCGCTGGATGGTTGAGGGTGATGACGAGCACCGAAACGCCGAGGGTGTCCGACAGCAGGATGAATTCCTGGCGCTTGTCGGTACAGGTCTTGCCGACGTCGGTCAGAAATTCGATGGCGGCGAACCATTCGGATTCGCTCAGATTCACCTCCCTGACGAAGTCGTGAAGATGAGTGATCAGCGAAGTCATGACGCGCTTGAATCGCGGGTCCTCGCATTCGGACAGGCGCCCGATTACGGCCTGCGTAATACTTTTGTCATCGAACTCGCGCATACGGTCAGCGATAGGTATTGTTTGATCGATGATTTCCCGCCATCCATCGCTTCAGCTCCTCGTGAGCATCCGCACGCCGGTCGTGTGAAATCTGGTCCGCATCGGGATGATCGCGCGTGAATTCGAGAATCAGCCCGTTCGGATCCGCGACATAGACCGAGCGGCAATATCCGTGTTCCAGCACATAGGTGTCCGGCGGCTTGATGCCGGCAGCGACAATGCGTTTCTCGATGGCAGCCTGGGTCTGCGCGTCCACCGCCAGCGCAATGTGATGGAACGGCGAGGCCGGCATCTTCGGCCCGAATTCCTCCTGGTCGCTCTGGTCCTTGAATTGGAAGAAGGCCAGGGCGCCACCGTCGGCCATGCCGTAGAAGGTGTGACAGTAGGTGCGCATCTTGCCGAACAGCTCGTCCGACTCGCACCAGGTTGCGACCAGCGGCATGCCGATCACATCCTCGTAGAACTGGCGCGTCTTCTCCTGATCACGCGTGACGTAAGCATTGTGGTGCAGCCGGATCGGAAGCATTTGTGACGGGGCCATGGCGCTCTTCCTCCCTCAGAACTTGAACGTAAAATCGACTCCATAGCGGCGCGGCAGGGCTCGCCAGAGGAAGCCCCCTGGGGAAAACTCCTCATTGTAAATCTTGTTGGTCAGATTCTTCGACCAGGCCGTCACGGTCCAGCGGTCGGCCTCGACGCCGGCGCGCAGGTCGATGAGATTGACCGGATCGCGCGAGGTCACGTTGTAAGGATCCCACCAGGTGCGGCCGATCATCTGGTAGTCCATTCGCAGCACGCCGTTGAGTCCAGCACCGACCGGCTCATGGACCTGGAAGCCCGCATTGACGGTATCTTGAGTCAACAGCGGCGGCTTGTTGCCGATGACTTTCGGATCCTGCATGGCAGTAATGCTGCCGTCGTTATAGCCGAAGTTGGCGTACAGATCGAGCCAATCGGTCGCTTTGCCCTTCAACTCGACCTCACCGCCCTTGTACAGAGCATCGAGATTGCCGAGATTCTGAGTCGAAGTGCTGGCACTGTAGAAGAAGAAATAACCGTTGTGCGAGTTGGTGTAATAGAGCGCCAGATCCGCACTCAACCGCTTGTCGAACCACAGGCTCTTGGCTCCCACTTCCCAGGTGTCGGCGATTTCGGCCTGGAACAGATCATGAACGCCGAGTTGGCCCGCGGCCGCCGCAGCTTCGCCGACCCCGGTCTGGTTGAAGCCGCCGCTGCGAAATCCGCGGCTCCAACCGCCATAAAAGGTCAGGTCGTCGCTCGGCTTATAACGCAGCGTGCCCTTGGGCTGCGCGGCATCGAACGTGACCTCGCGCACCTCGCCGGTGTGGGAGTTCGCTGGATCGATCAGGAAGTTGGTCGGCGTATCGGTGGTGTTCTGGCGCTGATCCCGGTCATAGCGGATCGCCGCGTCGAGCTCCCACTGCGGACTGAACTCGTAGGTGGCGTCGGCAAATTCCGCCCAGGCATTGTTGTTCTGCGAGTCGGCCAGGAACGTGACGTTGGTATTGGTCGCTATAGGATTGGTCGGATCGACCAGCGGCGTCTGATATACCGCTGGTACGCCGTCTCCGCGGTCGACGATGTTGTCGGTGGAGATGAAGCGCTGCGTGTGCACGTAGTAGAGCCCGGCGATCCAGGAAAAGTTGCCGATCTTGTTCGACGTAAAACGCAGCTCCTGGCTGACGGTCTTCTCGGTGATGAACTGGCTCTGGCTCTCACCGAATGGGCCGCCATCGGCGGCCGGGAGCGTGCCGTAGTACAGCGGCGAGAAGTAGTTGTAAAAGATGGAATCCTTGATGGGCCGGAAATCATAGGCATCTCCGGTGTCGATCTCTTTGGTGAAGTTGTAGTCCGAGGTGGCCGTGAACGTGCCGTAGCCCGGGTTGAAATCGAGCTTGAGCGCCACGTCCGTCACGTCGCGGTTGTCCGAGCCTGCGTTCTGGGTCTGGATCGGGCTGCTGATGTCGTTCGCATTCGGCGGCGTGCTGAAGCTGCTGAATGGATTGGCCTCGTCGGCGCGCGGAATGATGTAGTAGTAGGCGGTGGTGTCGACCCGGTCGCGGAAGAAGCGCAGGTCGGCGGTCCACTGGTCATTCGGCTGCCACAGCAGCCGCATCCGGCCCGAGTAGTCCCGATACGGGTCGGCCTTGCGGTCCAGAAAGGTGTTCTCGAGATAGCCATCGGTGTTGTAGAAGTTGAGTGAGGCGCGATACTTGAGCGTCCCGGCCTCATCGATCGGGCCACTGACGGCCACCTGAGCCTTCTCCGACAGGCCGTTGCCGATGCCGACTTTGGCGGTACCTTCAAATTGATCGGAAGGATCCGCGGTGCGAATGATGATTGCGCCGCCGATGGCATCGCGACCATAGAGCGCGCCCTGTGGACCCTTGAGCACTTCGATATCCTTGATGTCGGTCAGTTCCTGATCGAACTCGTAGGGATTGGACTCCAGCACGCCATCGACCAGCACCGCGACCGAGGGCTCGCTGTTGCGTGCCTGCGAGATGCCACGGATGGTGATGAAGGAGTTGCCGACGTTCTGCACCTCGACGATGGACATGTTCGGCACCATCGCGACAAAGTCGCGCGGCGATTCGATGCCCGCCGACTGGATCGTCTGCTGGGTGAAGGCATCGACCGCTACCGGCACGCTCTGCAGCGATTCATCGCGTTTGCGGGCCGTGACTACAATCTCCTCCAGCTCGTCGGATTCGGCCGCGAGTACCGGTTCGACGGCCATCACGACGCCGAGGGTGGCCATGATCACCGGGGTGAGACGGATCGGAGTATTCATAAAAAGCCCCCTGCACAGATTATTTGGATGTCGCGGGCTGGGCGGCTGTGGCCTGCTCGCGTTCGAGTTGTGAACGGACGATCTGCGCGCCGCCGACCATGGCCTGCAACTTGCCGAACGCGACCTCGCGTGGCAGGTACTTCATGCCGCAGTCGGGCGCGATGATGACATCGGCGGCGTTGACGAAAGGCAGTGCCCGCCGGATTCGCGTGGCGACCAGATCCGGCGATTCGATATCGTTGGTCGATAGGTCGATGACGCCGAGAATGATCTTTTTGTTCGCCAGCCCTGTGAGCACGGCACAGTCAAGATTCGACTGCGCGGTTTCGATCGACACCTGGCGGCAGCTGCACCCGGCGAGCTCCGACAGGAACGAGTAACCGGACGGCCGCGAATGAATGATGGCTGCGTAGCCGAAACAAATGTGTACCGCGGTTGTGCCGGTGATGCCCTCGAGCGCGCGGTTGAGCGCCTGCAGTCCAAACTCGCGCGCCTCCTGCGGGCGCGCCTGCATGTAGGGTTCGTCGATCTGCACCACATCGGCACCGGCATCGAACAAGTCGCGGATCTCGGCATTGACCGCAGCGGCGTAGTCCATCGCCGCGAGCTGCCGGCTGCCGCCGTAGAAATCGATTTGCGCCTGCTGCGCCATCGTGAACGGTCCGGGCACGGTGACCTTGACGTGGCGTTGGGTGTGCCGGCGCAGGAACTCCAGGTCACCGAGCTCGACCGGATGGCGGCGGCGTATCGGGCCGACCACGCGCGGTACCGGATTGGGATGGCCGCTGCGATCGAGTGCGCTGCCCGGGTTATCCAGGTCCACCCCATCCAGGGCCGTGGCGAAGCGGTTGGAGTAGCTCTCGCGCCGAATCTCGCCGTCGGTGATGATGTCCAGGCCGGCGCTTTCCTGCGCCTTGATCGCCATGATGGTGGCATCCTCCTGGGCCTCGGCCAGGTACGGTTCCGGGACCCGCCACAACTCGCGCGCGCGCACGCGCGGCGGGAACCGTCCCGCGAGCTTCTTGCGATCGATCAGCCATTCCGGCTGCGGATAGCTTCCTACCAATGTTGTTGGAAACAGCATGCGTCTCAGCCCACGTCGGCCGCTTCGGCGCGGGTCGGGTTGGGCCACGCGATCCCGCTGGCGAGCTCGGCACGGATGGCAGCACCGTGCTCATTCAACAGCGGCGCCGGACGCACCGAGCGCGCACGTACGCCGCCGAACTGCACCGGCGGGCGCACCGCACGCGTGGCACCGTGTGGCTCCTCGACCGGAACGATCAGTCCGAGATGTGCGACCTGCGGGTCCTGCACTACGTCGTCGATGCGATTGATGGGCGCGTACGGCACGTCGTGCTTCTGCAGGCGCTCGACCCAGTGTGTGAGCGGTTGGCGCGCGAAGCGCGTATCGAGCTCCAGGCGCAACGCCTGATACTCGGCGATGCGGTTCAGCCGCGTGTTGAAGCGCGGATCGCTCGCCAGCTCCGGTGCTTCCAGCGCCGCCACCAGTCCGGTCCAGAACTTCTCCAGCGAGGACAGATGGATCGCAATCAGCCGCTGGTCAGCGGTGTGCAGGATGTAGGCCTGGGCCAGTCGCGGCCGGTCGGCGGAGGTCGGCGTTTCGCCGAGCGCAAAGTAGGCCGCGAACGGCTCGACTGCAAAGTGGGCCATGGCCTCGAGCATCGAGACTTCAACCAGGCGGCCGCGGTTGGTGCGGCCGCGCTCGACCAGCGCGCCGAGAATGCCGTAGGCGGCGTACACGCCCGTGATTGCGTCGGCGAGCGCCGGTCCCAGGAACTGCGGGCGCTCATAATCGACCACCACGCTCAGGAAGCCGCTCAGCGCCTGGGCCACCGAGTCATAACTGGGCCGGTCGGTATACGGGCCCGAAGAGCCGAAGCCGCTGATCGAGCAGTAAACCAGCCGCGGATTGATTTCCTGAAGCCGTTTGACGCCGGCGCCGAGGCGCTCGGCAGTCCCGGGCCGGAAATTCTGAATGAACACGTCGGCTTCGCGCACCATGCGCTCGAACAACAGGTGGTCCTGCGCGTTCTTGAGATCGAGCGCGAGGCTGCGTTTGTTGCGGTTATAGGCCTGGAAGTGCGGCGAGTACAATCCGCTCTGATAGCTGCGATAGGGATCGCCTTCAGGGCTCTCGATCTTGATGACGTCGGCACCGAGATCCGCAAGCATCATTCCGGCGCACGGGCCGGTGATGAACGTGCCCTGTTCAATGACGCGTATGCCAGCGAGCGTACCGATCATGCGCGCACCCCTAGAAGCCTATCCATCATTGCTGTCCGTAAACCCGGCAGGCGTGACGCCGTCGTAGTCGATTGCCTGGGCCGCCGCATTCGACAGCACGAAGCCGATCGGGCGCTGCTGCTCCTCGAGCAGGTGCGCTATCAGGCTGGCCGTGCGGGCCAGGATCGGCACCCCTTTCATGGCCGCAAGCGGATAGCCCACGTCGAGCAGCACAGCCGGTATCGCGCCGGAGACGTTGAGCGCGAGCGGACGGCCGATGAGCTGTGGCAGCAGCCGTTCAACGCTGTGCGCGATTTGCGCATGACGGCCTGATGATCCGGCCTCGCGCGCCACCTCGAACAGGCGCTGTGCGCGCGGATCGCCCTGCTTGTGCAAGGGGTGGCCGTAACCTGGAATCGCTCGAGCGGCGGCGCGGTATTGGCCTATGACCTGGGTGACGGCCGCATCGATTCCGGGACCGTCGGCAGCCTGAGTCGCGATTTCGCTGAACAGGCGCCCGGCGGCCTCGGCCGAACCGAGAATCACCGAACCGCAGCCGAGAATGCCGGCGGCGACAGCCCCCTGCAGCGATTCGGGCGCTGCCGCCAGCGTCATGCGGCTGGCCTGCACGCTCGGCACCAGGCCGTGTTCCGCAATCGCAACCAGGGTCGCATCGAGCACTCGACGCTGTCCCGGCGTGGGCAGAACCCCGGTGAGCAGCAGCCAGAACAGCTCAGCAAAGCCGATGGTACCGATCAGCGCCGCAGCCAGATCGTGCCCCCGCACCAGGATGGTTTCCTGATTGGAGGTCGAAATCGCGGAACAGCGCTGATCCTGTCGACCTATTTTCAAGACCGCCCCTTATAGTTTTCGCATAGCGAATACAGCGTCGATATGCGAAACAATACTGGACTGCGCTCCATGCTGGCGTCAAGGACGACGGCAGGCCCTTCCAGCTTTTCGGATATCGAAATAGACTGAAGCCAATGACGGGAGCAAAAAAAGCGCCGGCCCCACACCGCGAGGCGATGGGCGGCCTGTCCAAAGGACTGGCGGTAATCCGCGCATTTTCCAGCGAGCACGCTGCGCTGACGCTCAGCGAGGTCGCGCGCAGCGCCGGGATACCGGCGGCGACCGCACGTCGCTGCTTACTGACGCTGGAGGAACTGGGCTACGTCACCCGCAATGGCCGCAACTTTCTGCTGCGGCCCAAGGTGCTGGAACTGGGTGCCGCCTATCTCGAGTCCATGAATATCGAGCAGGTCACGAGAACCCATTTGGAGGAGCTGGCGCGCAATACCTCGGATTCCGCGGCACTGTGCGTGCTGGACGGCGTCGAGATCGTCTACGTCGCGCGCGCATCGGTGCGCACGCTGGTGCGGCTCGAAGCGCATGTCGGCAGCCGTTTCCCAGCGCACGCGACCTCAACCGGTCGCGTGCTGCTGGCCGGCGTGAGCGCAGAACGGCTGCAGCGCTATTTCCAAACCGCCCGTCTTGAAGCACTGACGGACCGCACGGTCACCGATCCGGGCCGGCTGGGCCAGCTCATCGAGAGCGCCAGGCGCAGCGGCTATTCGTCGGTCGAGGATGAACTCGCGTACGGTGTGATCGCGCTCGCCGTGCCGGTGTTCGACCAACAGGGGAGAGTGGTGGCAGCGCTGAACAGCTCCAGCCACTCGCGCCGAATCAGCAAATCGAAATTGGTGCGCGAGCGGCTCAAGATGCTGCAGCAGGTCAGCCACGAGATTTCCGCCGATCTCGCCACCGCCCCCTGGCTTTCACTGAGCGCTCAGGTGTGAGCGCGGCACTGCCAGGCGAGCTTGACGCCCCGGAGGCCGAACTGTAGCCTGAAAGCGAAATACTTTTCGCTATCCGAAGGACAGTGGTGCCGACTGTATCCGCGACCGCCGTCAGTACCGGGGGCGAAGAGGCCACCGACCGATATTTCGCCACCGAAGGCGCGCGTCTGCGCTATCGGGATGAGGGTCGCGGTCCGGTGGTGCTGCTGGTACACGGCTGGGCGCTCGATCTGCAGATGTGGGACGCATTGGCCGCAGCGCTATGCGACGAATTTCGCGTGGTGCGAATGGACCGACGGGGCTTCGGACTTTCTTCCGGCGTCCCCGACCTCGAGCGCGACATTGCAGATCTGCAGGCCCTTCGGCGCCATCTGACGCTGCACGATGTGGCGCTGCTCGGCATGTCGCAGGGCGCGCGCGCCGTCCTGCGGTTGGCCATGACGGAGGACAGTACGCTCTCCTGCCTGGTGCTCGACGGTCCCCCAGATGACAGCACCGCCGAACTCGACGTGCCGCTGGCTCACTATCGCGCGCTGGCCCGCAGCGCCGGAGTCGAGGCCGTTCGTGTCGAATGGGCCACGCACGCGCTGATGCAACTGCGAACCGGCGAGCCGGCCGCTCGACGATTGTTGAATGCGATGCTCGGGCGCTACCCCGGATTCGATCTGGCGGAAGGGGCTCGCGCGGCGGATTCGACGCCGGGTCGTTGGCGCCCTGAATCCATTGCGACACCAGCGCTCGTGATCACCGGCGAATACGATCTCGAGTCTCGGCTGCAGGCAGCGGATCTGCTGGCGCAGCGCCTGCCGGCCGCCGAGCGCGCCATGATCTGCGACGCGGGCCACCTGGCTGCGCTCGACAACCCCGAAGCCTACAACAGTCTGGTGCGGGCGTTTCTCAAGCGCCATACAGCCGCGCCCCTTTAGCCCGAACCAACCCGGAGCAACCTTCCATGGCAAGCGTTCTTGTTCTCTACTACAGCAGCTACGGTCACGTTGAAATAATGGCACGCGCCCAGGCGGAGGGCGCGGCCCGTGTTCCGAAGACCCGCGTAGTCGTCAAGCGCGTGCCCGAGCTGGTACCCCTGGAGATATGCCAGACATCCGGATTTGTGCTCGACCAGGCGGCCGACATTGCCGTGTCCGACGAACTTGCACAGTACGATGCAATCATCTTCGGCACTCCGACCCGTTTTGGAAACATGGCCTCGCAGATGAGAAGTTTTCTCGATCAGACCGGGGTGCTATGGGGCCAGGGGGCGTTGGTCGGAAAGGTCGGCAGCGTGTTCTGCAGCACCGCCAGTCAGCATGGCGGCCAGGAGACGACCATCACGTCGTTCCATTTGACGCTGCTACATCACGGCATGATCGTCGTCGGGCTGCCATACACCTTCAAGGATCTGACCACCATGCGTGAGATCACCGGCGGCAGTCCCTATGGAGCCAGCTGCGTGACCGGCGGCGGAGCTGAAGCGCGCATGCCCAGCGCGCTCGAATTGGACATGTGCCGCTTTCAGGGTGAGCACGTGACGCGCATTTCGAGCCGGCTGGTCGCGGGAAGCAACGCCGCCTAGCCGGTGCTCTTGCGATTCGCGGCCTTCTGTGGAATGAGAAAGATGCTGACTACGATAAACGCCAGAAGAACCGTGGAGGCCGAGTAGCGGCTCAGCGCCATGCCGCCGTTAGTGACAGGCTTATCGAGGAAATCGCCAACCACAGCCCCCAGCGGCCGCGTGAGTACAAAAGCGGCCCAGAACAATGCCGTGCGGGATATTCTCATCCAATAGTAGAGTGCGGCCACCAGCGCAAGCAGAGCCGCAAACACCAGCACTCCTCCGGCATACCCAACACAGCCCGTATCGGCAGTCCAATCCCCGAGCGCAGTCCCCAAAGTCTGGGACAGCAGGATTGCGATCCAATAAAACATCTCTGCCGCCGGAGTACTGACGGTATAAACAGAGACCGAGCCCAGCGATCGATGCCAGATCAATAGTGCTGCCGACAGCAGCGCAATCAGTATTGACGTGCTCACTGACAAGCCTAGCGCAGGCAGGAATGGTCCGCCTCGGTATCCACCCGGGGACGAACACGTCGATAGCGGGGACGGGTACGAGCTGCAGGGGCTGCGAATACCATGCCCGCCGTCGCCTAATCCACACGTCAGTTCAATCTTCGACCAGACCACGGAGCAAGCAATGAAAATGTTCAGACCTATTGCGGTAGCTGTGCTGCTGTACGCGCTCGGCTGTCTTTCGAATCCTCTACAAGTTTTCGCGCAAGCCTCGCCGAGCGGGGCCGACAACGCTTCGGCGGGCGCCATACGCGACGGGCAGCACGACTTCGATTTCAATATCGGGGTGTGGAAAACCCACATCAGACGCATGATGAATCCGCTGTCAGGCTCGGCGAAATCGATTGAGCTCAACGGAACGGTCACGGTACGCAAGGTATGGGACGGCCGCGCCCAGCTCGAGGAGATTGAAGCGGACGGCCCGAATGGTCACTGGGAAGGCCTGACCTTGTTTCTTTACAATCCCCAAGCGCACCAATGGAGCCAGACGTTCGTCAGCAGCAAGATGGGCGTGCTCAACCCACCCGCCATCGGCGGGTTCAAGGACGGGCGCGGCGAACTCGTCGCCCAAGACACCGTGGACGGCAGGTCGATTCTGATTCGAGCAGTCTGGTCCGACATCACCCCGGATTCCCATCACTTCGAGGAATCTTATTCCGATGATGGCGGCAAGACCTGGGCGCCGGCCTTCATTGCGAGCCTGACGCGAGCGAAGCCATGAACGAGCGGCGCTTCGCGAACGCGTTACTCAACCTGGCCGTAATGGCCGTTAATGGGAGTGTTGCGGACGCTGATTCATCGGCCAACTTATTCAGATTACGGATCCGGGTGCCTTGAACGCAAAGGCGAAGAATGCAGCGACACCGAGAAAGGCGAACGCCACGAGATAATTCCAGGCGAGCTTCTCTTTGAGAAAGAAAATCGCAAACACGATGAAGACCGAGATAGTGATCACTTCTTGGATGATTTTGAGTTGAAATCCCGAGAACTGGACGAAGCCGAGGCGATTGGCGGGCACCGCCAAGCAATACTCGAACAGTGCGATAGCCCAAGAGACGAGGATTGCTTTCCACAGTGGCCAGTCGTGTCCGTACTTCAGGTGCCCATACCAGGCGAAGGTCATGAATACGTTCGACAGCATCAATAGAAAAATGGTGCTCATGGGTTCTCGTTGAGAAAGCTCTTTTCTCGTGTTTCTGGCATGAAGAAGTAGAGGATGCCGAATGCCGCTGCTGCGATCGCGGCAAGAAAGAGGAATCCCGTGTTGAAGCTAAAATGATGAACAATTGCACCGGCGATCGTTTGACTGAGAGAAGCGCCGATGCCGACTGCCGTAGCAATCGCACCAAGGGTGATATTGAATCGACCTGAACCTTGAGTCAGGTCGGCAATAACAAGTATTGAGACCACGCCGAATATCCCTGCTCCAACGCCATCGAGGATTTGGATCGCGACCAATGCAACCGTATTGCTGGTGAGTGTGTAAAGAACCGCCCGTATCGGCAGTACGCCAAAAGCGATCAGGAGCAGCGGCTTCCTTCCCCACGAGGCCGCTTTTCTTCCGGACCAAGCGGCGATTAGGGTGATGACGAACTGCGTGGTCACGACGCACGCTGACATGAACATCATTGAGCTTCGTCCGTGGCCTTTGGCTAGCATTTCCCCTAGGAGCGGCAACATGGCGGCGTTCGCGAAATGAAACATCACGGCGCAGACCAGAAAGATAATCAGAGGCCGCTCCTGCAACAGCACCGCTGCTCCAACAGGGTTGCCGTCTCCGGCATCTTCCTTTGCGCCGCGCGCTCGCTCGTAATCGATCTCATTGGCCTGGATTTTGCGTAGGGCGAAGAGGGTCGGTAGCGTGCAAACCGCAACGAAAAAGAAAATGCTACGGTTGGAGACGAAGTACCCGAGTAGGCCCATTGAGACGGCTGCGACGACGTTGCCGGCTGAGTTGAACGATTGATTACGTCCCTGCCGGGCGTCGAACAGATGGTGGCCGACGATTCCGAGGGAAACGGCGCAGATGGCCGGCCCGAAGATGCTTGAGGTACCGCCGATCAGGACCTGGGCAGACATGACTGACCAAAAGGTCGGTACGAACGCGATAAGCAGCGCCCCCAAGGCCAGCGCACCGACCCCGGCGGCGATCAGGGTGCGCTTTCGGTGGACCTGGTCGACCAGGGCACCAGCGGGTGTTTGCGCGAGGATTCCGGCGATTCCACCCACGGTAAGCGCAACTCCAACGCGTTCTTCGTTCCACCCATAGCCGGCAAGGTAGATTGCGAGGAAAGGCCCGACTCCTGTCTGGACGTCCGCGAGAAAGAAATTTAGCCAGTCCAACCCTCGAAGCGAACGCTTTGAAGGCAGCCGTGTTTGATACTCCGCGCGAGACCTGTCCAGTTTCAAAAGCGTTTTTGCAGACTCACTCATAGGAGACACATCGCGAGGGATGCAGTCAGTGTTTAACAAGGAGAGGCTGGAGTTTCAAATATCACGCAAGCCCAGCGTTTAATGTAGGTGCATACCGAAACTTTGGCTCTTTTTGTGGGACAGGCGGGTCGTAACGGGTCAAATCTGCGCGGCGGACGAAGCGCTCTGCTGCGGCATCGGACTTAAAGCTCGGGATTTTCTTTTTCATAGGAGGCAATCTCTTTGGCATGCATGTAGCGTGCGCTGATCGGGCGAATCAGGCTTCGACCGCCCTTT
>Ga0302324_100012975_pt1 | contig 16935 bp, 10 predicted proteins | sample Palsa_T0_1_FD_201949 | JGI IMG/M metagenome (GOLD analysis project Ga0302324, IMG submission 201949) | Peat permafrost microbial communities from Stordalen Mire near Abisko, Sweden - Palsa_T0_1 | ecosystem: Environmental > Terrestrial > Soil > Palsa > Peat permafrost | place: Sweden: Abisko...
CGTTCAGCGCGTGGAACCCGGCCAGGGTGATGAACTGGAACCGGTACCCCATCGCGGCCAGCTCCTTCTGGAACTTCGCGATCGTGGCGTCGTCCAGGTGCGCCCGCCAGTTAAACGACGGCGAGCAGTTGTAGGCCAGCAGCTGGTCGGGGTAGACCGCGTGAATCGCGTCGGCGAACTCCCGCGCCTCGCCCAGGTCCGGCGTCGAGGTCTCCATCCACAGCAGGTCGGAGTAGGGCGCGAAGGCCAGCCCGCGGGCCACGCACGACTCGAGGCCCGCCCGCACCCGGTAGAACCCCTCGGCGGTCCGCTCCCCGGTCGTGAACTGCCGGTCGCGCTCGTCCACGTCCGACGTCAGCAGGGCGGCCGAGTGGGCGTCGGTCCGCGCGATCACCAGCGACGGCACGTCGTACACGTCGGCCGCGAGCCGGGCCGCGTTCAGCGTCTTGATGTGCGCGCCGGTCGGGATGAGCACCTTCCCGCCGAGGTGGCCGCACTTCTTCTCCGACGACAGCTGGTCCTCGAAGTGCACGCCCGCCGCGCCCGCGTCGATCATCGCCTTCATCAGCTCGAAGGCGTTCAGCGGGCCGCCGAATCCAGCCTCCGCGTCCGCCACGATGGGGGCGAGCCACTGCTGACGGGGGGCGGTGGAATCCACGGTCCGTTCGGACCAGGCGATTTGGTCGGCGCGCAGCAGCGCGTTGTTGATCCGCCTGACCATCGACGGGACCGAGTTGGCCGGGTAGAGCGACTGGTCGGGGTAGGTCTGCCCGGCCAGGTTCCCGTCGGCGGCGACCTGCCAGCCGGACAGGTAGATGGCCTGCAGCCCCGCCTTCACCATCTGCACCGCCTGGTTGCCGGTGATGGCGCCGAGCGCGCGCACCGCGTCCTCGCTGTGCAGCAGCTCCCAGAGCCGGTTGGCGCCGCGTCGCGCGAGCGTGTGCTCTTCGACGACGGAACCGCGGAGCCTGATCACGTCCTGCGCCGTGTATGTCCGCTCGATCGTCGCCCAGCGCTGGTCGGTCTCCCACTGAGACTGCAGATTGGCCGCCTGCTGGCTGATCGTTTCCATGAAGATGCCTCGTGCTTTCGTTTCTGCCGGAGTTTTCTGGCGTACTCCGAGAGTGCGCCCCGCCCGCTCCGACAGCCCAGGGCTTTCCCTGTAAAAAAACGCAATATTTGTCCGAACGGACCCGTGTTACACTTTTTCACATATGAAAGAACCGCAGAAATTGGTAGAGACCGAAGGTCTAGACCTTGCAATGTTCGGTCAGCGACTCCGGCACGCGCGGCGGGCGAGGGGTCTGACGCTGGCCGATCTCGGGGCCCGCGTGGGCCGCACCCCGTCGGTGCTCTCGCTGATCGAGAATGGCCGCCGGGAGCCGAGGCTTTCGCTGGTCGAGCAGATCGCGACCGCGCTCGACGTGCCGATGACCGAGCTGCTCAAGAAGCAGCCGCCGAGCCGCCGGGCCCAGCTCGAGGTCGCGCTCGATCACGCCCAGCGCGACCCGTCTTACCGGGCGCTTGGCCTGCCCGAGCTGCGGGTCGGCACCCGGGTGCCGAGCGAGATCCTCGAGCACCTGGTCGCGCTCTCGACCGAGCTCCGCGCGCAGCGGGCCAAGCCCACCGCCACCCCGGAGGAGGCGCGGGCGGCCAACGCGGCCCTGCGCGGCGCGATGCGCGAGCGCGGCAACTACTTCCCCGACATCGAGGCGGCGGCCACCGCCGCCCTCGAGCGGGTCGGCTACGTCGGCGGCGCGCTCTCCCAGGGCATGCTGCTGTCGGTGGTCGCCCACCATGGGTTCTCGGTCCGGTTCGTGGCCGACCTGCCGCGGTCGGTCAGGTCGCTGACCGACCTGCGCACCAGCCGGATCTACGTCAAGCAGGAACCGGTCGGCGACCACTCGCCGCGAGCGGTGATCCTGCAGGCCCTGGGGCATTTCCTGCTCGGGCACGACACGCCGAGGGACTTCGCCGACTTCCTCCGCCAGCGGGTCGAGGCGAACTACTTCGCCGCCGCGATGCTGATGCCGGAATCCGCCGCGGTCCCGTTCCTGCGCGCCGCCAAGGACCGCCGTGACCTGGCCGTCGAGGACCTGATCGACGTGTTCTCGGTCGGCTACGAGATGGCCGCGCACCGGGTCACCAACCTGATCACCCACCACCTCGGGGTGAACTGCCACTTCGTGAAGAACGACACCACCGGCGTCATCTACAAGGCGTACCAGAACGACGGGGTGCTGTTCCCGGCCGACGCCACCGGCGCGATCGAGGGACAGCGGATGTGCCGGCAGTGGTCGGGCCGCCAGGTGTTCGGAGCTCCCGACCGCTACTCGCCGTACTACCAGTACTCCGACACCCCGTCGGGAACGTACTTCTGCGTCGCCCAGGTCGACCCGAAGGCGGACGAGAAGGGCTACGCGATCAGCTTCGGGGTGCCGTTCGGCGACTCCCGCTGGTTCCGCGGCCGGGAGTCGACGATCAGGACCAAGTCGCTGTGCCCGGACGGCGAATGCTGCCAGCGCGCCCCGGCCGCGCTGGCCGAGCGCTGGGAGGGCCAGGCGTGGCCGTCGGCCCGGGCCCACAGCCACATCCTGTCGGTGCTCCCGTCCGGCGACTTCCCCGGCGTCGACGACGTGGACATCTACGAGTTCCTCGACCGGCACGCGGCCGAGTAGGGAACGCCCCCCGTGGCCGGCTGGCTACGGATGCTCGGCAAAGGCCGCAAGCGCGTCGCGAAGCTTCCGCTCCGACTCCTTATCGACGGGGCGCCCGCCATCTTCGAAGGCCCTCATCTCCTGCTGGCACCGGCCTCCGTCCCCGAGATCGAGGCCGGCTCGAGTGCGGAGAAACTCCTTGAAGCTCTGCTTCCCGGTGTACCCCGCGAGCTGCCAGCTTTCCTCCGGCAGGCCGAAGACGGACGGGTGCATCACCTGGAAGATGTCAGACAGGCCATGCATGACCAGGTGCAGGCGATCCTCGAGTCGGCCGTCAATAACGGCCTTGAACATGTGCAGCAACTCAATCTCTTCGTACGGTCGGCGCAGCCCCCTCGCCGTCCGGATCTGGCCGGCCAGGCTGCGCAGCGCCTGCGTGCGGTTTCCCGCCTCCACTTGAGCGCGGAGCGCGTTCCACTGGCGGGCGACGTCAGCCGCGTTCAGTGAATCGAACATCATGCCGAACGACGTAACCATCATGCGCTGCCATACCGAGGATGCCGCCAGGTTCGCCCCCTTGACCCCATGCATGGGGCTGAGCAGGATGTTGTGCCCGGTGAGGAGATCGCCGTAAAGCAGCTCGATCAGCTTGACGTCCCAGGTGCCCTCGACGTACAGCACCCGGGTGCTGGCGAGAATGCCGGGCCCGGACTTGGTCAGCCGTTGCAGCAGGCTCGCGAGCCCGTCGCTCGGCTGGTCGATGGAGAAACGCCCCGGGCCGTCGAACATCACGAAGTCCGCGTTGCCCACGAACTGGGCGGCGAGATCCAGGCTGTGCGTGACGATGAGCGTCCGGCCGGCCCGTCCGTGCTCGGCCAGGACGTTGCCAAGCAGGCGCGACTCGCTGGCGAACAGGTGCACCTCGGGTTCGTCGAGCGCGATCCAGGAGTGCATGCTCGCGAACGGAAGCGGCGGGCCGAGCGGCAGGAACGCTCCGTCAACCCTCCCCTCGAGCACCTCGTTCAGGTCGGTGCGGGCGTCGGTGGCGACCGCGTGCGCCGCATACCGTGCAAGCTCCTTGAGCGTCTCCCGGGCGGTGAGCGCCGACCACCGGCTGACAGCCCGGCTCGCGAGATCAAGCGGAATCCACTCGTCATCGACCCGTAGCTGCCAGGAGAATCGCTCGGCCGGCAGGCAGCGCAGCTCAACCACAAGCCCGACCAGCAGCGCGAGGCGTGCGACGGCGCGCGTCGCCAACTCTTCAGTGAACCGACTAGCCAGAGACAACAGAGAGACCGAGTGGGCCGCGGCGTCGACCGCGATCAGTGAGTTGGCCGAGACGTGGTAGCGACCCCCGCAGGCGGCGAGGATGTCATTCGCCCAGCAGCGGAAACTCTCCTCGGTGGCCTCGGCCAGCGAGTCGGTGCTCTGCGCGTCAGGCATTGTCCAGCGTTCTATGCTGTCTTCCACGTGACGCGGCGCCGCCCGGATCACGGTGAGCGGTTCGGAGAGCAAATCGTCCGCGGCGACGGCGGACAGAGTCGCCGGCATCCCGTCGCCGAGCCACCGAACGATCCAACGGAGTCCGGGCGTGCCGAGACGGCCGATCCACCACTGGTGCTCGTCACCGGTGGGCTGCGCCGACTCGCACTCCTCGAAGAGCTGTCTGAGATCTGCGGGGCCATCGGCCCGGACCCCCGCCTCCAGCCGCGACCGCGCCGTCGTCAGGTACGGGACCAGCCGCGCCGGAAGCCGTGCGTAGACCCGCGGCGTGTCCGGGGCTGCGATCGAGTTCAGCAGCCGGGTCTTGCCATAGCCGTTCGCGCCGATAAGCACGAGCGAGCGGCCGTCGTAGGGGATGGGCACGCGATCGGCGAAGGGCTTCCCCGGGTGGGCGAGCCAGCCGACCAAACCTGCGCCAGAATCCGTCATCGCCTACCTCGCCAGCCGGGCTATGACCCGGTCGATGGTCGGTCCTACCCGGCTGTCCCGCACCAGGGCGAGCACGTCCGCTCGGACCTCGGGTGCGTCACTGAGCATGACCACGTGCCTGGTTGACATGCCGGTAGGGCCGTCGAAGACGATATTTTCCGCCCGCAGCGCCTTGTAGAGCCGGCGGACGACGAAGTCACGGTCCTTGGGCGCGGTTCCCCCGATGAACGCGTTCCAGCTGATCGAGGTATCCCAGCCCGCGTAGGCGTCTCCGCCGCGTGGCTTGATGAACTTGGCCAGTCGTGTTCGCAGGATGTCCGCGACCCACGTCCGCACGTCGTCTCCGGCCTCCGCGTCCAGGCCCGTCTCCGTGGCCGCCCCGTCGTCTGCGCTGGCGGCTCTCCTTGCGGCAAGTTGCGGGCCGAAGAAAGACTGGCCGTCGATGGTCAGGCTGGCGACGTCGGCGTCGGCGAACTCGTTCGCCGGCAGCTGACATTCCCGGAAGTCGGTCCTGTTGAGCAGCGCCCGGCGGAACGATGCGGCACTCAGGTCGCAGCGTTCGAAGAAGCATCCCGTGAGCGTGCAACCGGCCAGGCTACCGTCCAAGAGCACGTTGCGGAATACTGTGTCCGACAGATCTCGCCCGGGAAGGTGACTTGCGATCTCCTCGGGTATCTTGAGCGACCCGGTTGCGTCGGGCTTGCGCATGAGGGCCATCCGCAGCAGGTTGCGCAGCAGTTTGTCGCCGTTTCCCTCCGTGCGCAGGCGCCCGGCTAGCCGCGCCCACGTCTGCGCGGTGATCCGGTTGTCGGCCGACCGCAGCACGCCTTCTGGCAGATCCCTGGCGGTCAGCGCGTCCAGCGCGCCGGCGTCGCCCGCGTTGAGCCCGGCGCCGAGTGCACTCCCCTGGAAGTAGTCCCGCCATACCTGGTGCCGCATGGTAGCGACCGGGTGATCGGCGGCATCGTCGTCAGGGAGCAGGAAGTAATGGCTGGCGAGGCGAGGCCAGAGCGTTGGCCAGTGCTGCTGCTGCGCCTCGTCGCCTGCCACCTCCATCGCGAAAACCTCCAGGAGGTCCCTCGGGTAACCACTGACGCCCGTGGTCAGCAGGTCGAACGCGATTCTCTCCAGATACAGGCGCTGCTGGTCGTTGCTGAAGTCGTGGTGCTGCCTTTCCCGTTCCCGCGCAAACGTCCGCTCGATCAGGTACTCAAGGAACCCCCGCTCTCGAACGGCATTCGTTGACCATTTATCGGCGGCGATGAGGCTGACAAACTCGGCCAGGAAGATCGGGCTGCCGAGTATGTCGGGGTTCCACTCGTCTTCGATGACCTGCTGGGCGCGCTCCATCGCGCGAGTTCGGTCGGGAAGCTCCCCGAGTCGCCGGGCGACATAGCGCTTCGCTTGGTCCGGGTTGAATGGTTGGAGATCGATGACTTCCACCTCGTCCTCGGACAGCAGTGGATCAGCGATCTGCCCGACGACATCGGATGACGTTCGATAGAACGTGGATCGCGTGGTGAGCAGGATCCGGCTTTTCGGGCCGGCCTGCCGCACGAACTCGGCGATGTTCTCCGCCGCGACGTCGGGACTGGCCTCAACCATTTCGTCATAGCCGTCGAGGATGAAGAGGATGCGGCCGAGTGCGACAAGGTAGCGGAACGCTTCGGCGGTTAGCTTCGCCACGCCGAATTCGTCCATGAACCGCAGCACCAGCCCGTCGAATGACGAAGTGCCCCGTGGGTATCTGCCGAAAGGGATCAAGATCGGCAGCGGCGGCCGGTGCCCGTACTCGGCGGAGCGGTAGTTCTCGGCCAATCGCCGGGCGAGGATATGGGTGACCTTGCTCTTGCCGTGCCCGGCGGGCGCGATGACGATGCATAGCCGCGGCGATTCGCCGCGGGCCCACGAGGTGTGCAGGTATCGTTGCGCCTCCACCTTTCCGCGCAGCGGCACAATCGCGTCGAGCGGAATCCAGTCCTTGTCGTTGAGGAGCATCGGCTCAAACAGAGACGGCCCGTTGCGTCGGGCGACCGGACGCGGCTCGCCATCCATCTCGCCGGGACCGGCCAGTTCCTCGCAGATACGCGTGGGCCGAAGAAACGCGTCCAGGCATTCCGACAGCGGTTGTACCGCGCGCACCATGCCGGACGTCAATTTGCGGATTTCTGGGACTTGCTGCGCCGAGTTGTCGGGTATGACGATCTCTGTGCGGGCCGGGTCGGTCCTCGCCTGGCGTAGCAAAGCGGGGAAATCGGGGGGCGGGGTATCCGCCTTCGGCTCGTAGGTCAGGTAGCAATTGATCAGCGGCCCGTCGTCATCGGCCGAGATCGCAGTGACGCCGGGCGCAAGCTGCAGGGGAGGGTTAAGGTCAAGCCGCTGCGCGACGAGAAACCCGTGGAGTACCGCGAAAAGCGAAGGATTGCCGTCGATTTCCTCAGGGCCCTCGCCGATAGCGACCGTCATGCGATCTAGCGTAATACCGCGAGGGCAAATGTTATGCGTGCATTTGCGTTACAAGCCGGTCAGCAGCACCGCGATCAGGATCAGCATGACCACGATCACCAGGGCGATCAGCCCGAGCACCACGTGGGCGGGCTCGAAGTGTCGCCAGATGGGGCCAGCCTCCTCCGGTTGCATCCGCCGGGGTCCGGGACGCCAGGACTGCTCGGGATCGGGCGAGAGCACCGGCCGTCGGGCAGGCTCTGACGCCGGGACCAGTTCTGCCACCGGGTACCTCCGATAGGGGGATCAGCTCGTCGATTTCGCGACGGACCGCACCGTCCCGTCGCCAAGAGCATAAAACGAGAACCCCCCGCTGTCAGTCCCTCTTGTTCCGGTGGCAGTCACCGTTAGGCCGCGATCGCGTCACTCGCAGGGCTCGATGCGGTCGTCTGCCCCAGCGGCCACCTTTCGGTCGTCAGGGGATGTGCGGCAGTCCGGGATCGTACTGAGCGTGATGCCGGGGGCAGACCCAGAGAAAATCCCCCGACGAAGCTTGGACGCGGCGCAGATCACCGAAGGCCCGCGCCGTATCGCGTTTGAACACGAAGCTCCGGAGTGCGCGCCACGCGGCGCCCTGCGCAGTTGTCATCCGGCCGGCGGTCCCCAGCCCGGCCAGATCGGGCCGCTGCTCCGGTTCGTGACCGGGCAGGTCGGCGACGACAGCCGCCATCAATTGGAGTTCGGCCGTCACTCGCCTGGCGTCGCCCGCCGGAAGCGTGAGTCCCGCCCCCGCCGAGACGACCGGAACTGTCAGCTGCAGGGCGCGGAACACGAGGATCGCATAGGGGGCGATTTTCGCGATCACCTCCGTGGGCTGGTCGACGAGATACGTGGCATCGGGCCAGGGGTGCCAGTGGCCCGGCTGCTCGCACCAGAGCACCAGGCGGAAGTGATCCTGGTCGGGCCGCAGCCGCCTGCGGCCGCGGGGGTCGTCGCGGGCGAGTGTGAACAGGCGCGGGCAATCGGTGATCTCGGTGCTCACCGCGTGCAGTATCCGGCGGATGACATGGGCGGTGTCAGCCGCGGTGGCCTGGAGATCACTGATTTCGGTGCGGACGTCCGTCATTTCGGCGCGGATGTCCGCGTGCAGCCGGTCCAGTTCCGCCTGGAGCGACACGGCCGGCTGAGAGAATCCGGTCAGCAGGGCAGAGATGTCGTACTTGGTCCGGCATTTAGCGCAGAGGAAGCGTGTCTCCCCCTCTTCTCGATAGATCATCAGATCGTCCATCGGAATCAGGTTGGGGCACGGCGAGCCGTCGGCGGTGACCGTCGGGCAGGGGACAAGCAGCTCGTACCCCAGCCCGGGCCAGCGGCGGGTGATGATGTCCTCGACGCTGAAGCGCAGAACGTTGAAGAAGTAGTCGGGTGAGGGGGCGCGCACCTCCACGCCGAGCAGCGTCGGCGTGCGCAGCTCAAGCAGAGCCTCGGACGCGTAGGTCTCGATCGGATGCCGGAGAAAGACGCCGTTGCGCCAGTAGGTGCCGGTGGCCGCTTCGTGGTGACGGACGGTCAGCCAGGCGATAAGCCCGGGGGCCGGCTCGCTCAGCCTGCACACCATCGCCAGCCGCCGGATTCGCGCCGACGACGGCGGAATGCGCGCGTCCCACGGTAGCGGCGGCCGGTTGTATGGCACCAGTTGCGCGACCAGACTGCGATCAGAATCGTCCGCCAGCCGGTAGGAGACGCCGAATCTCTCCATCAGCCGGAGGAAGTACCGGTGATAGGAACCCGGGTAGGAGACGCCGTTCCGCTCCTGCCAGATGTGCCGCAGCCGGCCATGCTGCAAGATCCCGCCCGCTTGCCGGGTGTCCTCATCTTCCAGCACATAGCCGATCGCCTTGGTCAGCCATTCCGGATTGAGAACCAGGAAATCTTTAAGCGTCGGGTCGTCGCTGTAGTGAATGATCTGGCCGGCCAGGTGCAGCGTACCGGCCAGCGCGCCAACCTGGTCTTTCTCGAGGCCGTAGCGAAGGCAGATGGCGGTAAATTTCTCGAACGAGATCTGCGGTTCGGTGCTGGCCAGGCTGAGGATTTCTTCGCGTGCGGCGATCCAGCGCGGACTTGCGGTCTGGCCCCGTTGAGTAAGGCGGCCCACCTCGGCTGCGACGGCCCGCCGGAGCTGGTCGACTCCGAAGCCGGTCTGATTGTCGATCTCGAAGTTGCCCGCCAGCAGCTTGGGAAACTCGCGGGCCAGGGCCGGATAGTCGAGATCGGGGTGGCGCTCGCCGGAACAGTGCGTCGCGACGATGAACACGCGACTGTCGTCGCTAACCCGCAGCCGGATTCTGCGCAGCCAGCCCTCGACCTCGTTCTGCTCCCGGCCGTCACGGGGCTTCCATACCACGATGTACAAGGCATGCTTGGTGAAGAAGAGCTGATGGGTCACCCGGTAGATTTCCTGGCCGCCAAAATCCCAGGCGTGCACGGTCACTTCCGATGTGGCCGACTCGTCGCGCACCGACAGGGAATGGATCTCAATCCCGTGCGTCGTCGGTCGGCCGTCGATGAACCGCGTCCCCCGCAATGCTGCTATCAGCGATGTCTTTCCGGTGTTTCCCTCACCCACCAGCATCATCTTCGCCTCGCGCTGCGGGACGCCATCGGCCAGGCTTTCCAGGTAAGCGGCAAGGACGACAGGGCTGCGGTTGTAGAGCTCAAGCACGGGCCCGTCAAACGGATTGCCCTCGATTCGCAGCAGCAATCCGAGGCGCAGCAGGCCGGCCAGGGACGACGGCAATGAGGTCAGGCGGTTATCGGCCACTGACAGCAGATTCAAATTGGCAAGCTGGCCGAACTCGGGCGGGAGCGCCGTCAGGCGGTTGCCGCTAACGGCGAGGGTTTCCAGGTTGCCGAGACGGCAGATCTCAGCGGGCAGGCTCGCCAGGCGGTTGCGGCTGACGGTCAGCGACTCCAGGTTGCCCAGGTGCCCGACGTCGGCGGGCAGGTCGACCAGGTGGTTCGCGCTGACCGTCAGCCGTTCGAGCGCGCCCAGGCGGCCGATCTCGGCCGGCAGCCCCGACAGCTTGTTGTCGTCAAGCGCCAGCACCCGCAGCTGCCCCAGCCGGCCGATAGCGGGCGGCAGTTCGGTCAGCCGGTTGCCGCGCAACAGCAGCACCTGGAGGTTGCCGAGTTCGGTGACCGACGGCGGCAGCGCCGTCAGCTCGAGCCCGGACAGATCGCACTCGTCTGTCTGCTCGGCCAATCGAATGGCGCGCGCGACTCGCCCTACCAGTTCGGTCGACATCGCCGACCTTATGTTTTCTTTGACTTGGTGCAGCGGCGGTTGTGTGACAAAATTGCGTCAAACAGCTGCGTCGGCCTGTAAATGCTATTATTGAGTAGCAGCAGCCCGAGCTCGGTGGCATCGAATGATTGGATAAGAATATTTTTCTTCGACTTTACTACCAGAATTGTCTTGATGTGTATTATGCTGCTAGTTGTTGCGTTGAGGATGGTCATCAGGTTGGCGGCAGGCTCATCGTGGGGCCCGTTTGCTGGAACATCCGTGCTGCTCTTCGCGTGCTTCTCTATGAGCAGCTGTATCGCCTCAAGCTGCTCGCTCAGCGAGATCGGGCCGACGGATTCACGAATTCCCATGGATGATTCTCGCAACCGGTGGTCTGCACTCCCTCGAAACTTGAAGCGCTGCACAATATCGAACGTATCGAGCAAGGAGAGCGCGGCTCCCTCCAGCGCTTCTGTTGTAGCCGGGTCGGGCGTGAAGATTCGAAGCTCGAACCAGCCCGCTCCGGCGAGGTACTCGTGTGCCTGAGGGGGATCATTCCATTGACGGCTAGGATCGAGCGCCATCGCCGTGGCGGCCGGCAAATCGTCAAAAATTTTGACAACTCTACTCAGGCCCGTGCTTCTGAATATTTGCAATACGTCGGATTTCCCGAGCACCACTACGAGAAGTCCGTCTTTCGCCACACAGCGCTTCAGGCCGCCGACGAGCACCCCGATGCCGGTTGAGTCCATCCACTCTGTTCCGGTCATGTCAAGCACAAGGCGGATGCGGCCAGAGTCGACCAGCGGGATTATTGTCTCTCGTACTCGCGGAGCCGTAGCCACGTCTATCTCGCCCGCTATTGTGACGAGGGCGGCGTCATCAGAGAGATGTTCATGGTCGATCTTCAGCTCCACACGCTGATGATACCGACATTACTCCGACGCAGCGGTGAATCCATCCGCGCCAACGGTCACCTCGGCCGGCTGCGCCAGCTCGGTCACCGGCCGGACCTCGCCGTCGAGATCAAGAACCACGGACGCGTCCGAGTACCACGACGGGATGACCGCGTTCCCCCAGAAGTCGCGCCGCCGGGGGTCGCGGACCGACCAGCGCAGCACCGGGTGGTCCGGGTCGCCGGTGTAGTAGTCGGAGGTGTAGATCTCCAGCCGGTGCCCGTCGGGGTCGCGCAGGTAGACGTAGAACGCGTTGGAGACCCCGTGCCGCCCGGGCCCGCGCTCAATGCACGACTCCAGCGACAGCGAGCCGAGGATGTCGCACATCCGCAGCACCGAGTGCGGCTCGTGGGCGAAGAACCCGAGGTGATGCAGGCGCGGTCCGGCGCCCCCGGTGAACGCGACGTCGTGCACGGTCTGCTTGCGGAACATCCACGCGGCGTACAGCGTCTGCCCGTCCTCGATCGTCTCCGACAGCCCGAAGCCGAGATCGGAGTAGTACGAGTAGGCCCGGGGCACGTCCGGCACGCAGATGTTGAAGTGGTCGAGCCGCGCCACCTCGGCCCCGCGCCGCAGGTCGTACCGCTGCTGCAGCCGCTCCGGGTGCGCCGCCGAGGCGAAGAAGTCGACCAGGAACCCGAGCGGGTCCTCGACCCGGACCACCTCGCCGAGCCCGCGCACCGTCCCGGCCGGCAGCCGCTCGGTCCGGCCCCCGAGCGCCGCGTAGTACGCCTCCGCCTTCGCCAGGTCGGCGTCGGACCTGACCCGGAACCCGAGCGGCCCGGCCGCCGCGGTCGGCCCCGACTTCAGGATCAGGTTGTGGTGCGTCAGCTCGTCGTACCCGCGCAGGTACAGCGCCTCCGCATCCGAATCGGTCACCACGAAGCCGAGCAGGTCGACCCAGAACCGGCGTGCGTCTTCCAGCGACGTGACGATCAGCGTCGCGTACGCCGACCGGACGATGTCGGGCACCGGCGGCAGCGAGTTGTCCATAAAGCTCAGGCTCCAAACTTCGGCACGTGCGTCTCGCCCAGCGCCACGTGCACGATCCGGGACTCGGTGTAGAAGTCGATCGAGTGCTGCCCGCCCTCGCGGCCGAGCCCGCTCGCCTTGACGCCGCCGAACGGCGTCCGCAGGTCCCGCACATTATGCGAGTTAATCCAGGTCATACCCGACTCCACCTGTCCCGCCACCCGATGCGCGCGGTCCAGTGACGAGGTCCAGAGGTAGGCGGCCAGCCCGTACCTGGTCGCGTTGGCCAGCATCACCGCCTCCTCCTCGGAGTCGAACGGCGTCACGCACACCACCGGGCCGAAGATCTCCTCCTGGAAGATCCGCATCGACGGCCGCACGTCCGCGAACACGGTCGCGGCCAGGAAGTTGCCGCCGCCAAGCCCGGCCGGGCGCGAGCCGCCCGCGATCAGCCGCGCGCCCTCCCGCGCCCCCAGCCGCACGTAGGACATCACCCGGTCGTAGTGCTCGGGGTGCACCAGCGCCCCGATCTCAGTCGACGGGTCGGCCGGGTCGCCCACCTTCACGCGGGCCGCGCGGGCGGCGAGCCGATCGACGACCGAGTCATACACGGTCCGTTCGACCAAGATCCTCGATCCGGCCGTACAGCGCTCGCCGTTCAGTGACATGACGCCGAACAGCGCGGAGTCGATCGCCGCGTCGAGATCGGCGTCGGCGAAGATGACGCAGGGCGACTTGCCGCCCAACTCCATCGACAATCCCTTAAGCAGAGTGGCCGACTCGCGCATGATCGTCTGCCCGGTCGTGGTCTCGCCGGTGAACGAGATCAGCGGCACCCCCGGGTGCGCGACCAGCGCCGCGCCGGCCGACTCGCCGATGCCGTGCACGATGTTGAACACCCCGTCGGGCACGCCCGCGTCGGTCATGATCTCCGGCAGCAGCGACGCCGACAGCGGCGTCCACTCGGCCGGCTTCAGCACCACCGCGCAGCCCGAGGCGAGCGCGGGCGCCAGCTTCCACGACTCGAGCATGAACGGCGTGTTCCACGGCGTGATCAGCCCGGCCACCCCGGCCGGCTTGCGGAGCACGTAGCCGAGCTGCCCGGGCTGGCTGAACGCATCCTCGTGCTGGGCGACGATCACGTCGGCGAAGTACCGGAAGTTCTCCGCCGCCCGCGCCGCCTGCCCCTTCGCCTGGGTGATCGGCAGCCCGGTGTCGAACGTCTCCAGCGCCGCGATCTCGCCGCCGCGGGCCTCGATCCCGTCCGCGATCCGGTTGAGGATCTTCGCCCGCGCCCGCGCCGCCAGCCGCGCCCACGGCCCGCGCTTGAACGCCTCCGCCGCCGCCTCCACGGCCTTGTCGACGTCGCCGGAGTCGCCCGCCGCGACCTGCGCGTAGACCTGGTTGGTGGCCGGGTCGGCGACGTCGAAGGTGCCGCCGCTGACGCTCGGCGCCAGCCTCCCCCCGATGAAGTGCAGTATTTCTCCGCCCAGCCCCCCCACCCTTTCCGGTATCACCGGGGTGCCGTCTGCCGCGGGGTTTGCGCTGGTCACCGGGTGTCTCCAAATCCTGATCTCGAACGGACCGTGGTCTTACGCGGCGCCGCTACAGCGCGACCTTGGCAACGGGGCCCTCGAGCACCGGCGCGCCCTGTTTCAGCAACGCTAGCGCCGCTGCCTGACCCGCTTCCGTCAGCGGGACCAGCGGCGGCCGAACGTAGCCCGACCTGATGAGCCCGGCCTGCGCGAGGACCCACTTGGCGGCGGCCGGGTTGGTCTCGGTGAAGATCACGTCGGTCACCGGGTGCAGGCCGAAGTGCAGGTCGCGGGCCTGATCGAACTCGCCCGCCTGCCACAGCTCGTACATCCGGGCGGTCGCGGCGGGGGCGAGGTTGGCGGTCGCGGACACGAACCCGACCCCGCCGAGCGCGAGCAGCGGCAGGCATAGCAGCTCGATGCCTGACCACATCAGCGTGTCCCGCCCGGCCACGTGCAGCACCCGCGAGAAGTGCTCGAAGTCCTTGGTCGTCTCCTTCACGCCGACGATGTTGGCGTGTTTTCTCCGCAGCCGCGCGACCGTTTCCGGCGCGAGGTCGACGGCCGTCCGCGACGGCACGTTGTAGGCGATCATCGGCAGCTCGGGGAACTCGCTCGCGACCGTCGAGTACCAGCTGAACAGGCCCTCCTGGGTCGGCCGGGCGTAGTACGGGGTGATGATCAGCACCGCGTCCGCGCCGGCCCGCTCCGCGGCCGCGGTCAGCTCGAGCGTCTCGTCGAGCTTGGCCGAGCCGGTGCCGGGCACGAACGGCACCCGGTCGTCGATCTCCTCCGCCACCGCCCTGATCGCGTTGGCCCGCTCGGCGGTCGACTGGGCGCTCGGCTCACCGGTCGAGCCGCCCAGCGAGATGCCGTGGCTGCCCGACTCGAGCTGCCAGCGGACCAGGCCGCGGAGCGACTCGAGGTCGGGCAGGCCGTCGGCCGTGAACGGGGAGACGACGGGCGCGATCGAGCCGCGGATCCTGGCCGGGTCGCTGCGGAACCTCATGACGACGACTGCCTCTCTGCTCGCCAGCTCTCGTAGGCGGCCTGCCAGCGCTTGCCGAGGGGGTAGAGCCCGTCGACGGACTCGCCCCTGGCCACCATCGCGACCGCGAACTCCTCCTGCCGCTCCTGCTCGGCGGCGTCGCGGGCGACCTCCATCGCCAGGTGGGCCGGGACCACGATGACGCCGTCCCCGTCGCCGACGATGATGTCGCCGGGCACGACGGTGACCCCGCCGCAGGCAACCGCGACGTTGACCTCCCACGGCACATGCCGTCGCCCGAGCACGGCCGGGTGGGTGGCCGCGTAGTAGACCGGGATGGCGAGGGCGGTCCTGAGCGTCTCCGCGTCCCTGATCGCGCCGTCGGTGACGATGCCGACCGCGCCGCGGACCTGGGCGCGGAGCGCGAGGATGTCGCCCACGGTGCCGGCCGTGGGATCGCCGCGCGCCTCGATGACCAGGATCTCGCCCGGCCTGACCTGCTCGACCGCGCGCTTCTGGGCGTTCAGCCCGGTCCGGCCGACGGTGGTTCCGTACTGCGCGAACAGGTCCTCGCGGAACGGGACATAGCGCAGCGTCCGGGCGAACCCGGCCATCTTCTGGCTCGGCCGCGTGGTCAGCAGCCGGTCGAGGGTGACGTGGTTGAAGCCGCGCTTGCGGAGCTGGGCGGCGAGGGTGGCGGTGGAGACCTCGGAGACCGCCGCCAGCAGGTCGGCCGGCGAGTCGGCCGGGCCGGGGGCGCCGCGGCTGCCGTAGGCGGCCTCGCGCTGGACGTCGTCGGCGTCCGGCAGCGCGCCCGGCAGGCCGAGCTCGTAGTCGGCCTCGGCGATCGGCGAGCGCAGCCGGCCGGTCGATTGAAGCTCGCCCGTCCGCGTCACGGCTGTGACCTCGACCTCGACCAGGTCGCCGGGGCGGACCACGGTCGACCCGGTCGGGGTGCCGGTGAGGATCACGTCGCCCGGCTCGAGCGTGGTCAGCCGCGACAGGTCGGCCACGATGTCGGCGAACGAGAACAGCAGGTCGTCGCCGCTGACCGCGTCCTGCGCGAGGTCGCCGTTGACCCAGGTCCGCAGCGTGATTCGCTCCGGGTCGATGGCGCGGGCGTCGAGCAGGGCCGGCCCGATCGGGGTGAACCCGTCGACGCCCTTGGAGCGGACGTTGGCCCCCCGGTCGGCGTAGCGCAGGTCGTAGACGCCGAAATCGTTGGCAGCGGTCACCCAGGCGACGTGCGACCACGCGTCGGCGGCGGACACCCGGGTGGCCGCGGTGCCGATCACCAGCGCGACCTCGCCCTCGAACGCGAGCAGCTCGCACCGCGGCGGACGGCGCACCGGGTCGCCGTCGGCGGCCAGCGTGGACGGCGGCTTGAGGAAGTACGAGGGCCACGGCGGGAGACGGCCGCGCTCCATCGCGCGGGACCGGTAGCTGACGTGCACGGCGACGATCTTAGAGGGCGACGTGCCGGCCAGCGGGTGTTCTGCCATCGGACAGATCGTATACGAAACGCCGCTGCCTGCACAGGCCCGCACTCCATCCGCGCCACCTCCGCCCGCGCCAAACCCGCCACTCCGCACACCCGCATTAACCGCCCACCCGAGCATCAACTCGACACCCCACGTGGGGGCGAAAGGGACAGACGTGAAAGGGGAGGATTGCTCATGTGACAGGTGGGAAATATTCCGATCGGCTAACGCCAATAGGTAGTCAAGTTGCTACCTAACGTCAACAACGGGGGATAGCAAACAGTGAGCATGAACACCGCGGACATGAAGGACATGCTGACCAAGATGGGCGGTCAGCGCGGGCAGGCTGGTGGCATGGAAGCCATCTGCCGACTCTTCGGCGCCAGCAACCTGCAGGGCATGATGGCTGCGCTCCAGTCCAAGGGTCTGGGCCGTGAGGTCAAGTCCTGGGTCTCCAACGGTCAGAACACGCAGGTCACCGGCGCGGACATCAAGAAGGCGGCCGACCCGGCCGCGCTTCGCGTGATGGCCAACGAGCAGGGCATGTCGCCCGACGAGATGTGCGGCCACATCGCCAAGGTCCTGCCGAGCATCGTCGACGGGGCGACGCCCGACGGCATGGTGCCCCAGCAGGGCGCGCACGCCATGAAGGACGGCGCCATGAAGGACGGCGCCATGAAGGA
>Ga0302324_100012977_pt1 | contig 16933 bp, 17 predicted proteins | sample Palsa_T0_1_FD_201949 | JGI IMG/M metagenome (GOLD analysis project Ga0302324, IMG submission 201949) | Peat permafrost microbial communities from Stordalen Mire near Abisko, Sweden - Palsa_T0_1 | ecosystem: Environmental > Terrestrial > Soil > Palsa > Peat permafrost | place: Sweden: Abisko...
TAATTCAGGACCGCGGCGAAGACGAAAACGACGATGGCAACCCAGCGGGCGGGGATGGGGGATCGCACGTGGGCTACTCGTGGCGCACGCACTCTTGCGTGCTGCGTTCACACTCGTGTGAACGTTTGGCGATTTGCTCATGGTGTTCGCACGAGTGCGAACACGGCACGTTAAGAACGTGCGCTACGACGGCTTTCTGGGCAATTTCGGGCTTTGGGCTGATGACTGAATAATACTCTATTCGAGTTGTTTCAGTTGGCTTTCCAGCAGATCCAGGACCTGGCCTGCGTTCGATGCCCCATCCAATGGCAGACGCAACACGCCGGCGGGAGTGAATTGCGCGCCTTCGGTCCCGGTCACAAGACTCATCAGACGCTTGGGATCGATGTGCGCTTCCTTGTGGAACTTGACGTTGAGCACCCCGGCGCGACGGTCGATGGCTTCGATGCCGAGCTTCTGCGCGGAGCCTTTGAGAGCAGAGAATTTGAGCAGGTTCTTGACCGCCTCCGGCGCGGGTCCGTAACGGTCTGCCAGTTCCGCGAGTGCTTCCGCCGCGGCTTCCTGGGTGCTGGCATCGGCGATGCGCTTGTACGCGCGCAGGCGTTGGTGCTCGTCGGAAATGTATTCAGACGGGATGCGAATGTCGAGGCCCAGATTGAGCGTGGAGTGGACCTGTAGCGGCGCTTCTTCACCCTTCAGCTCATGCACGGTCTCTTCGAGCAGCTTGATGTACATGTCGAAGCCCACCGCCCCGATGTGGCCGTGCTGCTCGCCGCCCAGGATATTGCCCGCGCCGCGCAGTTCCAGATCGAGCGCGGCGATTTTGAACCCGGCGCCGAGGTCGCTGAATTCCCGGAGCGCGGCCAGGCGTTTGCGGGCGATCTCGCTCAGTTGGGTGTCGGCCGGAACCAGCAGATAGGCGTAGGCCCTGCGATTGGAACGGCCCACACGGCCGCGCAATTGATAAAGCTCGGATAAACCATAGCGCTCGGCATTTTCGATAATCATGGTATTGGCGAGCGGAATATCCAGGCCATTTTCGGCAATTGTGGTGCAAACGAATACATCGAAATCGTGTTGCATAAAGCCGAGAATCACCGCCTCGAGCGCGGACTCGCCCATCTGCCCGTGTCCCACCCCGACGCGAACGCCCGGCACCAGATCCTGGATGGCCGAGGCACGCATATAAATGCTGTCGACGCGATTGTGGATGAAATAGACCTGGCCGCCACGCGCGATCTCCTGCTCGATGGCGGTGCGAATCAACTCGTTGCCATAATGCGCGACCACGGTGTGGATGGACAGGCGATCCTTGGGCGGCGTTTCGATGACCGACATGTCGCGCAATCCGGCCAGCGACATGTGCAGCGTGCGCGGAATCGGAGTGGCGCTCATGGTGAGCACGTCCACGTTGTGCTTGAGTTGCTTGATGCGTTCCTTGTGGCGAACGCCAAAGCGCTGCTCTTCGTCCACCACCAGCAGCCCCAGATCCTTGAACACTACATCCTGCGAAAGAATGCGATGCGTCCCGATGACGATATCCACTTTGCCCTCGGCCAGGCCATCCAGCACTTCGGCGATCTCCTTCTTATCGCGAAAACGGCTGAGCATTTCGATGCGCACGGGGAAGGCGGCGAAACGGCGCTTGAAGGTTTCGAAATGCTGATAGGCGAGGACCGTAGTGGGCGCGAGCACGGCACTTTGTTTTCCGTCGCCGAGCCCTTTGAACGCTGCGCGCATGGCCACCTCAGTCTTGCCGTAACCCACATCGCCGCACAGCAGACGGTCCATGGGATGGGTGCTCTCCATGTCCTTCTTGATCTGCTTGATGGCCGCCATCTGGTCTTTGGTTTCGGTGAATTCGAACGCGTCTTCGAATTCGCGCTGCCAGTTACTGTCGGGAGAATAAGAGAATCCCTCGGCCATGCGGCGCTGGGCGTAGAGCTTCAACAGCTCGTCGGCCATGTCGCGCATCTTGGCCTTGACACGCGATTTGGTGCGTTCCCAAGTCACGCCGCCTAATCGATCGAGCCCGGGCGCAGCGCCTTCGCCGGCGCCGCGATATTTCTGGATGAGATCCAGGCGCGCGAGCGGAACGTAGAGCTTGGCATCGCCTGCGTATTCGAGCAGCATGAAGTCGCCTTTGTTGTCGCCCTGCGCGATCTCGCGCGTGCCGAGAAAACGGCCGATGCCGTGCGCTTCGTGGACCACATAATCGCCGGGTTTCAAATCCGCCATGTCGGCGGTGAAGGCGGCCAGCTGCGATTTGGTGGGGCCGGGTTTGGCGACTAAGTCGGACGAATCGAAGAGGTCTTCGGAACCGAAGACGGCGATCTGCGCTTCCGGGAAAACGACGCCGCGGCGCACCAGTCCTTTGACCAGAAAGGTGCTGGCGGCGGTGCCTGCGACGTAAGAGCGCTCGGCGAGATATGGCCGCGTGGCGTCGGCCGGGTCGAGGCCCAATTGGAAGGGAACTGCGTACTCCTGGAAAATATCCGCAAGCCGTTCCAGTTCGCCGGAGGATCGGGCGAAGAATACGACGCGATAGCCGCGCTCAACCAAGTTACGCGCTTCGGCGATGGCCGCCTGGATGTTGCCGTGAAAAGCCATCGACGGCCGTGAGGTTGTTCCGGCGGAAGACGCCGGAACGCCGGGGTTAGGGATTAGGGATTGGGGGCTGGCCAGGACCTCGAGTTCGCGGAGGGCGAGTTCGGCGTTTCCTTCCAGACTGTCACGCAACCCAGGCCATGCGAAAAAATTAGCATCCGGCGGGCAGGGAAATGGGCGATCGGGATGTTCTTCGAGACGCTTCCAGAGCCGGTCGGATGCGCCAGCAGCTTGTTCCGGCTCATCGACAATGACCACGGGGGCTTCGGTGAGCGAGAACAGCGAATATTTGCGCGGCCGGACTAGCGGCACCACGAATTCCCAGCCAGGGAAGGGATCGCCGGGGCTGGCAACGTCCATCTGATCGGCCAGCTCCAGAAACAATTCGCGCGATTTGGGATATTCGGCCAGCGGCAGCAGGGTTGCTTCCGATACTTTCAGCACGGAGCGTTGGGTCTCGACATCGAAGCGGCGAATGGATTCGATGAGGTCGCCAAAAAGCTCGATGCGGATGGGCTTGGAGGCTTCGGCCGGGAAAATATCCAGAATGCCGCCGCGCAGCGAATACTCGCCGACCATCTCCACCGGGTCGCGCTGTTCATAACCGATGCTCCGCAAGTGAGCAAGAAGATCTTCGAGCGGGATCTCTTCACCCACGCGTAGGGTGAGCGCGAGCTGCCGGTAAAATTCGGCCGCTTCGGTGCGCAGCAAGGCCGACGCCACGGGCGTAATGGTGATGCTGGTCTTGCGCGAGGCAAGGCGCCAAAGGCCGATGGCCCGCTCGGCGCTGATTTCGCTGTGCGGCGACATGCGCTGCGCCGGCAGCACATCCATGGCGGGGATGGTTTGCGGAGCGGGCAGGTCCGAGGTGACGAGAAGCCCGAAGAAGGTGTCGACGAGTTCGCCGAGCGTTTCGGCCTGCTTGTTGCCATCCACAACCACGATGACGTTGCGCTCGGTGGCCTGCCATAGCAGCACGATGTAGAGCGCCTTGGCGGTGGTGGTGAGGCCGGAGAGCGACTGGCGCGCGTGCGGATCGCGCATCAGCCGGCTTACCACCTCCTGAAAGGCGGGGTCGCGCCCGAGCGACTGGAACAAATCACGGATGGCGGGGTGAGTCACGGAGGCAGGCCAAGCGTCTCAACTCTTATTTTAGTGTGGAGGCGCGAGCGAGCACCTGTTCTAAAATTCCGGTGGTCGAATAGCCTGGCTCCAGGGGCAGCGCGAGCACTTTGCCACCGGCGGCTTCCACCTCTTCGCGGCCGGCGATGAAATGTGTCCAGTCGGCGCCCTTGATCAAGAAGTCGGGAAGCACGGCGGCGATCAATTCGCGCGGCGTGTCTTCGTCGAAGAAGGTGACGGCGTCGACGGCGGCCAGGGCGGAGGCGAGCTCCGCGCGCTGGTCCTCAGAGATGAGCGGACGGGTGGGACCCTTCAGGCGCTGCACGCTGGCATCCGTGTTCAAAGCCAGGATCAGGACGTCGCCGAGCGATCGCGCGGATTCGAGCAGCCGGATGTGGCCGGGATGCAGAACGTCGTAGCAGCCGTTGGTGAAGACCACTCGCTTTCCGGCCCGTTTCCATGCAGCGCGCACGGCGATCAGTTGTTCTCGTGTATAGATTTTGCCCAAGGGCCTATTTTAGCTTAGGGCCCAGCTGAGGGATGCTCCGGCCGGCCATCGCCTTCCGGCAGTCTGGACGGCCGGCTGCCTTCATTGCGTGAGCAGGATGGTGGCGGTGGCGATGGCGTTCTGGTCCTCCACCTGTGTGCAGGGCGTGAGCGTATAGCTGCTGAGCTCCGCGGCGGGCGTTGCCTCCCAGGGCGACTCGGGCAGGAAGCCGCTCCAGTTGGGAGGCGTAACGGTCTGGTCGACAACGGCGTGTCGGTCTGGGCTGAATTTGATGAGGTTTCGTGCCATGCCAAGAGTGTAAAACTCAACGCGCTCGATGCCGCGGGCGGTTGGTGAGGCACGGGCGCGCGCGAGGAGTCGGGATCGCGAACAGGCAGAGCGTCTTAGCGCGATTCGACCGCCATTCAACCACGACGCGTGAAGTGCTCGCGCGTGGTGTGACTGGCTAGGCCGACTCGGCCCAGGCTTGGAAGATCGCGAGGATCGACACCAGCTTTTCGGGGTCGCCCTGACCGCGGAACTGGTTACGATCCACTTCGCAGATGATCCAATCGCGCTGGGAGGTTTCGCGCGCAACGGCCGGCATGGCGAGATTTTCGAGCGGCGTGCCATCCAGATCGATGGTCACGAGCCACCCGGGGTTGTTGAGCGATTCAATCGTGATGCCGTGAGAATGCTCCCAGAGTCCGTTGGACTGCGCGCGATACCAGGCTTGCAGGAATTCAACGGGGGGCATTGGGGAAGGGTGCGCTACGCGACGCTGGCTTTGTTTTATCGCTTGGGGCTGTTGTGAGGCAAGAGGCGGAGGTACTGGAGAAAGTACCAAGGGAGGGTTGGGTTGGCGTTGGCTACTTCTGATAACAGGTATTATGTAAAGTAAGTGGGTAGTGGGTCAGTTTGAAATTCCCCGGTCTTGACATGCTTACCGCTAAGGTCATACTGGGATCATGGCAACCAAACGCCCCCGCGATCCGATCCAACTCGCCCATCAGGTTTTCCTGGAATCCATCGGCGAATCAGCCAAGACCCAGCCACCAGCCAAGAAAGACCCCGCCGCCGTCGCGCTGGGCCGTAAGGGCGGCCTAGCCCGAGCCGCCGCGCTTCCGGCCAAGAAGCGAACCCAGATCGCGGCCAAGGGCGCTAAAGCACGATGGGAGAAGAAGTGAACCAACTCCCTGCGTGTCGAATTTTCGGCGCGCGTGTCAACAGAAGGACGTGCCAGGAGTAAAGTCGCAAAGGAGAAAATTCCGGACTCCGATAAAACTCAAGGCAGCTCGAAGTGCAAAAAAATGGTATCGGATGCGATGGGACAATGGAGAAGGCCTAGGGATCAGCCCTTTTTCGGTACCGGTGAACACCACGCTAAGATAACCGAGAATGGCCTCTTTGAGAGAGGCAGAAGCGGCCTCCGGCGTGTCTCCGCGCACTGTGATATCCAAATCGATACATTCGGCTAAATAATGTCCGGGGCGCTTGCAGTACACCACACAGCGCAAAAACAGCGGTTTGGGAGCCACAGTAGTTCGGGGCTCCCGCGAGGCGGATTGCTTGTTTTCAGCTAATGCTGGCACACTTCACCTCCTCCAGAAGTAAATCTCAGCCCTATACATAGACCATAACATAAGCAACTCTGTTGCCAGAAAGCAAATCGCCCTAGTCCGGCTCGGTGGAAACGCTGAGCCTTAAGAATGGGACGGCGGCCTTGCGGGCTGTTCGTTTCGTCGCCCCGTAGAATTCTTCGCGGCTCCGGTTTGACTGGCGAATCATACTCTTCACCAGATCATCGTCGAATTCCGCATGAGCTGTATCCACTGTGACGACGCTCCTAGGGTAGATTTCGTTTCCAATGCATTCGTACTGCTCATGCGAACCGGTTGTCCGCTTGTGGGCGAATTTAAGACCCTTGAGAATCGCAATAACTTCATCGGGAGTTAACGGCGGATATTTTCGTTGCCCCATGAAAGCATGGCTAAATACGCTTGTTGGCTCGTTCAATTATACTTCCACCGGAGACAACGTCAACCCAAATGTCAGGCAAATAGTCTGGAATGGTCGGACTGTTCCCTGCACCATGCCGGTAAACGCGGAACCCGCCCCTCTCCCTTTTTTCTACTTGACACTTTGCTTAGCGTCAAGTATACTGGGTTCATGAACAAGCTCGATACCGCCAAGCGAACCCAAATAGTTTCGGCCATCGTGGAAGGTTGCTCCATACGCTCGATTGTGCGTATGACTGGAGCGTCTAAGAACACGATTGCTAAACTTCTGGTTGAACTCGGCGCGGCTTGCTCAGACTACATGGACGAGAACCTTCGGAACCTGAAATCCGAGCGGATTCAATGTGATGAAATCTGGAGTTTTGTCGCAGCGAAACAGCGCAACGTGACTCCGAAGCTCCGCGATAAAAACCCCGATGCTGGCGATTGCTGGACCTGGGTTGGCATGGATGCCGACACGAAGCTCGTATGCTCTTGGACGGTCGGACGCCGCGACTGGGCAACCGCTAACCAGTTCGTGGCCGATCTCCGCAGCCGGTTGGCGAACCGAGTCCAACTAACCACGGATGGCAACCGGCTTTACTTGGGCGCTGTCTACACCCATTTCGACCTGGACGTTGATTACGCGGTCTTGATGAAGCTTTACGGCGGCGCTCCTGGAAGGCCCGATGAGACTCGCTACAGCCCCGCAGTTTGCATCGGAGCAGAGAAGAAACCCAAGATCGGTAACCCGGCTGAAGAGCACATCAGCACGTCTTACGTGGAGCGCCAGAACCTCACGATGCGGATGTCCATGCGCCGCTTCACTCGACTAACAAACGCCTTCAGCAAGAAGATTGAGAATCATGTAGCGACGCTGGCAATCTTCTACATGCACTATAACTTTGTGCGGATTCATCAGACCTTGCGCGTTACTCCGGCGATGGCGGCAAGGGTAACGGATCGCCTGTGGGCTATTGAGGATATGGTGACGCTGCTAGATTAGCGATGAGTCCGCAGATCGATAATCGCCTCATCCGCTTCTGGCGGCGGCGTGCTAAAAACGATCCGATCACGTTCACGTTTCCATTCATTTCTCGAATCAATGACAGACCTAGAAAAGCAATCCACGGACTCCTTGAATTTCGTCTGATCTACCGACGAATCCAGGAACCTCCATAACAAGAAGCGAGCTTCCACGTCATATGCCCGACCGTACTGTGTTAGAAGTTCGAGATCCGCTTGCCTATAGAACAGAATCTCGCCGTCATCGCTCAAAATTACGATTAGGTTGTTCCCGCCGATGACTCCTGGCATTTCTAGTTTGAGGCGCGCGATGGCATGTGCGGCCAGTTCCGCTAATTGTTCTGCGGAGAGTAGTGAGGGGCGAATCCAGGACAATAACAATTTTGCAAGATCAGCGCCCGCACCAATATGCTCCCGCCCGCCTCGTGATTTCTTAAGCGCCTTCGAATAGGTGCAGTATAGTTCAGCCTTTGATCCCTCTGGGCGAATTGCGATCAAGAAAGAATAGTCGTACTGACTGCCTACGTAACCGCAGTCTATTACTTGCTCTTTGTATTCCTTGGCTAGTACTGATCTCAGCGATGCTGCAATCTCACGCGCTGTGCTCTTTTTGCCAGCGTGTTTCAGCACAGCCGGTTCGCACAATTGCCAAGCGGAATCGGCTAAATCAACATTTCCAGCCAGGGCGAATATGACATCAGCACCGTCAATCCGGTATCCAAGGATCTTGCTTTCGTAAGAGCCTAATGTCCCGGTAGTCACCAGCGAATCGGCACCTAGAAGGGCACCATTGTCGTAGAGCATTCCAATGGCAATCGTCATGCGCTCCTTTTTGGGAACCCCCAAAGGATAACGCGGACGATTGAGCGGTTGCAGAGGTGCCGGAAGCGGCACCCGCAAACGAAGCCGTGCTGATGCCGCACCCGTCAAGACACACCTCGGACATTAGCGCAAGACCAATCATTTTCAAACTGACCCACTACCAGTAAGTGGGTAGTGGGTCTGAACATGCTTAAAAGACCTCGCTGCCGTTGCGTTAGGCCGTAAGGGCGATCTAGCTAGAGCCTCCGCGAACGCAGATCGAAGCCAAGGGCGCGAAAGCCCATTGGAAACTGCAGGACGGGTTCGGTAGTCACTAAGTGAGGAATCCGGTCGAAGATGAACGCGATTCCGGGATGATTCCGAACGGCATTCCGGGATGAACCCGAACAGGATTACGGATGATGGTGAACACCGACTCCGCGATGAAGCCGAACAGTTTCAGGCCGATCCCGGAACCGCGTTCGGCTTGATCCCGGAATAATTTCCACAGGCCAGTGGCGCTGGACATCACAATGGCAAGCAGCCTCCCCAAGAAAGGGAGATCACTTGCCAGCCAGGAGATTGTCCGTGCGCAAGATCAAGGAAGTTCTTCGACTGAGATTTGAGCTGGGTTTGGGGCTGCGAGCGATCGCCCGCAGTTGCTCGATTGGCCTCGGAACCGCTCACGAGTATTTGCAACGAGCCCAAGCTGCCGGAGTGACGTGGCCGCTTGGCGAGGATTGGGCCGAAGACCGGCTGGAGGCTGCGTTATTCGGTGGCCAACCACGGCCCCGCCCAGCTGTGTTGCCGATGCCTGACTTCGCCGAACTGCACAGGCAAAAGCAGCTTCATCCGCACCTTACACAGCAGTTGCTGTGGGAAGAGTACCGTCAGGCCAATCCGGACGGCTATCGCTACTCCCGTTTCTGCGGGCTGTATCAGCGCTGGCGCCGCAAGCAAGATGTCGTGCTGCGCCAGGAGCACAAGGCGGGAGAGAAGCTTTTTGTCGATTGGGCCGGCGACACTATTCCGATCTACGATCCTCGCGGCGGACCGATCCAACAGGCGCATTTATTCGTCGCAGTGTTGGGAGCAAGTTCGTACACTTACGCCGAGGCTACGGCGGACGAGCAGTTGGCCAGTTGGATCGGCGCACACGTTCGAGCGTTTGAGTTTTTTCAAGGTACGCCCAAGCTCGTGGTCCCGGACAACACCAAGACTGGCGTCACGAAAGCATGCCGCTACGACCCAGATCTCAACCCAACATATCAGGAGATGGCGATGCATTATGGCATTGGCGTTGTGCCCGCGAGACCGTACCGGCCGCGTGACAAGGCCAAGGCAGAATCAGGGGTGCTATTGGCCGAACGTTGGATTATCGCGGCGTTGCGCAATCGAAAGTTCTTCTCAATCGAGGAGCTGAACCAGGCCATCCGCGAACTGCGCGACCGCATCAATCAGCGGCCATTTCGCAAACGCGAAGGTTCACGAGCATCGCAGTTCACGGCAGTGGACAAGCCGGCGCTGAATCCTCTTCCAGCGGAGCCTTTCGATCTCAGTCAGTGGTCCCGCGCCCGCGTGAACATCGATTATCACATCGCTTTTGATACGAACTACTACAGCGTGCCGTACAACCTGGTGCATGACCTGGTGGAAGTGCGCTCGACACCGACGACCATCGAGATCTTCTATAAAGGTCAACGCGTTGCTTCTCATTTGCGTGCGCGTGGCCATGGACATACGGTTACCATTGCCGAACACCGCCCACGGTCCCACCAGGCGCATCTGGAATGGACACCGTCGCGCATGGTGCATTGGGCGGAGTCCATTGGTCCGTACACGGCCCGACTGTTCGAACGCATTCTCGCCGACAAACCGCATCCGGAGATGGGCTACCGTTCTTGTCTGGGGATCATCCGGCTGGCAGGACAGTACTCAGTGGCCCGCATGGAAGCTGCCGCCGAACGAGCACTTGTGACAGGGGCTTGCCGCTATCAGAGCGTCAAGTCGATCCTGAAAAACTCGCTCGACGCGTTGCCCCTCGTTGAGCCGCCGCCCTCATCGCCACCGCCGCCACACGATAATATCCGCGGCGCAGAGTACTTCGACTGAGGAGGATGGCGATGCTCAAACAACCGATGATCGAAAAGCTGGCGGCGATGCGTCTCCTGGGTATGGTCGAGGCACTGAAAACTCAGGAGCAAGATCCAGCAGCTCGCGAACTGAGTTTTTCGGAACGGTTCGGCCTGTTGGTGGATCAACAGTGGAACTGGCGAGAGAATCAGGCGCTCGGACGACGGCTGAAGAACGCCAAGCTTCGCATGAACGCTTGTGTGGAAGAGATCGACTACCGCACCGTCCGTGGGCTGGATAAGAGCGTGATCCGCTCGCTGACTCAAGAATCAGCCTGGGTCGGCACCCACGAGAACATTTTTGTTCTGGGGCCAACTGGCGTCGGGAAAAGCTTCGTAGCTTGTGCTCTGGCACAGAAGGCGTGCCGCGATGGTTATTCGGCACTTTACACCCGTGCCCAAACGCTATTCCGAGATCTCGCAATGGCACGCGCCGATGGCAGCCTGCGCAGTTTGTTGGCCCGCCTTAGCCGCATCGACGTGCTTGTGATCGATGACTGGGTAATGGCTCCGCTATCGGAACCTGAGCGGCGCGACTTTTGGGAGATCTGCGAAGACCGCTATCAGGTGCGTTCAACGATCTTGACTTCACAACTGCCAGTCTCGCGCTGGCATGAACAGGTTGGCGACCCGACACTCGCCGATGGCATTCTTGACCGGCTCGTTCACAATGCCCATCGCATCGAGATGCGGGGCGATTCGATGCGTAAGAGTCGGGGGAAGCCGAATGCGTAGCTAATCGGCACTACTTTGCGAGAGCGGCTGTTAGATCTTCGAGGGGCACATCGAAAGTTAACATGAAGGGACTACGCGAAAAAACAGCAGCGACACCTTCAAATTCGATTGACGTACCATTGGGGATCGGCCTACCGAACGACCTGTCCAATCTTAGGATGACCTCAGGCATTGGTGAACCCTCCATTTGAAGCACCAGAGTGCTGGGAGCAGCGACAGGAACACTCGATGCCACAGTGCCCTTCAGCTTTGGCAGTAGTGCGCCCTTCATTCCGTTCTCGAAATACGAGGGACCATCGTCGCTAAGCAGTGACTCTCTGATCCTAAGCCAAAGATCCAGCGCCTCGTTAACCTTGGCGGGCCTTTTCCGCTCTAACGTTAGACAGAACTTCCCGTTCTCTCGAAATATCAGTTGACCTGGGGACCCACCAAGGTGACCAAACCCAATGTTTCGGGTCTCACCGGAAGCATATGTCAGTCGTGAAAATACCTTCTGTGTTTCGAACCGACCAAATACAGCCATCCACTCGGGTCGGCGGTCACAGTTCGGATCGTCAAGGAGATCATACTTGTTAGGATTCTTCATCAGCGGAATAAGAGCCATCAACTCCTCGTGATTCCAGCGGAGACCCTCAGGCAAATTGGGGGCTGGTGGCTCATTCGTTCCAGAGTATGCAAGCCAGATGTCGTACCCCCATGTTTCGCCACCGATCAACAATTTGCCCGAGCAATCGTCTGAAAGCCAACTCCCTTCCATCGTATGCGCTGCACGGCCGAATACTATGACTGGCTTGCCGTCGTATTGCATGCGATGATCAAGAACATCACAAACGGAGTGCGCCGAATTCTGAGCGTTTGCTCCAGCCGGAATTACTAACGCGACGAGAATAAGAAACTTCGTGGCGAGCCGCACGAGCCTATGAAATCACACTTCTAAATTCACTGCTTGGCGCTAATGTGTGCTGATGCGGGGACAAGGGCTGCCGCCCCTTTCCCCGCGCCCCTTTCTCAGCTAGCGGCATCCTTCCTTCGCTGCGCTTCGGATGGTTTACCCTTGACGAAGCCGAACACTTCTTGCACAATCTAGATGCCAGCGTCGCTACGCTCCGATGGTGTTCGGGTTCATCACGGAATGCCGTTCGGTTTCCCTCCGGAATCAGCGTTCGGCTTCGCCGGAATCCTCAACTAAGGACGTTCCTCCGAATACACGATGGTGGGAGGAAGTCCGGCGCGGCTCATTCGTTCGATTGGCGACTGATGTTATTGCACGATTTCGAAAAACTTGTTGCTCAAAAGCGTAACGCCGCCGGGCACGATCACCCTGATTTCGCCGGTGGTTGCGCCGTCCGGAATGACGGCCGTGATTTCGTTCGCGGACACAACGGTGAATGATGCCGCTATGTGGTTGAATGAGACGCTGGTCGCGCCGCTGAGCAAGCTGCCAAGAATCGTGATGGTCGCTCCCACCTTCCCAATGTTGGGCCGCGCCTCGACGAACCGTCCCAAACCGGCAGCCAGTTTGAAGACCGTGCCATAGCCGTTTGCACCGCCCGCATACGTTGCACCGAAGAGGGCCCCGTTGGTGTACTGGACCAGCGCTCCATAGGGGCCCGCGCCATCCGTGCACTCAGGTTGGGAGCAGAAATTGTAGATCGTGCTGAAAGCGCCGCTTGGGGTCATTCTGTAGAGCGTGCCGCAGCCGTCGATACAGCCGCTGTTGGCTCCGCCAAAGTACGTTGCCCCGTAAACGTTCTTATCGGTGGCCTGCATCAGCCCCCCATAGCTGCTATAGCCGTCCGTGCATCCGGGCTGGGAGCAGAAGCTGTAAAGCGTGGTCAGCGCGCCGCTCGGGGTGACTTCGAACAGCGTCCCATATCCGGGTGGGTAATTGTTGGCCCCGCCAAACGCAGCTGTCCCATAGAGGCTCCCATTGTTAGCCTGCACCAGTCCCCAATACGGACCGCCACCGTCCGCACATCCAGTTTGGGAGCAAAAGCTGTAGAGCGTCGTCAGCACGCCGCCCGGGGTGATTTTGAAAATGGTGCCCCAGCCATTGGCCCCGCCTCCCGATGCTAAGCCATATAGGTCCCCATTACCCGCCAGAGCCAGACCTCCGTACGGTTCTTGGCCATCCGGGCATCCGAATTCGTGGCAGAAGTTATAAACCGTGGTAAACGTGCCGCTCGGGGTGATTTTGAAGATGGTGCCAAAGTCGGCTCCCCCAGCCGAGGTTGTCCCATAGAGGTCCCCATTGTCAGCCTGCACCAGCGCACCGATGGGAAAGTAGCCATCCGCGCACGCGCTTTGGGAGCAGAAGGCGTGGAGGGTGGTGAACCCGCCGCTCGGGGTGATTTTGAAAATGGTGCCACAGCCATTGAGGCCGGTATTGTCGCAGTTAGGGTTATTATTGTTCCCACCGCCCGCAGTCATACCATACAGGTCGCCATTGGTGGCCTGGATCAGGTTACCGTAGGGGCTTGCGCCGTCGGCGCATCCGCTCAGGGAGCAGAAGCTGTAGAGCGTGGTGAACGCGCCACTCGGGGTAATTCTGAAGATCGTACCCTCGCCGTTGGCTCCGCCGGCCCATGTTACGCCATACATGTACCCATTGGTGGCCTGCACCAGCCCTGCCTCTGGGTAGGCGCCGTCAGCGCCATCGAAGCTGTGCAGGACGGTCAGAGTCGGGGTCTCGGAGAACGCGGGGCTCGCCAGGAATCCCAGTACCAATAACGCGCTTGCTGCAGCGATGCCTAATTTTAGTTTCGTCATAATTTACGTCAACGCTATAGTTTGCCCTGAAAACGGCGCAGTTCCAATAGGCTTTCGGATGATTTTTTGTTGAGGAAACCTTGAGGACCCAATTCAGCAAAAAAAAGAGGGCCCGGACTCGCTGGGAGGTGCTTGTCCGGGCCTGAGGGAAGAAATTAAATCGTGCTGCCTGCGCGCTGCGCTTAGCGATGGTGGCCGCCTCCGCCACCACTCGAATGTCCACCGCCACCGGCATGTCCGCCGCCGCTAGGGCGCGCCGAGCTACCGCCGCTGCTACGGGGAGCGCTGTTGCTGGGCGCAGGGCTTGATCCGCCATAGCTGCGCGGCGCCGAATAACTGTTGGGCGCTGAATAGCCGCGCTGCTGGACCACTGGCGGGCTGATCCGCACCGAGCTGCCATACGATTCGCGGCTGGCCGCCGCCGGGCTGTAGCCGCGATTGGCTTGCGACGCCTCGCCGGTTCCATTGGTTCCATGCAGCGGCTCGCCGAAGCGATTCCATCCGTGCGCCGCAGACTCAGAAGCTCCGCCGCCTGAGCGCTGCCATCCGCCGGCGCCCGAGTTCCCTGCTGCCGGTTGGCTGAAATTTCCGCGCGACATCTGCTGCATTCCGCGCTGTTGCTGATCGAAGCTGGCGTGCGACACGCTGGGCGCCTGCATGCGGCTGGCGAAGCTTTGCGAGCGGGCTTGCGGGAATCTTCCGCTCACCGCGCGATCGGAGAAACGCAAGCTGGATCGATCGGGCGACACCGGCAATACGCCGTGCACCAATCCGGCCGATTGCAGCTGGGACCGATTGAGCGCCGTGAACGATCCGCCGCGTCCGAACCCGGCTGCATTCACGCCAATGGCGCCTCCCGTTATCCGGGCATTGCGATACGAGTTGAAGACGTTCGCATTGTTGACGATGGTGGTGTGATTGCCGAAGACGCCGCCCCGCACTCCGCCATAGAAGCCGCGACCCCACCAGGGATGGAAGCCTTCAAACGGCGCCAGAGCCACCCAGCCCACTCCACCGAAACCGAATCCCACGCCCAGGCCGAAGCCGCCGCCGTAACCGAAGAATCCGACATAGGCGGGCGCCCAGAAAGGATTGCCCAGGATGGGGCCGGGATACCAGGCCCATCCGCCCGTGCCCCAGAACCAACGGCCGTAATGATACGGCGCCCAGCCCCAGGGATCGGCGCTCACCCAGGTCCATCCATAGTAGTCTTCCCAAACCCAACGGCCGTTTTGATAAGGAGCCCAATCCGGACCCACCGTGGGCTGCCAAACCGAACCATAGTTCGGATCGTTCACCCATTGGCCGTTCTGATCCAGATCTTCGGCGCCGCTGATGTTGGGGCTCACATGCTGGTAGCTTTGCGAGCTCTGGATATAGCGGTCGCGCTCGTCATTCCAGCGGTCGAAAGCGTCGAGAGCGGCGGGCTGCACCACTTGGAACTCGGCGTCTGAAGCAGGACCGCGCGCTTCCATGGTCTGGCCGGCTTCCAGGCGTTCCCCGCCCTTCTGGCTGTCGATTTCAGCTTCGCCGGACCGAACCGTGATCTCAGACGTGCCGTCGTCACGAACCGTCACCCGATAAGCGCCTGGCCGCAAGGGCCGCACCGCGACGCTCGGAGTATCTACTTCAACGAGCACCTGGCTGGGACGCAGCGTCCGAAAGGTCACCGTTCCGGCCGCGATTTGTATCTGGAAACTTTTCACATCCATGGCGGCGAATCGAACTTCCGAGTTCGCGCCGATGCGAATCATATTGGAGGAATCGAACTCGACTTCCGCGCGCCCTGCGGAGCCAGTGAGCAGCCGGTCGTCCGCCATGACGGGCGCGTTCAGCGCCGCGGCCACCACGTCGCCCGAATCGCCGCGCCTTACCGATACGTCACCATTCAATATGCTGATCCGCGCCACGGCGCGCCCGGGTTCGTACTGGCCGTCGGGATCGACATTGCCGCTGGGATTAGGATTAGGGTTGGGATTTGGATTAGCGTTGGGATCGAATTGGGCCGAGAGCGGAGCGATGCTCGAAATCGCGACGAGCATGGCGATCAGGCCGAACGATGTAAGGGCGCGTTTCATAAGCCGCTCAGTTCGCCTGACCTAAAGGCAATCCGGTGGCCAAGTGTTAAGTAATTGAGGATAAAAAAGTTAGAGCGGGTTAGCGGCAGAACGGTGCTGGTTGAAAACCACCAGGAGTGCTTGGGATGAGCCGCGCGCCGTTATTCGGGATTCGTCAGCGGAAGGCCTGAGAGCGATGGCGGACGCCGAAGACGCGCACGGCGTCGTCTTCCAGAGTGAAACACTACGCAGTAATCTCCGAGGCGAAGCCGGAACGCGCCAGCCATATCGCCGTGCAGCGTAGTTACGTCGCCAGAGCCAGTGCGTGCAAAACGGAGAATGCCCTCAAAGGCGCATGGCGGTAGCTCAGCCGCGCTCTTCGATGTGCCTCAACCGGGCATCGAGCACTTCTTCCACACGTCGAAGCTCGGCGCGCCACAGGTCGCGCATATCGTCGAACCGCCTGTCCATGGCATCGAAGCGCTTGTCGATGGCCTGGAAGCGCCCGTCGATCGTCTGAAAACGCGCGTCCATCACCTCAAAGCGCGCATCGAACTTCGACTCCACCTTGCCAATTCTCGCGTTGATGTAGGCGATGACAAGCCCCAGCAACGCGGCGTTAAACAGCATCGGAATGCAGACTGCGATATAGAGCTGTTCGTTAGTCATCAAAGGACAGGTGCTACTTATTCTCTCATAAATGTGGCTCTCCACCAGCCGTATCCTGAGGCGTTCGGAAGCGTTATGATCCCAGTATGGAGCCGTTGCACATCAGTGTAAGTGAGCTGGCGAAAGATATCCGGGCGATCCTGCAACGGGTGGAGACCGGAGCCGAGGTCATCATTGAGCGCGACGCACAACCGGTGGCCGTCCTGCGCCCGGCGGAGCCTCTGCGCCGTAAGATCTCCGAGTGCATCGCATTGCTACCCGCCGACTCCACAGCGACTATCGATCCTGACTTCGCAAAAGATGTTGAAGCCGCAATCGCCGCCCATCGAGAGCCGCTGGAGCCGCCAAATTGGGACTGATGCTCGATTCGACGGCTGCGGTGGTTACGGTGGTCGAACTCGCCCATGGAATCACCCGCTCCGACACAACCGAACGCCGTGACCGGAGGCAGCGCTTGCTTGAGGAGATCCTGACAAGCGTTCCGATCCAGCCAGTGACCGTCCCAATTGCGCTCCGCGCCGGACGGATAGA
>Ga0302324_100012979_pt1 | contig 16932 bp, 19 predicted proteins | sample Palsa_T0_1_FD_201949 | JGI IMG/M metagenome (GOLD analysis project Ga0302324, IMG submission 201949) | Peat permafrost microbial communities from Stordalen Mire near Abisko, Sweden - Palsa_T0_1 | ecosystem: Environmental > Terrestrial > Soil > Palsa > Peat permafrost | place: Sweden: Abisko...
GGGGGACGCCGACGAGCGAGGTAGTCCATAGGGGAGTGCGCTGGAGGCGCTCGCCGTCGGGGCGGACACTCTGGTTTAACGAGGGATTGAACCGCTGGGTGCTGTGGGAGCCCGGCTCCGACGCCCCCCCCTTGCCACCGAGCTGGGAGCGCGATGAGCCAGTCCCTGATGAGCCAGTCCTTACGGGCGGGCCGCCCCCCCCGAACGCAATGGCGACCCGGGCACCCATGCGCTCCCCATACCGGATCATTCCTGTCGTGATAGCGGTCATAGTCGTCGCACTCGCCCTTTGGCAGGCAACTCGCCCGCCGGGCCACGCCACTAAGGCCGACATCGCCGCTGCCGAGGCCCTCAAGGGCCAGTGCCTGGTCAAAGAAGGGGGCAAGCCGTCCTTCCCACTGCTCTCACCGACGCCGGTGAGCTGCTCTGCGGCCAAGGCGTACGCCAAGGTGGTAGCGGTGATAGTCCCCGGCCATCCCGGCTCCTGCCCGCTCGGCAGCGCCGTAGTACAGGTGCTGCAAACCGGCGTTGTGGGAGAGCCCAGCGAGTGCCTGCTCCCGGTCGAGCACACGTAGGCGGATCGATAGAGCGGAGGCCGCACGCCCAGTGACGTGCCCGCCTAACGGAACGGGCACGCCACTCGGGCGCACGTCCCGCCCTATTAGGTCCGAGGGGGCCGCGGGTACGCGAGGTGCGGGTGCTCCGGTAGGCGCTAGTCTGTACGGACAACGCGGACGTGGCTCAGCTGGTAGAGCACAACCTTGCCAAGGTTGGGGTCGCGGGTTCGAATCCCGTCGTCCGCTCCCGAAACCGCAGGTCAGGCGCCCTTTCCGAAGGGCGCCTCCTTGCGTCTTGAGCCACGCGCCCGATCGTCACACGGCGGTCAGGGTGAGCGGAGGCGCTCGGTGCAGCCTGCCGATGCGCACGTGGAGCGCGATAGCACCACTCGAGATCGCTGCCCAACCACACCACACCGAGGCAAACCCGTCGAAGGTGAGCCAGGCGATGATAGCAATCGCGACCAGGTTGACGATGCCAAACGTGACGACGCGTCGACGGCTCGACAAGAGCAACGTCCCGCAGACGGCGGCGACGTAGAGAGCGGTGACGAGAATCCCATGGCTGAGGTCGATGGCGTACGCGAGGTGGTAAGGACGAAGCTCCACGTTCACCGGGCCGTCAAGCATCGATGCAAAGAGGTCGCCGGCCACGGCCAGGCCCACTGCGGCGAGCGGAGCCATGGCCCACCGGCGCCGCGCCAATGGCTCGTTCAACAACACTGCGAGCGGCACAAAGACAGGAAGGACCACGAATGCAATTAGCAGGTACGCCCAGAGGGCGATCCTCTCTAGCTCGTGCGGTTCGTGACCTTGCAAGCCCAGCCAGACGAATGCCTCGATCATTTGGTGGACGCCGAGAAGAAGTGGCAACGCAGCGAGGGCGACGACACCGTGGCGTTTTCTCGCGCTGCGAACGGCATCGACGCCGATCGCGCTAATGACGATACCCCCGACCAGATCAGCCTGCGGAGAAAAACACACTTGTTGCGAGGCTACAGGGAATTCGTGACGCTTCCTCCGGGCGATGCGGCTCCAGGAGCCCGGCCGCAATCTTGCCGTTTGAGGCATGCTGTTGTGCATGAGCTCGAGTGGCGTCGAAATCAGGCCGATGACCCCCGTGATCTCCGACGACACGGTAGAGGAGCTGACGAACCGGCTCGCCCGAAGCCGCATGGCCCATTCTCCAGACCAAGGGTGGCAGCTCGGAGCGCCAGCGACGTGGCTCAAGGAGCTGGTGGCCGATTGGCAGGCCTTCGACTTCTCCGAACTTCAGGCTCGACTTGGCGTGATGCCCCACATGACTGCTCAGCTCGGCGAGCAACAGGTCCACTTCTTGCACGCGGTGGGCATGGGCCCGGATCCGCTGCCCCTTGTACTCACTCACGGTTGGCCCGGCTCGTTCCTCGAATACGGTGAGCTCTTGCCGCTCTTGGTGGACCCTGGCTCGCACGGCGGGGACCCAGCGGACGCGTTCACCGTCGTCGTCCCGTCACTTCCCGGCTTCGGCTTTTCATCCCCTCCTCCACCCAGTAGCCTGACCGCGAGCGAGACTGCAGAGCTCTGGCATCGGTTGATGTACGAGGGGCTTGGCTACACCCGCTACGCCGCCCATGGCAGCGACCTTGGGGCCGGAGTGACTGCGTGGCTTGCCCGCAACCATCCCGACGCTGTCGGCGCCATCCATCTGGCCACTCCGGGACTGGGCGCGCCGCCGTTGCCTTGGACCGCGCCCGAGCAAGCGCATTTCGCGGAGGTCGGAGCCTGGCAGGCGGAGGAGGGTGGCTACGCGCACCAGCATGCGACCAAGCCGGCAACGGTGGCGGCAGCCCTGTTGGATTCACCAGCCGGCCTTGCGGCTTGGGTGGGGGAAAAGGTCGTTGCGTGGAGCAGCACGGCACCGGACGGACTGCCCTCGTTCCCGCGCCGCCTTCTCCTAGACACACTCACGCTCTACTGGAGTAGCGAGACCATCGGCACCTCGCTGATGCCCTACTGGACCTACCGACACCGCGCCAACGCCGCTCTCCCCGCGGATAATCCTCCTTTAGTCCCGACGGCGATCAGCATCTTCGGCGGCGAGCGGGCCCCCTTCCCCAAGCCCCCACGCCAACTCGCCGAACGGTACTTTCGGGTAACCAGCTGGGTAGAGCACGACGTCGGGGGTCACTTCCCCGCCGTCTCGGAACCCGAGCTCCTCGCTCAGGCACTCCGCCAAGCCTTCAGAGCCCTGCGGGACCGGCCGCCCGAGTAGCCGGTCGCTATAACCAAAGTGCCTCTAAATCCGACGAAATGCGGTCCAGCCCGTTGAGGCCGACGGCCTGGACTACCTGTCCGCCGATGCTGGGCGTGACGATGACCTCATCGAAGGTTGCTCGGACATTGTCGGAGAGGAAGCGAGATGGCTGCGTCCAACCGTGGGAATCGTCGCGCCCGCGCGGCCGGTGGTGGTACCGCGATGGCACATACACATTTAGTGCTCTTCGTGCACGCGTCAACGCAACGTAGAACACACGTCGCTCCTCTTCGAGCCCGTCGTCCGAGCCGAGCGCCATGTCCGAGGGGATCATGCCGTCTGTGACATTAAGTATATGGATGACATCCCACTCAAGACCCTTTGCGGAGTGGACCGTAGAGACGGTCAGCCAGTCCTCGTCGATCATTGGTGTGCCGGCTAGGTCGGAAGTGGACCGCGGGGGTTCGAGCGCGAAGTCTGCTGCCACGTCGGACAGCCGTACCGCCTTCGCGGAAGCAGCGACGAGTGCGTCCAGATCCACCAGGCGCGCTGCAGGGTCGGGGTAAGTCGCCTCGATAAGTGGGGAAATGGCCGATCGAAGACGATCTGCCTGAGCGCACACGCCTTCACCCGGTACCGCCGCGAGAGCTGCGGCCATCCGCTCTGCATGCGACCGGGAAGCGACCGGTAGTACCTCAACCGCGCCCGGCCATCGCCGCCAAATCTCGGCCTGCTCTGTATAGCCAGGTTGACCGTTTCCCAAGCCCAAGGCTCCGATCGCTCGCCGGGCGATCATCGGTCCCACACCTTCGAGTAGTTGCAGCAGCCGGAACCAAGCCAGTTCGTCGCAAACATTGTCCGATAGACGAAAAGCGGCCAGTAAATCTTTGACATGCGCAGCCTCGGTAAATCGCAGACCGCCGTACTTGACGTAAGGGATTCTTCGAGCGCCCAGTTCGAGTTCGAGGAGATTGGAATGATGAGCGGCCCGGACAAGCACGGCTTGTTCCTTCAAGAGGATGCCCTCCTCTCTGTGAGCAAGGATCCGGTCACAGACTTCGTTTGCTTGACCATCTTCATCGACGCAGCGTGCGAGGCGAGGCGAGGGACCAGTACCCCGACGAGCCGCGGTGAGAACCGAAGAGAACCCCTCCTTGGCTTCCGCCCCGACCGCATTCGCCACATCGAGGATCTGTTGGCTCGATCGGTAGTTGACGTCCAACACAATGGTCCGGGCACCCGGGAAGACCTGCTCGAAGTCCAATATGTGGCGAGGTTCTGCAGCTCTGAACGAGTAGACGGCCTGTGCATCGTCCCCAACCACAGTGATCCGTGGGTCGTTCTCGCGGAGGGCTCTGAGCACATCAACTTGTAGACCGTTGACGTCCTGGTACTCATCGACAAGGACATGGTCCAACGCACCAGCGAGACGTGGTCCAAGGTGATCGTCGAGGACAGCTGAACGCCATAACAGCAATAGGTCGTCGAAATCCAGCATCGCGCCTGCGCGCTTGCGCTTCACGTAGGCGCGGCAGATTTCGACTATTTGGCCCACCACGTCATTCGCCCATGGTGCAACTTCCGATGTGACGGCCGAGATGGTCTTGCCGGTATTGATGGCTCTGGAGTAGATGTCCAGTAGGAGCGCCTTGCGCGGGAAGCGGCTCGCCGTCATCTGCGTATAGCAGCCATCTTCCCGCACCATGTCGATTACATCGGCTGCATCCGCCGGGTCCAGAACGGAGAAGCCTTCGGCAAGGCCCAGAGCCTGCGAGTACCGTCGTAACGTTCGGTGCGCGACTGCGTGAAAGGTCCCGCCCATCACCCGATTTGCTGCACGACCGTCACCTCCCGCGTAGCCGGCGGTCGAGAGCAGGTTCGCTGTACGAGTGAGCATCTGACGAGCGGCACGTCGTGTGAAAGTGAGCAGAAGCACGCGCTCGGGAGGTGTCCCTGTGGCCAGCAGCCAAGCAACTCTGGCTGACAACGCCGTCGTCTTGCCCGTGCCCGCACCTGCCAACACCCTCAGGGCGCCACCGTCGTGAGTGGCGACCTCCCGCTGGGCCGCATTGAGCTGGTCCATCCAGTCGAACATACATTCGACAATACTCCAAGGAAGCAAGGAAGCAGGCGAGCCCCTCGGGGCCCACAACGAGCCGGGACGGCCGGCGACCAACACGTCCCGACGACCCCGTTAGCTGAGTCGTCGACGCGTCGGACAAACTGGGCTGAGGATGACGCCTGCTGCTGAAGACTCGGCAAGGGAGCTCGAGAGCCGAGCAAGAGACCAGGTCCAGCAGTCGGAGAACGAGGGGCATCAGTTCCTCGAGCACCATGGGCGGCTGTCGCTAACTACCCGGGCCGTCATTCGTGTGCTCCGCGATCAGTCCGCCGAGCGCATCAGCCTCGCCGCCGCTGGCGCTGCCTTTTGGTTGGTGATCTCGGCGCTCCCGACGGGCATTGCCGTCGTCAGCGTGTACGGGCTGTTCGTAAGCCCCGGGCGGGTGGCAAGCGATCTCGGCGCGCTCGCGAGCGGCGTGCCAGGATCGCTCGGCGGACTGGTCGCGGAGCAGCTGCGCCGGGTGGCGGCGACCGACCACGCCCATCTCTCCCTCGGGGTCGCGCTGTCGCTGGTCCTCGCGATTTGGAGCGCGTCATCAGGTTTCAACAACCTCGACGGCGCGATCCGCCTCGCGTATGGACTGCCTTCCCAGCGGTATGTGGCGGCCCGAAGGCGGGCCTACGTCGGCGCACTCGCGGTCGTGGTGCTGCTCGGCCTCCTCGCTGTCGCCACGCCGATCGTGGCGCGGAGGTCGTCTGCCCTTGTCACCGCGCTCACTATTTTTCTCGCGGCTGGAGGGATCATCGCCGGCGTCGGAGCGCTCTACCGGTTTTCTGTTGGGACGCACGTCTCGGCACGGTCACTGCTCCCAGGCGCGCTTCTGTCAGTTGCCGCCATGGCGTTGGTCAGCGTGGGCTTTGGGGCGTATGTTTCGGCATCCACGCACTACACAGCCGTGTACGGAGCGTCCGCCGGCGCAGTGGTGGCGATGCTGGCCATCTACTTCGCGGTGTACGGCGTGCTCCTAGGTGCCGTGCTGAATGTCGAACTCGGTGGTACACCAGCAACGTCGGCCAAACCAGCTCACAGAGCGGTGCTACCGAGAGGCTCGTCCGGGGAAGAACAAGGAAGGTCGAGTATGCCGAAAGGGGGGTCGTAGCCGAAGGGCTAACGCCGCCTTGCCGCCACCGCGCTGTCCTACGCTGTCTTGGCGGAGCTACGAACGGAGGACTCATGGGCACTTCAGCCAGGCACAGGCCCCTCGGCGGGGATGATTTGAAGTCGTACCACGAGAGCGGGTACCTGCTGTACCGAGACCAAGTCTTTGACGAGGGCGAGCTTGTCGAGCTGGAGGGGATCTTCCTGGAACATCGGGACAAGGACCGGGACAAGCGGGGGGACGAGTTCGACACCCCTCACTTCCAGGACAAGCGCCTGTTGGAGTTCTTGCTTGCGCCGACGCTGCTCGACCTTGTCGAGTGCATCGTAGGCCCCAACATCGTTCTGTGGTCGAGCCATTTCATTTGTAAGGACCCGTTCGTTGGGCGTGCAACACCATGGCACGAAGATTCCACTTACTGGATGGGACGGCTCAGTAGTTACGACAAGATCGTCACCGTGTGGCTGGCGCTGGATGACGTGGACCGAGAAAACGGCTGTATGCGGGTCATTCCCGGGTCTCATATCGAGGGCGGGTTTTCTTCGTATAAGCCCGTGGACGGGTCGATGAACACCTTCGAGACCGAAATCTCCGACATTGACCCCAGCGATGCCGTTGCGTTCGAACTGCGGCGTGGGCAATGCTCGTTGCACGACGGGAGGATTAGGCACGGGGCCGACGCCAATACGAGCAGTCGCAGGCGCCTGGGGTACACGATGCGTTACCTCTCGGCCGATGTAGAGGTGTTCCCAGAGAAAAACGTCGGGCACAGACTATGGTTGGCCCGCGGCAAGGCGGCCTCGAATGACCTCTTTCAGGTGCCGTGAGCTGAGCATGGCGGCTTGTAGGTCGTTGACGCCTTCCTCAGCCACACGTCAACCGATCGTTGCCCTGGGCTAAATGCCCCCACTCGAGAGGTGCGTCGGGATCAGATCGGGCAGCTTCCGTCTTCGCAACGCTCGCCAGGGTCGCCCGTGACGACTAGTGGGTGCGCCTTAGCCCACGCCTCGTCGAGCACCTGGAGGATCATCTCGGGGCTCTGTGCGCCCGAGATCCCGTAGCGGCGATCGATCACGAAGAACGGTACGCCGCTGACCCCAAGCTCACGCGCCGCAGCCTCGTCGGCTCGCACATCGTTCGCGTAACGGCCGCTTTCGAGCACTTCGGCGCTCTTGTCAGCGTCGAGCCCGATGTCGGTCCCGAGCCGCACGAGCGTAGCGCGGTCGGCGATCGCCTCCCCTTCGGTGAAGTAGGCGTGGAACAGGCGCTCCTTCAAGGCGTCCTGTAAACCGACCTCATGCGCGTAGTGCAAGAGCCGGTGGGCGTCGAAGGTATTTGCGCGCTTTGTCAGTTCGAAGTGGAACTCGAGCCCGTCGGCGGCCGCCAGCTCGGCCAGGCGCTGTTGGGAGGCGATCGCCTGCGCTCTCGACATGCCATATTTCTCTGCGATGTGACTCGCCACGTCGACGTCTGAGGACGGTGGGGCCGACGGGTCGAGCTCGAAGGCCCGCCAGTGGACGTCGACCTCCTCTCGGTGATCGAATCCCTCGAGCGCAGCTTCGAACCGCCTCTTACCGATCGCGCACCACGGGCAGACAACGTCAGAAAAGATCTCAACTTTCATATCCAGGTCAACCCGCCTGGCGTGTGTTGTATTTCCGCACGCCGTCCCCGCCCTAGGACGGGCCCCGGCGATGCTGGTCGTCGCCGGACAAGGCCTCCCGGCTTTCCATCGTCAGGTCCCCGCGAGGCTTGCCCCGATCGGCACGCCGGGACAGAGGGTCGAGCATGTAATAGACGGCCAACAACCCCTGGAGCACCAAAAATGCGTAAGCGTTGACGAAGGCTAGGCCGGTGGCAGCGACGTAGACGACAGCGCCGGCGTTGAACAGAAGCGTGGCCATCCTCCTCTCGCTTTCGGGGAACGAGCTGGAAAGGAGCCGACGGCCGTAGGAGGCGTAGAGCCACAGGCACGTCCAGGCTAAGGCGTTGGCGGTCATGGTGATGCCATAGAAGACGGCGGCCGTACGTTCCCCCTCACCCCGAGCTAGCGCTTGACCGAGGACGCCCGTCGGGTAGGGAAGGAAGGCGACGGTCATGAGCAGGAGGAGGTTGAAGAAGACCACGCCCCGGTCCACCTTGGCGAAGTGTGCGAAGACCGAGTGGTGGTTGAGCCACATGATCCCGATGATGGCGAAGCTCACTACATAGGCTGCCAGGGATGGCAAGCGGGTACTGAGGCCATGCAAGAGATGCTGGTAGTCGTCTGGTTGAGAAATGGTGACCACCAACAATGTGATGGCAAACGCGAACACACCGTCGCTAAAGGCCTCCACGCGCCCTCTGTTCATGGTCACCCATACTGCCGCCAACCGCCTGGTACCGAGCTGGCGCGAGGATGTGACAGTGGATGCGGAACGGTTCGTCCGAGAGACATGGTTGGCGATATCGAGCGGGGACCTCTCCGTGCTCGAATCCACGTTTGCGCCCGAGGCGAAGTGGAGGGCGGTTGAGGACGGCCCGTGGAACTGCGAGGACCGCTCCATGATCCTGCATGCGATGCGCGAACGAGCCGGGCAGATCCTTGGCGGAACGATCGACAGCGTCGTCGATCTGGGCGAACGGATTATTGTCGGGTTCCGACCGAAAAGTCACGGTCCGGACGCGTGGCCCTTGGATGATGGGGTCCGCTATCTCGTGTTAACCCTCCATGATGGTGTCGTTATCGAGATGAAGGGTTGCGCCGACCGCCAGTCCGCGCTGCAGTATGCATCCAATCGTTAGGCCGACCTGCGGCTGAACCCGGGCCTCGCCCGTTTTGTCGCATCTGACTAAGTCGAAGGGCCGGTCCGTCTGGGCGGCGTCTCATTGGGCAGCGCGATGCCTCCGCCCCCAAAGGGGAGTGTTACGAAAACCGGAGCTCCCTGCGGGACGTGACACCCAGCTTCGTGAAGACCTTGCGCAAATGCCATTCGAACATGCGCGGGCTGACGAACAGTTGCGTGCCGATTTCCGAGTTGGTCAGCGGCTACTCGCGGGCCTGGCAATCTGGTCTTCCTGTGGTGTGAGTTCGCTGTAGGCCGCAAATGTCCGTTTGTTGACAGTCTCCCCGGTCGCCAGGAGCTCGCGGCACGTCTCGCTGGCGGCACGTAGTGCGCTCCTCAACATGATTGACCACCTAGGTGAAGTGGGTGGACACCCAGCAGGCGTCCGCCATCTGCCGAGCGGCGCCGCTTGTTGCGGAGTAAGGCCTGGGGGATTCCGGGGAAGTCGAGCGTCTCGAAGCGGCGAAGACCGAACTAGTGGGCGCAAACTATTAGCGAACTGAGAGCAGAGTATTAGCGACCTGAGACGAGAAGCTCTGGCTACCACGGGAAAGAGGGACTCTAGCCTGAGTACTGGAAGCCAGGGTTCGACGGCGTCACAGGACCCGGTGCCACCACTTTATCCTGGCTCACATTACGGCTTAGCCCCGCCCTTGAGCCAACTCGTGAAGGTCGCTACACGTTCTGGTTGCCACGGCCCGTCGCAGGGCATCGACCCGTCGCTGAACCGAGCGGCTATGGCGTCACCGTGCGCAGCCACGTCGCTGGCCGACCAAAGGTCGAACGCTTTGCTCATAGCTGCACGGTCGCTCTCACGAAAGAGCGGTTTGATGTCGCGCTCGAAGCTCAAAGTGGTGTCAGACATCAGAGATACCTCCTCAGGTAACCAGACGTTATACAGCTCGGGGCACGATCGTTCCAATAGGTCGAGGTCATGGTCGTGGGATATTCCGGAGGTTAGGCGAGCCATGCCGACTAGTTCGCCGATCCCACCTTCGAGCGCGAGCTTACTGAGCGATAGAGCGAAACCTTTCGACTTCGCGACCGTGATGTGGCTCGGCACCTCGAGAGCGTCCGGCGTGGTCACCACGTCGAGCAGAGCCGGGCCGTCGTGAGCGAACACGACGGCCGGCGCCGCGTCAAGGTCACCTGGTTCGACCAGTCGGCGAGTAAGGAAGCCGGCTGCTGAGGCGATAGCGGCGTAGTCGACAGGGTCGTGGTCGGTCTCGAAGGGAGGATCGCCGGCAACCAACATCTCCAGGCGGACCATGTCGAGGCTGGCATTGTTGAAAGAGCATGAACCACGTCACCGCTGCGATATGCATCGACGACCCGTTGCAGCAACATGACACGTGGTACCGCCATCTCTACGACACCCACCCTCCGATCGAGGCTAGGATCGCCCGGCTGGAGCAGCTCGCCTCGGGGGTAAAAGTCTGAATGGGTGCGACAGGGCCTTCGGCCCCGGGCCAAGGACAATCCGGTACGGTCGAGGAGCGTCGACCCATCGTTGTTGTGGGCGTTGACGGGTCGGAGGGCTCTGGGAAGGCACTGGCCTGGGCCGTGGAAGAGGCCCGTAAGCGTGGAGCAGTCCTCCGGGTGGTGCACGCTTGGCATTTTTCCGAGGTTGAGAGACGGTGCTTACGTGCAGGCCAGTACGCCGGTCGAGCCGAGCGGGCTCCCCTCGGATGACACGGCTTATAACGAGTTCCGCTCGGAGGTCATAGGCATGTCCGGAGGTGAGCCCGGCGAGGCAGAGGGGTCGGTCGTCGTATCACAGATCGCCGCCGTGCTGGGGTCCTCCCCAGACGTCCCGCTGGAGCGTCACGTCAAACAAGGACGACCCCCCCAGGTCATCCTTGAAGCGGCCGAGGACGCCGATCTAGTGGTCGTCGGCTCGCGTGGGCGGGACGGCTTCGTTGGTTTGCTCCTTGGCTCGATGAGCTCGCAAGTCACCCGACACGCCCGCTGCCCGGTAACGGTCGTACACCCATGACAGGCGACGCTGCGACGCTGCGGTTCATTTTCGGTGCCGAGGTTGACTGTTCTGACGGGCACTCTGGGCGCCTCCGCCTTGTCGTCGTCGACGCTGAGGCCAGGGCTCTGATCAATCTCGTCGTGGAGCCAGGCCACTGGCGAGGAGGCCGCCTGGTCCCGGTCGAACTTGTCGATAGTGCGGGGGCCGAGGTCCGGCTGAGCTGCTCCCGCGCCGACTTCGAGTCTCTCCAGCCGGCCAAGGCGATAGATTACGGGGCAAAAAGCCAGACACCCGGGATGCATATGACGGTGTGGGAATACGCCGTGGAAGCCGGTGAGGTGAAAACGCGCGGCGGTGACCCCGTCTACGCTACGGACGGCGAAAATCGGGCGTATTCAAGGCTTCTTGGTCGACCGCGCGACCTATGACGTAACTCATGTGCTTCCCGATGAGGGTCACTTGTGGGGAACGAAGGAGGTCGCCATCCCAATGAGTGCCGTAACAGCCCTAGGTGGCGGTATCGGGCTCTCGCTCACCATTGACCAGGTGCGGGAACTGCCCCCCGTCGACGCCCAGGCGCATCCATAATTGCGCATTGGTTCACGGACTTAGCCCGCCTCAGGTGTCCGACGCTCGGTCTATCGAGGCAATCGAAGCATCGAGTGTGGCGTCGAACTCTTGATCGCTCTGAGTGACAAGCAGGCCCTCTAGGAGGGCCCGCGAGAAACTCGCAATCACGCCGTGGTTGCGAGCGAGGCGGTCGTTGGCCTCCTCACGGCTGAAACCTCCCGAGAGAGCCAAAACTCTCAGGACCTTTGGGTCGGCAACGAACTCCGCATAGAAATCGTCCTGATCGGGCAGCGTTAGCTTCAAAATGACCTGTCGCCCCCCAGGCAGCCTGGCGAGCTCCTCGGTTATCACCGCTTTCAACAAGGTTTCGGCATCTGCCTTGCCCGGGCTGTGGATATCTATCTCGGGCTCGATGATCGGCACTAGTCCGGCGGCTACGATTTGAGACGCAAGACCGAACTGCTGCCCAATGACCGCCGTTATACCCACTCTGTCGGGCAGCTTTATGAAAGAGCGCATCTTCGTCCCGAATACCTTCGCCGCGGTCGCGCGGGACAGGACCGGCCCGAGATCAGGGATCGGGTTCATCACCTGCACGCCGTTGAGCTCAGCATCAAGCCCCTTGTCGATCTTCAAGAAGGGAACGATGCCCTTTACTTCCCAAAGGTAGTCTGCGGTCCACTTTCCTTCGACCTGACGCCCCATCGTGTCTTGGAAAAGTATGGCGCCAACGATATGGTTACCCTGGAAGCTTGGGCTACGCATTATTCTGCTGCGCATCTCGTGCACTAAATCGAACATCTCTGCGTCGCTCGAGTAGCTGTCTTGGGCGATGCCGTAAAGCGCAAGGGCTTTAGGTGTGCTACCGCCACTCTGGTCGAGTGCAGCAATGAACCCATGCCCATTCCTCACTTTCTGGAGCTGTTCCTCGTTCACCTTCGAAGCCTCCCTTACTTGGGTTCCACCTTAGGTTCTTTAACCAGGTTGGCATAGCCCCTGCCTCGTCGCGCCTTAAACCCCCCTGGTCGGCATCCCAGCCGACAGAGCGGACCAGGGGGTCCTACTGACGCGAGGTAGCCGTGGCGGCGCGAACGTTACCCATGGCACAAATCAAGGAGACGATGAAGACCACAAGAGCTCGTACCCCACGCCGCAGATTCGTAGTGAAGGCCTGTGCGGCCCTTGGCGTTCTTGCCAGCAGCCTGGGTGTTGTCCCTGGACTAGGGGCTGCGTCAGTTGCCCCGGCAAGCCCGCCATCATGCACCACCTCGACCACAGTTATCTGGTTGTACATCCCCGCTGGCTCGGCGGCAGCGGGTAGTTCCTACTTCGACGTCAGGTTCACGAACCTCTCCGCGCACACTTGCGCACTTGGGGGTCACCCCGGAGTGTCCGCTGTCAACCCGTCTGGTCAACAACTTGGTAACGCCGCTTCCTTCGTCGGACCGGGGGGGCCCGCCAGCGTCGACCTGGTCAAAGGAGCCACTGCAACATCCACGCTGAGGATAACAGATGTAGCTAACTTTCCCGCGAATGAACCGACGAAGATCGTTATCTCGCCGGTCGCGCAGGATAAATTAAGGTCCTCGACGGGGACGGTCCCGTCCTCATACCTTTTCGTGACATGATCGAAGGTAATCATCCGAGCTCGACCCCAGGTCCGTTGTCCGAGCAATTACTGAGCAGTCCTAACCTCATTTGGGTAGTGTGGCGCTAACCCGCGGCCATCGCGCCCGTAAAGTGCCCTGGGTCCGGCTCTGGATTTAGAGTTGTGGGATGCGCCGCCCTGCCCGACTCTCAACTGCTCGCGCCGGCCCACTGCGATCGACATTGAGCTGGTATACCGAGGGGACCTGAACTATCCCCTTGAGGGGGTTGTCACTAGCCTGTGACACCGGACCACGCCAGCCCGACCTGGGCGGTAAAACACCCACATTTCCTTTGCCTTATCGGTCAGTGAGCGGTTAGGGCGCGTTCAGTGCCTGTGGAGCGCTTGAAGAGGCTGCGGCGTGAACGCGGCGAGCACTGCAGTCGTCGTAACTCCATAAACGAGATGCGGTCCGAGGTCCTTGGCCAGCGTCCCGTAGTCATACTCCCAGAACGGCTTGTAGACCTTGGCGAACGGCAGGACAACATAGCTTGCCAGCCAGGCGGTCGAACCGAAGATCAAGCCCAACCCCCATGACAACCCGCTAGCTCCGGTGACCAGTGCGAGCTGTGTGCTCCAGCCCACGCCGGTGGCCCAGTGAACAGCGTTTTGCGTTGGCCTGGCCCACCGTTCGGGGGCTTCGCGGCCGAGAAGGCGGTGCAGCAGGGCCTTGCCGACGAGCCCGGGCGACGATACCGCCGACCAGTTGTCTACGCCGAGCGAGAACTCCCATCTCAGGGGGCCGTCCTTCCCGCCCGAACGCCTGTACATGATGTACAGCACGGTATCCATGGCCGCCGTGCCAGCTATGCCTGCCAGGACCCCTGGCAGTATTGCTGAACGCCGAGAGGACGCCTTGGCAAGCAGGTTCTCGAAATGACCGTGTGTTTTGCGACGCGTAGCGGTGGACATCACGCAACAATTATGGCGCCGGTCGTGGCCCGTCGCATCAGTGCAATCCCCTGGTCCGAAGTGACTAGGATCAAGTTGTCGGGATGGGTTGCCTAAACGGAGAAGCGCGAAGAGTGACTGTTCGGAGCATTGCGTTGCTCATGAAAGGCGCGACCGCCACTTGGTAGTGGCTCAGGGGGCAACGCCCGGGCCGGGTCTCGAAGGCTCGCGGCCCAGACCCCAAGTGGTGGTCGTCGGTTCGGGGTTTGGTGGCCTCAACTGCGTTCGGCAGCTGGCTCGACAAGCGGTGGACGTCACCGTCGTCGACCGGGACAATTACCACGGCTTCTGGCCGCTGCTTTACCAGGTGGCAACGGGCGGGCTAGGCCCGGAGGACATCGCTCGTCCCGCTCGGGCCCTGTACTCGGACCGGGCCAATGTCACCTGCCGGATGGGCACAGTCAACCGTGTCGACCTGGACCAACACCTGGTTGGGATCGAGGGACAGGCCGACCTCGCCTACGACTATCTCGTACTCGCGGCCGGTAGCTCTACTGCAGACTTCGGTATCCCTGGCGTCGCCGAACACTGCTTCCCCCTGAAGACGTTGCCTGATGCCGTCCGCCTGCGGAACCACCTACTCACCACGTGGGAAGAAGCCGATGCCGGCCTGGGGAGGGACCACGATGCTGCCCTTACGGTGGTACTGATCGGTGGGGGCCCAACCGGGGTGGAATTGGCCGGCGCCATTTGCGAGCTGATGTCAGTCAACTTGGCCCGTGACTACCGCCACCTCGACGCGACGCGGGCGCGGATCGTCTTGGTCGAGATGACGGAGCACCTGCTGAGTGGATTTGCGCCTCGCCTGCAGCGCAACGCTCTGCGTACGTTGCAACAAAAGGGTGTTGAAGTGCGATTTGGCACCAAGTTGGTGTCAGCCAGCGCTACCGGCGTGCGCTTCGCGGATGGTTCCGACGTCGAGGCTGCGACCATTATCTGGACAGCCGGCGTGGCCGCAAACCCGCTGGCCGACCAGATCATGGGGCGAAAAGGTCGTGGAGGGGCGGTGGCCGTAGAACATGACCTGTCAATCCCCGGGCACCCAGAGGTGTTCGTTATCGGCGACCTAGCCTCCCGCTCCGGCAAGGACGGCCAGCCGCTCCCCCAGGTAGCCCAGGTGGCTATCCAGGGTGGTCGTCATGCCGCTCGCCAAGTCGCCCGGCTCCAAAGAGGCGAGCTCACCAAGCCCTTCGCCTACCACGACCATGGCACGATGGCGACGATCGGGCGTCGCGATGCAGTGGCTCAGCTCCCTGGCGGGATCACCATGACCGGGACATTCGGTTGGCTGGCTTGGTTAGGCGTACACCTGGTCTTCCTTGTAGGTTTCCGGAACCGCGCCGTGGTCCTGGTCTCCTGGGCCTACAACTATCTGACCTGGGACCGTTCTGCACGCCTCATCCTCGAGTGGCCCTCGCACACGTCCCCTGCGGGGGTTTCGCCGCCTTCCGAAGGGCTCGGATAAAAGCCCGGCGCGAAGTGCGACCTTCACACCTTGCCGTTCCGGGAGGCCCATGGGACGAGCGCAGCGTCTATATCAACTGGCGGTAAGTCGCGCACCTCGTCCTTGGTCAAGGCCACCTGGATACCATCGTCAATGTTCCCCACTGCACCTATGGGAATGGCTACTCGCTTCTCGCCCCAAAGGTGGCCCTCGTCGAGGAGGATATGCGTCACGTGATGGTCATCGGGATGGATCACAAAGCCCTGTACCCGCCCGATGGCGCCATCGGTGGCGAAAACGTGTTCCCCCCGGCGGACTTCTACTTCTCCTATGGGCACTCGGTCATTGGTGATCGCCTGTGGGTCAGGGGTACCCATGCCGAGACCGGCATCTGACCCCAGGCCGCCCATGCCGTAAGGCCCCACGCTTAGCCCATAATAAGGCCAGGACAGCATCTGGTCTGGCTCAAAGCCCCATTCCCCATCTCCTCCGGGGAGGAGCTGCGTCTCTTCTGCCTCATCGAGCGCTTCGAACTGGGCGATAGTAGATGACAACCGGACCTGCTCCTTGGCGACCGATGCCACAAGGTCGACCGGTACGAGGTGCCCTCTTCCTACCCCATGTCCCGGTTCGACAACGAGGTGGGTGAGGTCGCGACTGACAGGGTCAATAACTACCCGGGTCAGCACACCGCAGGCACCGTCACTGCAGGCGACTTCGCTCCCGATGGTTAATTCCGTCATTTCGTCCATACTGCATCGCCTTTCATCTCGGGGGGCAACATAACCGTCCGAAGTTGTGGCCGTCTTCGTGACATCAAGGAGACAGGGTTCAGTCGGATTGTGCGCCGGGGGCGATCGGTGGCCAGTCGGCGGGCCACCAGTCTCCCTGCGGGTTGGTCGTTTGCCCGACCTCGATGATATAACCGTCGGGGTCTCGGATGTAGCAACGGATCTCGTATTGGTGCTGCTTCGGCGGCGTCAGGAACTGCGCGCCCCGGGCGCTCCATTCGGCGTACACGGCGTGGATGTCTGCGACCCGGATATTGAGGAAGCTGCTGACCCGGTCGGGGTCGGGCAACGTCTCGAGCGTAACGGTCGGCTTGTCGTCGGTCGGGCCTCCGCCCTCATTGATGATGATGAAGCCGTTGGCGAGCGCGATATTTGTCGGCCTTGGACCGAAGACCACCGTGCCGCCGAGTACCTCGGTATAGAAGCGCCGGGAGCGCTCGACGTCGTCGGAGACGATGAAGTGGGCCACTACCATTCGCTCTGCGGGCTGCTTGGGTCCGGCCACTGGCACCTCCACTCGTTGGGGCTCATGCCCCGCTTACGCCGGGCTCTGAAGCGTTCAGTCAACCACAGTGCAGGCTTCGTGGAGCCCAGTCCGCCCAAGACGGGCCGGATGACCGGACTGCACAAGTCCCTCACGGCACCTGCAAATGCGCCCTCCACTACGACGGGAGCTCGGCGCCCTTCTGTTCGGCGACCATGTAGGCCGCG
>Ga0302324_100012980_pt1 | contig 16932 bp, 12 predicted proteins | sample Palsa_T0_1_FD_201949 | JGI IMG/M metagenome (GOLD analysis project Ga0302324, IMG submission 201949) | Peat permafrost microbial communities from Stordalen Mire near Abisko, Sweden - Palsa_T0_1 | ecosystem: Environmental > Terrestrial > Soil > Palsa > Peat permafrost | place: Sweden: Abisko...
ATGGGACGGTCGGCAAAGTTATCGGTTAATACCGCCGCCTTGAGGTTCGAGGCGGAGAGCAGGATAGGAACGGCGATCCACACGCCGATGTTTGCGAGAGCCGATGGAAGATGGGTTTTCATAAGTTTTTATATCAAAATGCTATTTCACAATTAATTTTTCGCCACGAGTGGCCCTGTGCTTCTAAACGAGAATTGGCGCCAAAGGTAACAACAGAACTATCGACCATCGCCGGGGTCAGAGGATTGATCCTGGTTGACCATGAGGGAGCGCCTTTTTTGGGTTGACTACGATGGCGTGAAACTGGAAACTGTGGGGCGTTCACGCTATGGCAAGTGACTCTGAGGATTCGACGCAACATTCTGACCAAGCCGGCTTGTTCGCCACCACGCATTGGAGCGTGGTTCTGCACGCCAAGGAGGACTCATTCACGGCTTTGTCCGCGTTATGTGCAACATACCGGCGTCCCTTGATTGTGTGGCTTCGCAGTCGTGGCTTTGCGCCAACAGACGCTGAGGACATTGTTCACGGCTGCCTACAGCAATTGCTCCGGCGTGATTTTTTGCAAAACGTTGGGAGCGAAAAAGGCCGGTTTCGCACCTTCCTGTTATCCTGCCTGAAAAACTACCTACAGGACGAATACAAGAAAGGCGCGGCTGGAAAGCGAGGCGGAGGCCAGGCGAACTTGTCCCTCGACCAGACCGACCCGGAGGGTAAACCGATTGACGCTCCTGGCAGCCCGCAAGCCGGGCCGGATTGGGAGTATGACCGCGCATGGGCGCAGGCAGTCCTGACCAACGCATTGCGCCGCTTGTCCGTCGAGTGCGCCCGGCAGGGCCACGCCGCCATGTTTTCTCTGCTGGAGCCGGTCCTGTTCTGCGATAAAACCGCCTCGCCTTATCGTCAAATTGGCGCCAGGTTGGGACTGTCCGAGGACGCGGTCAAAACTGCCGCCTACCGTATCCGGGTTCGTCTTAAGGGGCTCATTCGCGAAGAGGTACGGCAAACCATGGGCAACCAGGAGGATTGGAAACAAGAAGTCCGCTATCTCATCCAATTGTTCGGCCAGCCAGCATGAGATATTGTTACCTTTTCTCGGGATCTTCGTTTAGGGTGGGCCGAGGACGCTCTTGCCTTGCATGATGCCCGTTGGTAGCTTCGCCATACAAATAGTTCGGAATGATGTCGCTCTATGCCTGATTCCCAGCACTGTGAAGTCTGCGGAGCCGCTCTCTCGGTGGACGCGCCAGCTAATGTGTGTTCCCCTTGTCTGTTGCGCCACGCGCTCGAGACCGGAAAGACCCCGGCACCGGTTGCGCCTGAAACAATTCAATTGACATTCCACGTAAAGGTGCAACCGGGCGATAAAATTGGCCGCTATAAACTGTTGCAACAAATCGGCGAGGGCGGCTGTGGGGTCGTTTATATGGCCGAGCAGGAGGAACCGGTCAAGCGCCGCGTCGCCCTCAAAGTCATTAAGCCCGGCATGGACACCAGGGAAGTACTGGGCCGGTTCGAAGCGGAACGCCAAGCGCTGGCGTTGATGGACCATCCGAACATCTGCAAAGTGCTGGACGCTGGGGCCACCGAAACCGGCCGGCCGTTCTTTGTCATGGAATTGGTGCGGGGCATTCCGATCACCCGTTACTGCGACGAAAACAAGTTGAAGACCGAGCAGCGGCTTGAGCTTTTCATCCAAGTCTGCCAGGCCATCCAGCACGCACATCAGAAGGGAATCATTCATCGGGACATCAAACCATCCAACATCCTGGTGGCGGATCAAGGCGGCAAGCCTGCGCCACAGGTGATTGATTTCGGCATCGCCAAAGCTACGGCTGGCCAGAAGCTGACAGACAAGACCATCTTCACCGCGCTGGAACAATTCATTGGCACGCCAGCCTATATGAGTCCGGAGCAGGCGAATTTGAGCGGGCTGGACATCGATACGCGGAGCGACATCTACAGTTTGGGCGTTCTGCTGTATGAATTGCTGACTGGCAAAACACCTTTTGAGGCCAAGAGGTTGCTCGAAGCCGGTTTTGATGAAATCCGCCGCATCATCCGTGAAGAAGAACCGCCTTGTCCCTCGCAGAAGTTGAGCACGCTGGCGGCCGCGGAGCAGACCACCATGGCGAGGGCCAGGCAGACCGACTCGCCACGGCTCATCAATCTCATTCGCGGTGATCTGGACTGGATCGTGATGAAATGCCTGGAGAAGGACCGGAATCGGCGTTATGAAACGGCCAACGGGCTCGCCTATGACATCATGCGGCACGTTAAGAACGAGCCGGTGGTGGCGCGGCCGCCGAGCCAGCTTTACCGCTTCAAAAAGCTGGTCCGCCGCAACAAGCTGGCATTTGCGGCTGCCAGCGCCGTGCTGGCCGCCTTGGTCATTGGGTTGGGGGTTTCAATTTGGTCGCTTCGAAACGAACGGCAAGCCCATCAGCTCGCCCTGTCTGCCGAGCGGACGGCCGTGGCCGAATCGAAGAAGGCCAAAAGCGAAGCGGAGCGGGCAAAAGCGGCAGAAACCTTGGCCACGCAACGCCTGGCCGAGTCCGAAGCCATCTCCACATTCCTGACCGAACTATTCGAGAGCCCGGACCCGGCGCGCAAAGGCCACACCGTCACCGTCGCCGAAACTCTCGGTGCCGCAACCAAGAAGCTAGAGACCGAACTGACCAACCAACCTGCGCTTCGGGCCAAACTCCAGGCCACGCTCGGCAGTACCTACTTCGCGCTAGGTCTTTACGGCGAAGCCATCCCGCTGCGGGAAAGGGTCCGAGATTACTACATGGCAACCTCTGGCCCGCAACACGCGAACACGCTGGCGGCGATGGGCGACCTTGCGATTTCCTACGCAGAGGCCGGCCGCCTGGAGGAGGCCCTCAAACTGCGGGAGGACGTGCTGACGCAGAGTCGCAAGGTGCTCGGACCGGAAAACCCCGGCACGCTCATCGCGATGCAAAACTTGGCGAATTCCTACGACGACCACGGTCGCCAGGACGAGGCCCTCAGGCTGAGGGAGGAGGTGCTGGCGCTCAAACGCAAGGTGCTCGGTCCGGAAAAATCCGGCACGCTGGTGGCGATGCGCACCTTAGCGATGTCCTACGCTCAAGCCGGCCACCCAGACGAGGCGCTCAAGCTGTTCGAGGAGGTGCTGGCGCTGTACCGCAAGGTGCTCGGCCCGGAACACCCCAACACGCTGCGGGCCATGAATGACCTGGCAGTTACCTACCACCAAGCCGGGCGCCGGGACGAGGCACTCAAGCTTAAGGAGCAAGTGCTGGCGCTTAAACGCAAGCTGCTCCCTCCAGAGCATCCTGACACGCTCGTGGCGATGAACAACTTGGCGAATTCTTATGACGAGGCTGGTCACCGGGACGAGGCGCTCAAGCTGCGGGAGGAGGTGCTGGCGCTGCGCCGCAAGGTGCTTGGCTCGGAACACCCCTCCACGCTCAATGCGATGATGAACCTAGAGGCCTCCTACAACGCCGCCGGGCTTCGGGATGAGGCCCTCAGGCTAGGGAAGGAGACATTCGCCCTGTGCCGGAAAGTGCTCCGCCCGGAACATCCCTACACGCTCGTAGCGATGAGCACCTTGGCCGAAGCCTACGAACGAGCCGGCCACCCGGATGACGCCCTGAAGCTTAGGGAAGAGGTGCTGACGTCGTCTCTCAAGGTCGTCGGCCCTGAGAGCCCCAACACGCTGGATGCCACGGAATCTCTGGCGACTTCCTACGATGAGGCCGGCCGCCGAGACGAGGCCCTCAAACTGCGGAAGCAGGTGCTTGCGCTCCGTCGAAAGGTCCTCGGCGCGGAACACCCCGACACGCTCTGGGCGGCGCAATGCCTGGCCAATTCCTACGACGCAGCCGGTCGTAACAGCGAGGCGAACGCGGTTCTGGAAAAGGCTTGTGAAGTTAGTGCGAAGGACACCGATGCAGTGCTTATGCTGGCAACGTGGCAGACCTGGTTCGGCCAGGACGCGCATTACGAAGCCACCGGCCGGCACCTGGTCGAGCAGTCGGAAGGGACGGACAAGGCCATGACGGCCGAGCGCGCCGCCATGGCTTATTGCCTGCGGCCGTCCACCAACGCAGCCCTGCTAACGAATGCGCTTGAACTCGGACGGCGGGCAGTGGAACTTGGCAAAAGCGACGCGCGATTGCCGCGATGTCAACTTGCCTTGGGCCTTGCGCAATTCCGCAACGGGCAATACGCCGACGCCGAAAAAACTCTGGCCGCCGCGGAGCAGACGAATGGCGACTATGACGACCTTCCCGCAACGGCGGGACTGTTCCGAGCTATGAGCCTGTTCCGCCAGAATCGAATGGAAGAGGCCCGGAAACTATTCAGCCGAGCCGAGCGACTAATGCCCCCGCTTCCATACGACGAGAGCAAACCGTTCGTCGATGGAAAACCCCTCTCGCACAACGCTCTGATTGGCTGGCTGGCTTACAAGGAAGCCAAGTCCGTTCTCAACGAACCCGCTGCCTCCAAGCCGTGAGGTCATTGCGCGATCAAAATGGCCGCGAAAATCTGCCGGAATTCGTCATCGACCTCGTTGCGACGAGAGCACCAGCGTCTCGCCAATGCGAGATGCTCCGCCTCGGTCTTGCGGACGTCACCCCAAAAAACGCAAGGGAATCCGCGATATTCTGCTTGCGATCATCGTCAAATCCTCGCATGTTACTCCAACGGTGCGCGGCAAAACGGTCGTGGAAGCACACAGTTTCGCGTATCAAAAATGCCGTGCAACTGTTTGCAGGTCAATTGGTTGGGGTCGTAGCTCAGTTGGTAGAGCGTCTCGTTCGCAATGAGAAGGTCAGGGGTTCGACTCCCCTCGGCTCCACCATTCTCATCACTCCAGATTTATGAAACTTGGAATTCTGTCTCTGCTTCTTGTCTTGCCCATGCTGGCGTCGGGACGGGAAGACAATTTCGCTCGAACCAACGATGTGACCTGGAGTGCTCTCGGCACCAACGAAAATAACTCCATGCCTCTTGGCAATGGCGACATGGCCCTGAACGTTTGGACGGAACGAAACGGGGACATCGTTCTTTTGCTGGCAAAGTCGGACGCCTGGAGCGAGAACGGCCAATTGCTCAAACTCGGACGGGTGCGCGTCAAACTGACGCCCAATCCCTTTGTCTCCGCAGTTTCCTTCCGGCAAACATTGCAACTGGAATCAGGTGATATTCAGCTTCGCAGCGGCCACAACACCGTGCATATCTGGGCGGATGCCAATCATCCCGTCGTTCATCTGGAAGTCCAAACCGCGCAGCCCGTAGAACTGACCGCCAGGTCTGAATTGTGGCGCACCAAAACGCAGCACCTCGAACCGAAGGCGGTTGCAGAGGCTGGCTTCTTTGAATTCGGCAATGATCCCGATGGCCTCACCTTTGATCCCGACACGGTGTTGCCGCCGCGCAATAATCAGGTCTGCTGGTGTCACTTCAATTCGCGCAGCATTTACCCGATGGTTTTTGAAAAGGAGCATTTGGAATCGCTCCTGGCAAAGTATCCGGATCCCATCCTGCACCGTTGCTTCGGCGTGACCATGAAAGGCGAAGGCCTGGTGAGCACCGATAGCCAGACGCTCAAATCAGCCGCCGCGGCCCGATCCTGGCGCCTGGATCTCTACGCGCTGACACGCCAAACCAATACACCGGAAGCCTGGCAAACCGCGTTGAGAGAAGAAATACAATCCGTTGATGCCGTCAAACTAAAAAAGGCTTGGACGGCCCATCAACAGTGGTGGACGGATTTCTGGAACCGCAGTTGGATTCATCTCACCGGCACTGAGCAAGCCGCCAAGGTCTCCCAAGGATACATTATGCAACGCTACATGACCGCTTGCGCCGGGCGCGGGACCCAGCCGGTCAAGTTCAACGGTTCTCTCTTCACCGTCGGACACGACCTCCCGGAAGGCGTCACTTCCAGTCAAAAAGACTGGGATCCGGATTACAGGACGTGGGGCGCCTGTTTTTGGAACCAGAACAGCCGGTTGCTTTATTGGCCGTTGCTGGCCACCGGCGACAGCGACCTGCTGGCTCCGTGGTTCAACATGTACGTGCAGGCCCTTCCCCTGCTTAAAGAGCGAACCCGCCAATACTTTCATCACGACGGCGCCGCTTGCCTCGAAACGATGTATTTTTGGGGGTTGCCCAACATCAATGATTTCGGCTGGAACAATCCGGGCGTCGATTTGGAGAGCGAGTGGATGCGCTATCACTTCCAGGGTGGATTGGAGGTCCTGGCGCAGATGTTGGATTATTTCGACTACACGCAGGATGTCGCTTTCGCTCGCAGCTCCCTCCTACCCTTGGCCGATGCCGTCGTCACTTTCTATGATCAGCATTGGAGTCGCGGCTCGGACGGCAAGATTTTGTTCGCGCCCTCTCAATCCATTGAGACCTACCAAAGAACTGCCGTCAACCCTACGCCCGACATCGCCGGTTTGATGAGCACGTTGCCGCGTCTCCTCTCCCTGCCGTCAGGTTTGGCCAGCCCGGCGCAACGCGAGGCATGGGCCAAAGAGCTCAAAGATCTCCCGCCCATCCCCATCGGCGTCACCGCCAAGGGCAAATTGCCACCGGGAGGACGGGGCGACCCCGATGGAACTCCCACGATTCTGCCGGCGCAAAAATATGATGGAACCAAAAACGCCGAGAATCCCGAACTCTACACAGTGTTCCCTTACGGTCTTTACGGAGTGGGAAAAGCCGACTTGGAGCTGGCCCGGAATACATACCGAACGCGCCTTTTCCACATGTCACACTGTTGGGGCCAGGATGGATTTGAAGCAGCCCTGCTAGGTTTGACTGAGGAGGCAAAGAGAGTCGTCACCGATGAGTTGACTTTTTACGGGGGCCAGCAGTTCCGCTGGTTTTGGCGAAAAAGCGATTGGACGCCCGATATGGATGACGGCGGTTCGGGCATGATGACCCTTCAATTCATGCTCATGCAGTGTGATCAGAAGCGCATTCAACTTCTGCCCGCCTGGCCGCGCGAATGGACGGCGGATTTCAAACTTCACGCCCCTTATCAAACCACGGTGGAAGGCCATGTCGAACAGGGTAAAGTCACCAAGCTGAAGGTTACTCCTTCCGTACGAGCCAAAGACGTCATCGTATTGGAGCCAGCAGGATGATAACCCAAACAGAAATTTGAGAGCTTTGTTTCCGCGTCTGCCGCCGGCCAAGATCACCCCATTGCATTCTCCCGGCAGACCTTGGCGAAAATCTGGCCGAGAGGCTTCATTTTGCGGGCACGATGTTGGTCGTTGAAATCCACGCTTAACAATCCGAATTTTTTGGAGAAGCCGAATTGCCACTCGAAGTTGTCCAGCAGGGACCAATAATAAAACCCCCGCACGTCAACGCCCCGACCAATGGCGCGGTGCAAAGCGGCCAGGTTTTCCATCAAATCACGTTCGCGAAAGGTCTCGTCAACCGAGGATGAGCCGTGCTCAGTAATATAAATCGGGAGCCGGCAATATTGATACATTTCCTGCAAGGCAGACTCCAGTCCCAGTGGAAAACGCTCCAGCATGTCGTCGCATTCAACGCCCATCCGGGCCAATTCTTCGCGAGAAAAACCGCAGGTGGGCACCAGCGGCCAGAGATTCTTGAAGCGGATTCTGCCGTAATAGTTGACTCCGAGAAAAGTGGATGCTGTTTTCCTTGAGCCGCCGAGAAATTGTTTCATGACCAGGCTGTTCAACTGCGAATGGATGAAAGCGGCCATCAATGCATCCCAGGGCAAAGCCTTTTGGTAAGGCTGAAAATAAGTCCAATTCTTGGAAAAGCCGACTTCGACTGGGCCGAGGCTGCTGCCCTCCTGGCGGATGACGCGGCTGGCGCGTTCGTGAGCATCGGCCATGTGTTTGATGACGGCACGGAAAGAGGGCAAGCGGCCCTTTTTCAAGGGAGGGAACTCCCCGATTAAATAACCGCAAGAAGCATAGGTGTCGGGTTCGTTGAAAGTATTCCAAAAGCGGACTCGATCGCGCAAGGCTGCGACCAGTTTTGTGACATAATCCACAAACGCGGGCACAGCCGCCGCGTTGGTCCAACCGCCGAGGGCATGGAGCCATGATGGACTGGAGAAATGATGCAAAACGACCATCGGAGTGATGCCGGCCGCACGGAGTCTGTCCAACTGATCCACATAGCGAGCCAGTTCGGCCTGATTAAGAGAACCACCGGCTTCGGTCTGGAGCCGCGACCACTCGATGCCCATCCGGTAACTGTTCACTCCGAGCTGGCTCATCCATTGGATGTCCTCCGCGTATTGATGATAGCTGTTGCAGGCAATCCCGCAGGTGTTCCCGTCACGGGCCACGAAGCCAGTCCACTCATTGTTGACGTGACCTTCGATTTGAGTCGAGGAGGTCGCGGTTCCCCACAAGAACGCGTCGGGGAATTTCATCCGCTTCCCGTTGTTCGCCGATGGTGTTGCGAGGCCGTTACAATCCTTCTGTAGTTGAGCAAAATCCATGGGTGGCAGGCGCCGGAGCCCGCCGCGAGCAACATTGGCTGAAGGGTCCGCTGTCGTCAAGCATTTGGATGAGAACGACGAGGCGAGGGTGCATTTCACGTTTTGGGGTTCCCCTCTTAATTTTGATCATAATCATAATCATAATCTCCTTCGTGCGAACGGATTACGATTAAGATTAGGATTAAGATTAGGAAAGACAACCCAAAAAAGTGGAATGCGTCCCTAGGTGAGCCTGCTTGCCCTTTTCCTGGACGGCCCGTTCAAGGGTTGAGAGTAAAATTGACTCGGCCCGGTTTAGCCAAGCGTGATACCGTGCGGTGTCCAGGCGAGGTGGCAACTCATTGAGGCGATCGAAGTTAAAACTCCGGTCAGCCACACCTAAACCGGCCTTGACCGCGTCAATGGCGTTGACTTGTTGCTCGATGTGGTTTTCGACGGGCACGAGAAAGAGGGGCTTGCCGAGATAAGCCGCTTCGGCCAGGGATTCGAAACCCGCGGTGCAAGCGACGTATTTGCACTCGGCCATCATGCGAAGGAACTTTTCGCCGTCCAACCGGTGAAAGGTCAGCGTGTCATCATAATGGAAATCGGGCGGCGCATCTGGTTTGTCGTAAAAACAATGGAGCACGGTCCGCGGATTTCTCCGGTGCCAGTCCAGGATTTGATCGGCGTAGCCATGGTTCAGGAGATAGACCAGCACGAAAGCTCCATCCGAAGGCTGCAACGTGAAAAGCTGCGGTCGCAAAATCGGCGGGCAAACGATCAGCTTTTTGCCAGGCAAGTCCGGGACTTCATAGAGCGACAAAGCGACTCGCATCGAGGCGGAGCCGACCATTTGGACGAACCACCTCATGCCCAACTGCTGGAGACGCAAACCAGGAGCACGCACGTAATCCGGGTGTCCCCACATAAATTGATGCGCGACGGCGACGACGGGTGGACGGCGGCGGCAGAGGAGCGCGTAAAGTCCCGTGACGGGCTCGAAAAAGCTGACAATCACATCCGGGCGGCGTTCGCGCACGAGCGCCCGCAGCGCAGCCACAGCGCGCCGATAAACGGGAATGTTCCGCGCGATGCCGACGACCGTCCTGGGAATATTGACCTTGCGTTTGTCCTCATAAACAAACTCGAGCGTCGGGATGGTGATAAATGGCATCTTGAGGGACGCTGCAAAATACTGGGGAGGGGTTCGATTTGATCCCACGCCGAGCGCAACGCCAACTACTTCATGACCCGCCTTTTCGACCATCTCTTTGGCAGCCAGCGCCTGGGTCATGTGGCCTCGGCCCTCACCAAGTATGCTAAAAATTATTTTCACGGGAGTTCCTGGCCTTCGCCAACCCCAAGAGCCAACGGCCCAATACAGCCCGACGCAGTTTTTCACCCCAGGTGCAATTGGCAAACATTATTGTTTCGCAGGAATTGGTTGCGGTGCAAGTCTCTTCTAAAAGGACTCCGAAGCTGGATTTAGGACAAGGTCTAGTATAGTTATCAATATGCGATATTTCGCCTCTTCAATGGGGCCAAGACTCATGATGCGGGCGAGGTTGCGGCGCGGGGGTGCGCTGCTTTTGGTTTGTGTGTTTGGCGTGGCTGGCGGCTCGCCCGCGGCGGAAACATCTCAAGGCGCGGACGACGGACCGGAGATGCAGCCTTACACCGGCCCGACACGCTCGGATATCGATGCCACCACGTTGGACGGCAAGGTCCTGTGCGGCTATCAAGGTTGGTTCAATACGCCTTGCGATTCGGAACCCTTTGGTTTTGGCCATTGGGGGGAAGGATTGGAGGGAGGGCACGGGAGATTCACGGTCGATATGTGGCCGGACGTTTCAGATTACGATCCCGCGGACTTGTGCGAAGTGCCGGGCCTGAAGATGCCCGATGGGTCGCCGGCCCGGCTTTACAGCGCGTATCGCAAGGGCCCGGTGTTGCTTCATTGCAAATGGATGCGTCAGTACGGGATCGACGGTGTCTTTGTCAGCCGATTCGTGGGCCAAACGGCCAATCCCCAGCGCTTGCATCACATCAACACCGTGTTGGCCAATGTCCGCGAGGGGTGTCACCGCGAGGGGCGAGTCTGGGCGATGATGCTGGACCTCTCGATGGGGCGTGACGCGACGACGGCGTTGGTGATGAACGATTGGAAGTTTTTGTGCGATAGAGCAAAGGTGCGCGAGGATTCGCGCTACCTGCATCATCGGGGAAAGCCGGTCGTGCTGCTGTGGGGATTGGGGTTCAAGGATCGGCCGTGGTCGCCGGAGCAAGGGGAGGAATTGATCCGATTTTTCAAAAACGACCCTCAGTATGGCGGAGTCTATCTTATTGGCGGGATCGATCCGGGCTGGCGAACGCTGGGTGGCGCCTCCAGCACCAACGCCGCCTGGGCCAGGGTGTATCGAATGTTTGACTGCATCAGCCCCTGGGACGCGGGACGGTATAGGGACGAGGCCAGCATGGACCGGGTGCGGGCGGCTTCGTGGGAAGGGGATCTGGCCGAACTCAAACCCTTGGGGATTGGCTATATGCCGACGGCCTTCCCCGGATTTTCATGGGATAATCTGCGCCGGAAGCCGCCGGGCACGACCACCATTGCGCGACGCAAGGGAGAATTTTATTGGCGGCAATTTGCCATCTTCCGAACTTTGGGCGTCCGCACTGTGTTCGTCGGTATGTTCGACGAAGTCAATGAAGGAACGGCCATTTACAAAGTGGCCAACCAGACACCGGTCGGGGAAAACTTTGTGACCTACGAAGGATTGTCCACCGACTGGTATTTGCGTTTGACAGGAGCGGCGACGCGCATGATCCGCGGGGAGGATTCGTTCTCGCCGACCATTCCGGAACCATTGCTGTCGCCGCGGAATTGACGAAGCGGCGAAAGCAGGCCGCACTTGTGCGGAGCCGTGCAGACGGGCGGCGGGGCTCGCAGAAATGGAGACAGGATGAACAGGATGAACAGGATGGGCTGCCAAGTAAAACAGGCATCACAAAACCCTGAAGATTCATTTCCCAGGCCGCTCTTCCGTCCAGTAAATCCTGTTCATCCTGTCTGTCTGATTCCAGAGAGTGAGCATTTTGGTGGTGCCGCACCACTCGACGCAAGGCTGGCTCGTGATATTATCTGGGCATGAGAATTATCAAAAGGGTTGCGGATGACCCGCTTTGGGAAGGTGGAGCGGTGACCGCGCGAGATGTGCGGAGGGTTGGCAATTGCGTGGTTTTCACGCGTGTCGGGGTCAAATGAACCGATAAATCCGACCATCTCCGACCATCTCCGACCATATCCGACCATATCCGACCAAATCTGGAGAAGTATGAATGAGTGAATCAGTGAATCAGTGAATTCAAGAAAAGTAGAAGTTATTGTGGGTGTGCGACTTTTGCGAATTTTTTGCGGCGATGCCTTGGTCTTGCGAGACTCAAGCCGACTTATGGTGAATCAAACCAAATCCAACCAAATCAAAGCTCCTGGGCGAATGGGGGCTGGCGACCTGACCCACAAGGTGGCCAGGGGTTGGACGAAAGATTCCGCCGGCGAGACGCCGACGGATGCGGTCGGGACGACCGCGCTCCCCAATCAAACCCAATCAAATCAAATCCAAGGAAAGCAAACCCGCACGCGTGCGGAAATGCTACCGGCGACGAGGATCTGGGCTGGCGAGGGCGATTATGATTACGATTAAGATTAAGATTATGAGTAGGAGAAGTTACCCGCACCACAGCACGGCTTCGGACCGGTCAAAAACAGTCAAAGTCAGTCAAACCGGTTTGACCCAGCGTCCGGGGGTGTCGGGGTGCAGGCTTGACTTTTCCGAGTCAAACTCCAGGATCTGCTCATGGCCGATGTCTTGGGGAGCGGCGCGCGATCGGAATGTCGGCGCCTCAACCTAAGTTATTATGCAAAAATTGTTCCGAGTGATTTTACCCGTTTCAGACATCGAAAAGGCGGAGCGATTCTATGCTGCTGTCTTCCAAACGCCCGGCCAACGAGTCTCACCGGGCCGCCATTACTTCGATTGCGGGGGGACGATTCTGGCTTGCTACGACCCGGTTGCCGACGGCGATGGTCGCGACGGAGCCTGGAGCTATCATCCCAAGCAATACCTCTATTTTTCCATCGCGGATGTGGAGGCCGCATATCAGCGGGCGCTGGCGGCGGGCACCACATTAGACTCGGCAATCATGACCATGCCTTGGGGAGAACGAATGTTTTACGCCCGCGACCCGCTGGGCAGCCAGATTTGCTTGGTGGATGAGAAGACTTTGTTCACCGGCCGCCCGAAGGCGGGTGGCGAACCGACTGAGCGCCCTGCAGGGCCCGCCCCGACCCGAGCGAACTGAATCTTTGTTATGAAGGCGGAAAGGAAACCTCGGCAAAAAGTCGCTGCTGGGAACACCCAGACCGAGAAGCGACCCGGCATCGTCGCGGATGCTCACGCGAACGGGCTGGAGGCGGAGCTCTTGAGGAGATTGCGCGAGATTTGCCTTGCCCTGCCCGAAGTGAAAGAGACGGTGAAATGGGGGCATCCGACCTTCGAAGCGGGCAAAAAGATATTTGCCGTGCTCGACCATTACCATGGCCAGCCCTGTATCGCGTTTCGGGCGCTCAAGGATGCGCAAACAAAACTTCGGCTTGACAGCCGGTTTTTCCCGGCCCCGTATGCCGCGGCGCAAGGCTGGTTCTGCCTGCGCGCCGATGGCGAGTTGAACTGGGCCGAGATCCGCGAACATACCCTGGCCAGTTACCGCCTTGTGGCGTTAAAACGAATGCTGGCTGCCCTCTGAATGAGAACGATATGAAATCCCGTCAGACGGAAGTTGCTTTTTTGCTGTGTCTTGTTCCGCTTTTGATGGGAACGGCGCTTTCGGCCCGCGCGGCCGAGGTCACCATCCAGGTGCAGGCCGATCACGTCGTGGGAGCGGTCTCGCGCCTGCTGACGGGCGCGTGCATCGAGGATGTGAACCACGAAATTTATGGCGGCATTTACAGCCAGATGATTTTTGGCGAGAGCTTTCAGGAGCCGGCGCCGCCGGCTTCCGCGCCGGCATCGCAACTCAGCGGCATGTGGCGGGCCGTGCAGCGCGGCACGGCGGCGGGCCGGTTTGCGATCGTGGCCGAGCGGCCGTTCGCCGGCGGACAATCGCAACGGGTGACATTCGATTCCGGCGACGGGGGATGGGGCGTCGAGAACCAGGGGCTGAATCGCTGGGGCTTGAATTTCGTCGCGGGCAAAACCTATGAAGGTTACGTGTGGGCGCGCGCGGAAAAAAAGACGGCGTTGACGGCGGCGCTGGAGAGCCGCGACGGCGCGAAGGTGTACGCGCGAAGCCCGCTGGCCGTTGTGAGCAACGAGTGGCAGCGGCTGGATTTCGTCTTGACGCCACTCGCTTCCGACCCGGCGGGCCGCTTCGCGCTGACCTTGTCCCAACCCGGCTCCGTGACGCTGGGGCACGTTTTTCTCCAGCCAGGCCAGTGGGGGCGCTACAAAGCGCTGCCCGTGCGGCGGGATGTCGCCGAAGGAATGGTCGGCCAAGGCATCACCGTGCTGCGCTACGGGGGATCGATGGTCAACCAAGCCGGTTACAAGTGGAAGAATATGATCGGTCCACGCGACCGGCGTCCGCCCTACGCGGGCACCTGGTATCGGTATTCCACGGATGGATGGGGAATTCCCGATTTCATGGATTTTTGCGAGGCGGCGGACTTCGCATACATCCCCGCCTTCAACATGGGTGAGACGCCCCAGGACATGGCTGACTTCATCGAATACGCCAAAGGACCGGCCGAGTCCGCCTGGGGCCGGCGCCGGGCCGATGACGGGCGTCCGTGGCCGTATCGACTCCGCTACCTCGAGCTGGGCAATGAGGAACGCGTGGACGAAAAGTACGCCGAGAAGTTCGAGGCGCTGGCCAAGGCCATTTGGGCCAAGGACAAAAGCATCATACCGGTGGTGGGTGATTTTCTTTATGACAAGCAAATTCAAGATCCTTTTCACTTTGCCGGCGCGGCGTCCGGCATTACCACTCTGGCCGCCCACCAGCGGATTCTTCAGTTTGTGAAGGCCAATGACGGCGAGGTTTGGTTCGACGTTCACGTGGGCACCGAACAACCGGTGCCCACCAACACGTCGCTGGGCGGCATGTTCTCTTTTGCCGATGCGCTTGACAAGATCGCCGATGGGGCCAGGCACAAGGTGGTGGTTTTCGAGTTGAACGCCGGCAACCACGCGCAGAAGCGCGCGCTGGCCAACGCGCAGGCCATTCTGGCCGTCGAGCGCGACGGGCGCATTCCCATCGTCACCTCCGCCAACGGCCTGCAGCCCGACGGACAGAACGACAATGATTGGAACCAGGGCCTCTTGTTCCTGAACCCGTCGCAGGTCTGGCTGCAACCGCCCGGCTACGTGACGCAGATGCTGTCACATGAATACTTGCCGCAATTGGTCGGGTGCGACGTGGCCGGCGCGGAAGGCGGGTTGGATGCCGCCGCCACCCGCAGCAAGGACGGGAAGACGGTGGTGCTGCAGGTGGTCAACGCGATGAACAAAGAGGTGGTGGCGCGGATTCGTCTGGCGGGGTTTGTTCCGCGCAAAACCGCCGCTCAAGCGACGGAGTTATGCGGAGCTTTTGAAGCGGTGAACACGGCGGCGGAGCCCGATAAGATCGTTCCCAAACGAAGCCAATGGCAACACGGGATTAAGGACGGCCAGACCACGCGCGCGTTCCCGGCCTATTCTTTTACGGTGCTGCGATTTGAGTGAGAAGGGCTGATCTTGCGCAGAGCCACGTCGTGGTAGCCCCACGGGTGCAGGGCAAGGTAGAGGATTTGAAAGTTGTGGCGGAGGCAGAATTCGTTCACGGCGCGATAGACGCCATACTTGGATTTCTCCAAAGGGGAATAGATCGTGTAGTCGTTGCAGACGATCCAGCCATCGTCCTTGATTTTGCGGACCGCTTGGGCCAGGTCCTTTGTCGCGCCCGCGTAGGAGTGATCGCCGTCGATGTAAATAAAATCGAAGGAGTGATCAGGCAGCGCGCCCAAAAGGGACGAGGAGTCGCCGTGGTGAAGTTGGACGCGGCCCTGCTCGACCGGGAGACGGAAGTGGGCCTGGTCGAAAAGCGAGTAATCGTGGTCGAAGATGTGCAGGAGCTGGGGTTGGAGGACGGAAGAAATATGCTTGGCAAACCCACCGGTCTGGGTGCCGACCTCGGCGCAGACGCCGCCCTTGGGCATGAGCGGAAGGATTTCGTAGCGGTTGGGGAGGAGACTGCTATGGCGCAAGTGGATTTCCGAGAGGTCCGGTGGGACGACGTCGGCAAAGAATTCGGTGGCGCTGGCGTGGAATTGGTCCAGGCCGGCGCGAGTGGGATTGGACGGATGAGTGGAAGTCGTTGTCATATTGACAGAAGGGAGAAGGCGAATCATGTCCTTGGCACAGCGGCTTTTCTGGCCACGCAGTGTGGGCGCCTTGTGCTCGATTAGTTGCATGGTGTACATAATATTCAACGGTCGTCGGCACACTGTTGAGCACGGGACATGCCAAGATGAAAAACGCCCAAAAACAGACCAGGAGACCCACTTTTGCCCTCTTCGAGTGTCGGATGGGGAAAAAAATGCCGAGTCACCTTTGCCGGAGGACTGGCGGATTTTCCAGGGGCGCGACGCTGTTGGTCATCATGGGGCCGTTTGATTTCCAACCGCCGCCCAGAGCCTTGATCAACAGGACTGTGGTAACCATGCGCTGTCCGTTCAATTGGTAAACGGTGATCTCATTTTCCAACTCCGTTCGGTCCGCGATCACGACTTCGATGTAGCTGGCCAAACCTTCCTTATAACGGAGCCGTGACTGCTCGGCTGCCTTTTTGGCAAAATCGACGGCGCGCATTTGCGCCTCGAATTGATCTCCCAGCAAACGCAAGCCGATCAAGCCGTCCTCCACTTCATGGAAGGCGACCAAGACCTGCGAGCGATATTGCGCCACGGCCTGAAGGTAAGCCGCCTGGGCGCTCTGGACGCCGGCGCGAATGCGGCCGCCTTCAAAGAGCGGCAGGCTGATGTTGGGGCCGATGCTCCAGATGCGGTTTTCCCAAGTGAACAGGTCCTGCAGCGCCACGCTTTCCGTCCCGGCCGTGCCTGTCAACTGGATGGAAGGAAAGTAGGCCGCTTGGGCCACGCCGATGCCTTCGCTGGCTGCGGCCATGGTGCGTTCCGCCTGCGCCACATCGGGGCGCCTTTCCAACAGATCGGCGGGCAGGCCCACGGGAATGATCGGCGGACGATAGATGCGGTCGGTTGCCGCCAGCGAAAAACTCGAGGCGGTTTGACCGCAGAGGACACCCAGCGCATTTTCCAATTGCGCGCGGGTCAGATCCAGCCCCACGTAATCGGCTTGCGCGGAAGCCAGTTCCGTTTCGGCCTGATCCAC
>Ga0302324_100012982_pt1 | contig 16929 bp, 13 predicted proteins | sample Palsa_T0_1_FD_201949 | JGI IMG/M metagenome (GOLD analysis project Ga0302324, IMG submission 201949) | Peat permafrost microbial communities from Stordalen Mire near Abisko, Sweden - Palsa_T0_1 | ecosystem: Environmental > Terrestrial > Soil > Palsa > Peat permafrost | place: Sweden: Abisko...
TAGTGACGCGCCGGATATCGAGGTGTACCTCGTTCCCAGCACTTTGCCGCCGGAAGGTATGGGGGAACCTGGTGTGCCGCCGCTTGCGCCGGCCGTGGCCAATGCGGTTTTCGCGGCCACGGGGAAGCGGATTCGAAGGCTGCCGATCGGTTCATGAGTGGATCAGTCTAGTTGCCAGCTTGCAAGTCTCATCTTCTGACCTACTGAGGTCGCCCACAATAACTAATTCCGCAAAAAGCAAATTAGCCGCAGATGAACACAGATAAAACCAAGGCATTGTTATCGGTGTTTCATCGGCGGCCATAATGTTTTACCTCGCCCCGGAAGGGAGCTCACCCCGATTCCATGTCCGCAGGAGGCCAGAGTCCAATCTCTGCGCCTTTCAGCGACTTTCAGTCGCAGGCCCAACCTACGGCTTGAGCCAGGCCCCTGAACGTCACCCCTCCGCGTGCTCTGCCGGCGCGGTCCCTTCTACCCGTCTCTCCGGTGAAGCCGAACTGTTATCCTGTGGAACGATGTACCTCAAAATTCTGGGCCACCCGGTGTTTCCCAACCTGAATTTCCACATGCCCATGATTGTGGATCTCTCGCACCCGCTCATCATGCTGCGAGGCGAGAACGGCAGCGGCAAATCCACGCTGCTCCACTCCATCTATTACGCGCTGCGCGGTGAGCAGGTGGAAGGCTACATCTACCGGCTGGAGCCGGGCGAAGTGAAGATCGACTCGACATTTCTGTTCGACGCCGAGCAGCACAATCCCCGCCAGCAGTTGGGGTTCTTCACCGATCAGCCGCAAATGCTGGAGTTTCTGAAGACCGCGAGCCACGGACAAGTGATGCTGGCGCTGTTCACCGAGAGCTTTCCGCGGCTGCCCGATGGGTCCATCCTGCTGCTGGACGAGCCGGAGATGGCGCTTTCGGCGTCGAATCAGCGGCGCATTCTGAAGATGCTGATGGAGATCGTGGACAAGAAGCACTTCCGCATCATCTGCGCCACGCATTCCCCCGTGCTGATCGACGCGCCTGAAACTTACGTCATCAATCTGGACCAGCACGTCAACCGCAACGTGATGACCACCGATATGGGGATTCAAGGCGCCAGCACGATCCAATAGCCGATGGAATGGACGATTGAAGCGATGCAGGATTCCGATTGGGCGGCGGTGCGCGAGATTTATCGGGAGGGGATAGAGACGGGCAATGCCACGTTCCAGACCGCCGCGCCGGAATGGGCGGAATGGGATGCCAATCACTTGCGCCATTCGCGGCTGGTGGCGCGCCAAGAGGGCTCGATTGGCGGATGGGCGGCGCTGAGCGCGGTATCGCGGCGCGAGTGCTATTCGGGCGTGGCCGAAGTGTCGATCTATATCGCGGAGGCGCACCGCGGTCAGGGGCTGGGACGACGCTTGCTGGCGGCGCTGATCGCGGAGTCAGAGGCGCACGGTATGTGGACGCTGCAGGCCGGCATTTTCCCGGAGAATCGAGGCAGCATCGCTCTGCATGCGCGGCTGGGATTCCGCGAGGTGGGAGTGCGGGAACGGATAGGGCAGCGAGATGGAAGGTGGCGCAATACAGTGCTGCTCGAGCGCCGCAGTCAATCGGTGGGAATATGACCTGCTGTCAACAGTTCGAGCGGTTAATCGACCGCGATCTGGCGCGCCACGCGCAACCCTATCAGCTTAGTAACGGAACGATTATCACTGAGATCGACACCGAGTATTTCCTAGTATTCGGCGACGATCGCCACCAGTTCGTGGGCGTAAATTACTGTCCTTTCTGCGGCCGCGTGCTGTCGCGCGAGCTGTGGAATCTGGAAAAAAAGAAATAGCGGACAATGGGGAGAATGCCACAGCTAGCCAGCTCGGTGGAACGCGTGCCGCACTCGCGCATCCGCGAACTCGCGGAGATCGCCATGGGCATGGATGGAGTGCTGCGGCTTTACTTCGGCGAATCCAACCTGCCCACCCCCGATTACATCAAGCGGGCGGCGGTGAACGCCATGGAAAACGGGTTCACCTTTTATACCGAGAATGCCGGCCTGCCGTCTCTACGGCGCGCGATCGCCGAGAATTATCGCAGTCTGCACGAGGTGGAGCTCGATCCGGCGGGCGAGATTGTGGTGACTGCTTCGGGCGTGCAGGCGCTCCATCTGGCGGTTCGCTGTGTTCTCGATCCCGGCGACGAGGCGCTGGTGCTGACGCCGGCCTGGCCCAATGGCAGTTCGAGCATCATGATGGCCAACGCCGCGGTGAAGCAGATTGCCCATCCTTTGCGCGGCGATCGTTATGTGTGCGATTTCGACGCGCTGGAAGCGGCGGTGAGTCCGCGCACGCGCCTGCTGCTGTACACCTCGCCGTCGAATCCGCTGGGCTGGGTCGCGACCGCCGAGGAACAGCGCAGGCTGCTCGAATTTGCGCGCCGGCACGGTTTGTGGCTGCTGGCGGACGAGGTTTACGACCGCCTATATTATGCGGGCAACGCGCTGGGCGATCCGGCGCCGTCGATCCTGCGAATGGCCACGCGCGACGACGCCGTGATGGTGGTGCATTCGTTTTCCAAAAGCTATTGCATGACGGGCTGGCGGGTGGGCTGGCTGGTGGCGCGGCGGGACATGGGGGCGAAGGCGACGCAGTTGAACGAATTCATCATTTCGCACGCGCCTTCGTTCGCGCAAAAAGCGGGGGAAACGGCGCTGGCCGAAGGCGAGCCGGAACTGCGGCGAATGCTCGATCGGCTGGAAGAAAATCGCGAAATCTGCATGCAGGCGCTATCGGGGATCGCTGGAGTGATGCTTCCCAAGCCTGACGGCGCGTTTTACGTGTTCCCGAAAATTGACGGGCTCGACGATTCCTTCGCGTTCTGCAAGCGGTTGCTGGAGGAGACGCGTGTCGGGCTGGCTCCCGGGGTCGCCTTCGGAACGGGGGGCGAGGGCTCGATTCGCATTTGCTACGCCGCGGAACGGTCTATCCTGGAGCCGGCCATGGAGCGGCTGGTGAAGTTTCTGCGAAGTTAGTACGTCATTTCAGTAATCTTGTAGGGTATTCTTGCCGGACCGCTCCCTTTGGTCGCGGCTCGGAACGAAGCCGCAGACCGAGCCGCGACCGCAGGAAGCGGTGTCTCGGGAATACGTTGGCGTATTCGTGAAACCATGTACTTAGCTATTCTTCGCGCAGCGCCACCATGGGATCTACCGACGCCGCGCGCAGCGCCGGAATCAGGCTGGCGGCGAGCGAGACGACGGCGATACCTGCGATAGCGGCGGCGAACACCGCGGGATCGCGCGGCTCCACTCCGAAGAGGATTGAACGCAGCAGCTTCGCGGACACCAGCGCCAGCGGCAGACCGACCGCCACTCCGATGGCGGCCACCACCAGACTGCCACGCATTACCATCCACAGCACCTGTCCCCGCTGCGCACCGAGCGCCATTCGCAACCCTACTTCGGACGTTCTGCGGCTCACGGTATAGGCCAGCGTGCCGTAGAGGCCCGTCGCCACCAGCATCGCGGCCAGGACGCCAAAGAAAAGAGACAGACGGAAGAAGATCTTCTGGTCGGAGAAATTCTCATCGAATACCTCCTGTTGGGACATCGGCTGAAGGAGAGACAGTCCCGGAGAGTAGTCGTTGACCACGCGGCGGATGGTGGGCAACCATGCGTCGGGATCGCCGGCGGTGCGCACTTCGACGTGCAGGCTGGCGATGCCGGTAATCTGCGTGTACGGGTAATAAGCGATGGGCCGGGGCTTCTCCCGCACGTCGGTGTACTTGCTGTCGGCCGCCACACCGACTATGGTGTACTGGGGGTCGGTGGGGTCGCTCAAACCGACCTGATGGCCCAAGGGACTCCGGCCGCTCAGATATTTGTTGGCGAAGGTTTGATTGACAATCGCGACTCGAGGCGCACTTTCGGAATCGGCATCGTTAAAGTCCCGGCCCAGCAGGACGGGAATGCCGAGAGTGTGAAAGTAGTCCGAGCCGACAACGTTCCAGCGCATGGGCGCGAAGGCGTTGGCCCCCAGAGGAGGCTGTCCATCCACGCTGGCGCCGGTATTGTTGCTCCATCCAGACCCGATGCGATTGCCCATGAGCGTGGCGGATTCCACGCCCGGCAAGGACCGCAATTTGGTGAGCAGTCCGAGGAAAAAGCGATTGGTCTCGCTATCGGAGTGAACGCGCTGCAAGGGGTTGACGCCGAACACCAGCAAGCCCCGCGTGTTCATACCGAGGCTGATGCTTTCCAGGTTGCGCAGCGTGCGCACCAGCAGTCCCGCGGCCACCAATAACACCAGGCAAAGCGACATTTGCAGCGCCACTACTGCCTGGCTGCCGCGATTGCGAGCGCGGTCGCGATGCGCGGTGGCGGCCGACGTTTTGAGCGCCAGGCCGATCGGTATGAGCAGCACGCTGCGAAGCGGCGCGAGTCCGAAAATTAGCGCGGCGGTGAGCGAGACCGCCAGGGTGAACAGCAGAACAGCAGCATCGGGCGCGAGGCTGACGGTCATCTGCGACCATGCCGCCAGCGCGCGTGTGGCCCAGTTGGCGAACAGCCAGCCCAGCCCGGCGCCGGCGATAACCAGCACAAGGCTTTCGGTCAGCAGCTGTTTGAAGAGGTCGCCGCGGCTGCCGCCGAGCGCCATGCGCAGGCTGAATTCCCGCTGCCGCGCCGCATTGCGCGCCACCAGCAGCAGCGACACGTTGGCGCAGGCGATCGCCAACACGAGCAGCACCATGCCCATCAGGACTTTCAGCGGCGTGTTATAGCTGTCTCCGGCGCCGGCAATGCCCTTGGCCGAACTGAAGAACAGCTTGGGCAACTCTTCCTTGGCTTTCGGCTGGCCCAGCGCCGCGTAAGCCGCGTTCTGAAACGTCGGCATGGCGCGCGCCAGCGCCTGTTGTTCGGTAACGCCGGGTGCCAGGCGGCCCATCATCATCAGGAACCACCAATTGGGCGAAGTGTAGAGCGAAGCATAGGCGCCTTTGGCGCCAGGCGCACGGCCCCAAGGCCGCAATTCGGCGCGATCCTGCAACGGAATCCAGACGTCCGTGGGATCCTGATCGAGACCGATGAACGCCGGTGACGCGACTCCGATGATGGTGAACGGCACGTCTTTGATGAAAAGCGGCTGGCCGATTACCGAATTGTCGCGGCCGAACTGGCGTGTCCACCAGGCATAGCTGAGGACCGCAACCGGCGAATGGGCGGCCTCGTCTTCGATGTGAAAAGTGCGCCCGCGCGATGGCAGCACTCCCAACATGGTGAAGAAATCCCCGCTGACCATCTCTGTCGCGGCCTCCTCCGGCTCCTTGCCGTAACGCACCGCGACTTTGCCGATGCCGAGAGGAACGTACGCCACCACGCCGGCAAAAACGTCCTTCTGCTTGCGGAACTGCTCGAAGATCGGCACGGTGAGGGAGGTATCGCCATGGCCGGTCTGCGAAGAGCCGGAAGGATTGCTGGTAGTGTGCATGTAAACCAGCCGCGCGGGATCGCGCGCCGGCAAGTATCGCAGCAGCAGCGCGTTCATCACGCTGAAGATTGCCGAGTTGGCGCCGATTCCGAGGCCTAACGTCAGGATCGCGACGGTGGTGAACGCCGGCGTCCGGGCGAGTTGGCGGAGAGCATAGCGAAGATTCTGGATCATAAGGAAAAGACCGCTTGCTTACGCGCGCGGCTCGGAAATGCAAAGTACCGTTACCGAGCCGCGCGCGTAAGCAAGCGGGTTCTCTAATCAATTATTTCTTCTTGCGGATATAGACGGCGCCGTTCAAGGTATGGATAGTGAGATCCACTCCGCCGCCGTTGATGGTGCCGCGGATAGTGTTGTCGATGCGGATGCGGTTGCGGTCGTTCAAGGTGCGGTTCGCGCCGAGCGTCACGTCGAAGTCGCTGTAGACCGCACCATGGTTGGTTTTGACCGTGAGATCGGCCTTCACGTCGGCGGGAAGAGTCACATCCACTACGCCGTTCAGGGTGCTGAATGCCAGCGGCTTGCTGCTATTCACGCTGTCCATGATGACTTTAATGGGACCGTTCTGCGAATCGGCGCTCACGGTGCCCGAAATGTTGGTGAGAGTCAGGTGTCCGTTGGACGTGTGCACCTCCACCTCGCCGTGCACGCCCTCGACATCGATACCGCCCGACAGCGTTTTCAACTTGAGCGAGGTATCGACCGGGACGGTGAGATAGACAGCGCCGTTGCCAAACTGGTCGTGCACGGTAATGACGTCGCCGTCTTGCACGACCTCCAGACCGCGCGTGGACTCGCCGATTCGCCGCATGCCGCCCTGGTACTCTTCGTGGCCGTGGTTTGCGCCTTCCACAATCACGTCATTCCCGGCATGAGTTTTCACCGTGATAGCGCCATTCAAAAGGCTGCAACTCACCACCCGGTGCGACGAATTGCGAGCGGGCACCACAATGCGGTCGCCCGAAGAATCCTGCGCGATTCCCGCCGCGCAGACGGCTAGTGTCAGGCCTATGGAGGCCAAAATGGGTTTCATGGCTGGTGTCCTTAGCTCTTCGAATGTAGGCGGATTGCGCCGTTCATAGTGTGCAATGAAATCTCCGGGCCGCCTTTGCCGGCGCGTACATGCATCGTGCCTCCGGTGCGATACACGAAGCGGTTGCCGGAGATCTCGCCCTTCACCGTCGTCGGCAAAGTCGTAACATCGAAATCGGCGAATACGCCGCCGTGCATAGTTTCTAAAGTAAAATCGGCGTCGGGATCGGAGTGGAAGTACACGTCAACCGAGCCATTCATGGTGTGAAATGACGACTGCCGGGTGGGATTGCGATTGAAGGCCACATGCACGCTGCCGTTCATGGTCTCCACCGTTCCCGTGCCTCCGATGTCGTCCATCTCCACCCTTCCATTCATGGTGTGAACCTTATAATCGCCGGCGACATTCTTCACCTCGACGGCGCCGTTCATGGTCTCCAGATCGAGCGCCACGCCCGATGGCACCTGGATATCGCACTCGAAGACCACGTTGTAGTGGCGATGATGCCAGCCGTCGCCGTGGCGGTTGGGCCCGTCCTCATACAGCTTCACGTTGTTGCCTTCCTGCGTGATTTCCAGTCTGACTTCGCGCTTGGCGTCGGCCAAGTCCGAATTGCTTTCGGCGCGAATGCGCTTTTCCACGGTGATTTGGATCTCCGATCCGCTGCCGCCGGTAACCCGTATGGGCCCATTGAGCTGGTCGGAGATCAGCTTGGTGACATTTTCGCCGGTAGCCACATGGAAGCTCTTGTGGATAGTCTCGCGGTCTTCATGCCACCAGTCATCGTTGGACCGGGCCGAGAGTACCGGCAATAGGAGCAGAGAAAAGAGTAGGGCACGTTTCATTTCGATACCTCGAGTTTTCTTACGCCCGCGGCCGCGCGCTGGCGCACCGAATCATCAGCCTTGGGATCTTGGGCAAGCTGCCGCAAAGCGGCGACGGCCCCCTTGTCGTTCACTTCCGTCAATACATCGATGAGGGCCACGTCCACCAGTGGCGAATCCTGCAAGGGCAGTGAATCTACCAGGGCGCGCTGAATATCGGGACGGCCGGCGAGATTCTCCAGAACGTCGACGGCGTGCAACCGCACGTTGACGTTGGCATCGTGATTCAGGGTGTAGAGCAGCGCCTGATCGATTTGCTGGTCGGGCTGCTGTACCTGACTGGCATAGGTGACGCCGCGGATGCGCGAGCTGGACGATTGGTCCTGCAGCATCGAGAGAGCCACCGTCTGACGAAGGGTCTCGATCTGCGACTGAAGCTGCGCGATCTCGGGAGTCGTAGGGGCATTGCCGCTGCGAGGGCGGGCCATATAGCGGCCGCCGATTCCACCCGCCAGCAGCAGTAGCGCGGTAAGCGCGGTCTGCCAGACGGCCTTCGCCGGCCACCATCCGGCCATCCACCAGGGACGATTCGCGGGGACCACCGTTCGCGCCCGGCCCTGCTCCATACCGGCCTGATATGCTTCCAGTACTTCCACAAAGCGGGAGCGCATGGCGGGATCGGGCTCTGCGGCGGGCAGCGATTCCAGTCCGCGCCAGACGGCGCCCATCTCGGCCATATCGGCGCGGCAAGCGGAACAGAGTTCCAAATGGGCGATCAGCTCTTCGCGCGCACCGCTTTCCAGGCGGCCGGCAAGACATTCCGGGATTTGTTCACGAAACCGTTCGCAACTCATGATGCTCGTTCTCCACTCAGTGCGAAGAACCGGTCGCTCAATTCGCGCAGCGCCCGGTATACCCGCACCTTCACCGTCCCCACTTCGCACTTCAGGACTGAGGCAATTTCCTCATGCTTCAACTCCATGAACCGGGCCATAACGAGCAATTCCCGTTTCTCGCGGGGCAGCGCCGCCAGGGCTCGCCGCAGCAGCACAGTTTCCTGTTTCTTCTGCGCCTGCCGGTCGGGCGGCACTTCCGGTCCACGCAACTCCACCACATCCTCCGGCAGGGAGACTTCTCCCTTATTGCGGCCGACGTGATCCAGATGGACGTTGCGGCCCACCTGGAACATCCACGCGCGGAACGACATTTCCGGCTGGTAAGTATGGCGGTACTTTAGAATGCGGTAAAACACTTCCTGCACCAGATCCTCGGCAGTCGTTCTGCTGGCGGTGAGGTGCAGAAAAAAATGAAAGAGCGAGCGTTGATGGCGGTCGAAGAGCTCTTCCAGCTTTGCGACGTCCCCCGCCCGGACTTCCCACATGATTTGTTCGTCTTCCACTGCGTTTTAGTCTACGTAATGGAATACCGGGGCGGGACGAAAAGGTTACCGGGGGCTGGAGAGGGGGCGTAAAAACAATTTAGCCACAGATGAACGCAGATAAACACAGATAGCACTTAAGTCCTTTCTTATCTGTGTTCATCCGTGTCCATCCGTGGCTCATAATGTCTTGCCTAGGAGGCACGGAGGAAGTTCAAGCCTTGGACTGTGCCAGCGCGGCTTTCTTTTGCGCTTTTTTCAAGCGCCGGGGTAAATGAACGTTATTCTTTTTTTGCAGCTTCGGTATTTTGACGGACTGCTTGCGTTCGGGCGGGGTGTGTTCCGCGCCCGCGATCGCCGCGATTTTCCCTGCCGCAGTGCCGATCGCCTTTGCCGTAGAGGTAAGAAGATCGTCTTGAGCTTTTTCTTTCTTGGCCATGATTCCCTCCGTCGCACTACATTAGCACGCTTGTGGCCAATGCTTCGGGATAAGATGAATTGGATCTGACGATGCGTCGACTTACCTGGATCGCTCTCGTCGTGGCTCTTGCCGCCTCGGCACAAAAATATGAGGGGCCGGTTCCGCCGAAACCCGACCTACCTTATCTGAAGCACGGGGACAATTTGGTCCCGGCCGAAGCCGTCGAGGCCAAACAGGAAAACAAGAAAGGCGACACGTTTTATACCATCGAAGGCGCTGCTTCCTCCGCTAAGACTCCGCTGGCCTCGCCGATCTTGCTGATGAAGGCGGACAAGATCCTGCCCCGGAATTTGCAACTTTTCAAATTGGACGTGAAGAATGGCCATCGCGAACTGAACTTCCCGGTAAAGAAACCGCCGCAGGCCATCCGTATTGTGGTGACCAAGCTCTCATCCGACGGAATCTGGAAGATTGAGGTGGATGAAAGCCTCGACCCGGGAGAGTATTCCCTGAGTCCCAGCGATTCCAATCAGGCTTTCTGCTTCCAGGTATTCTGAGTTCGCCCAAAAAACCCTGTCTCTGCAGTGGGAATCCCACTCCTGATAAGATAATCGTCACCCTTTCTCCAGGAGAACGTATGAACCGAATCACCGTGGTCTTCTTGGCCGGCCTCTGTGCGGCCACCGGAATCTACGCCCAGGACGACACTCCGGCGCCTGCGCAGGCGGGACGCGCCGGGCGCGGAGCGGCGAATGCCGAGCCGCAACCCTACGACAAGGTCATCACCAAAGAAGCCAAGACCGTCAAAGGCCTCTTCACCGTCCACCAGATCAAAGACACATACTATTACGAAATCCCGAAGAGTGAGCTCGGCAAAGACTTCCTCTGGAACTCGCAGATCGCCAAGACTACCATTGGCGTGGGGTACGGCGGCGGCCAGTATGCCGACCTCGTGGTCCGCTGGGAGCAGAAGGGCAATCGCGTCCTGCTCGAAGATGTCGACTTCAGCGTCAGCGCCGACCCCAAGTCGCCCATCGCGGCGGCAGTAAAAGCTGCCGATAACGACACTATTCTGATGTCCTTCCCGGTGGCCGCCTTCTCCAAGGAGGACGACCCGGTAATCGACGTGACCCGTCTCTTCGTCCCGACGGCGGGCGCCGGCGGAGGCACTGAAGTGCCCGAGATCAGTGCGCGCCAGCACATCGGCGCGTCCGGCGTGGATGCCTCCCGTTCGTTCATCGAGCACATCCGTCCCTTCGCTGAAAACCTGGAAGCTGAAGTGACCATAACCTACACCAACACTCCCGGACGCGGTGGCGCTGCCAATGGCGGCGGGCGTGGAGGCGGCGGACTCGGCGGCGGAACCATGCGCGGCAGCACCGCCACCGTGGTGCTCCATCACAGCATGGTGAAATTGCCCGAAAAGCCCATGATGCCGCGCCTGTTCGACAATCGCGTGGGCTACTTCACCACTCGCACGATGGACTACACGCATGACGACTACAAAGCCGACAACGTGCAGTACATCGCGCGCTGGCGCCTCGAAAAGAAGGACCCCAACGCCGCCATTTCCGACCCCGTCAAGCCGATCGTCTACTATATCGACGCCGCAACTCCCACCAAGTGGGTACCCTGGCTCATCAAAGGCGTGGAAGATTGGAACATCGCCTTCAAGGAAGCTGGGTTCTCGAACGCCATCGTCGCCAAGAAAATGCCGACGCCCGAAGAAGACCCCACGTGGAGTCCGGAAGATGTGCGCCATTCCGTGATCCGTTGGCTGCCGTCCACCGTCGAGAACGCCAGCGGCCCGCATATTTCCGACCCGCGCACCGGCGAGATCCTCAATGCGGACATCCAGTTCTATCACAATGTCATGGTTCTCTCCCGCGACTGGTATTTCACGCAGGTCGGCCCGCTCGATCCGCGCGCGCAGAAGCTCCCGCTGCCCGATGACCTGATGGGCCGCCTGCTGGAATACGTGGTGGCTCATGAAGTGGGCCATACGCTCGGGTTCCAGCACAACATGAAGGCCAGCTCCGAGTATCCCTTCGAGAAAATCCGCGACCCGAAATGGGTCCACGAGATGGGCCACACTCCATCCATCATGGACTACTCGCGCTTCAACTACGTGGCGCAGCCGGAAGACCATATCGCCGTCGAAGACCTGGTGCCGCGCATCGGCCCGTACGATATCTGGGCGACGAAGTGGGGATACGCCCCGATTCCCAGCGCTACCACCGCCGACGAAGAGAAGCCCACCCTCAACAAGTGGGCCAAGGAGCAGGACGATAAGCCGTGGCTGCGATTCTCTACCGCCAACGCCATGAATTCCGACCCTGGCGACGAGACCGAAGCAGTGGGCGATGCCGATGCCGTTAAGGCCACGGCGCTGGGCGTGAAGAACCTCCAGCGCGTGACCAAGATGCTGATGACCGCCACTGCCTGGAAGGAAGGCGAGACGTACGACGACCTGTCCGAGATGTACGGCCGCGTGATCAGCCAATGGCAGACCGAGATGAATCACGTCACGCAGATCGTCGGCGGTTTCAACAGTCAGGAAAAAGCCATCGGTCAGGAAGGCCGCATCTTCAGCTTGGTCGAAAAAGAGCGCCAGGCGGAAGCCGTGAAGTTCCTCGTCGATAACGCGTTCACTCCGCCTATGTGGATGGTGGACGAAGAGATTCTGCGGCGCATCGAACCCGTGGGAGTGCTGGACCGCATTCGCAACGCGCAACAGGCGGTGCTCACCAGCCTGATGAACAGCCAGCGTTTCGGCCGCTTGATCGAGCAGGAGACTTTGGACGGCGGGCGGGCTTACTCCCCGGTGGAATTCCTGACCACCGTGCGCAAAGGCGTGTGGAAGGAGCTCGACAACCCGCAAGTCAAGATCGATGCCTACCGGCGCGGTTTACAGCGGTCGTACCTGACGCTCATCAACACCAAGATCAATCCCACCGCGGAAGCTCCGGCGGCTGTCCCGGGCGGACGCGGAGGGCGCGGCGGCGGTACCCCGGGCGACGAGAAGCCCATGTATCGCGCCGAGTTGCACACGCTGAAAAGCGCCATCACGGCGGCCCTGGCGAAGGCCACCGACCCCGAAACGAAGGCCCATCTGGAGGCCTCGCGCGACGAGATCGATAAAATCCTCGATCCCAAATTCCTGCCTCCTGCGCCTGCAGCCGCAACTCCCGCGGGAGGCCGCGGCGGCGCCAATTAAGGCTGGGGGAAACCGCTTGCTCACGCGCGCGGCTCGGTAACGCCAGTTCTTACAGAGCCGATCAAAACTTTCTCCCTCCTGCGCCCGCGGTCGCCACTCCCGCGGGAGGCCGCGGCGGCGCCAATTAAGGCCGGGGGAAACCGCTTGCTCACGCGCGCGGCTCGGTAACGCCAGTTCTTACCGAGCCGATCCAAATTTTCCCTCCTGCGCAAATTAGGGCTCGGGAAACCGCTTGCTCACGCGCGCGGCGGCAACCCAAAAGCCGCGCCCATACCGTGAGAGGGAGCGATCAGTTTTTAAGCTGGTCAGCTCTGTAAATATCAATTCGGGTCGATAAGGTTGCCGTTGGGGTAGTTAAACCTGCCTCACACGGAGACTATCGTGCCCCTTAGAACTTCCGGACGTGGTGCATTCCTCTTTGTGATCTGTTCGCTGACAATTGCCGGCACTCTGTGTGCGCAGTTGGGTCCGCGAATCGTTGGCAATCCCGAGAACGGCGCGCTAGTGCGTATACCTGGTTCGACTCATCCCCTAGTCGGCACCGCTAAGCAAACCGGCCGAGCGCCCGCCAGTCTTACGATGGAACGTATGATGCTGCAACTGGAGAGTAGCCCCGAACAGGAGTCGGCGCTGGCGCAACTCCTGGTGGAGCAGCAGGACCCGGAGTCCCCCCACTATCACGACTGGCTGACGCCGGAACAGTTCGGCGAGCAATTCGGCGTGTCGCAACAGGATCTGGACAGCATTGCGGGCTGGCTCCAGTCGCGCGGATTCCGGGTGACCGAAATATCGGCCGGACGGCGCGCCATCGAGTTTAGCGGCACGGTACACCAGGTGGAGGCAGCGTTTCATGCCGAGATTAACCGCTATGAGTGGAACGGCCGCGAACACATTGCCAACGGGGACGATATCTCCATACCCGCAGCGCTTGCGCCCGTAGTGAAGGGCGTTGTATCCCTTCACAACTTCGAATTGCGATCGTTCCACCGCGTAACCCCAGCCCCGCAGACCGATTTTAGCGGCAGCATGCATGCTCTTTCCCCCTCCGATTTCGCGACGATCTACGATCTTGCCCCCCTCTGGAACGCCGGTTACGACGGTACCGGCCAGAGTATCGCAGTAATTGGGCAAACCGATATCAAGCTGAGTGACATTGCAACCTTTCGCTCCACTTTCGGTTTGCCGGCAAATCCTCCCACCGTGATCGTGAATGGGAGCGATCCGGGAATTGTGTCGGGCGATGAAGTCGAATCCGACCTGGACGTGGAATGGGCGGGCGCGGTGGCCAAGGGCGCTACCGTCAAGTTCGTGACCTCCGCCAGCACCAACGCATCCGACGGCATCACACTATCGGCCCAGTACATTGTGCAACACGCTACAGCTCCGGTGGTGAGCCTGAGTTACGGCCTCTGCGAAGCGCAGGCAAGCAGCGCCAATAGCTTCTACAGCAGTTTGTGGCAACAGGCCGCGGCCGAGGGCATTGCTGTTTTCGTAGCCGCCGGCGACAGCGGTTCCGCCGCCTGCGACGCCGCCAATAGCAGCATGCCGGCGAGTCAGGGCTTCGGCGTCAACGGGCTCGCCTCTACGCCCTATAACGTCGCGGTTGGCGGCACCGAGTTCAACGACACGGCTTCCCCGTCCCTTTACTGGACCGCGTCGAACAATGGGCAAATGGCGTCGGCCATCGGATATATCCCCGAGATGGTCTGGAACGAGAGCAGCTACGGGGTGGGACTGGCCAGCAATAGCCTCTTCGCTGGCGGAGGCGGAGCCAGCTGCTTGTGGCCGCGCCCCGCATGGCAAAGCGCGCCGGGAATGCCCAGCGGCAGTACCCGCCTCACTCCTGACGTTTCTCTTACAGCCGCCGGTCATGACGGCTACCTGATGCAGATGGAGGGCGGTCTATACCTGATCGGCGGCACTTCGGCATCCACGCCGTCATTTGCCGGCCTGATGGCCGTCATCAACCAATACACCCACACTGCCAACGGCAATCCCAACAGCAAGCTATATGCGTTGGCGTCGTCCCCTGCTTCGGTCTTTCACGATGTCGTTACCGGTTCAAATGCCGTGCCTTGTCAGGGCGGCTCGTCCGGCTGTTTGGCATCGGCGCCCAGCACCAACTTTGGCAAAATGACAGGCTATAGCGCGGCCACGGGCTACGATCTCGCCACCGGACTAGGTTCCGTGGACGCCATGACGCTGGCGGCCAATTGGAGTGGCACTCCGGCGGCGCCGGCGATTGTTTCACTGAGCCCCAACCCGATGACCGGCGCATCGGCCAACCAAAGTCTCACCATCAACGGAGCCGGGTTCGCGGCCGGCAGCAGCCTTACGGTGGTCGTAGGTTCGTCGACCTACCAAGGGTCTTCCGTCAGCTTTGTGAGCAGCACGCAACTGGTAGTGAGCGTAAACGTCGGCACAAGCGCCCAAACCCTGCCGGTACAAGTCACCATTCCAGGCGGCAAGAAGACGAATTCGGTGAACCTCACCGTTACGGCGGCCGGCCAGGCGCCGGCTATCGCCACCCTCAGCCCGAATCCGATGACCGGTTCGACTGTCGCGCAAACTCTGACCGTCAACGGAAGTGGCTTCGCTGCCGGCAGCGCACTGAAAGTGACAGTCGGTGGGACCACCTACCAGGGTTCGCAAGTCATTTTCGTGAGTAGCACGCAATTAACCGTAAGCGTCACGGTTGGAAGTTCCGCGCAAGGCCTGCCCGTGCAGGTGACAGACCCGAGCGGCTTGGCCAGCAATAGCATGACACTCACGGTCACGGCGGCGCCGCCGGCTGTGTCCAGCCTAAGTCCCAATCCCATCGCGGGATCGAATTCACCCCAGTTGCTGACCATCGCCGGAAACAATTTCGTGGCGGGGACCGGATTGAAAGTCACGGTAGGCGGGACCGTCTACCAGGGAGCGCAGATCAGCTCAATCACAAGTAGCCAGCTCATCGTGAGTGTCGGCGTCGGAATCACTGCGCAGAGCATGCCGGTGGTGGTGACCAATCCGAGCGGACAGGCCAGCGCCGCGGTGAACCTGACGGTAACCGCTCCCACGGCAGCCCCGGTCGTCACCGGCCTGAATCCCAACCCGATGACAGGGTCTACATCGGCTCAAGGTTTGATCGTGTTCGGGACTGGCTTCGTGGCCGGCAGCGCATTGAAAGTTACAGTGGGTGTCGCTGCCTATCAGGGGTCGCAGATCGTGTCGGTGACCGGCACGCAAATAGTGGTCAGCGTCCTGGTAGGCGCCAGCGCGCAAACCCTGCCGGTGGTTGTGACCGTTCCCTCCGGCCAGGCAAGCAACCCGGTGTACCTGACGGTGGTTGCTCCTCTCACGCCCGTCATCAGCGCGGTAAGTCCCAATCCTATGATGGGGTCGACCTCTCCGCAAACATTCACCATTACCGGAGCCGGTTTCCAGGCTGGGCTGCAATTGTCGATCGGCGGCTCGCTCATTACAGCGAACCAGCTGGCCGTCCTGACACCGACTCAGTTGCAGATCAACGTCGTCACCGGCCTCTCCGCGTATGTTTATCCGGTGCAAGTGGTGAGCGCCGGCGGCCTCGCGTCCAACAGCGTAAACCTGCAGGTGAACGCGCCGCCGGTTCCGGCTATCACCTCGCTGATGCCGAATCCCTTAGTCCATTCCAAGGCCACACAGGTGCTCACCGTCAACGGTACGAACTTCCAATCCGGCGTTGGTCTGAAAGTGATGGTGGGCACCACATTGTATTCCGGCGGCCAAGTCATGTTTGTCAGCGCCTCCCAATTGGAGGTTGCGGTCACCGCGGCCTCCACCGCGCCGTCGCTGGCAGTCCAGGTGACCAACCCCAGCGGTCAGGTCTCGAATTCCGTGCCGCTCACCGTGATGTAGCGGCGTAGCGCGGACACTCGTGTCCGTAGCGCCCGGCACTCTTGCCGGCGTCTTCACGAGGCACGGGGCTGCGCGCGATGCCGCATCTCACTTCATGCGCGTTCGCGAGCAGATCCGCCACGCCACGCCATGCGCGGTGGGAGAATAGTCGTTAATCATGCATCGCACGATTGGCTGCGCCTCGCTGGCTGCCGCCCTACTCAGCGCGTGGTCTGCCTGCGCGCAGAATGCCGATCCGCTGGAACGCGGATTCATGGACCCGCCCGATAGCGCCAAACCGCGTGTCTGGTGGCACTGGATGAACGGCAACATCAGCAAAGAAGGCATCAAACTCGACCTGGAATGGATGAAGCGCGTGGGCATCGGAGGATTTCAGAACTTCGACGCTTCACTGAGCACTCCGCAAGTGGTGGACCACCGCTTGGTGTACATGACGCCCGAGTGGAAAGACGCGTTCCGGTACGCCGCCACCCTGGCCGACCAGCTCGGGCTGGAGATGGCCATCGCCGGTTCGCCCGGCTGGAGCGAGACGGGCGGGCCCTGGGTGAAACCCGAACAGGCCATGAAGAAGCTGGTGTGGAGCGAGACCCGCGTGGAGGGCGGCCAGCCGTTCACCGGTTCCCTGCCCCAGCCGCCAAATGTGACCGGCCCGTTTCAGAACATCCCGCACGGCGGTTCGACCGTGAGCTATTACGCCGATAGCGCGGTG
>Ga0302324_100012983_pt1 | contig 16927 bp, 18 predicted proteins | sample Palsa_T0_1_FD_201949 | JGI IMG/M metagenome (GOLD analysis project Ga0302324, IMG submission 201949) | Peat permafrost microbial communities from Stordalen Mire near Abisko, Sweden - Palsa_T0_1 | ecosystem: Environmental > Terrestrial > Soil > Palsa > Peat permafrost | place: Sweden: Abisko...
GCTCCTGCTGCGGCAGCTCTTCGCGGCCTCTGACGGCGATGGTGGCAATCCCGTGCAGATCATGACGATCCATCACGCCAAGGGGCTGCAGTTTCACCACGTGTTCGTGCCCTGCCTCGAGCGGGATTTGAACCGCGGCCGCGAGCCCTTGATGCGCTGGCTCGATCTGCCCAGAACTGGCGGCGGCAGTGATCTGCTCGTGGCTCCGGTCCCGAAGAGCGGCGCGGCGGAGGGCGGTGCACTCGGGCGCTACATCAAGGAGCTCCTCAAGGAGCGTGCGGGGCATGAGCAGCTGCGGCTGCTGTATGTCGCCTGCACGCGTGCCTGCGAGACGCTGCATCTGTCCGGCGCCCCGGCTGTGAAGGATGATGGTGATCTTGCGCCGCGCGCCGGCACGCTGCTCGCGCGGCTTCTGCCCGCGCTCGACCCCGCCGAACGACTCGCACGGGCGCCCTGCGTCCGCGCGGTCGCGCCGCCTGCGGCAACGCCTCTGCAGAGGCTCGCGAGCCCCTGGCATGCCCCCGAGCTTGGCGCCGCGCCCGCATGGCCGCGTCTGCCGGTGCAGCGCCAATCACTCGAAGTGCTCGAGTTCCGCTGGGTGGGAGAGACCGCGCGGCACATCGGCACGGTGGTGCACGCGGCGCTGCAGGCATTCGCGCAGGAAGAGCTGCCGACAGGCGCGCAGATTCGCGCCCGTGAGGAGCATTACCTCGCGCAGCTCGCGCGCCACGGCGTGCCCAGAGGCGAGCTGCGCGAGGCCGCAGCGCGCGTGGTCGAGGCGCTCACGCGCGCCGTGAGCGATGAGCGCGGGCGCTGGATACTCGCGCGCACACACCACGAGGCGGCGAGCGAGCTTGCGCTGACCGGCATCGCCGGCGGGCGCCTGGAAAGCGTCATCATCGACCGCTCGTTCATCGATGCCGCGGGCGTGCGCTGGGTCATCGACTACAAGACGAGCGCCCACGCGGGCGGGGATCCGCAGGGCTTTGTGCGCCGCGAGCTCGAACGCTATCGCAGTCAGCTTGAGAAGAACTCGCGCCTCGCGCGCGCGCTCGGACCCGAACCGGTGCGCGCGGCGCTGTATCTGCCGCTGCTTGGCGCCTTTTGCGAGCTTGCGCCCTCAGAAGGTGTCGGTGAGCGAGAATGAACGACGGCCCTGCGCATCCGGCGGCCCCAGCATCTGCAGCTGCCGCACGAGATTCTCCGCGGCGCTGGAGCGGGCGGCAACCTTGCCGTCGAGCGCAAAACCGGGCTCAGGGGTTACGCGCAGGCGGCCATTGAGGGCGAGCGGCCCGCCGATATCGCGCAGCTCGCCGACGAGCGCGCCGCCGGAGCCTGCCCCGTTGAAGGCGAGCGCATAGCTGCCCAGGGCCGTCTTGCGCTCGGCGGTTTGCTCAAGGTCGCGCGCCTCGATGCGGCCGCGCAGGTCCGTGACGCGCCCGTTCCTCACCTCGATGCGCGTAAAATCCGCGCGCGCCGCGCCGCGCAGCCCATCGGGCAGCTGCGGCAGAAGCGCAGCTCCCAGGTGCACGCTCGCATGCACGTCGGAGGCGACGAGGTGTCCGTCGGGAGCGAGCTCAACTTCCGCGTGCACAAAGTCGGACGCCTGCGTGAGCTCGACATGAGCGGCGAGCCGTCCGGTAAGGAGCCGCGCGGGATGCAGCTGCCAGGTGAGATCTCCGAAGGGCTGCTGATGGCGCAGCGCAAGGCCCGCGCAGGCGCCGTTCCACACCGTGCCGTCGAGCGCATCGCAGGAGAGCCCGAGCGGCAGCGCGCCCAGCGCCCAGGCGGCCGGAAAGCGCGCGAGCACAAACACGGCGAAGGCGAAGAGCGCCAGCGCGCCAATCCACAGGGTCCGCCGGTTCCTCAACGGGTGTGCAGCACGACGCCGGCGTTGACCATGCCCGGCTGGCCGGCATTGTCCATCGTCGCCGAATCCACGCGGATGCCGTCCTGCTCGGACAGGCGCGCAAGCCAGGCGACGACGGCATCGAAGGGCGCCTTTTCCAGCCGCACCTGCAGGCCGCCTGCGCCGGAGGGCTCGCTGCTGGTGAGCGCCGTACCCAGACCCGCCTCGCGCGCGGCGCCATCGACGATGACCAGCATGGAGCGCTGCGAGGTCGGCGTTGCGGCCGCTGGCCCCGCGGCCATGAGCTCCGGGGTCACCTCGCGCATCCAGGCAAGATCGGTCTGTTTGCTGAGCACCCGCGCATGAGCGCGCGCCACGCTGTGATCCAGCGGCAGGATGACGCCGAACACCAGCAGCAGCGCGGCGCAGCTGCCGCCGATCAAGACCATGCGTCGTTCGCGCTCGTTCAGGGATTCGAAGGACCGCAGTTTCATCTAGGATCCCTTCGGCCGTATTTGAATGCGTCCTTCGTAGGTCTTGCCGGACACATTCCCTGCGGTCAGATCCGCCTGCCAGCCGTTGTCGCGCAGCGAGCGGCTGATGCGATCGAGGCTTTCGGCATTGGGCGCTGCGAGCTTCAGATCCACCGCGCCTTCGCGAAAGCTCAACGCCTGCACGACGGTGCCGGGCGCGCCGTTGCGCGCCACGACGAGCGCGCCCAGAGCCGGCAGCAGGCCGGAGAACTCGCCACCGCCGCGCGCCGCCACCAGGCGCAGCTGCATGCGGCGCCGCGCATCGGTGGTGTTGTGCTCGCCCGGCATGGCCGCGCGGAACGCCTGGTCGATCGAGGTGTCGAGGGTGTGCTCGCGCTTCTTCAGCACCATGAGCTCGGTCGCCTTGCCCGCCACATGCACTGCGACGAGGCAGGCGAGGAGAATGGCCGCCACGCGCCAGGCACCCCAGCCGACCGCATTCGATGTCTGCGGCGCGTAGGAGCCCTGCAGAAGATTGATGGCGCTGTCGGCGGGCAGCTGCTGCGCAAGAAGCGCAAGCGGTCCCTCGGCAAGCATCTGCACGCTGATGCCATCGAAGCGCTCGCGCACCGCCTCCACGGCCGGCCCATGCTCCCGCCACTCCGCCGCGCCCGTGTACACAATGAGCCCGGCGCCGCGGTTCTCCACGGCAAACTCATCCGCCGGCTGCTGCAGCGCCAACGCCAGCGCCTCCGCCATGGCATCCGCCGGCATGGTCACTGGAGCTGCGCCCGCCGGGCGCACCACCACCATGTCCCCATCGAGCCAGGCCACTGCCTGCCCGGGATTTGCAGGCAGCAGATCCGTATCGGCGTACAGGCTCTCGGCAGTGATGCCGGCCGCCTGCAGCGCGCTCAACCATTCATCCATCAGCGCCCGCGCAACGACCGCCACCGGCGTGCGCGCCGCATCCCCCGCGCGCCGCGTGGCTGCGTCTGTACCGCGACGGCCGATGGCGAAGTGCAGCTCGTCGATGTCCTCGGCGAGCTGCTCCTCTAAGGCGTACGGGACCATCTGTGCAAGCTTCGCGCCGGCCTTCGCCGGCAGCTCCGGCTCCATGAAGAGCACGTCCGTACCCGGAACGAGCACGCAAACATGCCGCCCCGCCGCCGCCGGCTGCGCAAGCTCGAGCGGGCCGCCTGCCGGGGCGCCGATGGCGGCGCCGCGCGCGTCGGCCACGATCCACGAGGCATGCGCGGATGCGGAGCGCGGCAGTCTGATGAGGAGCCAATCGGCCATAGGTTTCGCCCAACGAGCCTAGTCGGCGACAAAACTGCGCTGGATGGGACGCACCTGTCCGCTCGGATCACGCAGCAGAAGACTGTACAAGGCGAACTGCGCAGTGCCAATACTGACGATACTCGTGAGGCGAAAGTAGTGCGAATTCTGACTGATGCGCTTGCTGATCTTGCTGAAGCCCGAGGTATCCCCGCCGAAGGCGGCCACGTAGTCCGTCAGCTTCGGAAAGCAGGCCGTGTTGCGCGCGCTGGCGAGCCGCGCCGGATCAGAGCCGAATTCTGTACGTCCCTCGATCATCGCATCCAACACAAATCCGGAGGCGGAGCAGATGTTGATCGTGGCATCCTGCGGCAGCGCCGTCACGTAGGGTGCAATCTTCAGGTAGCGATCGCGGCCGAAGCCGGGCAGCGCGAGCAGCTCGCTCGAGCTCGTTACGAGTATGTTGGGGGTGCGATAGGGCGGATCCTGCGTGGTGTAGAAGTTGTCCTCGGCGCCATCCGGAAAGCCCGGCTCGGAGTCCGAATCGATCCAGTCCGCCATCAGCTGCGCCCACTTCGGCTCCAGCCCCACCATCTGCAGCAGGCGCTGAAAGATGAGTACGGCCTCGGCGTCCGCGACGCCGTTGGGGCCCACGAGACTGTTGAGATTGAAGCGCCCCTGCACATCCTCGAGGGAGGCCTCGAGCTGCACGCCTGGGGAGATCTCAATGGGACCCACGGGCTTCGCCCAGGCCTCCCCGGGGTAGTCATATTCCGCGCCCGCGCGCAGGTCCGCGCGCAGGCCGTAGGCGGCGAGCGCCTCTGCGGCCTGCCCGACGAGCAGGCCCTCATCGAAGGCGATCGCCGCCGCCGCACGCCGCGCGCTCATGGCACTGCCGTAGCCGATGGCCGAGGCCAGGATGGTCGCAATGGCCACGAGCAGAATGGCCATGAGGAGCGCCACGCCGCGTTCGCGCCGTGGGCTTCTATGGCGGCGCGCGCTCACGCGGCCACCTCAATCACGCGCACGATGGTGCCCCAGTCCTCAAGTTCAAGCGTCACCTCCACGGCGATGGGACGCAGGCGCAGGTTTGCGGTGGGATCGCCCGCGAGCGCCTGCGGCGGCCATTGGTCGCGCCAATTGAAGGACACATCCATGTAGCGCACCGTGACGGACTTCACCTTGTCGAGCAGTTCCCGCCGCACCGTCGTCGTCGTCATCACCGCATCAAGCACCGGCCAGTGCTCGCGGCGCAGCGTGCCGTTCTCCAGAATGTAGGTGACGCGCTCGAGCGCCGGGCGCTGAATGCCGGCCGGATTCGCCCAGCCAGCCCGCGTGAGGGTCACGATGCTGACGGGAGAGGTGGTGCTGGTGAAGGTGCCCGCGCCCGTATTCAGGCTCGAACTCGAACTCGAACTTGAAGTCGTGCTCGAAGTCGAACTGGAACTGGAACTGGAACTGGAACTCGTGCTCGCCGTCGTCGTGCCTGCACCGAGGCCGAGGCCCGGGGAGGTGCTTGAGGCCTGGCTTGCTGCCGTGCCCAGGCCGGGGCTCGTGGCGAAGCTCAAACTGCTGCCGCCCGTGGGTGTTCCGGATAGGCACGCGGGCAGCCAGCCGTCACCCAGCGGCTGACGAACGGGGCGGGGCGCAAGCTGCGTGAAGTCCTGCGCGAAAAGACGCATGGTCGTCTGCACTGCGAGCAGGCGATCCTGGCGTGCATCCAGCGCCTCATGGTTGGTCAGGGCCTGATTGACCGCGCCGTAGCCCATCGAGAGCACAATGGCCGAGATGAACACCGCCACCATGAGCTCGATGAGCGTGAAGCCGCGCTGCGCGCTGCCGGTTCTCATGGGGGCTGCTGCTGCACGGGATTGGGTGTGGATGGATTGAAGGGCGTCACAGGCGCCGTCGGCCCCGGCGCCGTGGGCGTCGGATTCTGCGGCGTCGTCTGCGTGCCCGGTGTACCCGGCGTGCCGGTGGCGCCAGAAGCGCCCGGCGTACCCGGTCCCGGCGTGGTGTTCCAGCTGGGCAGATCCCCGCGGGGCGCGCCGACCGCATCGCCCACGACTCCGGTCACGTCGGCATACCAGGCGTTATCGGCGCCGGCGTTGACGTCCGAGGGGCGCACCTTGACGGCAATGCGCAGCATGCCCGGTATCGGCATGTCGTCGATGTTCTGCGACCACTTCCACTGGCGGCCCGCATAATCCACCTCGCCCTCCGAGTCGCCCTTGCTGAGCGCCTGCCCCTGCTGCAGGCGCATCTTGGAAACCTGATTGAGTGCGATCCACTCCGCGAGCGTCTTGTCCTGCAGGTAGCCCACCGTGCCCGCGGCGGAATTGAGCGTGCCCAGAAGCGCCGCCATACCCAATGTCACGACAGCAAGCGCCACCAGCACTTCAAGGAGCGTGAAGCCGCCTGTGCGCGCGCGCGGCGTTCGCCTCACGAGGCCTTCTCCGCAGAAGGCGTCGTCGCGATGTGGCCCTTGGCATCGACTGCAAGCTTCACGCTGCGCACCGCGTCGTCGCGTTCGACGGTGAGCTCAAAGGCGCTCAGGTCCCCGTTGGAGAAGATCATGATGTCGGGCTTCTTCGGGTCCTCCTTGTTGGGCGGCTTGAAGACGATGTCGTGCCCCTCGATCTGCAATTTGATGGTGAGCCCCGCGGGCAGCGTGCGTGCGCGCAGTGCGTCATCCTCCTTGATGCTGGTCCACAGCGCCGTGCGCGGATCGAAGGCGTAGAACACGTAGCCCTTGGCGGAGCAGGCAAGCCCGAGCTCGCGCGTCTGCATCTCCGCCTCGTCGCGCGCGTAATTCATGAGGGTCGCCAGGCGCTCGCTCTCGGTCTGCAGCTCATGATCGGTGCCGGTGAGGTTGACCGACAGCAGCACTCCGGCGGCGACGATGCCGATGATGAACACCACCACCAGCATCTCGATGAGCGTGAAGCCGGTGCATGAGCGCAGGGTCCGCATGCTCAGTGGCGGGCGCGCCCCCGCGGGGCTACTGCTGCGATTGCTGCTGATCGTCGTTCCAGTTTCCGACGTCGGCGTTGATGCCCTCACCGCCCGGCTGGCCGTCGGCGCCGAGCGAGAACAGGTCGTACTCGCGGCCGTGAGTGCCCGGATACACATACTGGTAGTCGTTCCCCCATGGATCCTTGCTCACGCGCTGGATGTAGCCGCCAGGGCGCCAGTGGTGAATGGTGGGATCGGTGGGCTGATAGGACAGCGCCTTCAGTCCCTGGTCGGTGCTCGGGTACTTGGAGTTGTCGAGCCGGAACATCGTGAGCGCGGTCTCCAGCCCCTGGATGTCCTGCTTCGCTTTCGCCACGCGAGCCTCGTCGACCCGATCGATCACCTGCGGCACGATGATGGACGCGAGAAGCCCGATGATGACCACCACGACCATGATCTCGATGAGCGTAAAGCCGCGCATCACCGCGCGAGCAGGCTTTGCTCCTCTGCTAGTCTCGGCTCGGATGAATACGCGTGTCATATCAGTGCTCGAACGCCTCCTGCGGGGGCGGGATCATAACAAATGAAGACCGCGCAGCCTGTGGGCGGGTTCAAAGGTCTCATCGCGTCGGTGAATGGCGACGGCGGCAGGAGCTGGGCACTCGCGCTCAGCCTCGCGCTCATCCTCGCGGTGCAGGCGGGGGGTGCGGCCTGCGTCACGGCGCTGCGCTACGACAGGGCTGCGCTGCAGGGGGGTCAGTGGTGGCGGCTCGCCACCGCTCACGTGGTTCATCTTAACCTGCGGCACGCATTGTTGAATGCACTCGGCCTGGCGCTCATGTGGGCTCTCTTTGTACGCGACTATCGCGCGCGCCAATGGTTCCTCATCCTGCTCGCCGCGGCCGCGGCCATCGATGCCGGACTGTGGTTCCGGGACACGGACGTGCTCTGGTACCTCGGTGCATCGGGCATCCTGCACGGCGTGATGGCGGCCGGCGTCCTCGCCGAGCTGCGCCGTGGCGAGTGGTCGGGCCTGATGCTTGCGGTGTTCCTACTGGCGAAGCTCGCCTATGAGCACTGGGCCGGCGCCTTGCCCTTTGCCGGCTCTGAGGTGCCGGTGGTGCTCAATGCGCATCTGTACGGGGTGCTCGGCGGACTGGCGGCAGCGCTGTGCATGAGGCCGCGGCCGCTGGGGCTATAATTTAACTCTTTCGCTCAAGGTCGCCGATGCGCATCGCATTCGTCTTTCCGGGCCAGGGCTCGCAGTCGCTCGGCATGCTCGCAGCGCTCGCCGCAGCATCCGGCATCGTGCGCGCCACCTTTGCCGAGGCCGCGGCGGCGCTCGGCTACGATCTTTGGAAGCTCACCCAGGAGGGGCCCGCGGAGGAGCTCAATCGCACCGAGTGCACGCAGCCGGCAATGCTCGCCGCGGGCATCGCCACCTGGCGGTATTGGCGCGAGGCGGGCGGGGCTGCACCGGATGTCGTCTGCGGGCACTCGCTGGGAGAATTCACGGCGCTCGTGTGCGCCGGGGCGCTCGAGTTCGGCGCGGCGATCGAGCTTGTGGCCTTTCGCGCGCGTGCCATGCAGGAGGCGGTGCCGCTCGGCAGCGGCGCCATGGCGGCGATTCTCGGGCTTACGGATGAGGAGGTTCTGGCGGCGTGCCGCGAGGCCGCGGGCGAGGGCGTCGTCGAAGCGGTAAATTTCAACAGCCCGAGCCAGGTGGTCATCGCCGGAGAGCGCGCGGCGGTTGAGCGCGCCATCCTCGCCGCGAACGCCCGTGGCGCCAAGCGCGCCATGCTGCTACCGGTGAGCGTACCGGCGCACAGCACCCTGATGGAGCCGGCCGCGCGACGCCTGAGCGTGCGCCTTGCGGCGGTTGAGCTGCGCGCGCCGCGCATTGCGTACTTGAGCGCGGTCGATGCCGCAACGCACTCGCAGCCGGAGGATATCCGCGCGCTTCTGGCGAGGCAGCTTGCGCGCCCCGTGCGCTGGAGCGATGCCGTACGCGCCCTCCTTGCAGGCGACGCGCAGGCTCTCATCGAATGCGGGCCGGGCAAGGTGCTGACCGGCCTTAACCGCCGCATCGAGCGCCGCGCCAACCTCGCCTGTCTTGCGCTCGAGGATCCTGCCGCCGTCAACGCCGCGCTCGCGGCAACCTGCGGAGCCGCCCATGCTTGAGAATGATCTCGCGCTCGTCACCGGCGCCTCGCGCGGCATCGGCCGCGCGATTGCGCTCGCCCTGGGCGAGGCCGGCGCACGCGTCGTCGGCACGGCGACGAGCAAGGCCGGGGCGGCCCTCATCAGCGCGGCATTCGCGCAGGCGGGCGTGCCGGGGCGAGGCGCCGTGCTCGATGCGGGCAATGCGGGGTCGATCCAGGCGCTGGTGGGGGATCTGGAAGCCGCCGAAGGGCTGCCGACCATCCTCGTGAATAATGCCGCCATCACGCGCGATACGCTGCTCCTGCGCATGAAGAGCGAGGACTGGGATGCGGTGATTGCAACCAATCTCACCGCAGCGTTTCTCCTCTCCAAGGCCTGTGTGCGGCGCATGCTGAAGGAGCGGCGCGGTCGCATCATTAATGTCGCCTCCATCGTCGGCCTCACGGGAAACCCGGGCCAGACCAACTATGCGGCGGCGAAGGCCGGGCTTCTGGGCTTTACGAAGTCGCTCGCGCGCGAAGTGGCCTCGCGCGGCATAACCGTCAACGCCGTCGCACCCGGATTCGTCGACACCGACATGACGCGCGCGCTCAGCGCCGAGCAGCGCGGCGCGCTTCAGGCCCAGATCCCGCTCGGGCGGCTCGGAGCACCCGAGGACATCGCCGCCGCGGTGCTGTTTCTCGCCTCCCCGCAGGCCGCGTACATCACCGGGGAAACCCTGCATGTCAATGGCGGGATGTATATGCCATGAGCCGCGGCAGCGAGTGGCACCCCGGGGGGTGTTCCCCTACAATACCGCGCCCGCGCCCCCCGTGCGGGGTGCGCAGGCACACGCTAACGTCAAAAGGACAAAACTGTGATGAGCACGGTTGAACAACAGGTCAAGGCAATCGTTGCCGAGCAGCTGGGCGTCAAGCAAGAGCAAGTCACGAACGATGCCTCCTTCGTCGATGATTTGGGAGCGGACTCGCTCGACACCGTCGAGCTGGTGATGGCGCTAGAAGAGGAGTTCGAGATCGAGATCCCGGATGAGGACGCCGAGAAGATCACGACAGTCCACCAGGCCATCGACTACATCAACGAACGCCGCACAAAGTCTTGATGCCCAAGGCCAGACGCCGCGCGGGCGGCGTCGAGCGCACTTCGCGCCCCCGCGCCCCGCAGCCCTCGGACACCCCGCACAGGTAGAGCGTGAGCAAGCGTCGTGTCGTCGTCACGGGCCTAGGGATCATCTCCCCCGTGGGCAGCACCGTCCCATCCGCCTGGGAGGCCGTGCTCAACGGAAAAAGCGGGATTGGACCCATCACGCGCATGGACGTGACGGCGTTTCCGGTGCACTTCGGCGGCGCCGTGCGCGACTTCGACGTGAACCAATACATCGCCCCCAAGGACGCGCGCCGCATGGACGAGTTCATGCAGTACGGGGTTGCCGCGGGCATGCAGGCGGTGGTTGATTCGGGCACCGATTTCGACAAAGTCGACCGCGATCGCTGCGGGGTCATCGCCGGATCCGGCATAGGGGGCCTGGGCACCATCGAGGCCGAATATCACGCCTTCCTGAAAGCATCGAGCCCGCGCAAGATCTCGCCCTTCTTCATCCCCGGCACCATCATCAACATGATCTCCGGACACCTGTCGATCCAGTACGGCCTGCGGGGCCCGAACCTGGGCGTCGTCACCGCCTGTACGACCTCCACGCATGCGCTCGGCCTTGGCATGCGCACCATCCAGTACGGAGACGCCGACTGGGTGCTCACCGGGGGCGGGGAGATGGCGACCACCCCCTCGGGCCTGGGCGGCTTCGGCCAGGCAAAAGCCCTGTCCACGCGCAACGATGCACCGCAGCAGGCGAGCCGTCCCTGGGATCTGGAGCGCGACGGCTTCGTCCTCGCCGACGGCGGCGGCGCGATCGTGCTCGAGGAGCTTGAGCATGCGCAGCGCCGCGGCGCCCACATCTACGCGGAGCTCATCGGTTTCGGCATGAGCGGCGATGCGTATCACATCACCGCCCCGCCCGAAGACGGCGACGGGGCGCGGCTTGCAATGACGAACGGGTTGCGCGATGCACATCTGAACGCAAGCGACGTGCAGTACGTGAACGCGCACGCGACTTCCACGCCGCTTGGCGACCGTGCCGAGACCGTGGCGATGAAGCGCGCCTTCGGAGCCCACGCGCCGCATCTGGCGGTGAGCTCCACCAAATCCATGACGGGGCATCTCCTCGGCGCGGCGGGCGTGGTCGAGGCCATCTTCTCGATTCTGGCGATTCGCGACCAGGTGGCGCCGCCGACCATCAACTATCACACGCCCGACCCGCAGTGCGACCTTGACTACGTGCCCAATACCGCGCGGCAGATGAAGATCGACGTCGCGCTGTCGAATTCCTTTGGCTTCGGCGGGACCAACGGCACCGTCATCTTTCGGCGCTTCTCCGGCTGAAGCCCCGAGCGACGGCCGGCGCCGAGCGTCTAACGGGAGCGCGCGTTGAGGGCTAAGAGCATTGGGGTGGCCGCGCTCATCCTCATCGCTGCCGCCGCTGCTGGCGCCGCGGGAGGCTATTACTGGCTGGAGGATGAGTTCATCGCCCCCGGTCCCGCCTTACAGACCCTGCGCGTGGACGTCGAGCCCGGCATGAGCGTGCGCGGCGTCCTGGCGCTGCTGCATGCGCGCGGGGCGCTCGAGCGACCCCGCGGCATTGCACTTTATCTGCGCCTGCACGGCCGCCGCCTCACGATCAAGGCCGGCACCTACGAGATCCGCGCCGCCGCAAGCCCCGCGGAGATCGTCGATCTGCTCGAGCAGGGGCGCGTGGTCCTCGAGGCGCTGACGATTGTCGAAGGCTCAACCTTCGCCCAGCTGCGCCAGGCGCTCTCGAGCGATACGGATGTGGTGACGACGCTCGCCGGCAAGACGGACGCGCAGGTCATGGCCGCCATCGACCGCGCGGGAGAGGACCCCGAGGGACGCTTCTTCCCTGATACCTACCGCTTTGCCGCACGCAGCACCGACGTGGAGATCCTGAAGCTTGCCTATGCCAGCATGCAGCGTGTGCTCGGCGAGGCGTGGGCCGAGCGCGCGGAGAACCTGCCCCTGGCAACGCCCTATGAGGCGCTCGTTCTGGCTTCAATCGTGGAGAAGGAGACGGGGCTTGCCAGCGAGCGCGCGCGCATTGCCGGCGTCTTCGTCACGCGCCTGCGGCAGGGAATGCGCCTGCAATCCGATCCGACCGTGATCTACGGCCTGGGCGCGCGCTATGCGGGTGAGCTGCGCACGCGCGATCTTACGACCGATACGCCCTACAACACCTACACTCGGCTGGGCCTGCCACCTACGCCGATTGCGCTGCCGGGCCGCGAGGCGCTGCGCGCCGCCGTGAACCCGGACGTGACGGGGGATGTGTACTTCGTTGCCACCGGCGCGGGCGACGGCGCGCATCATTTCTCCAAGACGCTAGAGGAGCACAACGCCGCCGTGAAACAGTACCTAGTGCGCCTGCGGCAGGCGGCAGCCACAGGATCAGCACCGAAGTGACGCCGCGCGAGCCCGGCCGTTTCGTGACGCTCGAGGGCATCGAGGGCGCGGGCAAGTCGACCGTTGCGCAGCACGTGGTGGCGTGGCTCAACGCGCGCGGCCGCAGCGCGCGCCTGACGCGCGAGCCGGGCGGCACAGTGCTCGCCGAGCGTGTGCGGGCCATCGTCCTTGAACGCGGCGCGGAGCTCCTGACGCCTGTGACGGAGACTCTGCTGATGTTTGCCGCCCGCGGCATCCATCTGGATAATCTCATTCGCCCGGCGCTCGCTCGCGGTGAGTGGGTGGTGTGCGACCGCTTCACGGATGCCACGCGCGCCTACCAGGCGGCCGGCCACGGGGTGAGCCGCGCCTGGGTCGAGCAGCTTGCGCAGGCGGTGCATCCGCATCTTGCGCCCGACTGCACGCTGCTCCTGGATCTGCCCGTTGCATTGGGCCTCGCACGCTCGAAGAAGCGCGGCGGCGCTGCGCCTGCCGATCGTTTCGAGGCCCAGCCTGCTGCATTTTTCGAGCGCGTGCGCGCCGCCTACCTGGATCTTGCCCGAAGCGAGCCGCAGCGCATCCGGGTCATTGATGCCGCGCAACCGCTGCGCCAGGTTGAGCGGCAGATCGAGACGGCGCTCGCGGGGCTCGTAGATCTGAAATGAAGCCACACTGATATGCAATTGAAAATCCAAGAGTTACCCTGGCTTGAATCGCAGCGGGAGCTTTTGCGTACAGCGCACGCCGCGGGGCGCATGGCGCATGCGCTCCTCATCCACGAGGCGCGCGGTGCGGGCGGCGATGTGCTCGCCCTGTGGACGGCGCAGCTCCTCCTCTGCAGCGCTGCGGCCGAGCCGCCCTGCGGGGTCTGCGCGGGCTGCAGGCGCGCAGCCCTCATGCAGCATCCGGATCTCGCCGTGCTTGCGCCCATCGAGGACTCGCAGCAGATTCGGATCGACCAGGTGCGCGAGCTCATCGCAGAGCTCTCGCTGACGAGCCATCAGGGCGGTTACAAGGTCGCCATCGTCTCGCCCGCCGATGCGCTCAACCGCGCCGCGGCCAATGCGCTCTTGAAGACTCTGGAGGAACCCACCGCGCGCACGCTCCTGATACTGGTGGCGACCCAGCCCTCGCGACTGCCCGCGACTCTGCTCAGCCGCTGCCAGAGGATTCCCGTGCGCGCGCCCGCCAGGGGCGAGGCGGTGGCGTGGCTTGAGTCGCTGCGCGGAAGCGCCGACTGGGGCGGCGCACTTGATGTGCTCGGCGATGCGGCGCTCCTTGCCGCCGAGGCGGATCCGAAGACGCTGATCCAGTTCGCCGGCGAAACCCGCCGCGCGCTCGAGCAGATGAGCGGCGCCGGCGCCGATCCGGTCGCAACCGCGGAGCGCTGGTGGCGCACGGATTTGCCGCTGCGACTGGCTTGCATTGAGAACTGGCTCACGGATCGCGTTCGCAGGCATTTCGCCGGCGCAGCTTTTTCCGTAGAAATGAACGCCGACGGCCACTTGCAAGGCGGCTCGCGGATCCTGAGTATACGTAGACTCTTCGGGCTCATCGACGCGGTGCAGGAGTTGAAGTCCTCGCTCGATACGCCGATCAATCGGTCGCTCGCGCTCGAGAGTGTGTTGCGACGAGTCGCTGCAGGCTGACCACAACGGGCCGAAGGGCCGTGAGATGAGATGAAATGAACTTGCGCACGGGTCCGAACAAGCCGGGGCTGCTGACGCTCACGATCAAGGACAAGAGCGCGCTGTACCTCGCCTTCATGCCGTATGTGAGGAACGGCGGCCTTTTCATCCCGACGAACAGCAACTATCGCCTGGGCGATGAGGTATTCATGCTGCTCAATCTCATGGGCGAGGATGAGAAGCTGCCGGTCGCCGGACGCGTGATCTGGGTGACGCCGAAGGGCGCGCAGGGCAAACGCACTCCGGGCATCGGCGTGCAGTTCAGCGAGCAGGATCGCGGCCAGACGCAAAAGAAGATAGAGAACTATCTTGCGGGCGCGCTCTCCGGCGAGAAGGCCACGCACACGATGTAGGGTGGCGCGCACGCTAGCGTGCCGCAGCGCCGCGCGGAAACCTCCTTCGCCTTTAAAAACCTCCCGCAGGTTCGCTCGCAAGCGCGGTTTGGCTTTGCGCCGCAGACGCAAGCTGTGCGGTCGGCTGCGCGGCGCACAACGTTGCGAATGAAAAGAACGCGTAGGGTTGATGAGTTCAAAGAAATTCAAAGTTGGCAGCTGACGCTGACCGCACGCATTTGAATCCTCTTCGCCCGTGAGTTCGCCGCAAACGGGCCATGGCGGAGAAGAGCGCCGAATTGAAGGGCAAATGAGCATGCCGGCCGCCGGAATTCCACAGACACCGGCGATTCGCAAGCAGCCTGCGCATCCTCCCGCCCCGGTGCGGGAGGATCTTCGGGAGGATCTGTCTACGGGGGCGTAGCCGCGCGGCTTGCGGCAGAAAGTTCAGTCACTCAGGGGCGTTGCGGTGACGAGTCATACCGCTCGGTGACGCGCCTCGCGCGCGCGCCGCTTAAGCGTGCGCATGCATTAGGCCGAGCGGCGCAGCGCGACGTTGCCGCTTGCCAAGCCGCCGCGCAGCACGTAGGCGTCGAAGCCGCGCTCCACCATGATATATGCCGCGGCCGAGCTCCTGCGCCCGGTGTCGCAGTACACGACGTAGGGCACGCTCTGATCCAGTGCCGAGAGTTTCAGGCGAATGAAGTAGAGCGGTATGTTGAGCGAATCCTCAATGCACAGATTCTGATGCTCGCTCGGCAGGCGCACGTCAAGCCATTTGCCGCCGCGTGCGACGATCTCGCGTGCCTCCTCGTAATTCAACCACTGCAGGAGCGGCTCATTCATGAGCTCGCGAAAATCATCCTTGTTGAGCCGCATGAGCATGCCGTCAGTGAGCATGGTGACGGTGGCGTTTCTCTTCGCCTCCGCGATCAGCGCCTCCTCGCCGAAGCTGTCGCCGATGCCAAGCTCCGCCAACTTGATCCCCTCCTTGTTGAGCGGCGTCTCGCGCGTCACCACACAGCGACCGCTCACCAGCACGTAGAAATAATCTCCCTCGTCGCCCTGCTTGATCACGACTTCCCCGGCGCGGTAGGGCACGCGCTGCATTCTCATGAAGATCGCCTGAATATTCGCCGGCGGAATGCGGTGAAATGCCTTCGTCTGCAGCAGCGTCGTCATCCAGTCGTCGCCGGCGTTCTGCACCTGCGCCTGCAGTTCCGTGACCTCGTAGCTGCCGGTCTGGTCCCAGGTGATGATCACGTCGAGGAGTTCGCTGTCGATGGCGAGATAGGTGATCTCATCAACGGCGCGTGCGCTCGCACGCCGCGGCGTGCCCGGACACAGCGGACCCTTCGCCTCCGGCGTTCCGCCCTGGATCATGGCGATGGTCTGTTCGCCGCTTCTAATCTCGACCAGCCCGGAGACGAGCCAGATCGACTGCTTGTCGGTCTCGCCCTCCTTGAAGAGCATCCGCCCGGCCATCATGGTGCGCACGTTCACCTTCTTGGCGAGCGCGGCAAGGTTATCCCTCTTCAAGCCATCCAGTGGCGCGAAAGTTTTCAGCAGCTGCGATGTGGCTTCGCGTTCATCGGCCATTGCAAGGAACCTGTCCGTCGGGCCTCGGGGGACCGCAAAATCATAGTGGACACGAGGGATGTGAGTATAGGCTATGTCAACAGCGCCCAGCCCGCGTCGGGCCGAAAACGAGAACCGTATCGCTGTGCGAGCGCTGCCAGGCGCTGTGTGATCGTGGTCACGCCGACGCCGCGGGCATAAGCAAGGGGTCCGCCGCGAAACGGCGCGAAGCCCGTGCCGAAGATAACCGCCGCATCGATGAGGTTCTCATCCTCGACCACGCGCTCGCGCAGACAGGCCACGCATTCGTTGACGAGCGCCAGGATCATCCGGTCGATGAGATCCACCGGCGCCGTCCCCCCGTGAGCCGCCGGCTTCGCGGGCTTACCGTCCCTCCAGACATAGAAGCCCTCGCGCGTCTTCTTGCCGAGCTTGCCGGCCGCGACGCGCGCCCTGAGCTCACCCAGATCCGGCGCCGTTCTGCCCAGCTCGGCGGCGATGATCTCGCCCACGTGACTGGCCACATCGAGCCCCACCACATCCGCAAGCTCAATGGGACCCATGGGCATGCCGAAGTCCGTTGCCGCCGCGTCGATGACGGCGAACGGGACGCCCTCCTGCGCGGCGCGCATCGCCTCTTGCAGGTAGGGCATGAGGACGCGGTTCACCATGAATCCGGGGGCGCTGCGGCAGGGCAGCGGTAGCTTGTCGAGGCGGCGTGCGAATGCCGCAGCCGCGAGCACCACCAGCGCGTCGGTCGTCTCGGTGCGCACGATCTCAATAAGCGGCATCTGCGCCACCGGATTGAAGAAATGCAGGCCGACCAAGCGCTCCGGGCGTGCAAGCTGCGCAGCCAGTGGCTCGAGCGTCAGGCTCGAGGTATTGGTGGCGAGCCAGGCGGAGGCGCGCATGCGCGGCTCGAGGCGTGCGAACAGCGCAAGCTTCGCGTCGAGATCCTCAAATATCGCCTCGACGACGACGTCAGCCGCGGCAACACCCTCGCCGCCGACGTCGGCACTCAAGCGCGCCGCGGCCGCGGCGCGCTTGGCCGGATCGCGAATCCGTCGCTCGAAGAGCTCCTGCGCGCGCTTGAGCGCCGGC
>Ga0302324_100012984_pt1 | contig 16927 bp, 22 predicted proteins | sample Palsa_T0_1_FD_201949 | JGI IMG/M metagenome (GOLD analysis project Ga0302324, IMG submission 201949) | Peat permafrost microbial communities from Stordalen Mire near Abisko, Sweden - Palsa_T0_1 | ecosystem: Environmental > Terrestrial > Soil > Palsa > Peat permafrost | place: Sweden: Abisko...
AAAGCCTGCGGCTACAGTTGAACAACGGTCGCGACGTTGTGGTGCAGACGGCTGGGCCAGCCGTTCCTACCAATCGTGGGAGGGAAGAGAACAGGCGGGACGCCTGTTCAACACAGAAACGATGGCAGGCGAGACGCCCGCCCTACCGAGGGCAAAGGCAAAGAAAACGGGCGGGACGCCTGTTCAACACGGAGGACGGCAAACTTCCGCTACACTAGCTGTTTGAGGACGGATTCGGCGCACTTCATGAAAGCCTTGGAGGGGTCGCTGTCGGGGGCGGCGACGACGATGGGGACGCCTTTGTCGCCGCAGATACGGATTTCGGAGAAGAGGGGGATTTCGCCGAGGAAGGGGACTTCGAGGCGGGCGGCTTCCTGTTTGCCGCCGCCGTGGCTGAAAATGTCGTCGTGCTCGCCGCAATGGGGGCAGACATAGTAGCTCATGTTCTCAACGATGCCGAGGATCTTCACGTTGACCTTCTCGAACATCGCGATGCCGCGTCGGGCGACCTCGAGGGCGACGTCCTGCGGTGTGGTGACGATGACGCCGCCGTCGAGCGCGATGGTTTGGACGAGGGAAAGCTGCGCGTCGCCGGTGCCGGGCGGCAGGTCGACAACCAAGACGTCGAGTTCGCCCCAGTTGACGGCGAGGGTGAACTGTTGGATCGCCTTCATGATCATCGGGCCGCGCCAGATGACGGGGGAATCGTTGTCGAGCAACAGGGCCATGCTCATCATCTTGAGGCCGAAATTCTCAACGGGATCGAGTTTCTCGCCCGACATCGTGGGACGGCGGACCGCGCCCATCATTTTCGGGACGCTGGGGCCGTAGATATCGGCGTCCATGACGCCGATTTTTTGGTCGAGCTTCGCGAGGGCGCAGGCGAGGTTCACAGCGACGGTCGATTTGCCCACGCCGCCCTTGCCGCTGCCAACGGCGACGATGTGTTTCACGCCCGGGATTTGTGGTCGCGCGGGGACCGCGCCCGCGCCGGCCATCGGCATCTGACCCTGCTGAGGCGGTTGCTGCGCGGTCATCTCGATTGTCACGCGGCCGATGCCGTCGCATTGTTTGAGCGCGGCTTCGACGTCACGCTGGATCTGGCGCGGAACCTCGGGGTCGCGCGTCATCACGTGCAGGGCGATGGTGACGTCATTCTGCTCAGTGATGCTGACGGTTTTGACGATGCCGAAGCTGACGATGTCACGGCTGAAGCCGGGAAATTTGATGTGCTTGAGGGCGTCGCGGACTTGTTCTTCGGACAATGGATGGTCAACTCGGCCAGACATGGTGCCTCAATTTAACGTGGGTGTCGCACCGTGTTGGTGGGCGATATGCGCTTTGGGTTGCAGGAGATCGGTGAGCGTGGTGCGGGCGAAAACTTCGTTGACGCGGTTTTGCGCTTCGCTGAACACGGCGCACAAGGTGCAACTGCTCATACGGGTCGTCGACACAACGCATTCGGGGTCGTCGGAGACACATTTCTGGAGCGCGAAGACGCCTTCGACGCATTGGAGGACCTGAAGCAAGGTGATTTCGCCGGCGGATTTGGCGAGGCTGAAGCCGCCGCCCGCGCCGCGATGCGAGCGCACGAAACCGCCCTTGGCAAGGGATTGGAAAATCTTCGCGAGGAAACTTTTCGGGACACCCTCGGCCTCACTGATTTCATCGATCATGATGGTGCGTTCGGCAGGTTGTTTGGCCAGATACAACAGCCCGATGATCGCATATTCGCCTGCCCGAGTGACTTGCATGAGTTAAATCGGAGTAAGATTGTCTTATTTCAAAATCAATATAGGGATGGGTAGTGGAAATGTCAACGGCGGGCAAGTCAGTGGCACAAATCGATCATCCACGCGGCGAGGAAAACGATGAGAAACAACACGTACATGGCGAGGTAGCGACGAAGAAAGCGGGCGAGCCGCGTCAACTGGACATCCCCGAGACTGAGATACTCGCCACTCAAGAGAAACCGTATCACCGCGAGACGGCCGACGAAAATCGTCGGGCGTCCCAGCGCCATCCACGTCTGCGGGTGATAGGTGCGTAGGCGCGTAAAGAGCATGCCATGCAGGACTGCTCCTCCCACCGAAGCCAAGATCAGAATCTGCAGGAGCAACTGCATGGTAGCCTAACGCCCGGGGCCAGACAGCGCAAGCGGCGTCTGCGGATCGGTGTTTGGCCGGGTGAATGGTTCAACATTCATTGGTGCTCGTCGATGCTTCTAAAGGTCGTCCCCTCGGGCAGATTGACGGTGAGATTCGTTTCCGCGTCGTTGCCGGACAGTAACGAAACTTTGGTCAACACGAGTTCTTCCCTGCGACCGACGTAGGGATCGTCTTGACCCCGGTCAAGGCTTTGCGGATAACGTGAGCGCAGCAACGCGGCGCACTCCTTAGAGTGTTCCGTTGTGACGATGCAGTGGACTGGATACCAGACGCCATCGGCAATCGGGCGGTGCTCTGGAACTTCATACGTCTGTGTGATCTCGTCATCGGCTGTCGTCAATACACGACCCTGGGAGTACGTATAGCGAACCAGCGCGAAATTCTTTTCGGGGTCGAGGGTGAGATCCCACGCCACACATAGCTGAGGCGACTCAAAGTGGACGAGAACCATGCCGTCGCTGGTGTCTGAGACGGCGATATCCTTGAATCTATCGGGAGCATAGACCGGAGTATTCCGGATCGCTCGCAAACCAGTAAAGCCCAGTCCCGAATAAAATCTCTCAGCCCGCTGTGCCAGGCCTTGGGAAAACTGCGATTTCTTTCCACAGTCGGCCTGTTCACCCGAGCACCGCGACTGAGGCAGGCCCAGCAACTGCGTGCCATCGTGAGATTGAGTCGCCCTGCTCAAGTACGTGATGAATCCATCGGCATCTCGGAACTGAGTTGACCATGTTGCCAGATATGGGGCTGCTCCTAATATCCAGCGGCTGATTGAAGGATTTTGATTCAGGACGTACCGTCCCTGCGGCTTGTTTTCGAACGCACAACTGAATGTGGATGTTGCTGGGGTGACTTTCCACGAGGAGGCCGAATCATCCCGTCGGTATTCATGGGTGTAGCCTTCGACTTTCACGACGCCGATTTGTTCGTTGGCCTGCTCCAGCGCCGCGAGAATCTCTTCGAGTGGAGGGGCGGCAAATGATTGCGATGACAATCCCATCAAGAGGCTCAGGATGATGATCGCAGCACGTTTCATGGTCGCCGAACGCCCAAGTATGTGACGTCGATTAAACCCCCTATGGACCCGTGAGGGAAGCACAAAAGATGAGGCGGGAAACTGCGGCGGCAGGCACGATCTTTTAGACCTTTACGGTTTGGCGGCAATCCCGCATAGTACGTGGAACAAAGGGAATGCGGTCGGTTGCCGAACCTGTAGGAGTTGGGAATGGACGCGAAAACAGTCGGGTATTGGGTGGGCATGGTACTGGGCGGACTCGTCATCGGAACACTCTGCGGGTTGGTTCCGTTTTTTGTCGGGAAGAAGCGGAATCAGATGCCGCTGGCTGTTGGTGGCCTCGCCGCGTGCATCGTGTCGGGGCTCATCCTGGGGTTGATCCTGGCCTTGGCGGTGTCGATCGTATTCACGGTGATCATTGTGTTTGCAAACCCAAAGAAGCCGGAGCCGCCGCCGGTGCCGCGCAGGTGGTGACGCGGTTGCCGAAGTCTCGGGGATTGCTGGGCATCGGGCTGCTTTGTTGTACTTGAACCGGGTGGTATCCGGGAGAAATTTCCCAACGTGAGCGCACGGCGAATCATTATTACCAAGCATGCGAAGACGCTGGTCCTTCTCGACGGCGAGGAGGAGGTGTGGCGCATTCCCGTGGTGATCGGCAAGAACACCGGCGACAAGCAGCGCGAGGGCGATCTGGCGACGCCGGAGGGCGAGTTTTACATTTGCTACAAGAATCCTGATAGCAAATACCACCGGTTTTTGGGGTTGAGTTATCCCAACATTGAAGACGCGGAGCGCGGGTTGCGCGAGAAACTGATTACACAGGCCGAGTACGAGCAGATTCGCGAGGCGATTGCGCGGAAGGAATGTCCACCGTGGAAAACGGCGCTCGGCGGCGAGGTGGGGTTGCACGGGCCCTGTCCGAATGTCACGTGGACGCACGGCTGCATCGCGATGAGCGTTGAGCAAATCGAACGGCTGTATGATTTGATGGAGTTGGGGGATGAGGTGGTGGTGGCGCCGTGAGGCGGCCAGGTTCGAGGATTTGAAATTGGAAATCGAAGATCTCAGACCGAAGGCCGTCCGCGTCGGATTCCGCAGGCGGGACGCCCGCGCTACCAGTCCATGAGTCAGCGATTCCTGATCTATCCGGTGTTGTTCCTGGCGCTGGGGCAATTGGTGCCGCTGTTGCGGGGTGACCGACGATGGTATGCGGCGCAGATCGCGCAATTGCTCGTGACGCTGTTGGCCTGCCTGGCCGGGATTTATTTTGACGAGGAATTTTTGTGGGTGCCCGCGGCCTGGACGCTGTTGGTTTTGTTTGTCGTCATGCCGGGGGTGCTGACTGCCGTGGCAGCGCGAATGGAACAACGGGGGGAATGGGGTCGCGCGGCGTTTTTCCGTCGGCTGGCGAGCCGATTCATCTGGGGTTGGATGGGACGGTTGTATCGGCGATACGCGGAGGCGTTGCAGTTGGTCGCGCAAGGATACGCGGGAGAGTCATTGAAAGCGCTTGATGAACTTTCGGCGCAGCCGATGCCATTGGCGATTAGTGGGATTGTGCGCATGTGGAAATTGTCGTTGCTGGTGACGTTGCGGCGGTGGGAGCAGGCGGTGGCGTATTACGAAAGCGTATACGACTGGGGCACGCTGGGGCAGGCGACACAGGGGCGGATGTTCGCCGCGCGGGCGTTCGCGGAGACGGGCCACATCGGCCGGGCGCTGCGCAGCTTGCAATTCGTGATGCTCTCGCCGCGGACATTAGGCGCGAGGCAAACGCAATTGTGGGCGACGCGCGTGTGCGTGGCAGCGTTGGCGGGCGACGCGGGAGGGGTCGAGGAACAACTGGGCCGCCGCGAATACGCGCGCCGGTCGCACGGGTTCAAGAGGTTTGCCGCCTACTGGCGCGGCCGGTGCGCGCTGGCGCGCGGGCAACGAGGGGAAGCGGTGCGGCTGTTGACGCGGGCGTATGAGCTGACGCCGCCGCGGAACCAATTGTGGCGCGAGGCGATTACGGAGCAAATGCAGCGGGCGGAGAATGTGAAGGCCCCTCACCTTAATCCTCTCCCCCAAGGGGAGAGGAAAAGCGGTAGCGGATGGTGGGCGGCGCAGGACCCGATGTACGCGCACGGGCAGGAGTTGCTCCGCGGCGCGGAGAAGGACACGGCGGCGTGGCGAGCGTTGATGCACATGGGACAGCCCGAGTTGGTGACGCTGGCCTTGCTGTTGCTCCTGGCCATGGTGCATTTGACGAACGACGTGTTGCTGCGGGGTGAGGCGCAGGACAAGCTGTTGCTGTGGCTGGGCAACAGCTCGGACACGGTGAAGAACGGCGAGTGGTGGCGCGCGTTCACCGCGCTGTTTCTGCACGCCAACCTGCTGCACCTGGCGATGAACGGCACGGGGCTGTGGCTGTTCGGGTCGGCGGTGGAAAAGACGATGGGGCGCTGGCGGTTGCTGGTGATCTTTCTGCTGGGGGGCGCGCTCGGCAATCTCGCCAGCGCGTTTGTGGCGCATTACGACGTGGCAATCGGGGCGAGTGGCGGAATCTTTGCGGTCATCGGCGCGTTCGGCGTGGGCGTGTGGCGGTTGCGGTCGCCGATGTATATTGGGTTGCGGCGACGGCTGCTGCTGATCCTCATGTTGATGGTCGCCAGCGATTTCACGATTGGCGGTTTGGAACCGCAGGTGGACAACCTCGCGCACGTGGGCGGTTTTTTTTCGGGGATATTGCTGGCGGTGGTATTGTGGCCGCGACGCAACCCAAATTCGTGAATGTTGAGCTGCAAGGCGGAGACGACGGCAAGCGGAGCGCTTGCCCTACAATTCGGAAAGGCGGACGGCGAATCAGGCTGGCAACGGCGATTCCGTGGGAGCGAGCAGGTCTCGGACGCAGTCGATGAGCTTCTTGACGGGAAATGGTTTGCTCAGGCACTTCACGCCGGACTTGGCCAGGAAGCAACGGACCTCGGGATCGTTGCCAAAGCCGGTCATGAAGATGAAGCGGCTCTTGAATTCCGGCCGTATCTCGACGGCCTGGCGGTAAAAATCATCACCCCGCATATGCGGCATCATGATGTCGCAGACGACCGCATCGTAGAAAGTGTCCGCGATCTTCGCCACGGCTTCGTCACCGTTATGAGCAACGTCCACCAGGAAGTTCTCGCCAGCCAGAATCCACTGAAGAGTCTCCGCCAACTGGCGATCATCGTCCACCAAGAGGAGCGTCTTGAACTCGTAGATGTTCGCATAATGCTTGGCCACATCTGACTGGTCTCTGGATGCCATGGGTACCCGGAGTAGCAGCCACGATGCCAGCTGTATCTCCCGCCGAGTGGCAAGATTGCACGAAACAAGAGTTGCTATTCCTGCAATTGGATGTATCCTGCGATTGGAGAGTCGAGAAGCTCTCTCGTTGGGGCAGAATGTCAAAGGGCGAGGAGTCGCGTTTGGGAGCGGCTCGGGGGTAGTAATCCGAGATTTGAGCCTCGACTCTCCTTCTATTTCCCCGGCCAATCTACGGCCTGATCAGGGACGGCGACCTACAACTGAAACGCCGACGAAGCGGGTTTCCCTTGGTTCAGGAACCCGTCAATGGCACCGATCAAATCGGCCGCGATCACCGGCTTGGTGAGCAACTTGTCTACGCCTTCGAGATACGCCTTGGGCAACTCCTCGATCTTCATGGCGGTGAGGCCGATGACCTTGGCGTTCGGGTTGAGATGCCTTACGAACTTGAGCGTCTCATCGCCATTGAGTTTCGGCATGCTGTAATCAAGGACCACGATGCGGATGTCGCGAGCGGCATAGCGGAGCAAGTCGAGTCCCTTCGGCGATGAAGTCGAACTCAGCACATTGAAGCCCCGCTTGACGAGCAAGGTTTTGACGGTCAGGAGCACCGCGGGATCATCATCGATGGCGAGGATGGTGCATTTGGGTTCGGCCTCGTTAACGGGGGGGCGCTCCGGGAGTTGCTCCGGTTTATCCGCGCTACTGTTGCTGACTAATGCGGCTGCTGTGGTGAAGATGCTCATACATTCTTTCTTAATCGACTGTCAATTTACATACCAAACAATGAGAAATGACGCATGGCCCGTGCCAAAAAGAGGTGGGAAAGATGCGGAAATATCAGTGGCAAGCCGAAATCTGCCTTGTCCCGGATCAAGCCGGCGATGGTGATGTGGCGGAGGATGACGGTGGCGCACTGATGGTATCCTGCACTTTCTGAAAAAGTGCAGGCAGTCGGTACGGCTTCTGCAGGTAGCCCCGCAAACCTCTCTGGAACAGCTTGGCGGCCACGGATTTTTCGCAGCCCGTCACCAGCACGACCCGCACTTCTGGATTGAGGCGTTGGAGCTCGTCGAAGACCAGATCGCCGGACATTTTGGGGAGCAGGTAGTCCAACAGCACCATGCCAATCTCCTGGCCCCGCTCCTGATAGACCTTGATGGCTTCCTCCGAATTGGAGGCGGTATGCACCGCGTAGCCCTGGCTTTCCAACTGCGACTTGAGGAGGCCGAGAAATCCTGGCTCATCGTCGATAGCGAGGATGCACTCTCTTTGAAGGCAATTATTGGGCGCCATGCCCGTAGAAGTAGCATTCAGCTTGCCAATATTGGCCGCAAGGCCCGCCGCCATCGGCGTCATCCGCCCCAGAAATTCTCAAATTGGCTTTTGGGGGGTCTCGAACCGACGCCGGTCCGGGTGGCTGCAGAGCACGGCAGGGCCAAAACGTATGGCAAACTTGCAAGCATCGGGGTCTTCCACCAGGCATTTCGAGAGATCAAGACCAGGCCCCAAATGCTTCGTGCGACATATTTTCGGATCTGGAAGATCCCGTTGATCTTTGACGCTGTCGTTGGTCATGAGGCGCCAGGCTTCTCGAAGCTACGCCGGTCCGGATGGCGGCAAAAGAAGCTCTTGCCGAACTTCACCGCATACTTGCAAACCAGCGGATTGTTCACGAGGCATTCTGAGAAATCGAGAGTTGGCCCCAGATACCTCGTTCGACATGTCTCCGGGTCTGGGAGAAGCCGTTGACTGCTAACCACGTCGTCGGTCATGACGGGCCCGTCATCTCGAAGCTACGCCGACCAGGATGGTGACAAATGATCTCCGTGTCGAACCTGAATGCATACTCACAAGTCTCAGGGTTTTCCACCTGGCATTTCCAGAGGTCGAGGGATGGCCCCAGATACCTCGTTCGACATATTTCCGCATCCGGCAAACGCTTATGATTCCTGACCGTCTCGTCGGTCATGCTCGATCCTCCTATCCTGGCTGTCGCATGGCTGCATCAAAAACCGATAGACATCCGCCAATGCGGCGATGCTCGCAGGAGTTGGCAAATACTGAGGTAACCGAATTCTAAAGTGGCTCTTGGTTGATGGCTTCGGTATCGTCGACAACTTGAGTTGCGACACTCCCTCTCTTCTTGTCCTCATCGGCCTGCTTCGCACGCTGAATTACAATGGTCCCGGTTTCATCCGGTTGCCTGGCGTTGAAACCAAAACCGCAGCAGTAGCAGTGCTGTTTGGTTTTATAGTTGTGAGCCCCGCACGCGGGACAGACTTGAATATGCGACATCCCGTCGGAGCGGCGACTTCCAAATTGGATGACGATCATGGGAACAGCCACGAAGACCACCAGGAACAACACCAACATCAATATTTCGCTGGGTTTTATGTTGATTTACCTCCCTGACGACGGCCGTCGGTGCTTACGCCGGCGCGAGCCGAGGAGACATAAACAACTCGATAGCTTTGTTGCTCCGATATCCATGTGGACGTGCATCCAGTCCCCGAGGTTTCATGCATCTCAGCACAACCCTCGCGTGCGCCACCGCTTCTCGTCGGTATTAAACTACAGAGCAACGAGAATGTCTGTAGGGACAGCGCCCGCATGTTTTGTAGGGGCTACACCTTACAACCAGACATAGGCTGTACGGCGTGGTCGTACCGCAACAATCGTAACTGGAAACGGAAAATGTCTTTTATAGAAGAGTAACCAACTTATATAATCACCACAGTCCCTTCCTAGAGCGCCGGGGGGCAAGTAGTGTGAGCATGTTTGGAAAGATTGTTAGCTGGCTCAAAAGGAGATCGAAGGCTTCACTGGACGCGGGCAGATTGGCCAGGACGGTCAGCGTCGATGGCAAGACCGCGGGGCAGCAACCTCCGGAGGCTGTGCTGCAATCAAATGAAGAACTCTTCAAGCAGTTTGTCGAAGAGATTGACCAGGTGTTCTGGATGACAAGTCCAGACAAGAGCCAATTGTTGTATATCAGCCCCGCCTACGAAACGATCTGGGGGCGCACCTGCGACAGCCTCTACGCGTCCCGATATGGCTGGCTGGACGCGATACACCCGGACGATCGTGAGCTCATCATGAGGGCGGCGATGACAACACAGGTCGACGGGAAATATGATCATGAATACCGCATCGTACAGCCGGACGGGTCGATCCGCTGGATCCGGGACCGGGCTTTTCCCATCCGCGACGCATCGGGAAACGTCTATCGCATTGCCGGGGTCGCGCAAGACATTACCGACGGCAAACAGCTCCTGGAAACCCAGCAACGAAACTTCATGGAACGGGAACGACTCGAAAGGGAAATCCTGGAAATCAGTGATCGAGAGCAACGACGGATCGGCCAGGACCTACACGACAGCATTTGCCAGCAACTCGTCAGCACCGCTTTTGCCTCCAATCTTCTCAGCCAGAAATTGGCGACGATCGCCCCGGGGGAAGCTGACGCGGCCAGGAAGATCGCCGGATGGATCGACGAGGCGATTAGTCAGACGCGGATTCTGGCCCGGGGCCTTTATCCGGTGAAACTCGAAGCGGACGGGCTGGCATCTGCTCTCCAGGAATTGGCCGAGTATGTGGCCAATCGGTTCGGGATTGCGTGCGAGCTGGAAAACGCGGACGAGATACTGGTCGCCGACAACAAGGTGGCGACTCACGTATATCGTATCGCGCAGGAGGCGGTGACAAACGCCGTCAAGCACAGTCAGGCGGACCGGATACGGGTCAGCCTGGCAAACGAAGACCGCAACGTTTCCATGGAAGTCCAGGACAATGGCGTCGGAATTCCGGATGGAATCACCAACGGCATGGGGTTGTATATCATGCAGTACCGCACCCGGATAATCGGCGGAAACCTCATGATCAAGCGAGGCTCCAACGGCGGCACGGTTGTTGTGTCCACATTCCCACAGAAGAGATCAACAGTTCGGGAAAGCGAAGGTTCCAACCATGCGGGGGGGAAATGACCCGAATTGTGATCGTGGATGACCACCCGCTCGTCCGGGACCAACTGCGCGCGATGGTCGAGTCGGAGGCTGATCTCAGAATTTGCGGGGAGGCCGAGGATTGCCATCACGCGTTGGACGTCATCAAATCGGAACAGCCAGATATGGCTATCATTGATCTGATGCTGAAAGGATGTCGCGGCGGCCTCGAACTCGTCAAAGACATACACGAACGACACCCCAGATTGTTCATGTTGGTCGTTTCCATGCACGATGAATCGCTATACGCCGAGCGCGCAATTCGTGCTGGCGCACGCGGCTACATCACCAAGCAGGAAGCCACGAAGGAGATCCTCCAGGCGATCCGGCGAGTGTTGTCCGGGCAGATTTACCTGAGCGACAAGATGGCGGCCAAGGTGCTTACGAAGATGACCGCCGGCCGGTCAACTCGCGGCAAGTCATCCATTGAATGCCTCACCGATCGTGAGTTGCAGGTTTTTCGACTGATCGGACACGGACGCAGTACGCAACAGATTGCCAACGAATTGCACCTCGACACGAAGACAATCGAGACGTACCGGGCACGCATCAAAATCAAGCTGGATATCAGAGACGCGAGGGAACTTCTGCAACAGGCGATCTTGTGGGCGCACACCACGGGCTCCGTGTAAGAAGAGGCCGATGGCGAAGTGGTGGTCGAAGAAGTTGAAGTTGCGGCGCAGCCCAGTGCACTGTTCCACCGAATCGATGCTTACGCTGTCTCAGCAGTTTCCATTTTCCGAAAGAGTTCTGCCTCCGCCTCGGCTTCGGTTTTCATGTTTTCCTTAAGCTCTTGGACCTGCAACACGCCGTTCGCATTTTGTTTCAAAACGACGTAGCTCCAAGCCCTCTCCGTCCGCTCACGATCAATAGCCCCGCAGATGTTTTTCGCATCGTTCACAAACCACTCGACTTGTTGCCCGGTAAACTTCTCGAGAGCTGCTCTATCCGGGAAGAGCTTGTCGAAATCGTGGCGTGATATCATTTTGGGACGCTTTTCTTGCCTGGTCTTCATGCCTCAATATATACGCCATACCGAAGTCGCCGTAATTGGCGGAATTCCGAATTTCACCTAGGAATTATTCTGCGTTCCCGACAACCGAGCCTGCTTCAGTCTGGCAGGTGCGCGCCGGGGGGGCAATGTCAAACCAATGAAACCATTGCATTCCAGTCTCTGGGTCTCAAGACTTCAGATTTGGCTCGGCGACAACCGCAGCTTGCAGGGCTTGGCGAGGTGAATCTACCGGCGGGATTCCCAATACCGCTAGATAGTGCATCTTCCCGCCGGGTAGCCAACGGCCCCACGCGTAGCACGTGGTAGCTTGGGGGTGGCTGGCGATTTGAAACACCGCGACAATACCTCTCCAGACTGTCTGACCCTCAACAGTTTCCAGGACGTTCACGCTCTCGAAGTACGTTGCGTCGCACCCGTGCTGTTGGAGAATAGCCTGTTTGAGCTTGCCCAGATACTCACGATTGGCCGTCGGCTTTTTCAATGATAGCACGATAGCAGAAGTGGACGAGGATTCAAATCGACTTTGGCGGAGTCGAATATCAAAGGCCCCCGTGTTTGGCGGCTTGGGCGAAATCCGCGTCCGCTCCCGCTTGGTCGCCCTTTTTCTTCCTGGCGAAGCCACGGTTGTTGTAGGCGGAAGCGTTTCTCGGACTGAGTTCAATGCCTTTCGTGATATCGACGATGGCGCCATCCAGATCACCTTTGGCGTTCTTGACCATGCCGCGGCTGATATGGGCGGAAGCATCTTTCGGGTTAAGTTCGATGGCCTTCGAGTAGTCGGCGATGGCTCCGGCCAGGTCACCTTTGTCACTCCTGGCATAGCCGCGGCTGATGTAGGCGTTGGTATCCTTCGGGTCGAGTTCGATGGCCTTCGTATAGTCAGCAATGGCGCCATCCCGATCGCCCTTGAGTACTTTGGCACTGCCACGGTTGTAGTAGGGGGAGGCGTTTTTTGGGCTGAGTTCAATGGCTTTCGAGTAATCGGCGATGGCGCCGTCCAGATCGCCATCGGCCCTCTCGGCATTGCCATTGCGGACAAAATCATCCGCGGTCTGCTGCTGGGCGAATGTGTGATGTGGCAGGCTCAGGGCAGACAGGAGAGCAAACAGAATGAGGAAGGTTGGGCGGTACTTGGATGACATTATGGTTTCCTTCCCTGTAGCATGATGATCAGCGGCCTTGGAGTTTCGCGGCTTGGGCGAAATCTTTGGCCGCTCCCGCCTGATCGCCTTTGGCTTTCCTGACCTTGCCACGGTCGATGTAGGCATCCGCGTCATTGGGGTTGAGTTCAATGGCTTTCGAGTAGTCTGCGATGGCGCCATCCAGATCGCCTTTGGCCTTCCTTACACCGGCACGGCTGAAGTAGGCGGGGCCGTCTCTTGGGTCGAGCTCGATGGCTTCCGTGAAGTCGGCGATGGCGCCATCCAAATTGTTCTTGTTAAATTTGGCAGTGCCGAGGTTGTAGTAGGCGTCGGCGTATTTGGGGTCGATCTCGAGAGCTTCATTGTAATCTGCAATCGCCCCGTCCAAATCGCCGTTGCCCATCTTGGTGAGGCCGCGGTTGACGCAATCCTCGGCGGTCTGTTGGCCGAATTCCGTCGAGGTGTGAAGTTTGGCCGTTTTGGCGAAACCTGAAATCCCGGCTGTCTGATCTCCCTTGGATCTCAGGGCGCTGTCACGGTTGGCGGCATCCTTGGCGGATTGGAGCCTGGCGGATTGATCGAAGTCCGCCACCGCTCCCGCCTGGTCTCCCTTGTCAATCCTGGCCTGGCCGCGGTGGTAGTAGGCGTCGGCGTATTTGGGGTCGAGTTCGATGGCTTTCGTGAAATCGGCGATGGCGCCATCCAGATCGCCCCGGCCATGCCTGAGAATGCCACGGTTGTAATAGGCCTCGGCGTAAGTTGGATTCAGTTGGATGGCTTTGGTGAAATCCGCGATGGCACCATCCCAATCCCGCTTGTTCCTCTCGGCAGTTCCCCGGCTGACAAAGTCCTCCGCGGTCACCGGGCTGATTACAACCGCCCGCAGGGTAATCGGAAACAGGAGAGCAAGCAGAATGAGAAAGGGTGGGTGGTACCTGGTCACTGTAGAATTCTTATTCGCTGGTTATCCCGGCTGACGTTCTGACGTTCGGCGAATTTTACTCCTGCGAGAAATTGGGACAAGGAGAAACGACCGCCTTTCAAGACGACGAGGTTGGCTGCGACTTGCGTGTTGGTCGATGGGCTGGTACAAATAGGAACCTGAATGCGATTCTTCGGAAGGAAACTCGGGGGACAGGAGATTGGCCAGGCGTTGTTTGAGCGTGACCAGAAGAGTTTCCTTGCCGGGTATCCCGGCAGACTTTTTCCAGTGGAAAGCCTGCTTCAACCGGAGGTTGTTAAAAGCGAGTGGCTGTATTTTGATGCGTCCAATATCGATTACTTTGTTCTGCTGATCTTCGGGGACACGGCAGAACGAGGGGAGATTATGAGGCCGTACTGGGCGAGGATGAAGCAGTGGCTACAGGACAAAACAGCCATGCCAACTGCTTACGAAAGGGTTTGGATCTGCCAAGGCGCCAAACATATTCCCAAGGAGCCAGAGGAGACCGGCTGGCAACGAATGCAACGCAGGTTGATGATGTACGCTGCGGCAATACATACTCCACACCGACTGGGAGAGAGCGTCCCTGTTTCGGCATTATTCTGCGGTCTTTGCGGCTCCTCAGAGATTTCGTTTTCCCTTGGCGTGGGACAGTTTTACTCCTCCCAGAAAATGGAAAAAATGAAGTTCCTCGAATCCTATCGGATTGCGCCGCCATCCGTCATGACCCGCACCCGGTGAATTCCTGCGGCTGGGGGAAAGGAGGCAGTTTTGTCTTCATAATCACAAGGGGTCGAGAGTGCGCCAGGTTCTTCGGCTTCCTCGACGGCCACGCCGGGTCTCGGGACGACATTCGGGGGCATCGGCCGCGCCAGCGTGTCCCTCATCGTCAAACTGACAACAAATGAACGGACCGCTTTCTATCTTCCCGCTTATTGGCGGCCTTGCAGTCGCGCCAGCGCGTTTCGAGCCACCGTGTAGTCTGGGCGGAGCCTCAGCGCTTGCTCGTAGTGTTGTATTGACTCGGGTACTCGATCCGCTTTCTCCAAGGCCGACCCCAAATAGTAGTGGGCCTCGGCAGAACCGGGCATAATCCGAAGGGCGTGCTCGAAGTGAGTGATGGCGTCCTCGATATTGCCCATTTGAGCCGACGCGAGCCCCAAACCAACATACGCGTCGGCATTGTCGGGCTCGATCAACAGGGCTTGCTCGAAGTGATCCGCTGCCTGGGGTATCTTACCCAGCTTCATCATGGCCACCGCCAGATTGTAGTGCGCCTCGGCGAAATCGGGCTTGATCCGCAGGGCCTGCCCGAAGTAGGCGGTGGCTTCCTCGTTATTCCCCATTTGAGCCAAGGCGAACCCCAACCCCATGTACGCGTTGGCGTTATCGGGCTCGATCCGCGACACCTGCCGGTAATGTTCGGTGGCGTTTATCATTTCGCCCGCTCGCTGAAGGGCGACCGCCAGGTTGTAGTGGGCCATGGCGAAATCAGGTTCGATCCGAATCGCCTGTTCGTAGTGGGTGATGGCGGCCGCTGCATCGCCGGCTCGTTCCCTGACGATGCCCAAATTGTAGTGGGCCCGGGCATCGTTGGGATCGATCTCCAGCATCCGCTCCCAACGTTCCTTTGTGTCCACATCGCCCAAGCGATAGATGAACATCGTGTAGCCGACCCGCGCAGATGGTTCGTGACACGCACGCAGCCAATCCCAGGCGGGGTTCATGAGTTCGGTCGCCGATATGGCCAGTGTGCCGCTGCGCAGTCCGGCTGCTTCACCAGAGGTCACGCGCCGGGCGGCAATCCCATGGTAGTCGATCGATTTCCTGGGACCGAAGTACGCCAGATCAATATTCGTCAACGTCTGCTCATCGAGGAAATGCTTCAACCGTTTGACGTCCTGTCCCCAATCGAGGTTGGAATCGACCAACCACTGGTAGCCGTTCGACGGACCGCCGGCGATTTCGTTGAAGTATTCGATGAAATAGGGGCGGGCGCGCCACGTTACCAGCAACAGCCAGCCCGTGCACAGCCACGCGCATAGTTGTACCCGACGGCTTTGGAGGCTGAACTGCGACGCTGTGCCCACGGCCAGCAGAGCGAACATTGGCAGCAAATGCCGGACACCTATATTGATGGTCCCCGTCATGGCAAAGAGCAGGTACAGCAATGCCGCAATCCAGGGGATGGCCTGCTGGAAGGAAAACGCCTGCAATCCGCGCAACCACATCACCAACCCAACTATCGTCAGCAGCAACAAGGGGAGTGGCGTCTTCACCGCCATCGTCACAGGGAAATAGTACCACCATCCGGTCCGCTGCCACTGGCCGCACAGAAACGCCCAGTGCCCTGTCGATTCATGGGCGGCCAGCAGCGCCAGTCCCTTGAAAAAATCCCGCGGGATCAGAATCGGCCGGAGCACTTGAAACCATCGCGGCACGCCGATCGTCGTGGCGGCGTCGGCCGTCAATGGTGCCGCCGGTTTCCAATGGGGTGTGTAGATCAGCAACACGACCGCACCCGCCGCTAGGGCCATTACACTCACGGGCTTACCCCACCCGCGCCAGTCCCGCCTCCGTGTCGCGTGCAGGGTCATGAGCGCCAGCAGAATTGGCGCGAGCAAGAGGGCACTGAGTTTCATAACCAGCGCCCCGCCGCAAGCCAGCCCGCACAGGACGGCGCGACCTGTCGAAGGCTGCTCCAGAAAAATCGCCAAACGCCACACCGCCAGAACTAACATCAACGTCAGCCCCATGTCTGTCAGCACGAGGTGTCCGTAGGCCAGCGTCACCGGGTTTAATGCCCAAAGCGCGACGCCGAGTGTCCCGGCCATCGGGCCAGCCAATCGACGCAGCCAAAGGAAGATCACGAGGCCCGTCAGTGCCGTGAGCGCGACCTGCATCCATCGGCCGGCGGCAAGAATCCCGCCGGCATCGTTGGCGCCGCCATAGACGAACTCCTGGGCCAGCCATGGCGCCTCCCGGGCCGGCCAAAAATACCAGTCATCGCGCGCCACCGGGAACGGCTTGTCAAGCAAGACCGTTTCCCCCGACCACCGACGCGTTATCGACGCCCCGTCGCGCCGATCCAGCAATTCTTCCGCTCTCGGAGACAGTTTCACGTCCATGAACAACAAGGGGAGTGCCGAAATCATCTTGGCCAAGGGCGGGTGAGTCGGTTCAAGGGTGAAACCGTAGCCATGCCAATAACTGTAACCCGCCACCAAGAACAGAGGTTCATCGTCGGTGGCTGATTCCTGTTGGATGGGGCCCGCCATGAATGTCGCCATCAACACCAGCAGCGCGATGGCAGCGAGACCAGCCGCGTGCCTGTTGACGGTCGAAAGGCCGGCTG
>Ga0302324_100012985_pt1 | contig 16925 bp, 11 predicted proteins | sample Palsa_T0_1_FD_201949 | JGI IMG/M metagenome (GOLD analysis project Ga0302324, IMG submission 201949) | Peat permafrost microbial communities from Stordalen Mire near Abisko, Sweden - Palsa_T0_1 | ecosystem: Environmental > Terrestrial > Soil > Palsa > Peat permafrost | place: Sweden: Abisko...
GGCACCGGCGTCGGCAGCGGCGTTGGACGCGGATGGGTCGACGATGTCGTCGGCACCGACGACGATGGCCGGGATGCCCGCCTGGCTCGCGCTCCCGAGCTGCGAGGCGAGCCAAGCGAGCTGCCCGTCGGAGGAGAGCGAACCCGACGAGTAGTCGACAACGATCACGCGCACGGTGCCGCCCACGCCGGAGGAGTCGAATGAGTACGCGGCGGTGCCGGCCGGGGGGGGCGAGGTTCCCGGCGGCACCGTGCCGCCGGGAGCGTGGGCCCCAAGCATCTGGACAAAGTCGGCCGGTCCCCCGGCGGCGGACGACACGTCGGCGGCGGTGGCGGCCGCATAGACCGGCAGGGTGCCGCCGCTCGAGAGCAGTTCGTCGTAGCGGGCCAGCTCGCGGTTGAACGCGCTCGGGTCGGGCCCGGCGGCTACCGCGTTACGCTGGCCCGCGTACAGGAACGCGCGAACACCACTTATCTGATTCGCGCGGCTGATCGCGGCGGCCAGCCAGGCGTCGGGACCTAGGTTCTGGGCGGCGCCGTCGGCGCACGCGTTAGCGCAGCCCGAGCCGCCACCGAGCGCGAACGTCGCCTCGCCGCTGGGTGTCGAGATCGGGACGCTGCTGCTGGCCGGCGGCGATGGGCCCGCGCCGAAGCGCTGGACGGCCGCGGTCTGCACCACCTCGGCAGCCCCCGGATCGCCACCGAACTCGAGGTTGGGCCCTCCCGTCTGACCGCCCACCGCCCAGCCCTGGTCACCCGCGGGGTCAACATCGAGGGCGAGCACGGGATCAGGCGAGCCGGCCATGTCGAAGTTCTGGCCGGCGTCGGCGTTGATCTGGTTGGGATAGTCATCGAGCTCCTCGTCGACCCACCCCGAGTCAGTCTCCCGGAGCAGGAAGCCACGACTCGGTAGCGGATCGGGCCCGATCAGGAGCGGCGGCTGCCCGAACCCGACCGGTGGCGGGTCGTCGATGTCCGACCAGTAGAGGAACTTGCCTCCCGGTTCATCCGGGTCGCTCGCGGGGTCGTCGTCGAGGGAGACCAAGGCTTGGACCGACGGGCCGTTCCGAATCGCCGCCAGCGCGCTTATATTCCCGTCGTCGGACTCGGCGAGCGGAGTGCTCGAGAACCGCCAGGGGGACGACGCCGAGTCGCGTTCGAGCACGAGCCCTGGACCGGCCGCCACCGCGCCGCCGTCGGGGAGCCCGGCGACCTTGGAGATCACGGTATCGCCCAAGGGGAGCGGCCCCAACAAGGCTTGGGCGGATGGATCGATCGTCCATCCCGAGCCGTCGTTGATGAGGATCCCGCCATCCTCACCGCCCGCCGGGTTGACCATCCGGTAGCCGACGATCGCCTCGTCACCGGCGAACGTCACCGAGGTGAGGTTCGCTGTTGCCACCGCTGCGGGCAATGTCTCCTGCGTCCAGGTCTTGTTGTAGGCCAGCAAGACCCCCTGCTTCCCGACCGCGTAACCGATGTCTGGGTTCGTAGGCGAAAACGCGATCGCGGTCAGGTTGGCCTCGAAGTTGAGCGGCTTGGCGGGATCAGGCTCCCATAAGCCGGTCTCCGACTCCCACACATACATCGCCCCGTCGTCCCCGACCGCGAAGGCGCGCTCAGAAGTAGGCCATGCGACGCCCCTGAGCGTCGGTGTCTGCACCACGCCGGCGGAACTGTAGATGAACTCCGGCACCCAGCCCAGCCCGGGGTGGTAACGAGCGATCTCGCCGTCGGCGCCTACGGCCAGGGCCTCCGCGTTACCGTCCCCCGGTGTCGTCCCCGGCTCAGTCGTCACCGCGAGCAGGGGTCTACGGAAGGGTACGGGCCACGAGGTGAGCACGTCCACGCCCGGCGAATCGGTGACGTGGGCGACCTGCACGCCGTCACCGTCCGCCGATCCCCCCACACCGAGCCAGCCGTCGGCCAGTGACGTAAACGCGGCTCCGCCCGGGGTTCCACCATCGGTGAGGGTCTCGCCCCCCGGCCCGAACGTAGCGCCGCCCGCGGCGACTCCGGTCGCATCCCCGATCGTCGCCAGGTGGGTGAACGACTCGGTGCCGGCGGCCAGACTCAGCACCGCAGCCTCCTGCAGCCCGGTGATGAGCCGACTTCCCGGATCGGTCGCGCTCGACCCGGGCCAGGCGATACTGCCATAGCCCGTGGGCAGGACACCACCAAGTGACAGGCTGCCCGCACACAGGTCGGTCGGATAGCACCAGGTGCCGGCAACCCCGTCGGTGGCGGCCGGGGTGACGAACACGCTCGCGCTCCCTGAGCTGAAGGCACCGTCGAGAGTGCCGCTGAGGCTCAGGTCGACCCATACCCCTGAGCCGCTCGCGGTGAGCACGGGCCCGGTGGGGAGCGAGACGGCCTCGGCCTCGCCCGACGGCTCGGAACCCGTTCCGAGCAGCCAGTTCATCGGCGGCGTCTGGTCGACCCACACGGGGGTTCCACTCGGATCCGTCTCACGCTCGAACAGGTGCAACTGCTTCGTCGTGCTCCCGCTGGCTTGAGTCTGCACGAGCAGCCATGCGTTGGTCGGCGAGCTGGCGGAAAGGGCTTCGGGGGTCAAGGTCCCGCCGTCGAGGTTGAAGGGCTTGCAGTCGCCGGCGTTGGTGGAGGGGTCGCAGATCATCTCCCGCGACCACACCCCCCCGACGTAATGGAGCACCCCCGGATTGGTGGAGCTCTCCGATGCGGGCGCGATCAGGGCATCGACGTTTGTCCCATCGTCGAACGAGCCCATCGTGGGGCTGCCGGAGAACAGGGTCTCGCCGGGCAGCAGCACGCTCGACGGCGGCGCCGGCGCCTGGCTGAACACGCCGCCCGAATCGCGGGTCACGATCTCCTCGGTGCTCGACGCCGGCTGCTCTCCGATCAGCACCACCCCGCCATCGGCGGTGACTTCGCTCGCGCTCCACGCAGACACGATCTGATTTCCCTGGGCATCGTCGACTGGCAATATCTGCCAGCTCCCTGAGGCGCTCGTGTAGCGCATCAGGACCTGTGAGCTCGAGATCGACTGGCCGCCGACGGTCGCCGGAACGGCCCCGACCTTCCCCTCGGCCCACACCTCTCCCGGAGCCTCTCCAGGCGAGGCGCCGATCACCTTCACCTGCGTGGCCGGCATCCCGAGCACCGGCTGGCTGATCAGGCCCTGGGCCAGTGCCGCCGGCGCGGTGGTCAGGGCGAGCGCGGTGATCGCGCAGGCGCAGGTCCCAGCGGCCCGGATCGTTGACCAAGCGCGCGCGCCCATGTCACGCGATCGGCTGTGATCCGCACGTCAGCCGACGGACCTCCGCGAGCGCACGCGCCCGGACACGAGCGGGCAGCGGCGAGAACGACAGGCGCTTGACCACCCCCTGCCCCGGCCCGAGCAGATAGGCCAGGAATCGCTCTGCCGCGTCCGTCTCGGTGGCAGTCAGACCGGCATCGCAGAGGTCGCGATAGGTGAGCACGTACGCGTTCGCGATCAGTGGGTAGGTGCCGGTGGTGGTCGAGCTGAGCGTCGGCGCGACGTACGCCCCGGAGGTCGTCCGCAGCGCGGCCGCGGCAATACGGGTCTGGAGCACCTCCGTCTGCTCGGTGTAGCCGATCGCGCCGCGGACAAGGGCTACCGATCGGACCACGTTCGCATCGCCGACGTCGGCCGTCCCACCGGGCCACCGAACGCGATCGCCGACGCCGATGCTGCGCCGCCAATGTCTCGAGGACGCCGCCAGGTATCTCGTCAGGAGCTCGGTCTCGACGCTCGGATCCTTGCGCTCCACGACCTTGATCGCGAGTGCGGGCAACCGCACTCCCGGGTTCTGACGCGCGATCTCGCGGTTGTCCCACGTCGTCACCTTGCCCGTGAAGATGTTGGCCAGCGTCTTACCGTCGAGCTTCAGGCGGACGCGGAGCCCCGGGACGTCATAGATCATCGCCACGCCCCAGCGCGCCACGGGTAGGGACACCGCTGAGCCCCGGCGGATCGCGGCCAGCGCGACCGGCGAGGGTGACGAGCCGTCGGCCGCCACGAATGCGAGCTTGCCCTTCTCGAAGCCCGACATCGCCGCGGTAGGCCCGACGAGCTGATAGTTGAGCGTGATCCCGTGGCTGGTCAGGAGGCTCCCAGCCTCCTCGTAGATTGGGAAGTCGATCTCCGTGCCGGCGCCCCACACGATCGTGCGCGGAGCCGCGGCGGCCGCCGGACCCGATCCCCCGCCGCAGCCCGCGATCGCCACAGCCGCGATCGACGCGAGTGACGCCAGCCGCGCCACCCTGATGCCGCACTGCAGACGCACCGGCACGCTAGTGGGCCTCCACTAGCTGGTGCTCTGGTTTTGCGCGCCCGGGGTCGGGTTGAACGCACAGCGGAAGTTCTCTGGCTGTGCAACCGGTTCGGATCCGGCGAAGCCCCCCTGCTGGTGGTTCGAGTACACGGTGACGTACTGGAGCGACTCGGGCTGGGGGTCGGCGGGTTCTGGGATCGGGTTGGGCTCGCCCGTATTCGGGTTACCGGTGGAGCCGACGCTGACGCCCTCAGAGCCGGCTGCATCCGAACCTGCGGTGATGGTCACGAGCGTCGCGCTCATCTCACGCTGGTCCTTCAGTCCCAAGGTCGGGTCCTGGTCGATGGTCGCGGTCAGCGGCGAGTCGTTGATCGTCGATTCGAGCTTGACACGGTTGGCCGCCCCGATCAGCTGCGCGGCCGTCGGTAGATAGCCTCCCAGGTGGACGCAGGCCTGCGAGGCCCAGAAGTAGTTGTTCAGGCCGACGTCGGCGTTGGTGAGCGGATAGGGAGAGGCCATCAAGCACCAGGTGCCGAGATCGACGGTCGTCGGCGGGCAGCTCGGCGCCAGCGCGCTGGGGCTCTGGCCACCGAGCTTGTTGGCGTTGTTCGCGTTGGGAACCGTCGGGAGGTCCTTGACGGGAATCTTGCCATTGGCGCCGAGCCGTACCACGGTCCCGGCCTTGGCGCCCGAGCGGGGCTTGCTGGAGCCCGTTCCAATCCCGATCCCCGTGCTCGCGGCGGTGCCTTGGGCCGGCCTGGCCGCGCCCGCTGAGCCCGCCGCCGACGCGACCAGAGAGGCGATCGAGACCGCCAGTGCTGCCCAGGCGACGACATTCGCCCCCGGGGTACGCATCCGCCGCCGCACCCGGTCAGGCCTCGGGTTCCCGGCGCCGGTCCGAAGAGTCCTCGCCGCGCTGCTCGCCCTCGATGCTCCACACCTCCGCCATGTCGATCGGCTGTACGGTCGAGAGAACTGCGTCGAGCGCGACGCCCGACAGCGTCTCGTGCTCGATCAGCGCGTGAGCCGTCTCGATCACCGCATCCCAGTTGGCGCTCAGCAGGTGGGCGGCGCGCGCCTCCGCGTCGGCGACGAGGCGCTCGACCTCCCGGTCGATCAGGTCGAGGGTCGACGGTCCGGTGCTGCCGAGGTCTTGTAGCGAGGCGCCAAGGAACACCTCGCCGCTCGCTTCCCCGATGGTCACGAGGCCGAGCTTGTCGGACATCCCGAACGAGGTGACCATGCGGCGACCGAGCTGGGTGGCGGCGTGGAGGTCGTCGCTGACCCCGGTTGAGACGTAACCGAACGCGAGCCGCTCGCCGGCGGCACCGGCGATCATGGCAATCAGCTGCGTTTGCAGGTCCAGCCGGCTGTGAATCCGGGCGTCTCGGTCGGTGAGCATGTGCGCTGCGACTCCGAGCTGGCGTCCTCGCGCCACGATCGACAGCTTGCGGTGGGAGGCTGCCTGCCCGGTTGCCTCCGTCACGACTGCGTGCGAGGCCTCGTGGACCGCGATCAGCCAGCGCTCCTCTGCGGTCAGAGCGTGCGGCTTGGCCGGTCCGGCGATGACGCGGTCGATCGCCTCCTCGAGCTCGTGCTGCTCGATCTCTTTCCTGCCGTCGCGGACGGTGAGCAGAGCGGCCTCGTTGATCACGTTCGCCAGCTCCGCGCCCGAGAACCCTGGGGTCAGCCGCGCGATCTCCTCGATCGACGCGTCCGGCGCGAGGGGCCGCTTGGCGGCGTAGAGCCGAAGGATCGCGAGCCTGCCGTGCACGTCGGGAACATCGACCGTCACCTGCCGGTCAAAGCGGCCGGGACGTAGGAGCGCGGGGTCGAGGATGTCGGGCCGGTTCGTCGCGGCCATCACGACCAGACCGGCGTCGCCGCCGAAGCCGTCCATCTCGACCAGCAGCTGGTTGAGCGTCTGCTCGCGCTCGTCGTTCCCCTGTCCGATCCCAGCGCCGCGCTTTCGCCCCGCGGCGTCGAGCTCGTCGATGAAGATGATCGCCGGCGCCGCCTTGCGGGCCTTGCGAAAGAGATCGCGGACTCGGGCCGCGCCGACGCCTACAAGTGATTCGACGAACTCGGATCCGGACAGCGAGAAGAACGCCGCGTCGGCCTCGCCGGCCGTCGCCTTGGCCAGCAGCGTCTTGCCGGTTCCGGGCGGCCCGACCAGCAGCACGCCCTTTGGTGCGGCCGCACCGATGCTCGTATAGCGGGTCGGCTCGGCGAGGAAATCCCTGATCTCACGCAGTTCGGCGACGGCCTCGCCGGCGCCGGCGACGTCCTTGAAGGTGATCGTGTCGCTCGTGCCCTTGCCGCGGCGTTTGCCCTTGCCCGTGAACGCCGAGAATCCTGCGATCGCCCCCGCGCCGGCGTCTGCCGACAGCCGAGTGAAGAAGGCAAACAGGCACACCAGGAGAACGATCGGGATCAAGAACTGGACCAGGATCTGGCGCTCGGGCTTACCCGACTGGGGATCCACTGTTACTCGCGCGCCATCGTTGGTCAACGAGCTGATCAGGGTCGAGGTCGCCGCCCCGGAGCTGGGATAGTTGGCGTAGAAGCGCTGACCGTCGAACGTGTCGACGACGACTCGGTCGTCGTGATCGAGCAGCGTCGCGTCGGCGATCTGATGCTGACCGGCGAGCGTAAGCACCCGCGAAAGCGGGAACTGCTTTCCCGTCTGCCCGGGCTGGATCGACGAAAGCAGCACGAAGAACGTTATGACCAGAGCGATCGACGCGAGCAGCAGCGCCGTCGTCAGCCAATCCTTGGTGAGGAACTTCACCACCCCCCCGCCGACCGCTTCCAGAAAGGCGAGTACGGGATTTCGGCGCTTCTTCGCGAGCCCTGAGCGGACGGGCGGCGGCTTGCCCCCGGCGGTGGCGGGCGCGACCCGTTCGAACAGCGGGCGCCCCGACGGCTCAGGGGGATCGTTGTCGTTGTCCGTTGCGCTCATCGCATGCCCACATGCGTCCTGGCGGACGGTGTAGCTCTAGTTAATGCTCGGGACGGACCGACCGCATCCACTCGGCCGATGGCGGCTGCGCCCCACGGCCGTATGTATGACGGAATCGCCGGGCCGTGACTAGAGCTTTCACTAAATTGCCACAAGTCGCCCGATAGGTGGCAATCGCATCATCTCGGACGTCAGCGCTGGTCAGAGGCACGGCCCGCGCCCCCGCGCCGTCGCGTTCACAAGATAGTCGCGAGTCGCGCACGACGGCCGAGTACGGTCGTCCGGGTTAATTCTTGGGGCCCGCCGGAAGCCCCTGGCCGTTTCAACTAAGGGAGCCTCATGCACCGTATCCGCCGTAGCGTCGCGCTGGTCATATGCGCCGCCGTTCTCGGCCCCGCAGCCGGATTCGCAGCGGCCAAGACGATTATCTCGTTGAGCGGATCGACGTCGGTGTACCCGCTGGCCGTTGCGCTGGCGACGAAGTACAACAAGCTTTACGACGTGGGCTTCCGGATCTTCCAGGGCGGCAGCGATATCGGTGTCAACGACGTCGCCCACGGTCGCGTCACCATCGGCGACGCCTCGCGTGATCCGCTCCCGAGCGATCCGTCCGGGCTGTACTGGTACAAGATCGCGCGCGACGCGGTGTGCGTGATCACCAACCCTGCCAACCCGATCAGTAACCTGAGTCAGGCAGAGGTTCAGTCGATCTTCGACGGATCGGTGACCAACTGGGCCAACGTGCCGGGCGCCGGAGTGACGGGCGCCATTGACCTGGTCTCGCGTACGTCGGCCTCCGGTACCGCCGACGCCTTCAAGCAGATCTTCCTCGGCCAGAACCTCAACATCTCGGGCACGGCGGTCGAGAAGCAGTCCAACGGCCTGGTCGAGCAGACCGTGCACGCAGACCCCAATGCGATCGGCTACGTGTCGCTCGACTTCATCGCCGGGACCTACCCGGTGCCCTACAAGGGGGTTGCCTGCACCCTGCGCAACGCCAAAGCCGGTTCGTATCCGGGGGTGCGGAACTTCTGGATGATCACTCGCGGACGAGCGACTGGCGCGGCCAAGAAGTTCATCCTGTGGGTGCAGCACTCGAGCGCCGCAAATCAGATCGTGGGGACGAACTGGATTCCCCTGCACTAATGGGACCCTTTCCGCATCGCTGATCAAGATGCGGATCCCGCGCATCCGGGGAGAGCGCGCCGAGCGGGTACTGGGCGCGTTCTCCGTAGCGCTCCTCGGGGTGATCGTGGCGCTCGTCGTGTTCGTGTTCGGGAACGCCTGGCCGTCGTTCTCCCATAACGGACTCGCGTGGTTCAGCTCGGGCGGCAATGTCCAGACACAGTTGGGCAACATCTACCACTCGCCGAGCAATCCGGCCCATTACGTCTACACACTTCACGCCTGGCCGTTGCTATACGGCACGGCCCTGAGCACGGGCTTGGCGGTGATCTGCGGGCTGGGGTTGGCACTCCTCGGCGCCGTCTTCCTGGTCGAGTTCGCGCCGCCACTGCTCAAGCGGCTGCTGCGGCCCTCCGTCCGGCTCCTGGCCGGCGTCCCCTCGGTGATCTACGGGCTCGTCGGCCTGCTCGCGCTCGCACCACTGATCGACAGCAACCTCGTCAGCCCGTCATTCAAGCTCGCCGTCGCACCCGTGGTCCAGATCACCGGCACCGGCCTGCTGCTCGCGGTGGTGATCCTGACCCTGATGGTCACGCCGATCATGCTGGCGCTGATCGCCGACGCACTGGAGTCGGTTCCGCGGTCGTGGATCGAAGGCTCAGCGGCGCTTGGCGTTAACCGCTGGCGCACGATGTGGCGGATCTCGGTACACACGATCCGGCCGGCCATCGCCGCGGCCGTGGTCCTCGCCACGGCGCGCGCGCTCGGCGAGGCGATCATGCTCTCGATGGTCTCGGGCGCTTACCCATTCGCCCCCAACCCGCTCGACGGCCTCAACTTCTTTCTGGAACCGATTCTGACGTTCGCCTCGGCGATCGTCCAGAACGCCGACGGCCTCTTCTCGGTCACTCCGTTCCCACAGACGATCTATGCCTTCGCCGCCGTCCTGCTCGTCTCCGCCGGGGCGCTGTCATTCGCCGGCTGGCTCGTCAAGCAGCCGCTCCGGCGGTACGGGATCCGATGAGCGCGACCGCGTCAGCTCCGGTGTCGCGCACGCGACCGCGCGAGTCCGCTGCGACGTGGCCGCTCGCGGATCGCCTCGGCTTGGCCATGTGCTGGGCGGCGGGCATGTTCCTGACGCTGGCCGCCGCGGGAATCGTCGTGTTCATGGCGATCAAGGGGGTGCAGTACCTAAAGCTGAGCCTTCTGTTCGAGCATCCCACCGCGGCTGTTGACCAAAGCCAGGCCGGGGGGTTCCTCGACCCGATCGAAGGCACGATCGCGCTGACCGCGCTCGGCACCCTGATCGCCGCGCCCATCGCCATCGCCGCCGCCATCTGGCTGTCCGAATATGGCCGGCCGGTCGGCCTGGCGCGGCTGGTCGAGGCGGGCGTCGACGTAATCGCCGGCGTTCCCAGCATCGTCCTCGCGATCTTCGGCCTGATCGTGTTCAGCAAGGCGCTGTTCGCGCCCCTCTCGATCTCGACTCAGGGCGTCGCCTCTTACGGGCGTTCGTTCCTGATCGCCGGGATCACCATCTCGCTGGTGGCGCTCCCGCTCATCGTGGGGGCGACCCGTGAGGCCCTACAGGCCATCCCCAGCCATGTGCGCGAGGCGAGCTACGCGCTCGGTAAGTCCCAGGCAACCACGATCCGGCACGTGCTTCTGCCCTCGGTGCGGCCGGGCATCGCCACCGGAATCGCACTCGGCATGGGACGCATCGTCGGTGACACGGCGATCGCCATCGTCCTGCTCGGCAACACGCTCCAGAACCAGCCCGGCAGCGGCATCTGGCCCTTCGACTACCTGCGCGGGACGGGCTCGACGTTGACGACCTACGTCTATAACAACTCGCCCGTCGGTGAGGGGAACGCTCCGCAGAAGGCATACGCGGCCGCGTTCGTGCTCCTGCTCGTCGTCCTCTTCCTCAACTATTCCGTCGACCGCCTCGCGCGCGGCGGCAGGCAGGTGACAGCGTGGAGTCGCTGAACCCGCCTCCGCCGCTCCGCCGGATCGATCCGGTGCGGACTCCCACGGTGCCTCCCGATGCGTCCGTGCCGCAGGTGCCGGAACCGCTCCCGGCGCCCGTGAGCCGCGACGGTGCCTCCGAGCCAACCCGCGAGCGCATGCGCTGCGAGCGGGTAACCATCGCCTACGGCGGCAAGATCGCCGTCAACGCCGTCGATCTTCCCGTCCGCCAGGGCGAGGTTCTCGCCCTGATCGGCCCGTCCGGCTGCGGCAAGACGACGCTGCTGCGGTCGCTGAACAGGCTCACCGAGCTCACGCCCACCGCCGCGCGCGGTGGCCGAATCACGCTCGACGGTCAGGACATCGACGAACTCGAGGTCACACACCTCCGCCGCCGCGTTTCCATGGTCTTCCAGCAGCCCAACCCATTTCCGATGTCGATCTACGACAACATCGCCTACTCGTTGCGCGAGCACGGCGAGAAGGGGCGTCGCCGGCCGCGGCGCGCCGAGCTCGAGCCACAGGCGATCGAGGCCTTGACCCGCGCCGGGTTGATCGACGAGGTGGGCGACAACATCGACCACCCGGCGTTGCGTCTCTCCGGTGGCCAGCAGCAGCGCCTGTGCATCGCGCGTGCGCTCGCCGCCCATCCCGAGGTCCTACTCCTCGACGAACCCTGCTCGGCGCTCGACCCGCGCTCCACCTCGGTGATTGAGGAGCTGATCGGAAGGCTGAAGCTAGAGGTGGCGGTGGTAATCGTCACCCACAATCTCCAGCAGGCGCGCCGGATCGCCGACCGGGCGGCCTTCATGTACCTGGGCGAGCTCATCGAATACGACTTCGTCGAGCGCGTCTTCAACGCGCCGCGAGCGCAGCGCACCCGGGACTACGTGGCGGGAGCATTCGGGTGAGGTCCCCGATCTGGATGTTGTGCGCGGCGGTCACGCTGCTGGGACTGGTCGGCTGCGAATCGACCGTCGATCTGGCGCGCAAAATCGCCGCCAAGGGGATCGTCGCGTTCCAGCAGCACGGGCTCACGGTGGCCAAGGTCGACAAACACATACGCGTGCTCGGAACAGCGATTATCAGAGACGCGAGCGGGACGGCGGTAGTGGTGGAGCTGCGCGATAGCTCTGACAAGCCGACGGGCAACGCGCCGATCGCGATCGACGTCAGCGACCGGGCCGGCAAGAGCGTGTTCAGCAACGACGCGCCGGGGCTTGCCGTGTCGCTCACGCACGTCCCGCTTCTGCTCCCGGGTCAGGTGTTCGACTGGATCAACGACCAGGTGCTGGCGACCGGCACGCCCGCGCTCGTAGTGGCAAGGATCGGCGCCGGCTCGCGCGTACCTGCCTCGGTGCCGTCGATGCAGGTCAGCGGCGCGCGGTCGATCGACGACCCGGTCAGCGGCTACGAGGTCACTGGCAAAGTTCGCAATGCATCGGGGGTCACGCAGGTGAACCTGGTTCTGTATGCGATCGCTCGTCACTCGGGTCGGATCGTCGCCGCAGGGCGAGCGATCGTGCCTCGCCTGGCGGCCGGCAAGAGCGCACCCTTCCACGCATATGTGATCGGCAATCCCGACGGAGCGCAGATCTTCGTCACCGCTCCTCCATCCGTTCTGCGCTAGGGAGTCATGTCCACACCGCTCCCTCCCGCGTCTGAGCTTGGCCAATCCGCGCCGCACTGCCCCAAGTGCGATGCCCCGCTCGCGGCCGACCAGCGCTATTGCTTGAACTGCGGACAAAGGCTCACCGAGCCCCGGGTCGGCTTCGAGCAGGCGCTCGGGCTCACCCCCGAGCCGCCGGTGAGCACGCCGCGAGCCGGCTTCTGGGACCGGCGCGGGCCGGTGATCCTGTTCGCGGGCGTCGTCGCGATCGTGATCGCGCTTGGCGTTGGGGTCGTGATCGGAAGGGGTAACAGCCCAACCGCCGTCGCCGCCAAGCCGACGATCGTGACCGTGCCGGCGGCCGCGCCCGCCAGTTCTACGGCCGCGAGCGGCACGGCGGCGCCGGTCGCGGCGACCAAGGTGCACGAAAACTGGCCCGCGAGCGCGTCGGGCTGGACCGTGGAGCTCTCGACGCTCCCCAATGCCAGCGCCCAGCCATCAGACATCACCGCGGCCGAGGCGGTAGCGAGCAGCAAGGGAGCGCGGGCTGTCGCCGTGCTCAACGGCGACAGCCACAGCGGCACCCCAAGGGGGACATACGTCATCTACTCGGGCCACTACTCGACCCAACAGCAGGCCGAGGCGGCCAAGGCCAAGCTCAAGCGGAGCTTCCCGAACGCGATCGTCCTCCATGTGACGCCGTCGGGTGCCGGCGCCGGTTCGTCCAAGAGCGCGAGCTCCCAGGTGAGCAAGGTCTCGAAGCTTTCTGGCTCCGCCGCCGTGAAAGCATCATCGAAGCTGCCCTCCACCCTCGCCACCGGCGGGGCCCCACCGCCGAAAGACAAGAAGAAGCCCGGCGGCGGGAGCGGGAGCGGGAGCTGCATCGGGTGCTGAGATGAGCTCGCACCGGCTCAACGGGCGTCTTGACCCACGCCGGCTCTCCTGGCTCCGGGACGGCCTCGGCACCGGCATGCGACGGATCGGGCTCGCCCAGCCGCCGCCTCCGGCGCCGCCCGAGCCGGGGCCCCCCGGCTCCACGCAGGCGCTCAACGACACCGAGCTCGGGCGGCGGCGAGCCGCGCTGGCCAAGCAGTTCGCCGAGATCCAGTGGGATCTCGGGGGGATCGTCTACGAGATGGCAAGCCGCGACCATTACCGGCTCGAGGTGCTGTCGGCCAAAGCCGCCGAGCTACAGGACGTCGAAGCCGAGCTCGCCGACGCCGAGCGGCTGCTCCGGCTCGAGCAGGGCGGGGCCGCGGGTGGCTGCCCAAGCTGCGGGGCGCTGTACGCCCGCGGCGCGGTGTTCTGCTGGCGCTGCGGCTTCCAGCTGCTCAAGAGCTCGAGTTCAAGCGACGCGGAAACCAAGGGATGAAGCGGCGTCGCCGACCCGCCGCCGTCGTTACGGCGATCCTGCTCGGCGCCGCCCTGGTCGGTGCGGCCGTGGTCGGATCACGGGCCCAAGCCGAGCAGGGGGGCGGAGCCACGACGCCGGGCGCTACGACGCCGGGGGCTACGACGCCGGGGGCTACGACGCCGGGGGCTACGACGCCGGGCGCCGCGACGCCGGGGGCTACGACGCCGGGCGCTACGACGCCGGGCGCCACGACGACGTCGACGGTGGCGACGCCCATCACGACGACGATCACCACGACGACCGTGACAGTGCCGGTTCCGGAACTGCCACAGAGCACGTTCATTCCGCCCCGGTCCATGTCGGCACACGGCCGGCCCGCCAGCGGGGGCGCCTCAATTGCGACGGGCTCCACCCCCAGCGCCGCGGCGTCCGCACCGAATCCGTTCGCTTTCCCCACCCCGCCGCTGCAATTCAGCTTCGATCAGTTCCAGATTCCACTCTTCCTTCTGCCGATCTACCAGGCCGCGGCAACGCAGTATCGGATTCCCTGGGAGATCCTGGCGGCGATCAACGAGGTCGAGACGAACTTCGGGTCCGATCTGTCGGTCTCGCGCGCTGGGGCGGAGGGCTGGATGCAGTTCGAGCCCTCGACGTGGCGGCGTTACGGCCTGGACGTCACCGCGAGCGGAACCGCGAATCCCTACGACCCGGACGATGCGATCTTCGCCGCCGCCCGCTACCTGGATGCGTCCGGCGCGGCGAGCGACCTCCGCCGCGCCATCTTCGCCTATAACCACTCCACGGCTTACGTCGATTCCGTCCTCGCCGAGGCGAGCCAGATCGCCCGGGTTCCGCCGCCGATTTTGAACGCCCTCACCGGCATGTCCAACGGGCTGTTCCCGGTGCACGCGAAGGCCACCTACGCCGACGAGGCCGCGCCGTTGGAGCGAACCCCGCACACAGACATCTTTGCTCGCGCCGGGGCTCCGGTGATCGCGAGCGAGGCCGGGCAGATCGTAGCCATAGGCAAATCGCGCCGCCTTGGCAGGTTCGTCGAGCTCCGCGATGCCTACGGCACTACCTATACATACGCCGACCTCGGCACGGTCGCCGCTACCTACCGAAGCCTACCGTCGGACGCTGGGACCACGAGCGGCATCAGGGTCCTGCCTACGGCCAACCTCGTGGCGCCGCTGCCCCACACCACCAGCGGCGCCCCCGTTTATCTCGCGCCGCAGAGCACGGCTGCACGGCCGCGCCCGTTGAGCTCTCTCGGGTCGGCTGGTCCGAGCCGCGTGTCGAGGGGTTCGGCCTCGGGCTCGGCCTCGGCTTCGACCGCGGCTTCGACCGCGGCTTCGATCTCGACAACCCTCACGACCGCCGCCCCCGCGCCCACGGTCGCTGTCAGCCCGGCATCCGCGACCTCCGTCTCGCCCACCGCCGCGGTCAGCGGTTCGCTGGCCGCGGCGTTCAGCGGCAGCACTCTGGACGTCCGCAGCGGCATCGGGCAGCTACCCACATCGACTGCGTCGCTCGTCAGCTACACGCCCTCATCGCGGTCGGTGCTGCCGTCCGCCGGACTCCATTCGCGCCAGCTCCTGCTCGAACCCGGCGCCGTCGTGGCCGCTGGAACCGTTCTCGGCAGAATCGGCGGCTCGGCGGGTCAAAGCCCCCATCTTGAGTTCATGGTCCGCCCCGCCACCGCGCGTGGTCCGCTGATCGACCCCGGGCCCTTGCTCGACAGCTGGAGAGAGCTGGACGGTTCCACGGTGAACTCCGTGCCGCACCCAGCGATCGGACAGGCGCTGCTCATGGACGGGACGGCGCTCGGCGAGATCGTGCTCTCCGACCCGCGGATCAGGATCCCGAGCTGTGGTCGCGAGGAGATCGCCGCGGGCCAGATCGACCGCCGCGTGCTGGCGACGCTCGAGTACCTCGCCGACTCTGGGCTCAGCCCAACGGTCGCCGCCCTTCGCTGCGGCCATCAGGCCACGAGCGCGGACATCAAAGCAGTCGGTGCCGGGGACGCGGTCGAGATCCGTGCCATTAACGGCATCCCGACCGGCGGCCACGAGCAGCTCCGCTCGATCACGGCCACGACAGTCCGCAAGCTCCTCTCGCTTCAGGGGGTCATGCAACCCTCGCGGATCATCAGCTCGATCAACGTGCCCGACGCCGACAACGTAGTGGCGGAACGGGCCGGCGCTAATGGCATCGAGATCGACTTCGAGCCGCTCTTCGGCCCAAACGTCGCGTTCGCGCACCTCGCCGCCGACGCTCTGACCACGGGCAGCCCGAGCCTCGCGCCTGTCTCGGACACCACCACCGGCGGCGTCGTGACGGCGCCCTCGAATGCACCGCCGGCGGTCGTCGCGGCAATCGCCGCCGCCAATCAGATCGCCACGCTCCCTTACCTCTGGGGCGGCGGCCATGCGTCGTTCCAGGCGCCTGGCTATGACTGCTCGGGATCGGTGAGTTACGCGCTGGCGGCCGCAGGTCTCATCAGCTCGCCGATGGTTTCCGGCCAGTTCGAGAACTGGGGCCTGCCGGGACCGGGCAAGTGGATCACCATCTACGCAAGCGGCGATCACGTGTGGATGACGATCGCCGGATGGCGGTTCGACACCGTGGCGCTCGCCGAGACGGGGACGCGCTGGGCATCGTCGGGCGGAGAGCTCCAGGGGTTCGTGGTCCGCCACCCTGCGGGGTTGTAATTTCCGAGCACGGCACGTGTCCCGCCTGCGGCGCCCAGACGGCTTCCGATCAGCGGTACTGCCTGAACTGTGGGCATGCTCTCGCTTCGGCGCTCGGCGAGATCCGGGCCGCTCTCGCCAGCGCCGCGGGGCTCCCGACGTCGCGCTCCGGCCCGCGCAGGCGCCTCCGGCGCGCCGGCGCGTTCAGCGGCATGCTCGTCGCCGGGCTCGCCGTCGGGATCCTCGCGGGTGGACTCGTCAACCCGAGCGGGCAGTCGGTCGCGGCGCCGCTGCTCGAGGAGCTGGTCGCCAGCGCGCCGGCGGCGGTTGCCACCACGGCCCACGCGCCGGTGGCCGCCGGCGCACCGATCGCCGCCCCCGCGACCCCGTCGGGATCCGGAGGCGGGTCAGCGGCCAGCGCCAGCTCGACCACCACACCGACCTCGGTCCCCACGACGAAACACAAGTCAGCGACCAAGACCGAAAAGCTGCCGGCGATCCGTCACGTCTGGCTGGTCGTGCTGTCCGGCGAGTCCTACGCGGCGCTGTACGGCCCGAAGTCGAAGGCGCACTATCTGGACTCCTCGCTCCTACCCACCGGAACGCTGTTGACCAACTACTACGCGGTCGCCCACGGAGCGCTGGCCGACGACGTTGCCCTTCTCTCGGGGCAGGGTCCGACGCCCCAGTTGCAAGCCAACTGCCCGGAGTACGAGACCCTCGAGCCGGGGACGATCGATTCCTTCACCGGTCAGGCGCGAGGGCAGGGATGCGTGTTCCCGGCCACGGTCTCGACCCTGGCCGGGCAATTCGCCGCCAACGGGCTGACCTGGCGCGCCTACATCGGCGGTCAAACCACACCGTCCGCAGACCAGGTCCCTCCTGTGGTTGCGCCGACCACGACGACCGCGACCACTACCGCGGCGACCACGACAACG
>Ga0302324_100012986_pt1 | contig 16925 bp, 18 predicted proteins | sample Palsa_T0_1_FD_201949 | JGI IMG/M metagenome (GOLD analysis project Ga0302324, IMG submission 201949) | Peat permafrost microbial communities from Stordalen Mire near Abisko, Sweden - Palsa_T0_1 | ecosystem: Environmental > Terrestrial > Soil > Palsa > Peat permafrost | place: Sweden: Abisko...
GCGGGGCACCCATTTTCCTACCTCACAGGTGGGCAATCCAACACGACAAATTGGGTCGCCCGCATGAAGCGGGCGATGACGCGTGTGAAAGTTGATTCCGAGTGAAGCAAAAGCTCTCTAAGGCTTCTCGGAATCCTGCGCCGGCGGTTTGAGCTTTTCGGTGACGCGGTCGGCGAGTTGAGCCGCACGCGCGGCAGCTTCGCTCTGGAGCTGGTCGATGGTGCGGTCCACAGCTTCCTTGACGCTCGCCGCCGTGCCGCCCTTCTCATATTCGCGCGCAATCACGCCTTCGATCCGCGCAATGACGGCATCGACAGAGAAATTCTCCTTCAGTCCATGTACCTCGCCATCGCCCAGCGCGCTGTAAAGGTCGATCGCTTCGTCGGCGCGCCGTCCCCATTCCAGCACGCGATAGAAACGCTCGCCCTGGCGTTTTCCTCCAAAGACGAAATCGATCGCCGCGGCGATGAGCGTCGCCGGGATCAGCACGAAATTGTGCACATTGCCCAGCATCAGCTTCAATTGCAGCACGAGCACGTTGCGCACGAATTTCCAGCGCGCATGGGGATCACGTTCGGGATCGTGCGGGTCGGAGCTCAATAGGGAACGCCCACCGCGCCGCAGAGAAATTTCATCAGCGGGCCGGCGGCGCGGAAGGTGTCGGCAACTGCGTCGACAAGTTGCGGCGACAGAGCGAGCTTCATCCCCTCCTCGCGCATGGCGAAGAAACTTTTCTTCCTGATGTCGTCGATGAAAGGATGCGCGGGATCGAAGCCGCGGGGTGGCCGCGTCAGCGCGTCGCCCTGAACGCCCTCGAAATGATTTGCGAAAGCCTTGTCCGCAAGCATTTTCTTCCAGGCCGCGGGCTTCGCCGCGATCGCACCACGCACCTGCGCCAGGGCCTCGGGCGGCGGCATCCACATCCCCCCGCCGAACATCACCTCGTCGGGCGCGAAATGCATGTAGAAGCCTGGCGCATGCACATCGCGGCCCAGCCGGTGGCGGAAATGGCAGGCGGCATGCTCCTTATAGGGACGCTTGTCCTTCGCGAAACGCACGTCGCGATAGATGCGGAACATTGAGCCGCCATTGGGCCTCGGATCGGCGACGAACTGTTTCGAAATCACGGCGAGCTTCGGCGCCATCGCCGAAATGAAATCGCTCATCGGCGCCTGTACGCTGTCCCGGAAGCGCTGCTTGTTCGCTTCGAACCAGGCGCGCTCGTTGTCGTTTTTCAGCTCGCGAAAAAACGCGAAGAAGTCCTTGGGAAATCCCGTGAAGCCTGCCACCGCGTTCCTCCCTTGGCCGCTCGCGTTTCGCGCGACAATTACTAGCTGCGCAACGCGGGACCGAACAGCTTCTCCCACGACAGGTCGCTGACCTTGATATCCCCAGAGCGGTGCTGGCTGATCTTGAATATACCATTGGCGCGCAGGCAGGGGGTGCCGTCGGCCGCCGCCAGGCCCTGCGCGAACAGCAGATTACGGGTGATCGTGACCGCTTCGGCGCGGCCCTCCACCCAGGCGCCCAGCGGCGCGGGCGCCAGATAATCGCACGACAGATTCACCGTCGGCAGAAATCCCATGTCAGTCTTGCTCTGCAGACGCGCGGCGATCGGCAGCAGCATATCGGCGAAAGTGCCCAGCATTCCGCCATGGGCGACCTGGCCGGGATTGCAATGGCGCAGTTCGACCCGGAAGCCGAGCAGCAGGCGGTCGTCGGCCCATTTGCCGTAAAGCGGGCCGTTGGCTTCCAGAAAGCCGAAAGTGAGCTTGAGCGGCGCGAAGCCTGAGGGAATATCGAGGGACATGGGAAACTTTCGATAGCGGTTCGGGAATGCGTCTAACGGCGGCAGGGCACGACCACAAGGTCGCGCTTCGCCCGGCCGGGGGTGACGGGTGGCGTGCCGGGAATTTCACGGTTGACATTGAACCAATTTGGTTATAGTGTCAACCGCAGAATGATCCCGGTTCGCCGGGAGGCTCTTTGACATTGTGAATCACACCCCCAGGGCGCGGCGAGCTTTCGCCGCGGCGCTGTCGCATGCGTGCCGGAATGCGGGCCACCGGGCCGCGCGAAAGGACGCGCAAATTCCCTGTTCCTGATATTCCCTGTTAATTTCCCTGCTAGCAGGGAATTCGTTGCCCGAAAGTTCCGCCGTGTAATTCCCTGATAATTTCCCCGTTTAGCAGGGAATTCGGACGCATTTTGTTCCGTCGACGGACGCGGCGCGACGACGCCACCCTGCGCCGTCATCTCTTGATCTGCGAATCCAGCATCTTCTGAATCTTCGCGCCATAGGGCGGGCGCATCACCGCGGTCACGTCCATCTTCGCCTGGACGAACACCGCCCTGGCATGGCTGAAGCTCCTGAAACCGTCGACGCCGTGATAGGCGCCCATGCCCGAAGGTCCCACGCCGCCGAACGGCAGGTCCTCCATGCTCGCATGCATCACCACATCGTTGAGCGTGACGCCACCCGATGTGGTGCGGGAGACCACGTTCGCCTGCTCCGCGCCGTCGCTGCCGAAATAATAAAGTCCCAGCGGCCGCGCATGGGCGTTGACGTAACCGATAGCCTCCTCCACCTGCCCATAGGTTTTCACCGGCAGCAGCGGCCCGAAAATCTCGTCCTTCATGATCTTCATGTCGTCGGTGGCGTTGAGGACGATCGTCGGCGGGATCTTGTGGAAGGGCTGCTGGCGGAAATCCTCTTTCGCGGGATTGAGTTCGACGATCTCCGCGCCCTTTTCCCTGGCGTCGTCGAGATAGCCCATCAGCCGGTCGTAATGGCGCTGGTTGATCACCGATGTATAGTCGGGATTGTCCTTGATCGTCGGAAACATGGTCTTGATCGCGCTGTCGGCCGCGGCGACGAATTCGCCCGTCCTGTCCTCAGGCACGAACACATAATCCGGCGCGAGGCAGATCTGCCCGGCATTAAGCGTCTTGCCCAGCATGACGCGTTTCGCGGCCAGCGCCATGTCGGCCGTCCGGCCGACGATGACCGGCGACTTGCCGCCCAGTTCCAGCGTCGTCGGCACGAGATTCTCCGCCGCCGCGCGCATCACATGATAGGCGATCGAGGTCGCGCCCGTGAACAGCAGATGGTCGAATGGCAGTTTGCTGAAGGCGGCACCCACTTCCGGGCCACCCGCAAACACGGCCACTTCCGTTTCGTCATAGGCGGAGCGGAACATGCGATCCATCAGCTCCGACGTCCGGGGCGTGAATTCCGAGGGTTTGATCATGGCGCGATTGCCGGCGGCGAAAATCCCTGCCAGCGGCGCGAAGGTGAGATTGACCGGGAAATTCCAGGGCGAAATGACGCCGACGACGCCCTTCGGCTGATATTCGACATAGGCCTTCGCGCCGAACAGCCCAAGCAGCGCAGGCGTCACCTTGCGCTTGTCGCGCTTCATCCAGCTTCGCACATTTTCCCTGGCGAATTTGAGCGGCGAGATTGAGCCTGAAACATCCGTCAGAAGCGTGGCATGGACGGAGCGATGCCCGAAATCCTCGCGCAGCGCATCGGCGATGGCTTCCTTGTGACCCACCAGCAGGGAAATTGCCCGGTCGAGCCATTCGATGCGCTGCTCGGCGCTGGGCGGCCCGTCTTTCAGATGCGCCGCACGCTGGCGGGCCAGCACCGATTGCATCTGCGCTTCCGTCACGGAGGCTCCCGCTGCGCTCATAAAAATCTCCCTGTTCGTCCGGAAACATGCCGCCCGGCTTGCCGGCTCAGTAGATCAGCCGTTCCGGCCGCCGACAATCCCGCCCTACGATCATGGCATCCGAACTCGTTTTCCGGCGCGCCGGCCGCTTTCGTCGCCCTTCGCGCCTGCCTATGCTGAGCCGGCACACGCAATTCGGAGGAACACCCGTGAGAACAGATTTCGACCGCATTTACCTGACCGCGCATGGCAAGATCGCAATCGTCACCATGAACCACCCCGAGGTGATGAATGCCGCCTCGCCGAAGATGGTGCATGGCTTGTCCACCGCGCTCAAACATATCGAGCAGCAGGGCGATATGTTCCGGGCCGTCGTCCTGACCGGAGAAGGCCGCGGATTCTGTTCCGGCGCCAATCTTTCCGAAATACAGGATCGCCCGGAAGGGCAGCGCGACGCGGGGAAAGTGCTGGAAGACGCATTTCATCCTCTGCTCCGGCAAATTCGCTATCTGAAGATGCCCTTTCTGACGGCCGTCAACGGCGCGGCCGCAGGCATTGGCATGAGCTTCGCGCTGATGGGAGACATTGTCCTCGCTGCGCGCTCCGCCTATTTCCTGCAAGCCTTCGCGCGCATTGGGCTGGTGCCTGACGGCGGCTCGACGTGGCTGTTGCCGCGCCTCATCGGACTTGCGCGCGCGCGGGAACTGTCGCTGCTCGCGGAAAAACTGCCGGCCGAAACCGCACATCACTGGGGCCTCATCAATCGCGTCTGCGACGACGAAGCGTTGCTGGGCGACACTCTCAAGCTGGCGGAGCGGCTCGCAGACGGCCCCACCGCCGCCTACGCTGCTATAAGAGAGCTTTACTGGGCAAGCCCGCACAATTCCTTCGAGGAGCAGATCAATCTCGAGCGGCAGACCCAGAAAAAGATCGGCCAGACACAAGATTTCATCGAAGGCGTGTCGGCCTTTCTGCAGAAGCGGCAGGCGAAGTTCGCCGGGAAATAATCTCGGCCTGCGAGCGGCGCTTGCGCAGCTGGTGCGTCATGGCAGATAAACGCGCGCGTATGGCGGTTCGGTCGATCGCCAGCATGTGGATATTCTTCGTGGAAATACCGGTTATGCGCAGCGGAATTCTTATCTTCGGTCTCCTCGCCTGCGCACTCATTGCGCCTGCTGACGCCGCGGGCATGCGTCCGCGGACCGGCGAGTGGGGAATCGATCTTTGGGCGGTGGATACGAGTGTCAAACCAGGTGACGATTTCTTCCTTTACGTCAACGGCAATTGGCTGAAGACCGCAAAAATCCTTCCCGATCGGTCTTCGGCCGGTGTGACGACAGATCTCGTCCGGCAGAGCGAAAGCCGACTGCTCGATCTGGCCGCAACAATGGTGCTGCTTCCCGACAGTTCGCTGACACCGGAACAGCGCAAGCTGCGCGACCTCTACAAGGCCTATACGGATCAAAAGCAGATCGACGCGCAGGGCCTCAAACCGGTGGCGGACGATCTGGCGAAGATCTGGGGATTGCGCACGAAAGGCGACATTGCCGCCGCGATGGGCGATCCTGCCCTGATGCTGGATGGCCCATTCGCGCTCGCCATCGCCGTCGACAGCAAAAATCCAGACACCTATGCCGTCAACCTGACACAGTCCGGCCTCGGCCTTCCCGGCCGCGACTATTATCTGCGCAATGACATGCAATTTCTGGCAATCCGCGCTTCTTACAAGCTCTATCTGGCGACGATCCTGAAAATGGCCGGCATAGCCGATGCGGATTCGCAGGTGGAGCCCATTATCAACCTGGAGAAGAAACTCGCCGCGGCGCAATGGTCTGCAGCGGACCGCAGCGACGCTGCAAAGACCTACAATCCGATGACGGTTTCCGCACTTGTGAAATACGCGCCGCAATTCCCCTGGCGCGCGATGCTTTCAAGCGCCGGGGTTCCGCTTAAATCGCCGAAAGGCGAAAGAATCGTCATCGTTGCCGAGAAATCGGCATTCCCCAAACTCGCGAAGATTTTCGCCGACACGCCCGTCGCAGTCTGGCGCGACTATCTGACTGCACGCTATCTGCATGCGATGGCGGCGTATCTGCCGAAGAAATTCGAGGACGCCGATTTTGCCTTTTACGGCAGGACGCTGCAGCATAAAACGCAGCAGCTCGACCGCGATAGGCGCGGAGTCCAATTGCTCAATGATGAAATGGGCGACGCGCTCGCCAAAATCTACATCACCAAGTTTTTCCCGCCGGACACGAAAGCACGGGCCGAGGCGCTCGCGGCCAATCTGCTCACGGCCTATGCCGCAGACATCAAGACGCTGTCGTGGATGACACCTGCGACGCGCGGCAAAGCCCTCGACAAACTATCGCATTTCACGACCAAGATCGGTTATCCCGATACCTGGCGCGACTATTCCGCGCTCGACATCTCAGCCGACAATCTCGTGCGCGACATCGAGAGCTGTTCGGTCTTCGAATGGAGCCGGCAGCTCAAGCGGCTTGACGCTCCCGTCGACCGCTCGGAATGGGCAATCACCGCGCCCACCGCGAATGCCTATTACGACCCGACGATGAACGAGGTGGTGTTTCCTGCCGGTATCCTTGAGCCGCCCCTGTTCGACCCAAATGCAGACGATGCGGTGAACTATGGCGGGATCGGCGCGGTTATCGGCCATGAAATCAGCCACGGTTTCGACGATGAGGGCTCAAATTATGACGGACAAGGCCGGTTGAGAAACTGGTGGACCGACGAAGACCGCAAGAATTTCGATGCCAGGGCTTCTGCTCTCGCCAAACAATACGATCAATACGAACCGCTGCCCGGCATTCATATCGACGGGCGGCGCACGCTGGCCGAAAATCTCGGCGATCTGGCGGGACTCGAAATCGCCTACAAGGCCTATCATATCGCGCTCGGCGGCAAGGAAGCTCCCGTGATCGACGGCTATACGGGCGACCAGCGATTCTATCTATCCTACGGGCAAAGCCTGCGGACGGTATATCGCAATGACACGCTGCGTCAGATCTTGCAGTCCAATTTCCACAGCCCATCGCAATACCGCGTGGACGGCATCGTTCGAAACGCCGATCCGTGGTATGCGGCGTTCGGCGTAAAGCAGGGCGACAAATATTATCTGCCGCCGGAGCAACGGGTCACGCTTTGGTGAGATGTCGCGGCTGACGCCGCTGCTTATTCCGCAGCGTCTTCGCGGACCGGCGTGATCGACACGGATTCGCCGCAGCCGCACGCCGCCGTCTGGTTCGGATTGTTGAACACGAACCGCGTTGCAAGCTTGTCGCGTGTGAAATCCATTTCCGTGCCCACGAGAAACATGATCGCCTTGGGGTCGATGAAAATCTTGACGCCCCTGTCCTCGACCACTTCGTCGAACGCATTGGCGTCTTCGGCGTAGTCCATCGTGTAGCTCATCCCGGCGCAGCCGCCATTGACGACGCCCACGCGCACACCGGCATAACGGCCTTCGGCTTGTTCCATGATCTCATGGATGCGCGCCGCCGCCGCCTCGCTGAGGCGCATCGCCTTGGGTCGTTCGCGTTTCACTTTGGTCTGTATGGTCATCAGAACATGTTCAGTTCGAGTTTCGCTTCTTCGCTCATCCGCTCGGGCGTCCAGGGCGGTTCGAAAACCATGCTGACCGTCACTTCGCCGATGCCTTCCACGCCCTCCAGCGCCGTCTTCACCATCACCGGCATTTCGCCTGCCACCGGACACCCCGGTGCGGTCAGCGTCATGTCGACAGCAACATCCTTGTTGTCCGCCACATCCACCTTGTAGATAAGCCCGAGTTCATAAATGTCCACGGGGATTTCTGGATCGTAAACGGTTTTGAGCGCGGTGACGAGTTTGGCGGTAAACGCCTCCAGCTCTTCGGGCGAGAGCGCAGTCATATCTTCGGCCATTTTGAGCGTTTCGGCGTTCATATGCCATTTGCGGATTCACCGCCCTCCAGCGCCGACATCATCGTATGCCAGGCAAGAGTCGCACATTTGACGCGCATCGGAAACGCCGAAACGCCCGCCATCACGTCGAGCCGCTCGCGATCGTCCCCCTTCAGCCCTTCCGCGTCACCGCCTTTGACAAGCTGGAGAAAACTGCCCGTCAATTTCTCAGCTTCCTCCACGGGGCGCCCCTTGACGAGATCGGTCATGAGCGACGCCGAAGCCTGCGAAATCGCGCAGCCCTTGCCTTCAAAGGAAACGTCCGAGATGCGACCTTCGCCGTCCACGTGCAGATAAACTTTCACACGATCGCCGCAGAGCGGGTTGTGGCCTTCGCCCTTATGCGTCGCGTCGACCAACGCACCGAAATGGCGCGGATGCCGACTGTGATCCAGGATCACCTCCTGATAAAGCTCGCGTAAAGACTCGTCCATTGCCGTCAACCCAAGATTTTCCGCGCCTTGTGCAGCGCCGCGACCAGCGTTTCCACGTCGGCATACGTGTTGTAGAGCGCGAACGACGCGCGCGTCGTCGAAGCCACACCGAAACGTTCCATCAGCGGCTGCGCGCAATGATGCCCGGCCCTGACCGCCACGCCTTCACGATCCAATATGGTGGCGAGGTCGTGCGCATGCATCCCCTCGGCCTCGAAAGACAGAATGGCGCCTTTGTTCGGCGCGTTGCCGATGATACGGGCCCAGTTCAACCGCTCGATTTCCGTCGTCGCATGGGCGAGCAACGCTTGCTCGTGGCTGGCGACGGAGTGCCGATCCAGAGCGCCGAGATAGTCGAGCGCCGCTGCGAGTCCCACCGCCTCGATAATGGGCGGCGTACCGGCCTCGAACCGCGCCGGAGGATCGGCATAGCTTATAGTGTCGCGCGTCACTTCGCGGATCATCTCGCCGCCGCCGTTGAAGGGACGCATGGATTTGAGATGCGCGCGCTTGCCGTAGAGAGCGCCAATACCGGTCGGACCGTAGAGCTTGTGGCCGGTCAGCACATAGAAATCGATATCCAGATCGCGCATGTCGAGAATTTCGTGCACCGCGCCCTGACAGCCATCTGCAATTACGGGAACGCCCTTCGCACGCGCACGCGCCACGATCTCCTTCAGCGGCGCCACCGTACCCAATACATTCGACATATGAGCGATGGCGACAAGCTTTGTCCGAGGGCCGATCGCCGCATCTACCGCGTCAGCAGCAAGCGCCCCATCGTCGCCAACATCCACCCAGCGTAACACGGCGCCGTGTCGTTCCCGCAGGAAATGCCACGGCACGATGTTGGAGTGATGCTCCATCACGGTCAGCACGATCTCATCGCCAGGCTCAATGCGCGGCGCCAGATAAGACTGGGCGACGAGGTTGATGGCTTCCGTGCCGCCCTTCGTGAATACGATTTCGTCCGCATGGGCCGCTCCCACGAAGCGGCGGACTGTTTCCCGCGCTGCTTCGTAACGCCCGGTCGCCGCAGCCGAAAGATAATGCACGCCGCGATGTACATTCGCATATTCGCTTGTCGCAAAATGGGTCATGGCGTCGAGTACCGCACGCGGCTTTTGCGCAGACGCCGCACTGTCCAGATAGACGAGCGGCTTGCCGTAGACCGAGCGCGAGAGGATTTCGAAATCGCCGCGGGCGGCGACTGGATCGAAGTCAGGCTTCGCATGGACGTTCATGAACGCTCCTCCATGAGGGAAGCGAAGCCGGCTGCGACAAAGCCGGCCACAGAACCGCGAATATCGTCCCGTTGAACTTCCGCCAGCGCCTCGTCGAGAAAGGCGTGGATCAATAGTGCGCGCGCATCCGCTTCGGGAATGCCGCGGGCGCGCAGATAGAAAAGCGAATCCGCATCCAGATCGCCCACGGCCGCTCCATGAGCACATTTGACATCGTCGGCGAAAATCTCGAGTTCGGGCTTCAGGTCGGCCTCGGCGCGCGCGCTCAACAGCAGCGCCTTGGCAGTTTGCCGGCTGTCGGACCCGTTGGCGCCTTTGCGCACCGTGATTTTGCCCTGATACACCGCCCGTGAATGCCCACCCGCCACATTCTTGAACAATTGCCGGCTGGTCGTTTTTCCGACCGCATGGTCGATATGGGTGGTTACATCGGCGTGCGTCTCATCGCCAAGAACGTTGACGCCGCTGAGGCTTGCTTCGGCGCCTTCGCCGTTGAGGCCGATATAAAGTTCAAGTCGCGAGAGCTTAGCGCCCCGCTGCGCAAAATGGCCCCGATAATGCCCGCCGCGTGCGACGGTAACTGCGATTTCCTGCACTCGAACCGCGGAAGGATCGCCGCCATGGAGCCCGACATGCGTCAATTGCGCATTGTCGCCAATAACGAACTCCGAGCCGATATTGCGTGCAGCCACATATTCTCCGCTATCGCGTTCGATCAATGTCGCCGAGGCTCCTTCTTCCAACACAAGAAGCACACGCACATGCCCGCTGCCGGAATGATGGAGTTCGATGGGCTCGACCACAGAGAGGCCACGTTGGACACGAATCGCCACGCCGCTCCGCGCCAGTGCCAGCGATGCCGACCCCATCGCATTTTCAAGACCTATGACATCGCCCAGATACTGGACGACCCAATCCGGCGCGTTCCGATCTCCCGCTGCCAGATCGAACAGTTCGAGGCCACCCGGCACACGGTCGATATGCCATCGCACGCCATCCGTATCGACAAGAGCATCTTCGAGCGTGGCGCGCAGGTCGGTATATTTCCAGTCCTCAATACGGCGGTGAGGAACCCCGGCGGCGCGAAAATCCTTGAGAGAGCGCATGCGTCTCGCGTCGAGCCAAGACGCACCTCCGGCTGGCGCATCCCTTAGGAAAACAGAACTCGCGGTCGCACGCTCGTTCATGCCGCATCCTTTGCGAGGCCGGCATAGCCGCGCGCTTCCAACTCCAGCGCCAGCTCTTTGCCGCCTTCGGCAACGATCCGGCCGTTGACGAGCACATGCACGCGATCCGGCACGATATAGTCGAGAAGGCGTTGATAATGCGTGATGAGAAGCGTCGCACGTTCGGGGGCACGCAATGCGTTCACGCCCTCGGCCACCAACCTGAGTGCGTCGATGTCGAGGCCGGAATCCGTTTCGTCCAGAATCGCGAGCGAAGGCTCAAACAAAGCCATTTGCAACATCTCCAGGCGCTTCTTCTCGCCGCCGGAGAAACCCACATTGAGCGCGCGCTTCAGCATCGCTTCCGGGATATTGAGCGCCGTCGCCTTCTCGCGCACCAGACGCAGTATGCTCACTGCATCGAACTCGCTCTCTCCCCGCGCGCGCCGTTGCGCATTGAGTGCCGTCTTGAGAAAGTTCATCGTGGTGACCCCGGGAATTTCCACGGGGTATTGCAGCGCCAGGAACACGCCCTTGGCGGATCGCTCCTCTGGTGCGAATTCCGCGAGATTTTCACCCTTGAACAAAATTTCGCCCTGGGTGATCTCATAACCTTCGCGACCGGCGAGCGTGTAGGACAGGGTCGATTTGCCCGAACCGTTCGGCCCCATGATCGCGTGCATTTCGCCAGCGCCGACGGTCAGGCTGAGACCCTTCAGGATTTCCTTGCCCTGGACCGCGACGTGCAGATCTTTGATTTCAAGCATCGTTGTTCGTTCACCTTGCCCCTGAGACGTATACAGGTTTCACCCAACCGAGCCTTCCAGGCTTATGCCGACGAGCTTCTGCGCTTCGACGGCGAATTCCATCGGCAATTGCTGCAGCACTTCGCGGCAGAAGCCGTTCACGATCAGTGCCACGGCTTCTTCCGTGCCGATGCCGCGCGATGTGCAGTAGAAAAGTTGATCGTCGGCAATCTTCGATGTCGTCGCTTCGTGTTCGATGCGCGCCGAAGGGTTGCGGCTTTCTATGTAAGGCACTGTGTGGGCTCCGCACGCGCCGCCGATGAGAAGCGAATCGCATTGCGTGTTGTTGCGCGCGTTTTCCGCGCGGGGATGCACGCTCACAAGTCCGCGATAGGTGTTCTGCGCCTGCCCCGCGCTGATGCCCTTCGAAATGATGCGCGAACGCGTGTTGCGGCCAAGGTGAATCATCTTGGTCCCCGTATCCGCCTGCTGATAGTGGTTGGCGATGGCGATGGAATAGAACTCGCCCACCGAATCGTCGCCGCGCAGGATGCAACTGGGGTATTTCCAGGTGATCGCGGAACCCGTCTCGACCTGCGTCCACGAGATTTTCGCGCCGCGACCGCGGCAATCGCCGCGCTTTGTCACGAAATTGTAGATGCCGCCCTTGCCGTTCTCGTCGCCCGGATACCAGTTCTGCACCGTCGAATATTTGATTTCCGCGCCGTCGAGTGCGACCAGTTCCACAACCGCCGCATGCAGCTGGTTTTCGTCACGCATGGGCGCGGTACAACCTTCAAGATAGCTGACATAGGCGCCTTCGTCGGCAATGATCAGCGTGCGCTCGAACTGACCCGTTTGCGATGCGTTGATGCGAAAATAGGTCGAAAGCTCCATCGGACAGCGCACGCCCTTGGGCACGTATACGAATGAGCCGTCGGAAAAAACCGCCGAATTGAGCGTGGCGAAGAAATTGTCGGTGACCGGTACGACGGAGCCCAGATATTTCCGCACCAGGTCGCCATGTTCGCGGATCGCTTCGGAAATCGGGCAGAAAATGACTCCCGCCTCGCCGAGCTTCGCCTTGAACGTGGTCGCGACCGAAACCGAATCGAACACCGCGTCCACCGCCACGCCGGCCAACAACTGTTGCTCGTGCAGCGGGATGCCGAGCTTCTTATAGGTTTCAAGCAGTTTCGGATCGACGTCGTCCAGGCTCTTGGGCGCCACCTGATTTTTCGGGGCCGCGTAATAAAAAGCATCCTGATAGTCGATTTTGGGGTAATGCACGCGCGCCCAATTGGGCTCCTTCATCTCTCGCCAGCGGCGGAACGCGGCGAGCCGCCATTCGAGCATCCATTCTGGCTCGTCCTTTTTCGCGGAGATGAGGCGTACGATGTCCTCGTTGAGCCCCTTGGGCGCATACTCCATCTCGATGTCGGTGACGAAGCCGTATTTGTACTTCTCACCGAGCGCCGAGACCCTGTCCCTGGTGTCCTGTATCGCTGCCATGATCGCCTCAAGCCGCCTTGCGTGCATTTACGCGCGCGACAAGCCGTTCCAATGAAAGGAGTGCGGCATCGACATCCGCGGCGGAAGAATTCCAGCCCAGGCTCAACCGCAATGCCGAAGCGGCAAGCTCGTCCGGAACGCCCATGGCGCGCAGCACATGGGAGGGCGCAACTCGACCCGACGAGCAGGCGGCGCCCGAGCTCAGCATCACGCCGTCCAGATCGAGCGCCATCACGGCCGTCTCGGCGGCAATGCCTGGCAGAGCGAAATTCGACGTATTGGCCAAGCGTGGCGCATCGGCGCAAAACACGATTGCGTCCGTCGCGCGGCGGCACAATTCGCTCTCGAAGCGATTACGCAGGGAGGCGATATACAGCTGCTGATCCAGCCCGGCCTGCGCCGCCCTGGCTGCGGCGCCAAAACCCGCGATTCCGGCAACATTTTCAGTCCCTGCACGACGACCGCGCTCCTGCCCACCGCCCCGGATTTGTGCCGCGTAAGGCGCTCCTCGTCTGACGATTAACGCACCCACGCCCTGCGGGCCGCCGATCTTGTGTGCGGACGAAGAGAGATAGTCAGCACCCAGAACTTCGAAATCCGTGGCGATCTTGCCGCAACTCTGCACGGCATCCACGAAAAACAGCGCACCGGCCTCCCGGACGAGCCGGGCGACATCCGCAAGCGGCTGTATCGCGCCTGTTTCATTGTTCGCGGCCATGACGGTGACGAGCGCGCGGCCTTTGCCTTCGCGCAACAAGACGCGCAAGGCATCGGCGTCGACCAGACCGTCGCGCGTCACCGGAATGACGTCGCTGCGAATGCCCGGAATTTGCTCTGTGAGCGCGGCGGAAGCCGCGAGAACGGACTCATGCTCGATGGCGGAGACAAAGAGACGCGTAAGACGAGCGCCTTCCTGCGCCGCGCCTTCAGCCGCACCCCGCAAGGCCGATACATTGGCTTCCGTTCCGCCGCTGGTGAAGATCACATCTTCGAACCGCGCGCCCACCAGTTCCGCCACGGCTTCACGCGCGCCCTCGACGATCGTCCGCGCCGCGCGACCGTGCCCATGCACTGACGACGGATTGCCGCTTACCTCCAGCGCCTGCACTATCGCCACCTGGGCCTCAGGCCGCAGCGGCGACGTCGCGTTGTGATCCAGGTAGAACATAACGGGCAAATTCACGCCGCCTCGCGCTCTGCTTCGTCCGGCCTTGCGCCGCAGGGTCGCGCCCGGCCGAGAACGCGCTTTTCGACCACATCGGCCAGCGATACCGACGAAAGAAATACATGAATTTGTCGCCCAAGCTCTTCCCAAAGGTCATGCGTGACACAACGCGTTGTCGTGCCTGTACAGCCCTTGGGGCTGCCCGATTTGCAGCGCGTCGCAGCGATGGGCTCGTCAACAGCGAGAATGATGTCGGCGACGCGCACATCCGCGGCGGGCCGGCTCAGACGGTAGCCGCCTCCGGGACCGCGCACGCTGCGCACGAGTCCACCCCGGCGTAATTTCGCGAACAACTGTTCCAGATAGGACAGCGAAATTTCCTGCCTCTGGGCAATCTCGGCCAGGGAAACGGGACGGTTTGCGCCCTCATTGCCGGCCAGATCAGCCATCGCCATGACCGCATAGCGGCCTTTCGTACTTAGCCTCACCCTTGCCACTCCTTGAATACCGGCAATTCCATGCTTGCTTTTTAGGGGCCGCTTCGGTGTAGAAACGCTCCCCCGCGTGAACCGGCATGCCGGGCCTTGCAATGTCGCATATAGAATGTCCGAGTATGGTGGTCAAGAATTGAGCGTCGATCCCCACAAAATGCCGCAATACCCTTGGATTTCGCTGTTTTTACTAGCAGTTCTCTGCCTGCAAATACCTAGTTCTCCACTCGGAAACTGTGAAATCCCGAACCAACCCGACCAGGTCTGAAAGCGAAATCCATGCCCGACATGATTCTTCCCGGGCCCGCCGGCCGCATCGAAGCCCGCTATCAGCGCCAGAAAACGCCCGGCGCGCCGATGGCGCTTGTGCTGCACCCGCACCCCCAGTTCGGCGGCACGATGAACAATCCGCTGGTATACGACCTCTATCACATGTTCCTCCGCCTCGGCTGCACGTCGGTCAGATTCAACTTTCGCGGCGTGGGTCGCAGCCAGGGAACATTCGACAGTGGCGCCGGCGAACTTTCCGACGCCGCCGCCGTGCTCGACTGGATGAACACTCTCTACCCGAACCCGTCTTTCGTCTGGGTCGCGGGAATTTCCTTTGGCGCCTGGATCGGCATGCAACTCCTGATGCGGCGACCGGAGATCACAGGCTTCGTTTCGATTGCGCCACCCGCCAGCATGTACGATTTCGCATTCCTAGCACCCTGCCCCACGTCGGGTCTCATCGTGCATGGCACCAAGGATCAGGTCGTGCCCGAACCCGATGTGCAAAAGCTCGTGGACCGGCTAACGGCTCAAAAAGGTATCAAAATCACCTACAACAAGATCGAAGGCGCCAATCATTTCTTCGACAAGCATGAGGCCGACGTACTCGAATCCGTCGAAGCCTATGCGTCGAAGATGATGAGCGGACCGCGCGAAGGACGCTGAGCCGGGGTACGGCTTGACGGCAGCGGGAATAAATTGCGCTGTCCGCGAGTCTTAACGGCGAAAGCGGGAGCTACCGATCGCAACCATGGATGACAGGCGCCGGCGATTCGAAGCGCAGGCGTTGCCGCATCTGGATGCGGCCTACAATCTTGCACGATGGCTTTCGCGCTCGAGCCCGGATGCCGACGACATCGTGCAGGAAGCAATGTTGCGCGCGTTTCGCAATTTCGACGCCCTGCGCGGCGGCGATGTGAAAGCGTGGCTGTTGACGATTGTCCGGAATTGTCATCTCACCATGGCCGCGCGCCGAAGCCGACAACCGCTCACGTCGATCGATGAGAACGATACGGATGGCGCGACCGCCCTCGTTTCGGACATGCAGGACCCGGAATCCGCGTCCATCCAGGCCGACGAACGGCGCAAGCTGGACATCGCGATCGCAACATTGCCGGAAGAATATCGCGAAGTTCTTGTCCTGCGCGAAATGGAAGACATGTCTTATAGCGAAATCGCTGTCGTGACTGGCGCACCGATCGGAACCGTTATGTCGCGCCTCGCAAGAGCGCGAGCTGCATTGAAAGAAAAGTGGTTGAATCGCGTTGGGGAGCCCTGCCATGACGTGCGCTGAGTTGCTCCGCACACAAGCCTATCTCGATGGCGAAGGCGATCCGGCAACCGCGCCTGAGGTAGAGCGGCACCTCGAAAGCTGCGCCGAGTGCGCATCGCTGCGGGACACGATCGGAGCCACGCGCACGGCGCTCCGACAAGACGCCGCCTATTTCCGCGCCGACAGCGCGGTGCGTCGCCGATTGAGCCTGGCGCTCGATCGCGAAGACACCGAGAATTCGCCAAACCGCAACTGGCTCACGGGCATTGTAGCGGGTACGCGGCAGTTCTGGTCCGGAGCTGCAAGCGGCGCTTTTGCTGCTGCCATTGCCGCGTCACTCGTATTTTTCCTGCTCGTACCTCCCCCGCCGAACCAGCTGGTCAACGACGCCCTGAACGCGCACCTGCGCTCGCTGATGGCAAGCCATTTGGTCGACGTCGTCTCCAGCAATCACCATACAGTGAAACCATGGTTCGCAGGCCATGCCGACGTGTCACCACCAGTGGCGGATTTCGCCCGCGAGGGCTATCAATTGGTCGGTGGTCGCGTCGACTATCTCGACGGACACCGTGCAGCCGTCACCGTGTATCGTCATGGCGCACATATCATCAATGTCTTCGCCTGGACGTATCACGGCGAAACGCTGCCAAACCTGACGACGCGTAACGGCTATCACATCGTGTTCTGGAACAGCGGCAATCTGGCGTTTTGCGCCATCTCCGATACGGCCCTCGACGAACTCCTGGTCCTGACGCAATTGCTGAAAGCGACGGCCACACCCGACAGCCGGGAATAAACCGCCGCGCTCGCGAGTCTGGCTTCTCGAAGATACGGGAGAAGCCTTCATGTCCAACGACCTGCTCGTTCCCTCGAGGCGCAGCGCCCTGAAATGCCTGGCTTTCGGGGGCGCGGGAACGCTCTTCGCCCTGTCCGGCGGGGTTCTCACGCCCATCGACCTGGCCCTCGCGGCCAGCGACGAGCGCGCGTC
>Ga0302324_100012989_pt1 | contig 16922 bp, 16 predicted proteins | sample Palsa_T0_1_FD_201949 | JGI IMG/M metagenome (GOLD analysis project Ga0302324, IMG submission 201949) | Peat permafrost microbial communities from Stordalen Mire near Abisko, Sweden - Palsa_T0_1 | ecosystem: Environmental > Terrestrial > Soil > Palsa > Peat permafrost | place: Sweden: Abisko...
ACGTCCTTGCGGACACAGGAACCTGAATCCTGCGCGTCTGCCAAATTCCGCCACTCGCCCGAGTGGTCTCTAAAGGGTACATGACCGAACCAACCTGCCAAGCCGCCCTCCGAGGTAGAGTGTGGGCCGAGGGCCTCTGGGCCTAGGGCCGCCTTGTGTGTTGCCTGGGCCCCTGGCAGCAGGCAGGTCCCCGCTACGGGTACTATGCGGCCGACTATGGGGTTACAGAGCTTCGAGCGTCGCCTCGAGCGTTTCGTGGAGGGAGCTTTCGCGCGGGTGTTCCGAAGCGGGCTTCAACCTGTCGAGATCGGAAGGCGCCTGACGCGGGAGATGGACCTGCGCAGGACCGTCGCGCCGCGTGGAGTCCTGGCGCCGAACAGCTTCAAGGTGCTGCTTTCCACCTCGGACCGGTCGAAGTTCCAGCCCATCGAGGAGGAGCTCGTCAAGGAGCTTGTCGAAGTCGCTAACGAGCACGCCAAGGAGGAGGGGTACACATTCCTCGGCCCCGTGAGCGTCGCCGTCGCGACCGACGAGTCCCTCCGGCCGGGGACCCTGCTCGTTGCCGGCGAGATAGCTCCTGGTCAGGGCACAGCGACGCTTACCCTTCCCGATGGGCGCCGGGTGGTCCTAGACGGCGACAAGGTCACGCTGGGCCGGCAGCCCGAGTGCGAGCTCGCCCTGGCCGACCCGAACGCCAGTCGCCGCCACGCCGAGGTGCGCCGCGGCCCCGACAGCACGTGGCTAGTGGCTGACCTCGGGAGCACCAACGGGACGAAGGTCAATGGGCTCCGTATCAGCGCGCCTCGCCAGCTCGAGAACGGGGATGAGATCACGGTCGGTTCGACCACTGTCCGCTTCGAGGCGAGCGGGGCGAACTGAGGTGGCCGGTCCGGCCCAGCGGTTCCTCGAGTATGTATTCCTCGCGCTGCTCTATCTCTTTTTCCTCCGCGTCGTCCGAGCTGTCTGGGTAGAGCTGCGGGAACCGCGGTTAGTCCCAGCACCACCGGGACCATCCGGCTCCCCTCCTCCACGAGCCGCTGCCATTACCTCAAAAGGGCGTAACGTCCCCCGCGAGCTCACTGTTATCAGCCCGGAGCAGGCCAAGGGACAGGCGTTCCCGCTCGCTGACGAGATCAGCATCGGGCGCGCCACAGGCTGTGCGATAGCGCTGCCCACCGACACGTTCGTGTCGCAGGTTCACGCCCGAGTGTTCCGCAGGGGGGACGAGTACTGGGTCGAGGACCTCGGCTCCACCAATGGCACCCTCGTGAACGGGCGCAAGCTGACCGGCCCGGCACCGCTGCGCAAAGGGGACCGCCTGCAGGTGGGCCGCACGGTGCTGGAGCTGCGCAAGTGACCAAACTGGTTGTCGGGTCAGCGACCGATGTTGGCCTTGTCCGCTCGAACAACCAGGACCAGTTGCTGGTCTCGCCGGGGCTCTATGCGGTCGCTGACGGCATGGGAGGCCACGCCGCGGGAGAGGTCGCGTCTGCCACGGCTATAACGGCACTAGCTGCCGCCTTCGAGGCCACCGACCAGCACACTGCAGGTTCTCTTGAGAGCGCGGCCAAAGCTGCAAACCGGGCGGTTTGGGAGCAAGCCAGGACGAACCGCGCGATGTTCGGGATGGGGACGACATTGGTCGCCCTCGCGGTCGTCGAAAGGCAAGACGGCACCAACGGGCTCACGGCCGCCCACATCGGTGACTCGCGGCTCTACGTTTACCGTGACGGGGCGCTCAGACAGCTGACCGTCGACCACAGCCTTGTTCAGGAGCTCGTCGACGACGGCCAGATAAGCGAGGCCCAGGCGGCGGTCCACCCCCAGCGCCATGTCCTGACCCGCGCCTTGGGGGTCGAACCAACCATTGAAGTCGACATCATCGACCTTTCCCCAAGGCACGGTGACAGGTACCTGCTTTGCAGCGACGGCTTGCCGCGAGAGGTCTCCGACGACCAGATAGCGGCAGTCCTGTCCCGCTTTCCCAACCCGGTCGAGGCTGCCAACGAGCTCGTGGCCGTCGCCAATCTGAGGGGGGGCAACGACAACATAACGGTGGTCGTGATCGACGTGTTGGTGAGCGACAACAGCCCCGACACGATGATCGTCGTGCCTCACCCGACCGTGACGGGGCCCACGAGGGCTATCCCGGCCGCGCCCGAGGCAGCGGCCCTGCAAAGGGCACGTAAGGAGCCCGCCCCCAAAAGAGTGACTCTTCGTGTGGTCGTGTTCGTGGTGGCCCTTTTTATCGTCGTCGGCGGGGCCATCGCCTGCCTCGGGTGGTATGGGCGCTCGGCCTACTACGTGGCTCTCTCCAGAGACCGGATCACAATCTTTCAGGGACGGCCAGGTGGAGTCCTTTGGTTCCAGCCGACGGTCGTAGAGCGGACACCCGACTCGGCATCATCGGTTCTCTCCTTCCGGCTTCAAGTCCTCGAAGCCGGCCAAGTGGAGCCCTCCCTGGCCCAGGCTCGCCAGTACATCGCCAACCTTGTGGCCGAGAAAACAGAGGCCGAGGGCAATGGCAAACCCCTCCCGCGGGGAGGCCCGCACAGCAAGCCCGGCGGTCCCGCCACCACCACGACAGCTCAGTCCAAATCGGTACCCAGTACGTCCATCCCGCGCGCTGTCACTACGGCGGTGGCTAGGCCGACAACTACCGGATGAGGGCGCTCACGGGGTGGAGGGGGCAAGCCGGGGCCGAGGCAGTATCGTGGCAATTGCCTGCGCGCCGGCGCAGCGAGCTCGGGATGATCATCCTCGTGTTCGTGCTGACCGGCGGGTTCTACACACTTTCCAACCTTGGCCAGGCAGGTGCTCTGCCTGCCGGCATCATCCCGTTCCTGGTGCTCGTCTTTGTCTTGATGGTCGTGGCACACCTGAGCCTGCGGTGGCTGGCGCCCCAAGCAGACCCGGTCCTCCTGCCGCTCGCCGCCCTCCTCAACGGGATGGGCTACGTCTTCATCGCCGACCTCAACCACGGCGAGGCTTCCGCACAGGCGGTCTGGACCGGAGTTGGGGTTATCGCATTTGTCGTCACTCTCGCCGTTTTTCCCCGCGCGATCAACCTCGAGCGCTACCGGTACTCTTTGGCACTCGTCGGCGTCATCCTTTTGCTGCTCCCCCTTGCCCCACATATCGGCGAGGATGTGAACGGCGCCCGGCTATGGGTGCACCTCGGGCCCTTGAACTTCCAACCGGAGGAATTTGCCAAGCTGGCATTGGGGATCTTCTTCGCCTCCGTGCTGGCCGAGCGGGCCGAGCTCTTGGCTACCGGCACACGCAGGTTCGGGCGTTGGCTCGTGCTCGAGCCGAAGTACCTGGCCCCTCTCCTGGCTGCCTGGGGCGTGTCGTTGCTCGTGCTGCTTGCAGAAAACGACCTCGGTTCGTCGTTCCTCTTCTTTGCTCTGTTCGTGGGCTTGTTGTGGGTGGCCACGGGAAGAGCCGCTTATCTTGGCGTGGGAGCGGTCCTGTTCACTGGCGGCGCCGTGTTCGCCCTCGATGTGATCCACCATGCACAAACCCGTGTCCAGGCCTGGTTGGACCCGTGGGCACATTTTACTACCTCTGGTTACCAGATAATCGAGGGTTGGTTCGCCCTCGGGGCCGGAGGTATGTGGGGCCTTGGTCCAGGACAGGGGAACCCAGGGATCATCCCTGAGGCCTCGACGGACTTCATATTCGCCACGATTGGCGAGGAAATCGGGCTCGTCGGTGTGAGCGCGCTACTCATCGCATACCTATTGATGGTCGGCTCGGGGCTCAGGGTCGCCGTGCGCTCCCAAAGATCGTTCACCAAGCTCCTCGCGACTGGCTTTTCTTTGCTGATGGCCGTACAGGTCTTCGTGGTAGTCGGAGGCATAACAAGGCTTATACCGATCACGGGTATCACACTTCCCTTTGTTTCGTACGGAGGCTCGTCGCTCGTTTCCAATTACATCCTTCTCGCCATCTTGCTTCGCATTTCGAACGACAACGCAACCGAACAAGCACTGGCCGTCGAGCGGGCGGTCGGGGGCACCCCGCCCGCCTTTGCACAGGATAACGACGAGTCAGCCGCTTTGCGTGACACGGGGGCAATAAGGTTGTGACGGACGTGAACTCGCGCGTGCGGGCTGTTGGGGTCGGGGCGGCAGTGCTGGTCATGGTGCTGTTCGTCCAGCTCAATTACCTTCAGGTGTTTGACGCAACCTCGCTCGACAACAACCCCCACAACACGCGCGACATCATCGCTGAGTTCGTGCAACCTCGCGGCGCCATCATTTCGGCAGACGGTGTCACGCTTGCACAGTCGGTACCTAGCAAGGACCAGTACAAGTACCAACGTGTCTACCCTGAGGGAGCACTTTTCGGGCAGATAACTGGATATTTTTCGCTCACCTACGGCACCGACGGCCTCGAGGACGAGTACAACTCCGTGCTCACCGACACCAACAACTCCCTCAAGATCCCGGCCAATGTCTCTCAGCTAAAGAAGTTCTTTACCGCCCAACCTTCGCCCGACAACCTGCAACTCACAGTACTGTCCAGCCTCCAGGAGCTCGCATCGAAGGAGCTCGCAGGCCGGGCGGGGGCGGTGGTCGCCCTCGTCCCCAAGACCGGCGCGGTCCTCGCGATGTACTCGAACCCGAGCTATGACCCAAGCTCTTTGGCCAGCCACAACCAGGCCGTCGAACAAAAGGCGTGGAATGCCCTCAACTCGGGCCCAGGCAAACCGTTGCTGGCAGCCGCGTACCGCCAACGCTTCTTCCCGGGTTCCACGTTCAAGGTCATCACGGCGGCTGCCGTGTACGACCACAAGCCCGCCCTCGCAACAAAGTACTACCCCGTCACAGCCGGTTTTGTGTTGCCGGATACTGCTGACCAAGTGCTGCACAACTTCGCCGGAGAGACCTGCGGCGGCGAGATGCTGGAACTTTTCACGGTTTCTTGCGACACGGGCTTTGCCCAGCTCGGACTTGGCGTCGGAGCGGCAGGGCTCGTGGACGAGGCGCGTGCGTTCGGCTGGGACCAGACGCCCCCGCTCGACCTGCCGGGGGTCGCGCAGTCATCGTTCCCACCGGTGTCGGCGTTCCACGACAACCTTGCTGCCCTGGCCAAGTCCGCCATCGGCCAGGAAAGCGTCCAGGCCACACCCCTGAGCCTCGCGATGGACGTAGGCGGCGTCGCAAATGGGGGCGTGATCATGACGCCGCACCTACTCGACAGGGTGACCGGCTCCCAAGGCCAAACCGTCGAGGCCTACAATCCCAAGCCCTGGGTTACGGCCACGTCACCGACGACGGCCAGCAAGCTCACCAATCTGATGCTCTCCGTTGTGAACAGCCCGAACGGTACCGGGGTAGCCGCCCGGATACCTGGGATCCACGTCGCCGGCAAGACCGGGACAGCACAGACCGGGTTGGGCTACATCGAGACGTGGTTCGTATCTTTCGCTCCCGTCCCCGACCCGCGGATCGCGGTGGCCGTGCTGGTGGAGGACCAGCCGCCAGCGGACGACTACGTGGGTGGCACGATCGCCGCTCCCATCGCTAAAGCCATTATTCAGAGCTACCTCGAACCTGGAAGCGAACTGACGCCGTGAGCTGGGCAGTCGCGACGCCTCGCGGGCACCGGGAGCACCTACCAGCCCTAGGCTGTGGCGGACATGGCACCGTCTGAAGTCTTCAGCGAGCGCTACGAGCTGGTGCGCCACATCGCGCGCGGCGGTATGGCCCAGGTCTACCTGGCGCAGGACCTGCTGCTCGACAGGCCGGTCGCGATCAAGGTGCTTTTCCCCGAGCTTTCTTCTGATCCCTCGTTCGTCGAGCGGTTCCGCCGGGAGGCCCAAGCAGCAGCGAACCTCTCTCACGCCAACATCGTGTCGATCTACGACTGGGGCCAGGGCGAGCACACCTATTTCATCGTCATGGAGTACATCGACGGCCAGACCCTTTCCGCTCTCATCCGCCAGGGGCCGCTTTCGCCCCAGAGGGCCGCCTCCATAGGCGCTGACATTGCAAATGCGCTCGACTTCGCGCACCGCAGGGGCGTGATCCACCGGGACGTCAAGCCGGGCAACGTCCTTATCGACCAGACCGGCCAGGTCAAGGTCGCGGACTTCGGGATCGCTCGAGCGGTGAGCCACGCGAGCGAGGGCCTGACCCAGACCGGCGCTGTCATGGGCACAGCCACCTACTTCTCACCTGAGCAAGCCCAAGGTCAGCCGGTTGACGCCCGTAGCGACGTCTACTCACTCGGGGTCGTCCTTTACGAGATGGTCACCGGACGGCCGCCCTTCTCCGGCGACAGCCCGGTGGCGATCGCCTACAAGCATGTGCGCGAGTTCCCGGCCCTGCCATCGAGCATAAACCCCCAGGTGCCGCCTGACTTCGAAGCGATCATCATGACGGCGATGGCGAAAGACCCCGACGACCGGTACCAGAGCGCTGCGGAGCTGCGCGACGACCTGGTCCGATTTCACAGGGGCCAGCCGGTGCTGGCAGGCCGGGCGACCGGCGCTGGCACAACCCGGGCCGTAACGGGACCTCCCCCCTCTCCGTACGAGCAGACCTACGCCCAACGGACCAGCGCGTACGACGAGCTGGAGGCCGCCTATGGGGCCGGCGGCTACGGGAAGGGCTCGCAGGCTCGCGGGCGCTCGAGAGCCGGCTGGTGGGCCTCGCTGTTCGTGGTACTGCTGGCAGTGCTCGCCGTGCTCGTGTTCTTCATCGGGCGCAACGCGGGCTGGTGGGGCACTGTGGCCGAGATCAAGCTGATGAACGTAAAAAACGACACCGTCGCTCAGGCAAGGAGCTCCCTCGAGGGGCAGGGCTTCGACAACGTTGCCGTGCGGTCCGTGCACAGCCAATTGGTCCAGAGCGGGCTTGTCATGGCCACCTCACCCCAGGCCGGATCCGTGGTGCCGCCCAGCACCACGATCACCCTCGAGGTAAGCAGCGGCGCCCCCCTGGCGGCGGTGCCGAGCCTGACGGGCCAACGGTGCGGAAATGCCGGCACGACGCTCAAGGCGAAGGACTTCAACCCCACGAACATCCCACAGAACAGCAGCAGCGTGGCTTCCGGTTTCGTCATCTCCACCAAGCCCAAGTCCGGCACGCAGCTCCAGGAGGGGAGCACCGTCGACGTCTATTGCTCCGCGGGGCGGGCGACCACCATCGTCCCCAGCCTCCAGGGCCTGAACCCCGCTCAGGCAGGGGCGGCGCTGGCCGGAGCGCATTTGAAGGCTGGCAGCATCGTCCAGGTGCCGAGCTCCACCATCCCGGCGGGCCTCGTGGCTTACAGCCAGCCGTACGGCGGCAACCTGGAGCCCTGGGAGACGACAGTCAAACTGTTCGTGTCTGACGGCCAACAGACCGTTACGGTACCCCCCGGCCTGGTCGGCGAGACCTACCTGCAGGCTCAAAAGCAACTTGGGGCGGAGAGCCTCTTTGCGCCCGAGGACTTCGTCCCAGTCAGTAACCCGTCCCAGGACGGCTACGTGATAAACAGCGACCCCAAGTCTGGCCAACCAATAAGGGAGGGCTCCGCCGTCACGCTCTACGTAGGCGAGTACACCGGCCCCCCGACAACCAAGCCGGTGAAATCGACGTCCACTACAGGGAGCGCCTTCACGTCCACTACAGGGAGCGCCTTCACGTCCACTTCAGCGGGCTCCTCCACGACGTCCGCTACCGCGGGCTCCTCCACGACGTCCACGTCTGCGACGGGGACGACAACCGCCACGACCTCGGCGACGACGGTGCCCGCCACCGGCGCCACTACGTTACCTGGGGCTCCGGGGGCCACCACCTTGGGGCCGAGTACCACGGTCACTGCTCCCGCGCCGCCAACAACCTGACGCTGGCCCCAGGGCCGTTGCCTGGCGTGACGCCGGCCTCACCTATTGCTGGCCGGAAGCGATCCCGATGCAAGGGGGCCAGCTGGCACGCTCACCAACGCTTGTCCGAACCCGCAGGAGCGAAGCCAGTTGGCTATCAGCCGGTGGCCGCCCTCGGTGAGCACGGCCTCAGGGTGGAACTGCACCCCATCGACAGCCAGGGCTCTGTGGCGGATGCCCATGACCGTACCGTCCTCGGCCCAGGCGCTCACCTCGAGTTCGTCGCCCAATGTGGCCCGCTCGACGACGAGCGAGTGGTAACGGGTTGCTGTAAGAGGCTGGGGTAGGCCCTCGAAGATCCCGCGCCCGTCATGAGAAACCTGGGAAGTCTTGCCGTGCAACAGTTGAGCCGCGCGCACCACGTTCGCCCCGAAGGCAAAACCGATGGCCTGGTGCCCCAGGCAAACCCCGAGGATGGGGGCCTCGCCCGCCAGGGCCCTTATCAACGGCACGCTTATACCGGCGTCTTCGGGCCTCCCCGGGCCGGGAGAGATGACAATCCCGGAAGGGCGCAGCTCCTGGACGTCGGTGAGGCTCAGCTCGTCGTTGCGCCGCACCACCGGGTCGGCCCCGAGCTGGCCCAGGTATTGGACAAGGTTGTACACGAACGAGTCGTAGTTGTCGACTACCAGGACTTTAGCCGTCATTGGGCAAACGCTACCCGTCCAAGTCTCTCCCCTGCTTGGAGTTCTCCCGGCGATGGGAGGAGACGCCGTCGTTCGCGTATCCTGTCTGCATGCCCCGACGCACCAAAGAGGCCCCCGGACGAGTAACCCCCAGGGCGGATGCCCGCCTGCCCACGTTCAGCGGCCGCTACACAGCCCCGATGCCGACGGACTACCGGCACAGCCCGATGTGGGTCCCCGTCATCATGCTGACGTTCTTCGCCTGCGGTGTGTTGATGATCGTGCTCAACTACATCAGCCTGCTACCGAGCGCTCCCTCCAACTGGTACCTCCTCGGTGGCCTCGGCCTCATCGTCTGCGGTTTCGCGATCTCGACCCAGTACCGCTAGTGCTGGCTGCGCGCTAGCGGGCCGCTCCTAGCCCCTGCTTTGCAGCCGTGCAAGCTCCTCGCAGCCGGTGGGCCCCGGTAGCCGGGTTCGCCTTGGCGTCGTCGGCAAACCAGATGGCGTGGCTGGCCTTCGCTCCGGTCACAACGGGCGCGGCTGCGCACTTCAGGGTCTCCACCTCGACGATCGGCCTGCTCTCGGAGATCTTCCCGCTGCTGTATGTCCTTTTGGCGATGCCAGCTGGCCGAGCGGTCGACAGGTCGCTGGGGAACTGGCTCGGCACGGGTGCAGTGCTCAGTGCCTTGGGGACCGTGCTCCGCCTGGCTGGGACGACCCGGTCCGGGTTCGCCTGGGTGCTGGCCGGCCAGGTCGTGGTGGCAGCAGCCCAACCCCTGCTCCTCAACGCCGTCACAGCCCTGGCGAGGCGCTATCTCGCCCCGGCCGACAGACCGGTCGGCATCGCGATCTGCTCCGCCGGGACGTTCCTTGGTTTCGTGCTGGCCTTCGTCACCGGGGCGGCCATCGGCGCGGCGCGGGTCAACGACCTGTTGGCACTCGGAGCTGCTTACGCTGCGGTCGGGGGTGCCGTGCTCGTGGTGGCCCTTGTCCGGACGCCCTGCCCCTTCGGCAGCGAGCGCTCCAGCTCTTTGGCCGGTTTGGCCGAACTGCGCCAGCTGTGGGGCGACCCTGTCATGCGAGGGCTGGTGTACTTCGTCTTCGTCGGCTTCGGGGTGTTCGTTTCCCTGACGACATGGGCTCAGCCGCTGCTAAAGCCAGCCGGCGTGAGCACAGCTACTGCGGACACCCTGCTCACAGCGATGGTCATCGCCGGCGTGGTCAGCTCTGCGGTGGTCCCTCCGTTCATCGCCCGCCGTGGCCTCCAGCTGCCCGCCCTCGTGGCCGGCGGCGTGGCCACGATCGTCGGGTGCGGCCTTCTTGCCGCCGTCCCGGGCGTGGTTGGGGGGGCGGTAGGGCTCTGCCTGGTCGGCCTCTTCCTCCTGCCAGGGTTGCCGGTCATGCTGGAGGTAGCCGAGCGCCGTAGCGGGGACGGGGCGGCGGCGGCGGCCGGGCTGATCTGGTTGGCTGGCCAGGGTGGCGGGATCGTGGTGGCGGTCGCGTGCGGGGCTCTCGAGGGCACGCCTTGGCTTGCTTTCAGCCTTCTGGCCGTCGTCGTCGTGTCCGCAGTCCCCGCTGCTTCCCATCTGCGGGGCGGGCTCTCTTCCCAGGTGCTGGGGCCCGTTTAGACCCCCAAGCTCCCCCGCGCCAATACTTGGAATACGCTGAACGGGAGAGCCTTCTTGGCGATCAACCCGGCCCGCTCGGAAGCCTTGCCGACCGAAACCCGCCGTGGCGGCCGCGATGACTCGAGGACCTTACGGACGGCTTTCGCCACGCCTTCAGGCGAAGCCCCGTTCTGCTCGTCGCGCTCCATGATGCCCACGGCTTTGGAGGCAGCCCCGGCATAGGCGTCGCCCCCGTCTTGTCCCGTCCCTGGGCTCGGCGCTCCCGCCTTGGCTGGTCCCGTCAAAGTACGGCGATTTTCGGTGAAGTCCGTTCGGAAATTGCCCGGTTGGAGCAGAGTGACCTTGATACCGAAAGGTTCGACCTCGTAAGCCAGAGCCTCACCCCAGCCTTCGATCGCGAACTTGCTGGCACTGTAAAAAGCTTGGAAAGGTAAGCCGATAACGCCCCCGATCGAACTGAGGAGCACGATCCTGCCGGACTTGTTGGCCCGCATTGCCGGCAACACGGCCTGCACGGCTCTTGCCGTTCCCCAGAAAAGCGTCTCCAGCTGCGCCTTGGCGTTAGCGATAGGAGTGTTCTCCACCGCTCCGGCAAGCCCCCAACCAGCACATGTGACCAGGGCGTCGATATGCCCGTACCGGTCGACGACCGAGCGCACTCCTGCGGCGACGGAGCCATCGTCATCAACGTCCATGACCAGACCGGTCCAGCCGCCACCAGCCGTGCCCCGCCGGCTCGCCCCGACAACGGCCCACCCTGCGGCCGCGAGGTTCGTCGCAGTGGCGCGGCCGATCCCAGCCGACGCACCTGTAACAAGCACAATCTTGTCCATCGACGGGCCACCCTTTCTTCGCTGCGGAGTGTACCCGGCGCGAAGCCAGCCGACCTTGAGCGCACAGGAGCGACCGGCAGCCATCACCGAGGACCAAAACCGGGCAGCCGGCGGATTACCGGGAAGTTACATCCGTGTGACACTCCCCAACCTCGTCCACAGCTGTGGATAATCAGGCACGCTCCAAGACGCAGGCGGTCCCCATCCCGCCCTCGGCGGCCACGCAGACAAGGGCTCGACGTAAACCCGCGTCGAGGAGCCCTGAGACGGCAGTCACGAACAGGCCGGCCCCCACTGCGCCAAGCGGAGCCGTGGTCGCCAGGGCCCCGCCGGTGGGGTTGACCTGGTCAGCACTGACCTTCATCTCAGCCAACCACACCCGCACGGCAACGGCGCTGCTCTCGTGCACCTCCCACCAGTCGATGTCGTTGGCGGTGAGACCCGCACGGTCCAGGGCCGCCTTGGACGCCGGGACAGTCGCCGCCGGCCAGACGAGAGGATCGGTCCCAACCGTGGCGAAGGAGACCAGGCGCGCTATCGGCACCACGGCGAGTTCATCCGCTCGGTCCGCGCTGGCTATCAGCAGCGCAGAAGCCCCGTCACCCTCAGCAGCCATGTTCGCCGCCGTCACAACCCCGCCCTCGAGGTACACGGGAGGTAGCCCGGAGACCTCGGCCGCCGACGACCGCCCGACAGCCTCGTCCGCCGCCAGGGTTGTCTTCGCAGGACCGGGGAGGGCGAGCATGTAAGGGGGACGCTTCCTTTGCGCCCGCCAGGCTCTTTGCCGGCTCTCGAGCGCCCACTTGTCCAGCTGGCTACGGTCTAAAGACCACTGACGAGCGACCTCCTCGGCGGCCAACCCGGGTGGCACGAGCCCCCCGCCCGTGCCCCTGTACCTGTCCTGTAGGCGTTGGCCATAAGGTTTCCCTACCGAGGGGACCGACAGGCTCGCCCCCAGAGGTACGGCCGTCATGACTTCGACGCCCCCCGCAACGACGAGGCCCTGGGCCCCTGACATCACCGCCTGTGCCGCCCAGTGGACCGCCTGCGCCGAGGATGCAGCGTGACGGTCCACCGTGGCCCCTGGTACCCGCTCGGGCCATCCAGCTGCAAGTACGGCCCGCCGTGCGATGTTGCAAGCCTGCGCACCCACCTGCGTAGTGCAGCCGAAGATCACGTCTTCGACGGCGCCGCCATCTATGCCAGCCCGCTCGACGAGCTGCGACAGCATCTCTGCCGAAAGGTCGACCGGGTGCCAGCTGGAGAGCGCACCTCCTCTCCGTCCGTAAGGGGTGCGGACGGCATCAATTACAAAGGCCTGTCCTTGCCGGCCCCGGCTGTGTACCCGTGGCACTCAGTGGACCACGCTGATGCCGACGAGGCGCCCGACCAGGTAGGTCACGCCAGCTGCGACCATACATACGACCACTTGCCGGAAGGCGCTGCGAACGGGGGGCCGGCCCGTTGCCTGGGAAAGCAGGACGCCGATCACCACTGAACACAGGGCTACGGCACATACCGAGATAGCCACTGCGGGAAGGCCCCTTAGGAAGAACCACGGGACCAGGGGCACGGCCGCACCTACCGAGAAACTGAAAAGAGAAGAAACGGCGGCCGGGTACGGGGATGGGAGGGCAGAAGGGTCGATGCCGATCTCCTCACGCGCGTGCGCCTGGAGCGCCATTTCGGGCGTGCTCATCATCATTTCGGCCAGGGAAGCTGCATCTTCGGAGGACAATCCCCGGTGCTCATACAAATCGGCTAGCTCTCGACGCTCTGCTTCGGGTTCACGCCGAAGAGCGCTGCGCTCTACGTCGAGCTCCCGATTGAGAAGTTCCCTTTGGGCAGACATTGAGACGTACTCTCCAGCAGCCATGGAGAACGCCCCTGCAAGGAGGCCGGCAAACCCCGCCAAACGGACGTAGTCGGGCCCCGACTGAGCTCCGAAAACGCCAAGGATCAGGGACACATTGGTAACGAGGCCGTCGCTCACCCCGAACACTGCAGCGCGAGCGGCGCCAGACTGAACGTTGCGGTGGTGGTGCTCTATGTCCTGGTGCTGCTCGGCCTCCCCTTCGGCAGATGCGCCATCGCCAAGGGGCTCACCGGCGCGGTCGGATTTCTCCCCATTGGAGGCACCGGGCTCACCGGCCAGCTGGCTCACCGCACGCTCACAATACCGAGGCGACCGCTACGAGGTTGAACAAACAATGCGCGAGCATCCCGGCTCCTAAACGCCTGGTCAGCTTTGCCGTGTAACCGAGGACGACACCCACGAGGAACAAGGCCAGCACGACGGTGACATTGCCGGCCGCCGTTTTCGATTCACCGACGTGTGCAAAACCAAAGAAGGCCGCCTGCAGCCAAACTGCACCGCCAGCCCCGAACCGGGCCTGCAATGCGGTCCGCAAAAACCCGCGAAAGAAAAGTTCTTCAAAAAACGGTGCTCCCAGCTCGACAATCAGGGTAAGGATAACCAGGCCCACCTCATGCCCTTTTTGCTGAGTGATAATTTGGTCATTATTACCGGCAAATTTAGTCCCAGAAAACACGACGACGACTATCTCAGAAACGACGAGTGCGGCGGCCACGGCGGCAAAACCCCACAAGACGTCGTTCCCTCTTATTCCCAAACCGAAGTCGCGACGCAAGCTCGCGCTGCCGTAGCGGCGCGAGACAAAGATCACCGTCCCCAGCATGCCGGTCCAAAGCCCCATCTCGCTCAAGAGGGTCGTCACAGGACCTGTCGCGCTCCCCGAAAGTGCCTCCCCAATGGTTGCTCCGACGACCGCCAGTGCGTAGCCGGCCAATATGCCGGGCAGAGCACACCACGCCGCCCGCGCCGGGATAGAGGGGCCGCTTGGGCCATCCGGCAACAGAGCATCCGGCGACAGGACATCGCGTGACTGCAGCGCGCTATAAGTGGGACCGCCTCTGGATGATGAGGAACTTGGCCCTGCCGCCAAGATGCCCTCGGTGGGCCACGGAGGCTCGTCCTGCCCGGGTGCTCCGCTTGGCCAGGGAGGCTCTGGCCTCTGACTGCCCGTAAGTGGCTCGGCCCCGGGACCGGGCCGGCCAGGGGTGGGCGTGGGCCCCCCTTCCGGCGGGCTCTGTGCAGCCATTGTCCGAAGGTACTCCGCTCCGGCGTCTTCTACGGCCGCAGCCTGGGCCTGCTGGCGCCAGCGCCGCTCGTCCCCTACGCTGGGATGGAACACCGCAGGCTGTTGGCTGACGCGCACAAGCTCGAACGTTCCTGGCGACCTGAGCCTAAGGCTCAATCGCTGCGGGAGGGCTCAACGGTGGCGCCTAGCCTCGCGGGGTACCAGTCCCACCGAGGAGGCAATGAGTGAAACGTCCTTTCCAACCCCACAACCGCCGTCGCGCAAGGCGGCACGGGTTCCGTCACCGGATGGAGACGAGGGCCGGGCGGGCGGTGCTGAAGGCGCGCCGCCTGAAGGGCCGGCACCGCCTGGCAGTTTGACGTGGAGCACGAGAGGGCGGTCGGCCTTCGAGGGTCTTCGCCGCGCCAGCACGGTCCGTTCGGGCCCGTTCACGGTGTCGTGGGTCCCGGCAGTCCCCGGCCAACCTCCCGCTCTCGGGTTCGCGATAGGCAAGAAGGTCGGCAACGCCGTGGTCCGCAACCGGCTTCGAAGGCGCTTGAGAGAAGCAGCCCGCCAACTTGTGACGCTCCCCCCGGGCACCTACCTCATTCGCGCCAGACCCGCCGCCGCGGCCCTCTCCTTCCAGGAAATCTCGGCCCATCTATCGCGGGCGACGAGTTCCCTGCTCGCGTTGGGAAGACCGATGCACCACCAACGGGCAGCGACGCAGGAGCGGGTAGCTTCGGAACCGGATCCACCGGTTGCGGAGGGCCAATGACTGCGCCTACCAGCCTGCATTCCACTCCTTCAGTAGCCGCACGAGCGCTTAGGGTGTTAATCTTAATCTACCAGGCCGCCCGCGCTGGCCGCAGCCCAGTGTGCAGGTTCGTGCCCTCGTGCTCGGACTATGCGCTCGAAGCCGTTGAGTGTTTCGGCGCTCGTCGCGGGCTGGCGCTCGTCGCACGCCGGCTGGCCAGGTGCCGCCCGGGCGGCCCCTTCGGGCTTGACCCCGTGCCTTCACCGTCTCTGCGAGTCGAGGAGCCCGTCCCATGAGCTCCCTGAGCAGGCTCATAGGCTGGGTGCTTGCCGGGTTTTATTCGCTAATCCCCAATTACGCGATTGCGATCATCCTCGTCGGCTTGGTCTACATGTCCTTTGTCGTGCCGTTCACCCTCAAGTCGACGCGCTCGATGCTCGCCATGCAGAAGCTGCAACCGAAGATGAAGCAGCTTCAGCAGCAGCACAAGGACGACCGGCTCGCCCTTAATCAGGCCCTTACCGAGTTGTACAAGCAAGAAGGGGTCAACCCGTTCGGGGCTTGCATCCCGACCTTGTTGCCTCTGCCTCTCCTTTACGTCCTTTACAGCGTGATCCGTGGGTTGGGCCACACAGCCAAGATCTGCGACGGAACGGCTGGCGTCCTTCGCGCATGTCCGTCCTATCTGAGCCCCAGCACCAAGATGTTCAAGGACCTGGTACGTAGCGCCCCGCGGGGGATGGGCGCGCAAATGAAGTCCTTTGGGATCGACCTGAGCAACAACGCTTGGGCTGACCTCCATTCGAAGGTGGGGATCGGGGCAACATTCGGCGCTCTCCTGTTGCTCGTCATCATGACCGGGGCCAACTACTACCAGCAGGTCCAGATCATGAGCCTGAACCCGATGGTGCGCCAAAACCAGCAGATGAACTCGCAGATGCGAATGATGAGGTTCTTCCCGATCCTCTTCGGGGTGCTCTGCATCCGGTTTGCGACCGGGCTCGTGCTTTACTACGCAGTGTCCGGGCTCTTCAGGGTTGGCCAAACCTGGGCCATGTACCACTACGACCCGAAGGTAAAAGCCCTCGTGGCGAGAGACGACCGTGACCTCGAGGTGATGGAGGCACACCTGGAAGAGGTCGAGGGTAAAACGCGGAAGGCTTTGCCCAAGCCGCCGCAAAAAGCGCTGCCTAAGCCGCCGCCGAGGACCCCTCCCAAGACGCCGCCCAAAACCTTACCGCCAACTGGGGATATCGCTCCTGCCAACGGTAAACCGAGCTCCCAACCCAACGGACAGAGGCCGATACGCAACCCGAACACCGAAGCGGCAAGCCAGCGAAACCGAAATCGAAGACGTAAAGGTCGATAGGGCTATGGAATGGGTCGAGACCACCGGCCGCACGGTCGAAGAAGCCAAGAAGTCCGCTTTGGAACAACTCGGCGTGGAAGAGGCTGACACCGAGTTCGAGGTGATCTCCGAACCCAAGGTCGGGCTGTTCGGCCGTTTGAGGGAGGAAGCGCGGGTCCGGGCTCGTGTACGGCCTCGCTACCCGCGTTCAAAAGGTGAAAGACGAGAGCGGAGGCGCGGACGCGGGGCAGCGGGCGCAGACCATGGTTCTCAGGTCGGCCCTCCAGGGGCCCAAGCCGGTGACCAAACAGGAGATAGTGCCGACGAGCGCAAGAGCCGGGCTAAGCCGGGCGAGGCGGAGCCTCGGGCCGCTGGAGAGGTCCGGTCGGCGCGCCGGCAGCGGCGTCCCTCGCCAGCTGCGGGATCCGGTGACAAACCGGAACGAGGAGGCGCTAACTTCAGCGAAGTGAAGACGGCGTCGATCGAAGAACAGGTTGCGTTGGGGGAACAGTTCGTGCGCGGGCTCCTTGCCGAGATGGGCGCGCAAGCGACGATTACTTCTGAGGAGCTCGCCGAGGGCGTGGTCGAGCTACTGATCACCGGCGAGGACCTGGGCACGTTGATCGGGCCTAAAGGGGCGACACTGCTTGCCCTACAAGAGCTGACTCGCACGGTGATGCAACGCCAGGTCTCATCCTCCGAGTGCCGTGTCGTCCTCGACATCAACGGGTACAGGAGGCGCAGGCAG
>Ga0302324_100012991_pt1 | contig 16921 bp, 15 predicted proteins | sample Palsa_T0_1_FD_201949 | JGI IMG/M metagenome (GOLD analysis project Ga0302324, IMG submission 201949) | Peat permafrost microbial communities from Stordalen Mire near Abisko, Sweden - Palsa_T0_1 | ecosystem: Environmental > Terrestrial > Soil > Palsa > Peat permafrost | place: Sweden: Abisko...
AACGCTGGCGGTCGTTGTCGGACGACATGATAGGTCTAATCAACATGTGGCCCGACGTGCGCGCGGCGGTTTCCGGGCTGGTGGCTGATGCGCCGGCGGACGCGGCCCTGGCCGAGGTTCATCTGCTCGCGCCGGTTGCGCGGCCGGGGAAAATAATGGCGATCGGGCTTAACTATGCCGACCACGTCCAGGAATCCGGGCAGAAGACGCCGTCGCATCAGATCTGGTTCACCAAGGCGGTAACTGCGATCAACGGGCCTTTCGATCCGATTCAGCTGCCGCTCGCCTCGGAACAGACTGATTACGAAGCCGAGCTGGTCGTGATCATCGGCCAGCGCTGCAAGCACGTGACCAAAGCCCGCGCCTCCGAGGTGGTGTTCGGGTACTGCGCGGGCAACGACGTCTCGGTCCGCGATTGGCAGCTCAGGACCTCGCAATGGGCGGTCGGGAAGTCGTTCGACACACACGCGCCGATCGGTCCCTGGATCGTCACGCCCGATGAACTGGGCGATCCGCATACGCTTGGGATCCGATGCTTCGTCAATGGCGAGCAGCGCCAGAACTCCAACACCCGGAATCTGATCTTCAACGTCTTCGATCAAATCGAGCTGCTGAGCCGCGCGATGACGCTGGAGCCGGGGGACGTGATTTTCACCGGCACGCCCGGCGGGGTCGGCATGGCTATGAAGCCGCCGCGGCTGCTCAAGCCGGGTGACAAGGTACGCGTCGAAATCGATCGTATCGGCGCGATTGAAGCTGTCACGCGTCCCGAGACGCTCGCCTGAGGACGACGCTATAAATCCGTATTGCGCAGGTCGGTCAGCAGGTCCGGCCCGGCGGGGTTCCATCCCAGTTGCTGGCGCGTCAGCGCGCCGGAGGCAGCAAGATCGACCGTGACGAGGCCCGCCAACAGGCCGAAATAGTCGGGCACCTCCTGCGGCATGATCGACCTGACCGGCATCTTCAACCCTGCACCGATCACCTCGGCGATGTCGCGCATGGCGACACCTTCCTCAGCGACGGCGTGGTACCGCGCGCCCGCTTGACCTCTCTCAAGCACCAGCAGGAAAAGCCGGACGGCGTCGGAGACGTGCACGGCCGGCAAGCGGTTCTTGCCCTCGCCGACATATGCCACCCAGCCTTTTTGCCGCGCCAACTGGATATGCAGTGCGATTCGGCCCTGATGGCGCGTGTCATGCACTTGCGGCAACCGCATCACCGTCACGCGGCCGCCCTTGAGCATGAGGGCGTCGGCCGCCTCCTCGGTGGCCGCGCGGGGAAATTCGGCCGAGGTGACGTGATCGTCGGTCTCCACCGCCGGGGCGCCGGTCTTCGACCGAGTGAGGCCCGTGCCGGAGGTGACAACGAGCGGCCTGTCCGAGCGGGCCAGCACCTCGCCCAACGTCTCGATGGCCTTGCGGTCGTCCTCGCTGTTCTGTTTCAGCCTGGAGAAGTCATGGTTGAAGGCCGCGTGGATGACGCCGTCGGCCGCCTCCGCAGCGATGCGCAAGCGGTCCAGGTCGCTCACATCGCCGCGGAAGACTTCTGCGCCGGCACGGGTGAGGGCCTCGGCGCCCGCGTCCGAACGGCTCAGCCCGACCACGTGATGGCCTGCGCTAATCAATTCCGGAACGAGATAGGTACCGATGAATCCGGTGGCGCCTGTGAGAAACACTCGCATTTTTGCACTTACGCCATGCAAAGTGGAATGGTCGTGGATCCAGCGTTACCGTGATCCGATAATGACCAGGCGAGAACTGCAGCTATGCCAGCTCTGATCAATCACTCCATTTATCCCAATGAATAACCTTGGAGATCGGTTTGCGCTTGACCTTGACGAAATCATTCTGTGGCCAGCCAATCGGGATCATGACGCCGAACTTTATCTCCTTGGGAATTCCCAGCAGCTCCCGTAGATCGCTTTCTATAAACATTTGGAAGGTCGTAAAGGTTGTGCCTAGACCGAGCGAGCGAGCGGCCACTATCAGGTTCTGCGCCGCCGGGTAGAGCGCCGACCACACAAACTGCTCCGTCGGCGCGTTGGGCGGATAAGCTACGGGGCCGCAGACGAAGATGATCGCTGGGACCTCATTTAGCGTCTCCGCCAAATGCATGGCGCCGGCCATCATTCGACTAGTGACCCGCCCGGTGTTTGGCGCTTCCCCGCGCATCGCCTTAAATCGCGGCGCGAGTAGATCACGGATTTTCCGCTTTGCCTCGGGATCGCGTACAACGACGAAGTCCCATTCCTGGCTGTTACCGGGACTCGATGCACGAGTGGCGGCGTAGATCACACGCTCGATCAAGTCCTGCGGCACCGGATCGGGCTTCAAGTAACGTGCTGCACTGCAGGTTTCCATCGCTTCGATAACATCCATAGACGTCTCCTATTTCACCTCAATAGAGGCTCGACGATAGCCGACCACCAATTTGCGCCATTCTTCCGGATCGAACTGCGCGGCGACCTCGGTTAGGCCAGGCAAGAGCAGAAGACCGCCAGATGAGGTCGTCCGCCGGCCTAAGCTGCCAGATCGTATAACCTATCGATCTCATCTACCACCGGACCGACCCCTGACCGCCACCCCCACGGGGGTTGCGGAAAAGGGCCCGAAGTTCCGACAGAACGTTGGTGGAGGCGGGGGGAATTGAACCCCCGTCCGAAGGCCTTCCGGCGACGGCCACTACACGCTTAGTCTGCGATTTCTAGCTCGCGCCCGAAGCGCCCACAGACGGGCTTTTCTGACGCCAGCCGGCTGAAGTTTCGGTTAGCCGCCCAGCCGGTGAACTGCGGTTCCCTAGCCCACTAAATGACGCCCCGACCCGCTGCCATGGGCGAACAGCGGCGGGACGCTAGCGGCCCTTAGGCCGCCAGAGCGTAACCGTTATTGTCTGCGGGTAAATTTCGCAGTCTGCCAGTTTTACGGGTCGACAGCACCCGGCGTGCGACCGTGGCCCTATTGTCTTCGTCGAATCCAGTTCGCCCCCACGGAAAGTGGGTTGTTCATAAGAGGCCAGTCCAAACGGTTACAAGTTCCAATCTAAGGCTCAGCCGCCACCCGCGCAACCATCTGCTCACGCCGCTCCTCCGCGCCGCTGCCTCCCTGCTGCTCGCTTCGGCGTCATCTGACCGGTGCCGAGTCATCCCTGTCGCGCTCTATTCTTTTTTCTCTTTGATTGCCTGACAGGTTGATTGGGTTGCCTGTCAGGCACTCCGCTTGCATAGTTGCCTAGCAGGCAATTTAGCCGCTCGCCCGTCGCACCATCCCCGGTGTCGATCCGAGCGCTGCCTTTGGAGGGAATGTTCCATGAGTGAATCTAGCGGATCACTACGCAAGGAATGTCTCGGCTTCTCCGGCATCACCGCGATGGCAATCGCGCTGATTTCGCCGACGATGACCGCTGCGTTGATTGTGCCATTGATGTACGGCACCGCCGGCAATGCGAGCTGGCTCGCATATCTGTTCGGCACCGTGATGCTGCTTTTCGTGGCGCTGAATCTCAACCAGTTTGCCAAACGCTCGACCTCGGCCGGTTCGATGTACGGCTACACCGTGATGGGCCTCGGCACTACCGTGGGCAATCTTTCAGGTTGGTGTCTGGTGTGGGCCTACCTGTTTATCGGCACCGCCGGCATGACCGGTTTCACGATCTTTGCCAGCACTCTGCTCGACATGATGGGCATCCACATGCCGGCGCTGCCGCTGTTCGTGGTATGCGCCGCGAGCATCTGGTACCTGGGCTACAAAGACATCCGCCTTTCCAGCGGCTTGATGCTGGTGATGGAGGGCCTGTCAGTCGCCCTGATTCTTTTGCTCTGCGCGATCGTGCTGTTCGGCCAGAAATCGGTAATTGACCCGGCTCAACTCAAAATTGAGGGCGGCTCCTTCTCGGGAATCAGCCTCGGCGTAGTCGTCGCAATTTTCAGCCTGGTTGGATTCGAGTGTGCCACCGCTTTTGGCGAGGAAGCGAGAAGTCCGTTGACTACCATTCCCCGAGCCGTGATCGTCAGCCTGCTATTGACTGGGGCGTTCTTCGTCTTCGTTTCGTATACCGAAGTGCTCGGCTTTGCCCACTACACTACCACCCTCGACAAAATCGACGCGCCCCTCAACGTCCTGTCCGACATGATGCACGTCGGTTGGCTGAAGGCTCCAATCTCGTTCGGCGCGATGGCCAGTTTCTATTCGCTGGCGCTTTCCTGCATGAATTCCGGCGCGCGCATTCTATACCCGATGGGAAAGCTCGGCGTATTTCATCGCTCGATCGGAAATTCGCACCAGACCAATGAGACCCCGCACGTCGCCGTCACCATTATGTCGATCCTGATTTTCCTGTCGGCCGTCATCCTGACCCAGGTATTCCAGCTCGCAGTTCTCGACGCCTTCAACGACGCCGGAACGTTCGGCGCCTTCGGCTTTCTGGGCGCCTATTTTCTGATCTCGATTGCCGCTCCGGCATATCTCAGCAAACGCGGTGAACTCGGCGCGGCTGCCCTCACTTTCTCGATAGCATCGGTGGTACTGCTGTTGGTGCCCGCCGTGGGTAGCGTCTATCCGGTACCGTCGTGGCCGGTGAACATCTTCCCGTACATTTTCCTGGGCTATCTCGCGATCGGAATGGCCTGGTTCATGTTCCTGCGCCGCAAGCCTGACTTCATTGCGAGCGTCAAGGATCGCGTTCATGCCGAACACAACACTGCGCCGCTCAGCCTGAGGGTGGCGCCTGCGCCCGAGATCGAAACCCGCGAGAAGGTGACCGCTTGAATCGGATTTCGCAAAGGGACAACCCGAGGCTCAGCACCCAGAGGACAATCTTGGTTGCCCTGCAGGCATGTTTGATGTTACTTCAATCTCGATGGCGCCTGAAATCGGAATCACAAAACCGCTCGAGCAGGTGCTCTCTTCGCTCGGCCTCCAACTCAAAACGTTGCGCAACCAGCGCGGATGGACACTCGAGCGGCTCAGCAAGCTCACGAAGTTGTCGGAGCCGTACCTGTCGCGGCTGGAAAGTGGGAGCCGCCAGCCCTCGCTCGCGGCGCTGCTGACCTTGGCGCAGGTTTACGAAATCCCGGTGCGCACGTTGCTGGATGGCGACGGACCGATGATGCCTCCCTGCAGAATAATTCGCTCGGGTACTTCGGAACCGCGAATCGCCAACGGCCTTGCCTACCGCGCCGTCTCCGGCGGCGGCGCGCTGACCGGCTTGCAAGCGATGGAGATGCGAATCCCGGCCAGCCGGCATCACGATAAATTCTACAAGCACGAGGGCGAGGAATGGCTGTATGTGATCTCGGGCGGTTTGAACCTCATTTTCGAAAACGAACGACATTCGCTGCAGCCTGGCGACGCCGCGCATTTCGACGCTCGCACTCCTCATCGCCTCGCCGCGCTCGGCAAGCGCGACGCGGTCGTGCTGCTGGTTGCGTCGGCCGGGTCCACCGCGCCTGCATCGTCGTAGAACGGGGCTTCAACGCTGACTCCCTGCGCACCACGCGATGCTTCGGGAATACCGGCCAATGAAAACCGCAATCGCCATCAGACATCTGCACTTCGAAGATCTCGGCAGTCTGGAGCCGATCCTTGAGCGCGCCGGCTACAAGGTCCGCTACGCTGATTCCGGCGTCGATAACATCGCCGAGCTCGATCCGGTTACGCCCGACCTGGTCATCGTGCTCGGCGGACCAATCGGCGCTTACGAAGATGATGCTTACCCGATGCTCAAGGATGAACTGAGCCTGCTTGAAAAGCGGCTGCGCGCGAATCGTCCGACGATCGGCATCTGTCTGGGCGCCCAGCTCATGGCGCGGGCGTTGGGCGCGCGTGTTTACCCGTCCGGGATCAAGGAAATCGGATGGAGCCGAATCACCTTGCCTCCCTCGGGATGCGAGTCGCCTCTTCGCCACCTGGGTCAGGACGAAACCGCCGTGCTCCACTGGCACGGTGACACTTTCGATTTGCCCGCCGGAGCGACCCTGCTCGCATCGACCGAGAACTGCCGCAACCAGGCTTTCACCTGGGGCCGTTCGCTCGCGTTCCAGTTTCATCCGGAAGCAAAGGCGGCGCGGCTCGAGCAGTGGTTCATCGGGCACGCATGCGAAATCGCCGGGGCGAAGCTTTCTGTTCCTGCCCTTCGCGCCGATACCGAACGTCACGCGGCGCGCCTGGAAATTCAGGCTGGCAAATGTTTCGAAGAGTGGCTGACGTCAATCGAATGAATCCTCCGGCCATGCGCGATCAAAAGGCACCGCCGAAATGTCGGGCAGCAGTTGCGGGCATGGACCGATGACAACCTCTCTTGCCTGTTAGGCAAGAAGCGACCTTTTTTCAGTTTAGCCGAGCGCGAGGTATCGGCCTCAACTTTGCTTTATTTCTGTTAACGCTGAACATCTCGCCTGCTTTAAAGGACGGAACAAAATGAACACCGAAATGTTGGAAAAGACCGGAACAAGTTTTTCGAACGAAGCCTTGATGGACGCGCGCAAAAATACCAAGGAAGCGATTTCCCTTATTGCGCGTTCCATCAAACCTGGAATGCTCGAGGAAGACGCGCGCCAGATGGCAAAAGAAACGCTTGAGCGTCTCGGCTCGACCAAGGGGTGGCACAAGATTCTGGTTCGCTTCGGCCCCAACACGATCAAGAACTTCGAAGATCCATCCGAGCGCGGAGTGAAACTGGCCAACGGCGATCTCTTCTTCGTCGATATCGGCCCGGTCTGGGGCGACACGGAAGGCGACGGCGGCGAGACCTTCGTCGTCGGCGACAATCCCGACCCCGACATGAAGCGATGCGCCGAAGACGTCAAGAAGATCTTCCACACAGTCCGCAACCAATGGCTGCAGAGCGGAATGACCGGCAAGGAACTCTACGATTTCGCCTTCAAGGCCGCCGCCGACCTCGGTTGGGTTCTAAACATGGAACTAACAGGTCACAGGCTCTCGGAATTTCCCCACAGCGCCTACTACGACGGAACCCTCGCCGCAGTCTCCATCCGCCCCAAACCAAATCTATGGGTATTGGAGGTACAAGTCCGCCACCCAACAAAACCAATAGGCGGCTTCTTCGAAGACTTACTGCTGGAAGACAAAGACTATCTTTGATCTTTCCCATCTCTAGCCCCGAGAGTGGTCGGCGCGCCCTCCGATACGCCGGGTGAGGGCGCCCGCTTCCACTGCTTGCCCGTATCTACCCCTTATCTGCGCCGCTCGCTGCGGATACACTCGCCCTGCGATGCCACGAGACACCCGCAACGGCAAACCCTCAACCGACGGCTTCGACCTGGTAGTCGATAACCGCAAGGCGCGGCATGACTTCTTCATCGAGGAGACGCTCGAGGCCGGCCTCGCGCTGACCGGCACCGAAGTCAAGTCATTGCGCGCCCATCGCGCAAATCTCCGCGACAGCTACGCGCGGATCAAAAACGGCGAGGCGTTCCTCGAAGGCGTTCATATTGGCGCCTACGCGCCCGCCGGCCAGTTCAGTCACAAGGAAACTCGCGCGCGGAAACTCCTGATGCATCGGCGCGAGATCGGTCGCTTCTGGGGCCGCGTGCGCGAGAAGGGCTATTCGATCGTTCCGCTGAAAATCTATTTCAAAAACGGCCGCGCGAAGGTCGAGCTGGGACTCGCCAAGGGCAAACACTCATACGACAAGCGCGACGTGATCGCCCGCCGAACCTCCGATCGCGAAATCGAGCGCGCCCTCAAAGGCCGTAACCGCTAGATCGCGCCATGGCTCGTCGCAAGCTGCCGCAACTCAGCAGCCAGACTCCGGAACTCAGCAATGCTCGCCAACAGTTCCGCCGGGTTAATGCCGACGCTCCCCAGCACTCTCTCGACGGTATCGTGCAGCCGCCCCGGCTTGATCTCGAATCGCCGAGACTCGGCCACCGCGCCTTTCTCGTTGAGAAAGAATCTGCGGTTCAATGCGTACAGCACCAGCGTCATGAAACCCGCTGCGCGAAACAGGCACCCGGCCACATACACCACGTCCGCTCGCTCGGCCGGCTTGGCGGCGATAGAAATCTCGAATTCCGCATCGAACAGATGCTTGCGTACGGCCGCGGTTCGAAACTTCTGGGGGTATTCCCCGACCAGCGACTTGAGTTCAGACAACGCAGTGTTCGCCGAGTAAAGCGGACGGCAAACCTGAACCTCACCAGCATAGATCTGCATCTGAAATCCCAGCGGATGACCAAGCTGATAGAGGCTGCGCGGGCGCCCGCCAATACAGTCCTCAATCGCATCCCGCACAGTGCCAAGTTCACGGTAAAGAAAATCAACATGATTGCCGCGAATCTCGAGCCAGCCGCCGCCATTCACACCCGGCCCCCATTCGCCAAACGAAGTCACCAATCCATCTGAATGACGATCATCGAGCGCCTGCGCAGCCGCTCCCAGAGCGACCGTCGAAAACGGATGCGCGCTGTCATAATAAATCCCGAGATCGATATCAGATCGTTCATCCGCGGTACCGCGCGCCCGCGATCCACCAAGCACGATTGCTGCCACACCGTCGATCTTTGCGACCCGGCCGACGACCGCGCTGAGTATTTGTTCGATCTCGATCTGGGTAGCCACGCCTCGAGACTAGGTCCCGCGTCCGAATGGAGCAACGAACTCGATTTGATTTCTAACTGCCGGCTGAAGTACCGGCGCCGGCCTGCGCATCAAGCGCGCTGGCGTCCGCAACGCCCAGCAAGGCCTGCAGCCTGGCGATTCGCCGGCTAAGCGGAGGATGCGTCGAGAATAGGTTCGCGAAAAATCCTTCGTCGTCTTCGCGCACGCCCTCGCGCGGATTCACGATGAACAGATGGCCGGTGCCAGCGGTTCCCTGCTTCAGCGGCGACTCGATCTTTGCGATATGCTGCAGCGCGCGCAGCAGCGCGCGCGGGTTGCGCGTGAACTCCACCGACGACGCGTCCGCGAGATATTCGCGCTGCCTCGACACCGCCATCGCGAGCAATTGTGAAAATATCGGCGCCAGCGCAGCGAGGATGATCACGGCAATCGTGATCAGCGCCGCCGCCTGATTTTTGTTACCGCCCCTCCCGCGCGCGCCGAAGCCGCCAAAGAACATCCATCGGTACACGAAATCCGACAGCATCGCGATTCCGCCGACCATCACCGCGATCATCATCATCGTGCGGATGTCGTAGTCCGCGACATGCGACATCTCGTGCCCGATGACTCCCTGCAACTCTTCCCGGTCCATCTGATCGACCAGTCCCTGCGTGACGCAAATCACCGAATGGGCCGGATCGCGTCCGGTCGCGAAAGCATTCGGCGACGGATCGTCGATGATGTACGGCTTCGGCATCGGCATCCGCGCCGCAGTCGCCATCTCGTTGATCACATCAAGTACCGTCTGATGCTTCACCGTGTCAGCCGTCAGCTCGCGCGCATGAACCGAAAGCAGCACCAGCGAAGCGCCGCTGTAGTACGAAACAATCGATTGCATGCCAGCGAACGCGAGCGCGGCAATAGTCAGCACCGGGAAACCGACGAATTGTCCGTCAACTATCGCGATGTCGTGGGCTGCGAAATCAAGTCCGAACCCGAGCGCACCCAGCAGCAGCATGAACGCGACGACCAGCACCACGGTCTCGCGGCGATTGGTCGCTTCGAGAGCCCTGAAATTTCCTGCTGCCATCGAACATGCCCGCTGCGCCGCGCGATCTTAGGCGCGCGGAGCGGTCATTGAGAGGTCGACCTTCGGAACAGCCTGGTCTTCCGGTGCGCCCTTGAAGTATTCAGCAGCCTTGAAACCGAAATTACCGGCGATGAGATTGGTCGGGAAGCTCTGGATGCGCGTGTTCAGCTCGAGCACCACGTCATTGTACGCCTGCCGCGCGAATGCGATTTGATTTTCCGTGGTGGTCAGCTCTTCCTGCAACTTGAGCACGTTCTCGTCGGCCTTCAACTGCGGATAGTTCTCGAACACCGCCAGCAGCCGGCCAAGCCCGGTAGTGATTTGATTTTCCGCAGCGATGCGCGAGGCCTGGTTCGGCGCGCTGATCGCCTTGGCACGCGCCTCGACGACCTGCGTCAAGGTGTCGCGCTCGAACTGCATATAGCCCTTTACGGCTTCGACGAGATTGGGAATCAGGTCATGACGGCGCTTCAATTGCACATCAATCTGCCGCCACGAATTGTCTACCTGGTTACGCAGACTGACTAATCGGTTGTAGGCATAGATTGCCCAGACAACGATAGCCACTATGACGATCAAGAGTACCATTCACTATTCCCCCTGCGAGCCGGATCAAAGTGGCTTCGTCGGATTAGCCCACGGCGCCGGCGTTGTCGATTCTATCGACCGCCGGCGCCCGAGCAAAGATTATCTGCCGACTAGTTTTCGAACTCTACTTTGATCTTGAAGGGTTTGCTTTCGGGCCGCTTCGGCAGCGTCACTTCGAGCACGCCGTCCTTGTAGGCCGCCTTGATTCCGTCATGGCCGGCGTCCTCCGGCATCGTGAACGCACGGCGCATCGTGCCATACGCACGCTCCGACAGATGGACCTGCGCATCCTTGGACCATTCGGGCCGCTTGCGCTCAGACTCGACGATCAGATTTCCGTCCTCGACGCGCACGTCGACGGACTCGCTCTTGATGCCGGCCATCTCGAAGTAGAAATGATAACTGTCCGCATCCTCGACGACGTCAGCCGCCGGCGCCGCCTTGCGCGCGGGCTCGAGCTCGTTCCACAGCACGTTCCAATGGCGAAGCAAAGAGTCATTCGGGGTAAAGCCGTTCATTCGTACTTCCATCTTAAGGGGAACCTCCTGCCGGTGATTTTCTCCGGCGAAATTTTTATTTCGGGGCGCCCGGCGCGAGGAAAGCTCTATCTGTCTTTCGCTCGAATCGCCTTGCGTCCCACAAGTTCAAGGTAAGTACGAACTCGGAGTCGTCAAGCGACACCGCCTTGTCAACCAACGGAACTCGAAGCAAAAACCCGTTATTTCCTTGGTTCCAGGGTCTTTGAGACGTTCGCAATTTCTTGCGCAAAGCGCGCCGCCATCTTGCTATCGCCGTTGAGTTCGGCGATTTTCATACCGTCATTCAGCTCTTTGAGCGCGCGCGGAATCTCCCCCTTGCCGAGAAACACACCAACTTTGCGAAAGATACGGGCGTAGAGCTCTCCTTTTTCGGCGGCATTCATGACGGCAACCTCAAGCGACGAAACTCGCGACACGATCCTAAGGGGACGCTGCACGTTGATCCAGCCGAGGCACGGTTACCGCTTCTCGGTCGAGGCGATCCTGCTCGGGCATTTTGCGCGAGCTACTGCGCGCGAGCGAGTACTCGAGTTGGGCGGGGGATGCGGCGTCGTGTCGATTATGATGGCTGCCTTGTATCGGCCGCGCGAAGTCGTTGCGATCGAAATTCAACCGGCGCTGGCTGAGATGATTACGCGCAACGCTGCGATTAACGACCTCGACTCGGTCCGCGCGGTATGCGCAGACCTTCGGCTGAAGAAAATCGCAAGCATGGAGCCGGCCAGCTACGACCTGATCGTCGCGAATCCTCCTTATCGGTCGGTGGCCGCTGGGCGAGAGAATCCCGGCCACGGCCGCCGCATTGCGCGCGGCGAGAGTGCTGCCACGCTCGCAGACTTCGTTGCGGCGGCGCGCCGTTACGCGCGGCGGGGCGGGCGCGTCGCATTTGTTTTCGCCGCACGGAGAAGTGCCGAACTGATTTCCACGATGCGGTTAAATCAACTTGAGCCAAAGCGCATCCGATTCGTTCATCCGCGGATCGCCACGCCCGCGTCAGTGATGTTGATCGAGGCGCGCGCTGCGGGCGGAATCGAAGTAGCTATTGAGCCGCCGCTGATACTGTACGAACGTCCGGGAATATATACCGCTGAAGCGCGCGAATTACTCAGTTCATCTTGACTGACTATTGCTCAAAAATTCGATCGCTTGATCTGCGGCGTAGCCGGGCTTTTCCATCGGCAGGAAATGGCCGGCGTCGGCTACATCGATCACGTGCCCGTTCTTGAGCTGCTGCGCAACCTTTCCGGACAGTGGCGCGCCGAGCGAATAGCCGCGCATGCCGAACATTATCAGCAGCGGCGCCGTGCAACGGAGAATCCGTCCAAGCCCGTCGAAGTCGCGCGTGGTGTCGTAGAATTTCGCTTCGACTTCGGGCGCGCACTTGAGCTCGCGCTTGCCGTCAAGGGTCGCGCGTGTACCGAAGTCGCAATAATCGCGCAGAATGTCCTTGCGCCAGGTGTCGTACGGCGGCTTTTGGTCGAAGTTCGAGAACATCGCCTCGACGCTGTCGAAAACGCGCTTGCGTTTCAGCGTTCGCTCGATGAAAGGATTGCGCCATCCGAGTTCGGGCGCAGTTGGCGATTCGAAAATTACCGGCTCGAGCAAAACTGCGCGTGCGATCAGGTCGGGACGCTCACCCGCAAGCGAGCCGACTGCAGTCGCGCCTGCTGAATGACCGACCGCCATCACGCCTGACAAGCCCATCGTGGCTATGAAACCTTCAAGATCGCGCATCGTCCATTCCCAGTTGTACTCGCCCCCAGGCGCCGCAGAACTGTCGCCGTGACCGCGCTGGTCGTAGCTGTACACGTGACCGATCGCGCGCAGCCGCTCTGCGAGCGGCCGGTAGATGCGCCCGAGAAATCCGGTCGCGTGCAGGATGACGATCGGCGCGCCGTCGCCACCCCAGTCCAGCGTATGGAGCCTGACGCCGTTTACAGTGACGGAGTTCGACGCCGGCTCCGCGAATCTTGATTTGCCGCCGCTTGATTCGATTTTTTCCATAGCCAGTAGAGTCGATTGTCGGGGCGCGACGCGCGCGGTGTCAAGCACGCGGCTCGCGTTGCGCGCACTTCCGCTTTACGATTAGCTCATCGTTCATGGCTCGGCTTGTATCTCAGGGAAAGTACCTGCTTGACGGCGCGCAAAAGTTCTACATTCGCGGCGTTTCGTATGGCCCGTTCGTCCCGAACTCGCGCGGCGAAAGATATCCCGAGCCCGAGCGCGCGGCCGCCGACTTCGCTCTGATGAAGCGACTCGGTGCAAACGTGATTCGTCTTTACGTCCCGCCGCCCCCATGGATGGTCGAAGAGGCGCAGAAGGCCGGGCTGCGCATGATGCTCGGCATCCCCTGGCCGTTTCATATGGCGTTTCTTGACTCGGCCGACATGATGCGCGAAATCCGCGACGCGATTCGCAAGACGGTTCAGGATACGCAGCAATTTGGCGAGACAATCGCCGCGTACAGTATCGGCAACGAGGTCCGGTCCGATATTGTGCGCTGGCATGGCCCGCGCGCCGTCAGCAATTTTCTCGCCGAGCTTCGCGACCTCGGCAAACAAATCGATCCAGGCGCGCTTTTTACCTATTCGAATTATCCGTCGGCCGAATATCTCGATCTGAGTTTTCTGGATTTCATTTCGTTCAACGTGTACCTGCATCGCGAGGAAGATTTCCGCCGTTACCTGACGCATCTGATGGGACAGACTGGCGATCGGCCGCTGGTGCTCAGCGAAACCGGTATGGATACGATTCGCGAGGGTGAGCAGCATCAGGCCGACCTCCTTTCATGGCAGTGCCGCGCGGCTTTCGAACTTGGCCTGTCCGGCTTCATCGTGTTCGCGTTCACCGACGAATGGCACACGGGCGGCGCCGAGATTACCGACTGGGCCTTCGGACTGACCAGCAGGGATCGATCACCCAAGCTGGCCTTCGACGCGGTCGGCAAAGTCTTCAGCGAGAGTTTGCCGCCTCCACTGGCGACCGCTCCCAAAGCCACCGTGATCGTCGCCGCTTACAATGCGGCGTCGACGCTCGGCGAATGCCTCTCTTCGATTCGAGAGCTCAATTATCCGGATTACGAAACGATCGTCGTCGACGACGGATCGACGGATGCGACTGCTGAAATCGCCCGCCAGTCCGGAGTCCGCACGGTTCGGATCGAGCACAACGGCCTCGCAGTAGCGCGCAACGCAGGTATCGAGGCGGCGGCCGGCGAAGTCGTCGCGTTTATCGACGCCGATGCCCGTGCCGATCGCGACTGGCTGTATCATCTCATCGAAACGATCAAGCGTCGCGACGCAGCCGCGGCGGCCGGACCGAGTTTCGCTCCCGATCCAAAATCCGCCCGCGCAGCCGCGATGGCTGCCGCGCCCGGACTGCCGCGCGAGGTGCGGGCCGGAGACGATCGCCTCCTGCAACTATGCGGATGCAATATGGCGATTACAAAAACCGCACTAGTGAAGGCCGGCGGGTTCGATCCGATGTTCACCGCGGCGGGCGATGACGTGGATCTTTCCTGGCGGCTGGCGGCGGCGGATGAAACGCTCGCGTATGCTCCTGGAGCAGTCGTGATTCATGAACGACGCGCGACACTCTCTGCCTATCTGCGTCAGCAGCGCGGCTATGGCGTCGGCGAAGGCCTGCTCTTCCGCAAGTATCCACTGCGTGCCGCGGATGAGGGCGGAATCTACGCCGGCCCGTCATGGATCGGCTCGATCTTCGGCGGCGCGCGCGTGTACTACGGCGAATTCGGCCGCGGCCTGTTTCAGACTGTCTATTCCGCTGGTAACTCCTACGCCGATCTGCCGCTGACCGTTCAATGGATCGGGCTGTCGCTGATTTTTCTGGTACTCGGCAGTGTCAATCGATTGCTGGGTGTGTTGGGCGCGGGCGGAATCGCGCTGTCGATACTGGCCGCGGCTGCGGGCGCCATCTCCGTCCCGTTGCCGCGCGGGCATTCCGGTCTGGTGCCGCGCGCCTATCTCTGGATCATCAATCTGCTCGGCCCGGCGGTTCGCAGCCTCGCGCGCGAGCGCGTCAAATGGCGATTCGAACCTGCCGCTGACGGTGGCGATCCCAACGGTCCGATTGACCTGAGCGGCAGGCTTGAGTTCGTCGCGTCTGACGGTGCCGCGAAGATCGATTCCTCGACGATTCTCTCCGCCATCCGCGACGCACTCGTTCGCCGCGGCATTGCTGTGGCTGAGACCGACGGCTTCCAGTCCTATGATCTCGAAATTGTCGTTCCGCCGATCATTCGCGTGCCGATAAATGCGCTCCGCACTGATGCTGGCGTCGCGATTGTATGGCGCACTCGACCGGCGCCGCGGCGTGTTTTGATCGCCGCTGCAATCACGTTCGTTTTGCTCGCCGGATGCTTCTCGATCGGCGCGGGAATTATTGGCGTAATATTGGCTGCGATTGCAGTAGGTCTGTTAGCGCTGGCGCGCGCCCGGCGTATCCCCGCAATCATCAAAGCTTGCGCAGCCGAAGTCGCTGGCTCGCTTGGAATCTCAGTCGCAACGCGCCCGGAAGACGAAACCTGATATGGGCACGCTCGAACTATACGGTCACGCGATTCGCCGATTGCGCCCCCATCTGGGGCGTCTCGCCCTCGCGATCGCCGGCGTGTTGCTGGCGTCCGTGACCGAAGTCCTCAAGCCGTGGCCGCTCAAAATCGTGATCGACAACGTGCTGCGCGGCGCGCCGCTCGTCAGCAAATGGATTCCGCCGATGCCGCGCGCAGAACTTCTCGTCGCCGCATGCATCGGGCTGGTCATTCTGTACGCGATGCTCGGCCTGCTAAACGTGATGACCAACTACGTCACCATCTCGATCGGCCAGCGCATGGTCAACGAATTGCGCGCGATGCTGTTCGAGCACCTGCAGCGCCTCTCGCTCTCATTCCATCGCCGCCGCGAAGTCGGCGACCTCATGGTGCGCATTACCTACGACACCTACTCGATTCAAACGATCGCGATGAACGGCTTCTTCCCGGTGCTCTCGTCGCTGATTCTGCTCAGTGGGATGTTCGTCGTCATGATCAGGATGGACGCGACCCTGACGATCGTCGCGCTTGGGATTATCCCGATGCTGATTCTGCTGATCATGTCGATCAGCGGCCGTATCGACGCGATCGCCGGTGGCGCGCGAATCAAGGAGAGCCGTCTCTACACCGTCGCGCAGAGCGCGCTCGCCGCGATTCACGTGGTGCAGGCGTTCACGCGCGAGGGCGAGTCGTACCGCGAGTTCGTCGAGTCGAGCAGCGCAAGCCTCGACGCCACGCTGCGGCTTTACACACTGCAAACGCTCTACGCCGGCGCGGTGGGAGTGTTGATCGCGTGCGGCACCGCGATTGTGATTTACCTCGGCGCACAGCACGTCCTCGACGGCCGCCTCACCATCGGCGATCTGATCGTCTTCACTACTTACCTCGCGTCGCTCTACTTGCCGGTGAACCAGATCTCGCAAACCTACGGGCAAATCGAAGGTGCCAAGGCCGGCCTGCGGAGATGCCTGGAGTTGCTCGCGATCGATCCCGACATCAAGGATCGCCCCGGTGCGCAGGCGCTTGGCCGCGCGCGCGGCGAGATCGAATTCGACAACGTCGTGTTCGCTTACGAACCCGGGCGCACTGTCCTCAAGGGCATCAGCTTCAAGGCGTCGCCCGGCGAGACTATCGCAATTGTCGGCCCGAGCGGCTCCGGCAAAACCACGATGGCCAGCCTGCTCGCGCGCTTCTACGAACCGCAGGAAGGCGCGATCAAGCTCGACGGCAACGACACGCGCTACCTCACGCTCGATTCGATTCGCGGCAACATCGCGATGGTTTTGCAGCCGCCGCTCGTGCTCGGCGACACGATGCGCGTCAACATCGCATTCGGCAAACCGCGCGTCGACGACGCCGGCGTGATGCGCGCGATCGAGATGGCGCGGCTCGGCCCGGTGCTCGCAAAGCTGCCGAGGGGCCTCGACGAAGTGATAGGGCAGGGCGGCCACAGCCTTTCCGAAGGTGAGGCGCAGCGCATTACGATCGCGCGCGCGCTGCTCAAGGACGCGCCGATTCTGATCATGGACGAGCCCACCAGCGCGCTCGACGCCGAGACCGAATCGATGGTGCTCGCCGCGGTGCGCGAGGCGATGCG